>LFCJ01001207.1_pt1 | contig 17708 bp, 18 predicted proteins | sample 643141 | NCBI WGS metagenome assembly LFCJ01 (sample SAMN03766243, study PRJNA286221) | soda lake metagenome | biome: soda lake; feature: Kulunda steppe; material: water; isolation source: sample B1-Br-g2 brine of Lake Bitter-1 | place: Russia: Kulunda steppe | collected 2010-07
AACACGCAAGAAGTAGTGTTCGCCGTCTTGGGATCGGTGCACGTGCTTTGGCTTCACCTGAGGTATCTCGAAAGAGCGCAAGCCAACTTCGCCGGCCAGACGGATCATCAACTCGTCTCGATTGCTCTCAGCGCTGCGTCGAAGGAGTCGGTACTCCTCATCGGTCATGAAGACCTTCGCACGGGGATTCTCAACGTCGTCGTTTGTGGCTTCCACCTCCACTCTCATTCCTTGTTCGCTTTTTCTTAGAAAACACCGAACTTAGTACCTATGGATATGAACACTACGAGACTCAATTCGTGCCGTATACGCGTGTTTTGCCCGCTCGACTTCGTAAGCAGTTCAGACTTATCCAATAAGTCGGCACTACAGGGTTGGAGATACAGATTACGTTCAGAGTCCTCCTCCTGAACTAGAGGAGGATACAGTTAATCCGAATATGTTATTCGCCTTTAGCTAAGATTCACACCTGGGTTGCGTAGCGGTAGCGAGCGTCTCTTGTAACACTGGCCGTTGCTGGTGGATCTTCTGCGCATCTTCGATCAGTCGGTCGAGCAGCGGTGGCGGCGAGTAGCCGAGGTATTCGCCAAGTTCGTGGAGGATGAGCTGGGCGTGCGACCGGAAGGTCGCCGCCCAGCGTTCCGGCGGAAACACGATCTCATCGTCCGCCTGTTCGGTGACCAGATCAAGCAATTCACGACTCACGAGCAGTGACAGCAACGCCGCGTACAGCAGAATTTCGACAACATGCTTTTTGTCGTGTCGAACTCGTCCAGTTCGTACTGCGTCTTCAACTCCCGAAACAGCAACTCCACTTCCCACCGACACCGATAGATCGTCCCTAGATCCGACGGCAGAAACTCCTATCTCGGCAGATTCGTGATAGACAGGTGATAGTCATCGGCGTCCTCCTTGCGGACGCCGACGACACGAAACCGCTTCGTATCGCGTGATTGCGTTCCTCCGTACGGTCTTCGGTCGAACTCGGCTTTGACTTCTACGTCGATGTACTCGCGGTGCAGGTCATCCATAACATCGTGGATCTGCTCACCTTCCAAGGGAATGGCGCGCCCGCGCCATTCCCGTAATTCCGCCATCACGACTGGGTTTACGCTCTCTTTCAGCCGGCTCACGAAGTAGCCGCCGTTCTCGTCGATCAACGCGAAGCGGCGGTACTTGAAGTCGGCTCGGTCGAACAGAGCGAGACGATCTTCGAGCCACGATCCTGTGTCAAACAACGTGCTTTCGTGCGTTTTCTCGTCAGTCACGTCGAGGCGTTCTATCGTCTGCTCGGTGGCATTATGGAGCAGGTGGAGCTTTGCTCCAGCCTGCTCCTCCTTGCGAGCTTCGTATTCATCGGCGAGGAACTCGTGCAACCGCAGTACGCTGTCACGTGGTTCTTCTCTTAGCTAAAGATGAATAATCCGAATATGGTCAGTCAGCGTGGGTCGAGGGTATTCGGATAGCGTGGTTTGAGTTCTGCCGAGAGAGTTACCACTCACGGTGAACTCAGATCTCGTCCTCCCAGCGCCGACTGCAACTGTTCGGGTGTATCGAGACCGCGCAGCTCCCACGTCGCAAGCATCGTCGTGATTGTTTCGTGGACGTAGACTCCTTCAGTTGATTGGAGCGTCCGGAACATCTTCCGCAGCATGACCTGCTCGCGCAGAGCGGAGTGATCAGCGCAACAGTTGAACCCTTCGAGAAGCGGGCAAACCACGTCCGAAGAAGGGAGATTCTGAGTGGGCTATGGGTGCTGTTCAGAACGTATGCAGACCACTCCGCTCTGCGCGATTATTCGTTGAATCGACCTCATGTTCAGTCATGAAAGTCAGCCAGTGGCCGAGCCGGTTTCTGATCTTCGTGATGAACTGCCGTACCTCTCCAGACTCGTATTCTTGACGAGTGAGTCCCTCCGGTGGAGCATTGCATCCACCCGCTTCTGCTCGCGGGTGGATGCGGACGGATCTCCATCGTCGAACTCCGTCAACTCATCGGACAGCGGTTTCGCTTCTCTGTATCGCTTGGCAAGGAACTCGGCCTCCCGAAGAAGATGCGCCCAGCAGCGCTCAAGTTTGATGTGGTAGGTACGGTATGTTGACCAGCCGTTGCAACTCAGTGTGCCGTCCTCGGCGAACTCCTCGCCGAGGACAGTCTCCAACACCTGACTGCCACGGATCTCATCGAACTTGTACAAAACCTCATCGTCAGTGACGAACGTCCAGACCCAGTGGCGGTCACCGTTAACCGGAAACGCGGTTTCATCGACGTAGATTACGTCGCTCTCTTTGACCTCCTCGTACGCGGGTCGCAACTGGTCTGCGACCCGCTTGGTCAGGTTATAGACTGTGTGGTGAGAGACTGGCTGGTCGAGTTGCCAGTCGAAGAAGTCAGTTTGTTTTCGGTTGAGAAGGCGTCCGTAGAATCGTCGAAGAGCGGTTTGGGCTAAGATATTCGGCCCAAACCGCCCAATAGCGGGACAGTCTTCGTGAGTGGCAGTGACTTCGTTCCCGCATGAGCAGTCGTGAGTGCCAAGTTTGTGCTCAGTGACGGTAACAGGAACTGGAAGCGGTGTATCGATGACTGTCTGTGTAGCGTAGCTGTCAGGGTCGATCAGGAGGTATCCATAGTCTGGGCAATGTGCTTCGTCAACCCAGACAGTCTGGTCGGGGTCAAGCGGTGGACAGGTTGTGCCTTCGTGGCCAGGGTCACGTCCAGGTGAGGTGTCCTCTAAGTCGCTAGCGGCGTCAGAATCGCCGCCAGCGTCGTCATTTTGATCCTGTTCGGTTTCGTGAGAAGGTCCGTCATCGTCAGTCCTGTTGTCATCACAGTGGGGTACTCGACCTGGTCAGTTAGGTCATCGTCGTCAGGAGGCGCTCCAGCGCCTCCTTCCTTGCTTGGTGGCGTGTTCGAGTTTTCGTAGCGTCGAAGCCGATTTTTGAGTTGCTTATTCGGTGTTCCAATGCAGCCACACGAGTGCGGAGAGCGAGGTTCTCGGTACGAGTAGAGATGAGCTGGAGTCGAAGCGAAGTCTCGTCAGTAGCGGGTTCGGTCATACCCACTGATTCCAGTGAATCCTCGTGCGTGAGCGACACACTTGCTACGACGTTGGAAGTCAACGGATGAGACTGCTACGAAATCAATTCGCTATCCGAATACCGTAATATAATGTTGCTTCTCAGATGACAAAGTGTGACAACACGAGAGAAAAATGCTACATATGAACAATTGAAACAGTTGTACCGATAGTCTCATACGGCAGCCGTATGTATAGTTGTAACACTGGTCATGGAAATGTTTGAACGTAAACAAACAATATTGGACAATGAAGACGTCTTGCATGACGACTACCGTCCAGATAAAATTGAGGAACGTGATGAGGAGTTAGAGATGTATAAATCGTGTTTACTTCCAGTCATAAATGGGAACCAACCTAGAAACATATTTTTGTATGGTAAAACAGGGGTTGGAAAAACTGCAACGACGAAATATCTACTATCACATCTTGAAGAGGATTCAAAGAAGTACGATGATATAGACCTAAATATTATCTACATGAACTGCGAAGACCTCACGTCTAGCTATCGTGTCGCCGTGAATTTGGTCAATGAACTCCGGTCTGTTAAAAACCAAGTCAGTGAAACGGGGTATCCGTTGAGCGCTATTTATTCAATGTTATGGCAAGATCTTGATTCATTAGAAAGTCAGATAATAATAGTGTTAGATGAAATTGATTACATTAGTGGAGATGACTCCATACTATATCAGATACCTCGAGCACGAACCAATAGAAATCTTGAGAAATCTCGGGTGGGAATTATCGGTATCAGCAACGATTTTAAATTTCGAGAAATGCTTGATCCCCGTGCAGAAGATACACTTTGTGAACGTGAGATTCACTTTTCCCCATATGATGCAAAAGAGCTTCAAAATATTCTTTCAAGAAGATCTAAACTAGCATTTAAATCTGATGTTCTTGCCAGTGGCGTCATCGAATTATGTAGTGCGATAGCTGCCAGTGATAAGGGTAGCGCTCGTCAGGCCTTAGATCTATTATTAGAATCCGGTCACATAGCCCGCAGACAAGATGATGAACTTGTTACTATCAGTCACGTCGAGCAAGCTAAATTATTGCTCCGTAAGCAGCAAGTGGAGAAGTCTTTGCGGGATTTGACAGTGAATGACCATTTAACATTGGTGAGTATGGTACTAGCCGAAATTGATGAAAGTGAAAATGTTCCTGTTCGACGTGGTATTATTTTTGAAAAGTATTTGTCATTGACTGAAGAAATTAAAAATGAAGCACTAGGTGAAAGAGCCTTCCATAATCATCTCAGTGAGCTCACCATGCTGGGTGTCCTCGATCGTTATGAGAGAAATGAAGGACGAAATGGAGGAATCTATTATCAGTATGAATTGGGAATGCCCATAGAATCAGTCTTTTCGGCATTAGAAGACATACATTTTAGCTTTGATATAGATGTAGAAGACCTCAAGGATAGAGCAAGATACAAGGGAATTATATAAATCAACTCTCCTGAAAATGAGAACCATCTAATGTCGGTACTTTTCATTTAGTCGGTGGATTGCTACGATAACCTGAGGTTCCGGTCAAAGCTGATAGCCTGAGGCTCGTTCGGAATGTTACCGTAAATCATATCGTACTGCCTACCCTAGTTCGTCAACACGGTCAGCAAGCAGTTGAACAAGTTCTGTGACAGTGATCTCGTCTTCGTGGACAGGAGTCTCATCTACGGCATATTTAATTGCCTCGGCGTAACTGGGCCGATTATGGCGACCCATGATTCGGGTGAGTTTTTCGGCTAACTCATCACTGATTGTGACAGTTGTGTATCCATCTGGAGGCATACATCGTCAGATGAGTCGGTTTACAGTTATTATTACAGTAGTTCATTGAACGACTGATCAATGGAGCACCGTTTCTCGATTTTATTGACCGCGACCTATCCGCCACTTTCCAAATTCAGTCATTGAACTGATACGATGGGAACTACCGAATGTTGAGTTTTTCGTCAATAGTCGGAAGGAGGGGTACACTACAGGATCAGTGTGATTTATTCGAACTGACCGCAGGAACTATTGATTATGGAATTCTCGGATAGACTCTCAGCCTATTGGCAGAAATAGATCGTCAGGGTCCATTGCTTTTTTCGACAGGTGCTGTTCCTTACAGTAGTTTGCTATTCTTTGGATGTCACTGACATTATTCTCAAATCCATATTGCCAAAAATTATTTCCTAGGACATTTCTTGTTTCTTCAATATGATCCATTAACCAGGGGAGCATAACCTTCAGGGAATCAGTATCGTAGAGATCATCAAAAGCGAACTCTTTTGACTCTAATAAAACATTATATAATTCTTCCGCTACCCACGGGTTCTTATCATATATTTCGCTGTGGATCAGAACCGTATGCATTATTGGGAAATAACCAGTTTGCTCAAAGTACCTCTTTTCTTCTTCTTTGTAATCTTTGAAAAGTCTACCAATGTTTTTATTATCCAAGTCCGGAATTTTAGTAGAAAAAAGTGCATCTATATTTCCCCTGATTAGCTGTTGTTCCAACTCTTCATCCTTACCGATTTGTTCAATAGAAATATAATCTGGAACATTAATCGGCATCCTTTCTTTCTTCTCTGTAAACCAGTCAACTGATTCAATATCAACATCATAGAAATTACTCAAAAACCCTCGTATCGTCGTTGCAGAAGTGCTCTGGTATTCAGGCAAAATTCCGATACGTTTATTTTCAAGATCTTTTGGCTTGTGTATGTTCGATTGATTATTAATATATATCGCTGAATGACGGAATGTGCGTGACGGGAATACGGGTATACCTATATATGGGCAAGTCCCCTTTGATTTCCAGATAACATATGAAGCCATACTCATTTCAGTTATTTCATATTTTTCCTTTTGAGTGATGTCTTGAAATAATGATCCATAGCTATTGTGGATGATTTCAAAATCAAATCCATTAGGTCTTACTTTCCCCGCTTTTAGCGGTGTAATTCGGTCTACATTACCAATAGCGAACTTCAACGTTCTATCCATAGGAGAGTTAAAGCTTCGATGAACCTAAAATTATGCAAAATAGTAATATATATCACTATAGACTTGCTTGGCCGCTCTTCGATAGATTAGCGGTAGGCATTGACAGCGACGCAATCGATGAGACCGTGAATTGGTGCACCAATCAGGTTTAGCGATCGGAGAAAACCATAGGTACGAGCGGCCTGCTCTAAGCCGTGCTTGGACAGGCTGCGGAATTTTGCCAACCACAGCTGGAGCAACGACCAGAGACACTCCGCTTGGTTTGTATGGACCCCTTCCTCCGAGACATATTCCTCGTCGTGAAGGACGGTTCGATGCTCGTGTTCCATGGCCTGGTAGGCTGGTAACTTGTCTGTCCAGACCTCTCCCAGCGGCTGGGAGAGTTCGTCTACCTCCTCAATCACTGGGCCAAGCTCATCGTCATAGTTTGTTCCCTCCTCAGCAGACACCACTCGAAGCACGTCGCGGCAGGCCGCGACGAGCGTGAGGTCGTCTCCCTGTTCTCCTGTCCATCGTGTTCGCCCTCCTTTGGGTGAACCGCCCGATCAAGTCCTTCTCGTGGCTGATCTTACCCTTTGAAGCCGGAACACACCTGCTGGATTTCATCGACCTGCGTCGGCCCATCGACTGTCTGGGAGATTCGCTCCCAGACAGTCGGAAAGCCACGTAGGAACGTGTTTTCTAGCTCCCTGATTCGGTCGTGAGGCGTCTTGTAAGACGGTTACAGGAGGAAGGCGATCTGGTTGATGCTGAGCAACGTATCGGCGTAGAGGATGAATGCAATTCGGAGCTCGCTCCCGGCGAGTTCCGAATTGTAGAACGGTGTCCCACGAGTGTAGGTGGTTTTCCAGTTACAGCGACCACACCAGATTTAGTCGGAACCATCAAGCGCCTGAAGTATTTCTGCATCGCAATTTGGGCAGGATCGTGCTGCCCAGATAGCCTTGAGTCGCCGCTCGACGATCGCGTCGAGTGGCTCCAGGCGAACTCTATTGCTCCCAGCTGAACAAGATCCTCAAGCCTCCTGCCTTAGACAGGGCGTTGTTTGCACATGCACTCGTTCCTGCCCACGCGGGAGGCCCTAATACTCATAGACCGGTTCCGCAACGCTACAGAAGAGCGTTCCATGCAGTCAAACCATGTCTCCTTCGGTAGCCGAGATCGTCAGTGATGACTTACAGGGGCCCGTCTGGCATGATTCGTCATAGGTGAGAAATCAACGCCTATGCCTCTTTGACAGTGTTCTCCAAGACGCCAATTCCCTCGACTTCGACTTCGACTGTGTCATCTGGGTAGAGCTGGATGTCTTGGAACGTCCCGACCCCTTCTGGAGTTCCAGTGGCTATAATATCACCAGGATATAGAGTTACACGTGAGGAAACAAACGAGATTAGATCCGCAACGGACCGGATCATCTTCTCCGTGTTATCGTCTTGGAGCGTCTCGCCATTGACACGCGAGACGATTCCGAGTTTCTGTGGATTATCGATTTCATCGATAACAACCGACGGACCGATCGGAGTTGTGCCTTCCATCGTCTTTCCGGAGAACCAGTCCAAGAGCCGATCGTCGTCCATTCGGAGACCCAGCTGAAGATCTCTAGCTGATGTATCGTTCACGAGGGTATATCCCGCGACGTAGTTGAGCGCCTCGTCGGGGGAGACATGGCGCGCTTCCTCGTCGATGACTGCCGCGAGTTCTGCTTCATAGTCGATCTCTTCGGTTACCTCACTATGATAAGTGATCGGCTCCAGATGACCGACGAGAGTCCGCGGGAGCTTCATGAATACCAGTGGCCATTCCGGAACAGAAATTTCTGATTCCTCAGCATGGGCCTCGTAATTCAGTGCCGCACAGAACACGGTGTTCTGGGCCGTCGTCGGAGGGAGATATGTAATCTCGCTGTCGTCAAATAGGGCACCGTCGGCGTCTCGGGCTCGTTTCGGTTCCTTCAGGGCCTCACTGAAGTCCTCAAAGGCGGCGGAGACATCACGAACAGTCTCGTCATTAAACACACCGATCCGACTCTCTCCGTCGGCTTGAAATCTTCCGAGTCGCATAATCTAAGAATACCGACCAAGAATTTATTTCGTTCGGATCAGGAGGCCACATACTGGTAATTGTAGATGTAATACTCGATAGATCGTATTATACACACCACTAATCCAATCGTCCCGAGTGACTGATTAACAAAAATCACACAAAAGTCACACCCTCCTATTTCAACATACACACACACACCACCGATTCAATCGTTCCGAGTGACTGATTAACAAAAATCACACAAAAGTCACACCCTCCTATTTCAACATACACACACACCACCAATTCAATCGTTCCGAGCATAGTGTTCAGATAAGCTGGTTCCACGCGAAGCTGAACGATCTGAGCCATTCGTCGGCTGTATCAGCTCTGGCGTTGCTGAAACAATTCGAGAAAGCGATAGTTCGTCGTTTTATTTCTCTAAAGACACGTTCAACGGCGTTTCGATTTCCGTGTTTTTCGTATCTGAAATCGAACCCATGTCGCTGACATGCATCTTGTAACGAGTGAGAGCCATCGACGAGAAACACGGCATTGTCGATGTTGTGTTTCTCGTCAAGTTCAGCGAGAACGAATGAGCGAGAACCTTCGTAGTGGTTGGCTCAAGCTTTGTATGGAGCAATTTGTTCGTTTGTGGATCAACAGCAGCGTACAGCCAATATTTCTCATCATTGAGTTGGATCACGGTTTCATCAACCGCAACGTGATCCGGCGACTGACCATCCTCTGGCTGTAGATCGGCTTTGTGAACCCAATTATGCACGGTCGGACGAGCACGTTCGACACCGAACATCTCAAGAATAGAAACAGTATTCGAAAGCGAAAGACCAGCAAGATGGAGCTGAATACTCAGCTTCATCAGCAGCTTCGGTGTCCGCTCTCGCTCCACAAAACCTAACTCGATCTGGTCAATATCTCCGTTGAGGCTCGCGTTTTCGGGCATGAATCACTTTGAAAACGCGACGCCTCATTCTTCAATCCTTATCTGAACACCACCGTTCCGAGTGACTAATTAGCAAGGGTTTCAACCTGTCGTGATCAATAGTTATCCAGCCATCAGCCACGTTCCAATCTTCAACAGTGGAAAATGTTGATCTAGATTGTATAGGAAGAACGCTCACGACATTTCTCAACTGGTATAACCTATTATAGTTGACGTGATCCTCTACGGTTTTAACATCCAATTCGCTGGATAGAATTTATGTATATTCAGCGGCTTTTTCCCGAAATAAAATGGTGTTAAAATTTTTCCATAACAGTAAACTTTTTATGTTGTAAGTGAGAAATGATATCCATGTCAAAAGTAGGCATGGATAATGTTACACTGATATATGAATCCGAGGATGAATCTATTACCGCAGTTGACGATTTTGACTTAACTGCTGAGTCTGGAGACTTTGTTTCTATTTTGGGACCCAGCGGTTGTGGCAAGAGTTCAGCCCTACAAATGCTAGGAGGATTTATCGATCCGACCGCTGGAGCAATAACTATCGATGGAAAAGAGATTGACGGTCCAGGACCAAACAGAGGGTTTGTTTTTCAGGAATATGCGTTGTTCCCTTGGAAAACTGTTCTAGGTAATGTTAAATTCGGTGTGAAATCGGTACTAGGTAACTCTGTTGACGCAGAGCAGGTTGCCCGTGAACAACTCGAAAAAGTAGGTCTCAAGGGTTTCGAGGATCAGTATCCCAAAGAACTTTCAGGTGGAATGAAGCAACGAGTTTCAATTGCACGTGCATTAGCTTATGACCCAGATATTCTACTGATGGACGAGCCATTTGGTGCTCTTGATGCACAAACAAGAGATATTTTACAAGAAGATTTAATCGATATTTGGAAAGAATCTCAGAAGACGATCATATTCATCACACATAATATAGAGGAAGCAATATATCTATCTTCTAAGGTTTATATCATGACATCACATCCGGGGATGAATAAGATGACGTTAGAATTAGATATAGATAGAAACCAAACTCGTGACGATATATTTGCTTCAACAGAATTCGAGAGGGCGTCACGAGAAGCTAGAGCCGCGGTACGCGAAGAAATTAATACAGGATTTACGTGAAGGTATATTAGTTGCTATACTACAGCTAATAGCGGTTCAACGCGAAAATAAAATCGCGTATGGGTTAGCTTAGTCTAGGTGTTCCACCTCCCAGCCATCTTCTGGGATGATGACATCAGCGTCGATTTCAATAAGATATCGATCACGAACAAGGTCTTCAACCTCAATAAGAGTACTCGCTGGGAGGTGTCCATCAACAAAGTACTCGCTGCGAATGTTATGAACCAGCTCCAATGTGTCCTCATCCATGGTTGGACGGCTCATGTATACTCGGACCCGAACAACGTCCTCCATGCTTCCGCCAAGGTCTCCGATTTCTTCCTCAATCTGAGAAAGAATATCTCGGGTTTGATCTTCTAGCGTCTCCTCTTCAGAACAGAGCCCTGTGAGGAAGAGTTGTTTGTAACCAGGGCCGTGCACAATCACACCACGTGAGTAGGCTGTCTTATGTTCCGCCCAATTTGGGCCAGTAGTTGCATCGACTTCCCCTTCTTTCGGGTTGATGATTTGTTTCTTCATCTTGCGTTTTGTTTTTGGTGTCTCCAAACATAAAGTTATCGTGTTTTTTCATACATATTTTTATAGAAACAGGAAATAAATACTCCTTAGTATTATTGGATTAATAGAGATAGAAAATCGGTTAGTTTTCCGACTTCATGAATGCAGAACCGAGTACTCCTGACGATACTGCAACTATGGTTTTGATTCGCGTCTTTTGCAGATTTAGTGCCGAGTAATAACAGCCCAGTTCCTGTAACGTCTTTTCGCTTCCCTTGAATCCGTATGTGTTTCTAGCAAGTCGGCCTTCTGGACATCGTGTTGTAGCAATAATTGGGATCCCATCATTTCGTATATCTTCCAGTGCTGGAATTACGCTCGGTGGTATATGACCAGCACCTGTTGCTGCAATACAAACTGCATTGCACGGCTTATCAACGTCCAAGTGGCTTTTAGGAATATCTGCACCCAGAAGGAACATTGGTATGTCATTGGTGAGATTTTCCTTATCAATCGGAAGTATCTCGCGCGAAGGAACATTCCGATGCCAATAGACACGATCCTCCTCAATGAATCCTAGCGGTCCAAATTCAGGAGATTGGAATGTGTCGGCAGCCATTGAATGCGTTTTGGTCGCATCGAGAGGTGTCAGTATTCTATCGTTGAATACAATGAATACCCCTGCATTGGTGCAGTCGCTTGCGACCTTCACACTTGATAGCAAATTCCCGGGACCATCCGGGCTTGCGAGTGCCGGGTTTCTCATTGCCCCCGTGAAGATGACTGGAACATCACCTTGATAACAGAGATCAACGAAATACGCAGTCTCCTCTAGAATGTCTGTACCTTGAGTAACGACGATACCGTCCGTGCCTTTATTATTTGACAGTTCTTCGAGATACTCCACGAGTCTATACATATCCCGAATGGCAAAATGGGTGCTAGGAACATTGGAGAATGAATGTGTGTTAATAGCAGCAACATCTTCAAGCCCCGGAATAGATGCTATTAGGTCATCTGCATCAAGGCTAGGCGAAGCATCATTACCTTCATCCGGCACACATGCGATAGTCCCACCAGTAGAAACAACAGAAATTGCCATCTTCACACCCCGGTAGGTGTCTGGTCAGCTTCATCAGGGAGATAGGACATATCTAGATGGTTACTGACATCGACGTCAGTATCAAGATATCCAACATCCTGCATTCCATCAATGGCAACCTGGATATGCTCCGGTTCGATACGGAGACCGTCAGGGCCGTAGTAATACCCCGCATCAGTACCAACAATTTGGTCAAGGACATCAATGTCAAGTTCCGTTACTTCGGCTGCACTATCGAGCACATCTTCTCGATTCTCCTCGTTGTTGTACCATTGCAGAGCTAGCCAGTGATCCTCGATGAATCCCTCAACTGCTTCTGGATTCTCTTCTATGAAATCGTTCCTAAATACCTGAAACAGCGGTGTGTATGATCCGAATGGATCACCCATGTCATATAAGACCTCTAATTCATCTCGAGCCCCTTCAAAAATGGGCTGAACAAAGCTCCCCACATCAATTTGTCCTTCTTCCAGTTGACTCTGCATCGCGCCGAATCCAACTTCGCGCATATCAACGTCCTCTTCGGGATCAAGACCAGCCTGTACCATTCCCGCACGAGCAGCAATATCTATAGCGGATCCAAACGAGTTTGTAGCAAAATTGGTACCTTCCACATCTTCTATGCTCTGAATATCAGAACCCGCCAAGACTGCAAACAAGTCTGAAAATGAATCTTCGACTCCCATCCATACTTCAGGTGAGGTGACCGAGAACCCACTAGGAACAGTTTCTTCCACAATCGCATTTGCAGTACCTGAGTAAGAGAATACACCACCGTCTGCTTCTCTCGATCCAACTGAACTGACAACAAGTGGTGATCCCTGGACACCTAGAACGTCGATCTCATAGGAGTCGCCGACATTCTCCATCACGTTATCCATCACGTAGTCTGACTGGAAGAACCAGCCAGATGGAGTAGCTAATTCGGCTCCTGACGAATATGCCCACGTAAGTGTTCCATCGTCTCCATCGTCTCCATCTCCATCTCCACCGATACATCCTGCAAGCCCTGTTGAAAGTGCCGCTGTAACTCCAATGGAGCTGCGTTTGATGAATTTTCGTCGGGTATTCTTGACTTTCTGCTTCGACCGTGGTTTTGACACCATACCTGTCCTATTGTAGGCCTTAATAAATAATGTTGCCCATATTTTTGTATTTAGAAGAGTGATAATAAAAATTTTTACTTCAATAAACTAGTTGAAAAAATAATCTTGTCTAATACAAGTGATAGAAACATATAATACAATATATGCTCAATACGATAATGCATGGCAAAGAGTATCCCTGCGATCGAACCACCGAGAATGCTTATTGGAGGCGAACTGGTTGAAGCAGCTTCTGGTGAGACTTTTGAAACACACAACCCTGCAACAGGAGAAAAAATCGCAGATATTCCCAGAGGTTCAGAACAGGATGTCGAACGTGCTATTGAGGCGGCCAAGGAGGGGTATGAGGTATGGCACAGAGAGTATGACGCACGTGAACGAGGAAAACTTGTCCAAGAATTTGCCGACTTTCTCCGAGAACATGCAGATCACTTAGGAGTCTTGGATTCCGCTGACAGCGGGAATCCATATACTCAAATGGTGAACGATACCCTCGATGCTGCTGACTGTGCCGAAATCTTTGGAGGCAGTGCACTTGAGATGAGGGGTGACACAATTCCTGTGGGGAATGACACAGTGAATTTTACCCTTCGGCAGCCCTACGGTGTTGTCGGCAGAATTATTCCGTATAATCATCCAATGCTGTTCGCTGGAATGAAAATCGCGGCTCCGCTAGTCGCTGGCAATTCTGTCGTTCTTAAACCACCTGAACAAGATTGTACTGCGGTAATGGAGATGGGAAGATTGCTTGCAGAAGAAAATATCTTCCCAGATGGAGTAGTTAATATTGTCTCCGGATTCGGAGAGGAAGCTGGAGCTCCTATTGTGACCCACCCAGATATTCACAAACTTGGGTTTGTCGGAAGTGTCCCTACTGGAAAGGTCATTCAACAGCAGGCCGCTGAGAATGTTACTGACCTCATTCTGGAACTTGGTGGCAAAAACCCCTGTATTGTATATCCGGACGCAGATATCGAAAATGCGATCAATGGAGCAATCAGCGGGATGAACTTCAAGTGGTCTGGACAGTCATGTGGCTCTACGTCTCGACTGTTCCTTCACGAGTCTCATTATGAGGAAGGGCTTCAACTCCTCAAAGAAAAGGTTGAGGCGATTGAGCCGGGCAATCCACTTGACGAGGATACCGAGATGGGTTGCGTTATTTCGGAGAGCCAGTACGAAAAAGTAATGGAATTCATCGAATTGGGGAAGGAAAGCGATGCTACTCTTCTTACCGGAGGTTCCCCTCCAGAAGGTGAAGAGTTCGAAGACGGCTTTTTCGTCAGGCCGACAGTCTTTGCAGATGCGACGATGGACATGAGGATCACGCAGGAGGAGATTTTCGGTCCAGTGTTGTCTGTTCTCAAGTGGGAAGATGAAGAGGAAGTAATTGCAGCGGCGAATGATGTTGAGTTTGGACTCACAGCAAGTGTTTTCTCCAACGACATCTCGACAGCACTTAATGCCATCAAGGAAATTGAAGCTGGGTATACCTGGATCAATGATGCTGGGCCTCACTACTGGGGAGCCCCGTTTGGTGGATGGAAGCAATCTGGGATTGGACAGGAAGAAGCCTTCGAGGAGGTCTTGGAACACACTCGAATCAAAAACGTGAATATCAATCTAGGAGAGTCTGAATTAGATTTGGGCCGGTCACGAAAAGAACTCGAAAAAGGGGACGGTCCTGGTAACACCTCAGAATAACCTGAGAGATTACCATGTCCTTCGTTGTAGAGAGCAGTCAACTCTCATCAGAACGATTGAATCAGTGGTGTCTCTGTCATCCGTCACCATCGTAAGTAAGATACACAAGTCAAAAATGGTTGAATATGAATATTAAAAGTACTAAGCAATACGTAAACACTGTGGGGAGTCAGTTACCGTTAATACATTCAATATATAGGATACTCCCCATTTTCATTATAATTGGGATGTGGGAGGCTATTTCTGGTACGTTAGTTCCCGAAGCATTACTGCCGCCGTTCTCAGACGTATTGTCAGAATTTGTATGGCTAGCCCAGAGTGATGATCTCTTTCCGTATCTTTTAGATACTCTGTTCCGGGGGTTGACAGGAATCGTTATCGCAATCGTATTAGGGATAGTAATCGGGTTGTCTATGAGTCAGAGTGATCTCATTCGTCGAAACCTTAATCCGGTTGTTAGCTTGACTTATCCGAGTCCAAAATCACCCCTAATTCCACTAGTTATATTTTGGCTCGGGATTGGCCATTTGTCAAGAATCGTACTAGCTGTTATCGGTGGGCTGTTGCCCATCGTTATCAGTACAGTAAATGCAGCTGATAACATTGACGAGGAATTAATCTGGAGTGCTCGAACAATGGGACTTAGTAAATTTGAAGAGACTTACAAAGTGATTCTGCCTGCCTCCTTGCCGAGCATCTTAACCGGTGTGCGAATTGGAATGATCTTTTCATTCGTCATTGTGATCTCCTCAGAAATGATTGCTGCTCGTTCAGGTATTGGAGTTATGATTGTTGAATTTGGTCAATTCGGGCAATACTCTCGTGTGTTCGCAGCTGTAATGTGGGGAATTTTGGTTGTGGTCACGATCGATCGACTATTCTTGAAGTTATCTGATTATCTACTTCGTTGGAGTGACCAAGGTGTGGAGGGGATATAAATGTCTTTTGATATAACACAGCTCAATATAAGGGCAAGCCTGACAAATGTCTGGATGTTCGCTAAGCCTATTATTGCGCTATTGTTGATTTGGGAAATTGTTGTGCAACTCAATTTAGTTCCTCCGCAGATGTTGCCCCATGTCTCTGATGTGGCGATGACATTCAGTGCAATGATCAGCAGTGGTGCTTTAGTTGAACCGACATATCTCACTTTAATGAGGGCTATCTTGGCTTTGATCCTCTCCGTTTTACTAGGTGTCATGATTGGGCTGCTTATGGCAAGGTTTGAAATTGTTAAATGGTTCTTTGACCCAATCATTTCTATCGGTTTTCCGATTCCAAAGGTGACACTGGTACCAATCTATCTGCTTTGGTTTGGGTTCGGAACTAGAGCTGCGGTGTTACTTGCTGCTACATCTGCAATCTTCCCTGTGATTATAGCAACACATAATGGCGCCAAGAGTGTTGATCGAGAACTAATCTGGTCTGTGAGGACAATGGGAGTATCAAAGTTAGAATCCATGTGGAAAGTAATTCTACCTGCTGCTTTACCTCAGATTTTCAATGGTATCCAGATTGCAGTTTTCCTCTCATTTGTAGTTGTGGTTGTAGCAGAAATGGTCACCTCTGGAGGTGGCTTGGGACAACTGCTTGTTCAATCTACACAGTTCTTCAATACTGAGCAAGCCTTGGTAGTTCTGATAACTATCATCTCTCTGGGGCTAGTCACAAACGCCGTGTTCCAAATTCTCCGCTCCTATCTACTCCGTTGGACATAGATATTATACGCCATACTCATCAACTCAACCGACTTCTATGGATCAAATTTAACGAATGTATCAAAAAAAGCAATCTTTCTCAAAGAGAAGGAGGTTATTGGTGTTAGGGGGGATACTATTCGTCGCCTTAAATTTACGGCCCGCGATTGTATCCGTTTCACCATTGCTTGAGACGATTCGGGCAGATCTGAATATATCATATACCGCAGTCAGTCTACTAACAACAATCCCAGTGCTTTGTATGGGGCTATTCGCACTGGCAGTCCCCATAATCACACGCTATGTTGGTCACAGTTCCGCTGTGTTCTACGGCGTCTGCATAATTGGCATCTCAACTCTGATGAGATTCCAATCAGACAGCGTTGTAATTCTGTTTGGGAGCACAATTTTGGTTGGCATTGGTATTGCCATTGCTCAGACGCTACTACCATCGATGGTTAATACATATTATCCTAATCGACCCGTTGGAATTACCGGACTTTATTCAGTGAGTTTGACAGCCGGGGCGACAATAGCTGCTATAGCTACAGTTCCACTGGCCACGGGGTTGGAATCTTGGACAAACGCTTTAGCGATATGGGGTATTTTAGTGTTCTTAGCCCTTCCTGTGTGGGTGCCAATTGTTAGAGGGGAGCAGCCACAGTATAGCATCAGTAGTTCTGCAGACCCAGGATACCCGATCAGTAGTTTACTTGCCTGGATCCTTGTGATTTTTTTTGGGATAACGTCCACACTATTTTACTCAGGAGTTACGTGGATCCCCTCTCGTTACATTTCTTTGGGATGGTCAGAAGATTCTGCCAGCCTTCTTTTAACTATATTTTTACTAACTCAGTTTATAGGAATGTTTGCTGTCACAGTATTTGCAGACAGATCTCCTGATAGACGACCATGGCTCATCATCATGTCAATTATGATCGCGGTTGGATGTTTTGGTATTGCCATAATGCCAGTTTCTTTTCCGTGGGTTTGGTCAACCATATTTGGGATTGGTGCTGGAGGACTTTTCACTCTCGCATTAGCTCTTCCTATTGATCTTTCAACTGAAAACACTTCGATTGATGAACTATCATCCATGGTTTTCGCTGGGGGCTATTCTATTTCAGCAGCAGGTCCGAGTCTAATTGGTGTTATCCGTGACTTAGGGGGTAGCTATTCAATGGTATTTCTTGGTATGTGCCTACTGGCAATCTTATTATCTGTAACCGCACTAACTATTCATCCAAATTCAAAGGTGTAAAAATATATTAATATATTAAACTTTGGCACTGTCTAGTTGAGTCAGTTTGAGAAGTGAGCAGGCCGTTGAGTTGATTTGGACTAATGCTCGCAGACCTGCTCAGCAAGAGCTACGACGCGGATTTAGAAGAAACTTGGGAGAACGAGCGGAC
>LFCJ01001208.1_pt1 | contig 17700 bp, 16 predicted proteins | sample 643141 | NCBI WGS metagenome assembly LFCJ01 (sample SAMN03766243, study PRJNA286221) | soda lake metagenome | biome: soda lake; feature: Kulunda steppe; material: water; isolation source: sample B1-Br-g2 brine of Lake Bitter-1 | place: Russia: Kulunda steppe | collected 2010-07
CCCCCGTCGGCGGGTTTGCTCACACCGCGGCCCTCGGTGAGGTAGTTGTAGATCGCCTGATGTGTGACGAACTCCCCGCGCAACTCCTCCGGGGAGAGGTCAACTCGCTCGAGTTGGCGGACGGCACTAATTCGTTCTCCCGGACTCGCCTCGTCGTCGGTGAGCGCGAAGTACAACTCCTCGACGGGCGAGGTGACGGGGCCTGTCGCCCGCTGGTCGATCGCGGCGGCGAGCACCCGTTCGTTGAAATACGTTTCCAGGGTTCGGAGACTCTCCTCGCGTTCGATCCACCGTTCGACGAGTTCCCCGCCCATATCGGACAGGTCGTATCGGCCGATCAGTCGTCCCACCTTGTACCGGCGGACGTCGACGTCTCCGGGTTCGGTCATAGACTCGAATCGGCGTCCGGAGTCATAAACGCGACGCCGTTCCCTGGACGGATACGGCGATCACGCCCTGCCGACGTCCGACTGTCACCACCCGCGTCGACACAACTATTTATGATGGATCCGTTGGTCCACTCTATATGCCCACGATCGTCGCAGGAATCGACACGGATGCGGACCGCGCACGAGCGCTCGCCGATGGGATCGTCGCGATCCCAGGGGCCGAGGAACTCGAGGTGATACTGGTACACTCCTTCGACGAGAACCCCGAGGGAGCATCCGTCGACCAGGTCGCCTCGGTCCGGCGTGCCCGGGAAACCCTCGAGGACCACGGCGTCGAGGTGACACTCGACGAATCGAGTGGGGACACGGCCTCGAGTCTGATACAACGGGCTGACGACCACGACGCGACGATGATCGCCGTCGCAGGCAGGAAGCGATCACCGACCGGCAAGGCCGTCTTCGGAAGCGTTACCCAAGACGTCATCCTCGGGACCGACCGGACGGTCCTCGTCTGCAGTCCCGAGGGATAACCGGAGTGTCCGGCCACGACCGTGAGATCGGCGAAGACGGTGGTGTACGCTGCCCCCCGGCGACAGACGGGTGTAGTAGTGATGGGGTTCTGACTCCGTCGGTGGGTTCGTCCCCATCCCGGCCTGGCCGCCCCCTCGTGAAACTGCAGGGGACACGAACTAACAGATGACCGTGAATATAGCCCAAAATATGTTTCTGCCCGAATGTACGTAGTACAGTCGACGTGCGTAACCGAAAACGGCCACGGGTGCGCGACAACGGTCCACAAAGGCGAGATACTGAACTGCCTGTCTGAAGGCGATTACGTTCCGGTCTATCCGAAACACGACAGTCGATAATCTCTCCGGACGGGGTCTGTACGCTTACACGCTGAGGCCGGACTGGGAGTTCACTTCGACAGCTATATCACCAATACTCAGACATTTACGCGAAAAGTAGTGTGAAACGATATGTTCTCGAGGTGAGTGTCGCCGCAAGGACACACCACGCGCCAGCGGTCGCGGATGCGGCCACAGACCACAGGGGACATGGCCGACCGTGACGTTTTCCCTCGAGTTCGGCCTCGAGGGGGTCGCTCTCGATTCGTAGACCCATCAAAACAGCCGTAACACCCGGTCTCCCCGTCGATTCGCCCGATTCGACCTGCGTCCGAATTTCGCGAGCGCGTTTCGACAACCGTTTTAGGACGAACCTGCTTGGTCAGAGTAGATGGGCAACTGTATCATCTGTGGCAAGCCCGTCGACGGGCTCGTCTGTGAGAGCCACGAAGAGGACGTCGCCTTCGAGTTCGAAGGCAACTCCCCTTCGCAACTCACCCCCGGCCGCTACTACCGGGGCACTGTCGACGGCTACGCCGATTTCGGCGTCTTCGTCGACGTGGGCGACCACGTCACGGGTCTGCTGCACCGAAGCGAACTCGATCGCCGCCTCGAAAGCCTAGACTGGCAACGGGGTGACACCGTTTACGTACAGGTACTGGACGTCAGAGACAACGGCAACGTCGACCTCGGCTGGTCGATCCGCCAGGGCGACCGCGAGTTCCGAGGGGAACTGGTCGACGCTCCCGACGGGGAGTACCACCCCGAGGGGTATGGCGACGACGCCGGAACCGGTTCCGACGCCGACGCCACCGACGACGAGCCAGCGACTACACACGAGTCGAACGAACACACACCAACCAACGGCGGTGACACGGCCACCGAGGAAGCCGAACCGGCGAGCCCGACCATGGAGGTAGAAGAGCCCGACGCCCCGCTCGCGCGGACCACCGTCGACGCACTCGACGACCAGGTCGGCTCCGTCGTCCGCCTCGAGGGGGAGATCACCGGCGTCCGACAGACCAGCGGTCCAACGGTGTTCGAACTGCGTGATGAGGCCGGCACCGTCGAGTGTGCCGCGTTCGAACAGGCGGGCGTCCGCGCCTATCCCGCAGTGGATATCGAGGACGTCGTCGCCCTCGAGGGGGAAGTCGAGCGCCACTACGGCGACTTACAGATCGAGACCGAGACCCTCGAAATCCTCGACGGCGACGAGCGCGAGACGGTCGCCGACCGCCTCTCGAGTGCGCTCGAAGACGAGGCCCGTCCCGAGGACGTCGAACCGATCGCAGGCCACGACGCGGTCACAGCCGTCGAAGAGGACCTCCTCGAGGCGGCGACGACGATCCGTCGGGCGGTGATGGAGGCCCGGCCCGTCGTCGTCCGTCACAGCGCGACCGCGGACGGCTACGTCGCCGGGGCGGCGCTCGAACGTGCCGTTCTCCCCTTGATCCGGGAGAAACACACCCGCGACGACGCCGAGTACCACTACTTCGAACGTCGTCCGCTCGAGGGCTCGGTCTACGACATGGACGCCGCGACCGACGACGTCACCTCGATGCTCGAGGCACGGGACCGTCACGGCGAGCAACTGCCGCTTGTCGTCCTCGTCGACGCCGGATCGACCGTCGAGTCGGGGGACGGCTACGACCTCCTGGGGATCTACGGTGCGGAGTCGGTCGTCATCGACGACAACCGTGGCGACGCGGAGATAGGCGAGAAGGTGGCGGTGGCGGTCAACCCGACGCTTTCGGGTGCCGAGGGTGCCACCTCGACGGCGCTCGCGGCCAACGTCGCAGCCCACGTCAACGCCGAGGTCCGTGCTGACCTCCGTCATCTCCCCGCGGTCAGCTACTGGGAGGCGGTTCCCGAGGGATATCTCGAGGCTGCGACGGAGGCCGGATACGACGAGACCGCCCTCTCCGAACGACGGGAGGCCGTTTCCCTCGAGGCCTACTACCAGTCGTACAAGGACAAACGCGAGTTGATCACCGACCTGCTTTTCGGTGAGGAAAGCGATCTGGCGGCCCACGTCTCCGAGCAGTTCCGGGACAAACTCGAGGCCGAACTCGAGACCGCCCGGGAGAACCTGGAACTCGAGGAGGTCGACGGCGTCACCGTCGCCGTCCTCGACACCGAGGCGTTTACCCACCGGTTTGATTTCCCGTCGACGGAACTGTTGCTCGACGCCTTGCACCGACGTGAACGGGGCGACGATCCGTTCGTCACCCTCGGCGTCGACGAGGACGAGTTACGGGTCCGTGGGACCCAGCCGGTCGACGTCCGCGACCTCGGCGACGCCATCGCCGAGGCCGTCCCGGGAGCGGGCGTCGGCGTCGTCGGCGGTCACGACGGCGTCGTGGAGTTCCTCCCCGGCGAGCGCGACGCGGTGCGTGCGGCCACACTCGAGGCACTCGGCGAGACGCTCTCCTAACGGGACCCGCCAGTTCTCCGACCGTTCGTCCGCAAGTGGCGACGCCGGCAATCGACAACGACTTTTGACTCGCGCGCGAATCGACCCACTATGACTGGAAACCCCGTAGGCTGGCTTCGAGCGCACGTCGTCGGCATCGCTTCACTCGCCATGACCGCGGCCTGGCTCGGCTTGCTCGTCACCGGAATCGGTGGCAACCTCTGGATCTCCGTCCTCATCATCGGGTACGTCGTCGTCGTTCCGGCCGCGGCGGTGCTCTTCGGTGACGAGTCCGTCGCCCGATGGTGGGACGAGCAGCCACACAGCGGGCGAGAGGACAACCACTGATCGCCGTCCGACACGCTTATTCACCGAGAGCGACGAAAAGCGGACAGTGAGTTCCGAGACGTCCGATCCGACCGAGACGGAGGCATTCGAGAAGGTCTGTGAGACCCTCGTCGAGCGGATCCTCGACGGTGAGGTAGACAGCGACGACCTCGAGACGGCCAAACTCGAGGCCTGCTCGGAACACTCGGCACCGAAAGTCCCCAAAAACTCCGAACTGCTGGATTACGCACCCCGGGAGTACCGCGGGGACCTCGAATCGGTCCTCCAGCGAAAGCCCGTCCGGACGGCCTCGGGGGTCTCGCCCGTGGCGATCATGACCAGCCCCGAACGGTGTCCCCACGGGAAGTGTCTGTACTGTCCCGGCGGCCCCGATTCGGAGTTCTCGAGTTCCCAGAGCTACACCGGCGAAGAGCCCGCCGCCGCCCGCGGGGTGCAAAACGATTACGACCCCTACGGGCAGGTTCGACTGCGCCTCGAGCAGTTACGGGAGATCGGCCACCCCGTCGACAAGGTCGAACTCATCCTGATGGGCGGGACGATGACCGCCCGCTCTCACGACTACCAGGAGTGGTTCGTCAAGCGTGCCGTGGAGGCGATGAACGATTACGACGTCGAAAAAGAACCCGAACCCGCCGAGGGCGTCAGTTTCGCCCAGGACCCTGCGGAGTACGAGTGGAAGTACGTCGAGGACGTCATCGCCGAGAACGAACGGGCTGACGTTCGCAACATCGGGACGACCTTCGAGACCAAACCCGACTGGTGTGACCCAGAACAGATCGACCGGATGCTCGAACTCGGCGGGACGAAAGTCGAGGTCGGCGTCCAGACGACCTACGAGCGGATCAACCGGGAGATGCACCGTGGACACGGCATCGCCGAATCGATAGAGGCGAACCGCCGACTCAGGGATTCGGCGTTCAAAGTCGGCTTCCACATGATGCCCGGCCAGCCCGGAATGTCAAAGGAGATGTGTCTCGAGGACTTCCGCCGGCTCTTCGAGAAAGAACAGTGGAAACCCGACTACCTGAAGATCTATCCCACCCTCGTCGTTCGTGGGACGGCGACCTACGACCGGTGGTACAACGGCGAGTACGACCCTCTCGACAACGAGGAGGCGGCACAGCTGGTCGCCGAGATCAAGCAGATGATCCCCCGCTATACGCGCCTCCAGCGCGTCCAGCGGGACATCCCCGCTGACTTCATCGACGCCGGCGTCTGGAAGTCGAACCTCAGGCAACTCGCCCGAAAACGGATGGACGAACACGGCTGGTCGTGTGAGTGTATCCGCTGTCGGGAAGCCGGAATGAACGACGAAGAACCCGAGACGGTCGAACTCGACGTGATGACCTACGACGCCTGTGGCGGCACGGAACAGTTCATCTCCGTGGAGGACTTCGGGAAGGACCTGCTCGTGGGGTTTGCCCGGCTGCGGTTCCCGAACCAGCCAGTCCGGCCGGAACTCGAGAACGCCGCGTTGATCCGCGAACTCCACGTCTACGGCACCGAAGTCGCCGTCGGCGGCGAGGGCGAGACCGGCCAGCACCAACACCGGGGCTACGGCCGGCAGCTGATGGAACGAGCCGAGGAACTCGCGGTCGAGGCCGGCTACGACAAACTGAGCGTGATCTCGGGTATCGGCGCACGCGAGTACTACCGCGAGAAACTCGGCTACTACCAGGACGGGCCGTACGTGAGCAAGCGGCTGTGAACGGATCGTGGGCGTCGAATCAGGTAGAAAGGAGTACGATAGACCGTATCAATCCTCACCCGAGGCGAGAATGTCCGAAACCTCGTCTGCGAGCCCGTCCTGATCGTCGTCTTCGTTCTCGTCTATGACGTCCCGGCGCTTGTTGGCGTAGTTGTAGGCGTCGGTGGCCATCTGCATGTCGAGGTTCATAATCCGAAACACCGAGAGCAGGTCGTCCATCCCGTCGTCGATGGCTTCACGAAGCTCCGCTTCGAACTCCGCGGACAGTTCCGTGTCGGACGAGCCGGAAAGCCCACCGAGGAACCCGCCACCGTCGTTTTCCTTTGCCCACCCCTCGGCGGCGGCGACGACCTCGTTTTCGACCCGTTCACGGATGAGCGAAAAGAGGAGTTCGTAGTAGACGCCGTACTGGCCGATGTACTGTTTCATCGGCATACCGAGCATGTAGTGGAGCATCCCGATGCGTGCCCGGTCGACGAAGTACTCCCGGTCGTAACGCCCCCGTGCGAGACTCAGCAGGTACGCCCGCTGGGTCTCCTGTAACTCCTCGATCCCTTTCGGCGATCTGCCGACGACCTCGGTCGTCTCCTCGTATGCGCGAATGTTCTCGTAGAACTGTTCTGCGATGTCGTCTTGGTGGTCCCGGAACAGCGCCTCGAGGTCCGCCAGTCGCTCGGCGTCGTCCTCGTCGAAGTTGATGAAGTCCTTTCGCCACTCGAGTTCGTCCTCGTTGATCTCTAAGGCCCCCCGAAGCAGATCCGGGTCGATACGCGAGTTGAGCTTCCCCTGGCCGAAAACGTCCATCGCGTCCTCGGCTGACCGCTCGTTTTCACCCATTGTCGGAGCTACCGGATCCACAATATATAATATTGTGCATTCACGGCCCGGAGAAACTTACCTGACGCCACTTCAGCGACGTGTGGGTCGACTACTCCTCACGGTTCGAACCGCCGGGCGGTGCGTCGTCTCGGTCCACCCCGTCCTCGGCTCGCGTCCCCATCGGCCGCGCCGGGACGCCCGCGACGACCTCACCCGGCGCGACGTCACGGGTGACAAGCGAGTTCGCCGCCACGCTCGCCCCCTCGCCGATCTCGACACCGGGGAGGACGATCGCGCCCGCGCCGATCATCGCCCGCTCGCCGACGACGACCTCGCCGGTCCGGTACTCCTCCTGGAGGAACTCGTGACAGAGGATCGTGGCGTCGTAGCCGACGATGGCGTGATCCCCGAGAGTTATCAGTTCCGGCCAGAAGACGTCCGGGGTCGCCTCGAGGCCCCAGGAGACGCCCTCGCCGACGGTGACGTCGATCTTCCGGAGGAGCCAGCGTTTCACCCGGAGGCTCGGGGAGATCCGCACGAGCCAGACGACGAGGTAGTTGATCGCGACCCGGAGGGGAGTGCGCGCGCTCGTCCAGTGTGCAAGGGAGTTCGGCGCGCCCGGTGTCGAATAGCGGCTGATACGGTCGTGTCGTGTCGCGTCCTCGTCGGTCACTGAACGGGGTGTTCGGGGCCAGGGCACAAGAACCCACACGAAACGCTGGCGGGGTGCACGTTTTTGTCGCCTCGAGTGCATCCCCGTCTATGGCACCGACGCTCGTCAACGTCGCCGTCGGCGTCCTCCTCGGGGTCGCCCTCCTCGGGATCGCCTTCGACCGCCGTTCGATCGCGATCGTCGGTCTCGCGGCCGCCCTTCCGGACCTCGACGCCGCCCTCGCCCTCCTCGTCCCCGGAGCGACCAACGCCGCGTTTCACTCTCTTTTCCTCGCTGCCATCGTCGGGAGCGTCCTCTACTGGGACACGGAACGCCGGGAGACATCGTGGCTCCGCGGCCGCTATGGGTTGTACGGCGTGCGGGTAGCGTGGGTCGCCGTGGCCTCGTTCGTCGTCGCCGGGATCGTCTTCGATCTGTTCACCTCCGTCGGGGTCGCCCTCCTCTATCCGCTGGTCGATCGCTACTACGTCGTCTCCGGGCGACTCGTCCTCTCGAGTCAGGAGGGCGTCGTCCAGACCTATTTCGACCTCGGTGAGGGGTGGCTCGCCCTCGAGACGACCGGACGGACGAGCACCCATCGGATCGATACCTGGGTGACTCCGACCGACGACGAACGCCGCCTCCGTCTCGTCGAATCGGGCTGGCAACTGGTCGTCGTCCTGACTGCCATCGCGGCCGTGCCGGCGAAGTACGCACTCGAGGGGGGTGAGCCCTGATGCCGGCTTCGACCGTCCACGTCGGTTTTGGGTTACTGCTCGCCGCCGGTCTCCTCGGGAAATACTACGACCGGACGGCGTTGCTCGTGGTCGTCGCCGCCCTCCTCCTTCCGGAGGCGGACGCCCTCGCGGGGTGGGTGATGGCCGGCGCACACCGTACCCTCTTTCACAACTACGTGTTCACCGCCGTCCTCGCGGCCGCCCTGTGGTGGGACACACGCCGGGAAACGTCGTGGCTCCGGGGCCGGTTCGGAACGTACGGTGTCCGCGTCGCCTGGGTCGCCGTCTTCGCTCACACCTTCGCCCACCTGGCACTCGACTGGGCACACCTGGACGGCATCAACGCCCTCTGGCCGCTCCACGACGAGTTCTTCCGCCTCGAGGGCGAGTTGTACGTCTCGAGTGAAGCGGGACTCGTGCAGACGTTCGTCGATCTCGAAGACGTCGGTTTCGGTGGCGGGGCCTCGAGGGCGGAGACCCACGTCGCCACGCCCGCCGACCCGACGCCCGATTCCGACCCCGGGCCGGTCGACCGACGGGTGCCGATCGCCGTCGGCGGCTGGCAACTGTACCTGGTGGCGGTCGGGCTCTTTGTCGTCGTCGCAAAACGGTTCCAGTCGGAGCCACCACGGGCCGGCAGCCGTCGGGAGCGCTACTGACGGGTGGTCGCTCGAACGGGGCCACGATGGCCGGTACCGAATTACAACAGACCGTCTCACTCAAGGAGATTGCGTCTCGTGAACCGCCCCAGGGCCGGAATCTCGTACTCGACTCCCTTGTACGCCTTGTACATCAAGAACAGCCAGAAAACCGTCAGTACGGGTGCAAACAGCAGGCTCAACAGACCGACCACCAGTCCGATGAGCCACCCGACGACGGGGATCGCCGCGAGGACCGTCATACCGACCGTGAAAACGACCGAGAAGACGATCACCGCTCCGGAGAGGACGATGCTCTGGCCGGCGTGAAACCGGACGAACTGGTCGTCGTCCTCGAGGACGTAAAACAGGATACCTGTTATTGGCCCGAGGAAATACGCCAACGCCCCTGCGATGTTCGGGTCCAGTCCGGTACTGCTTTCGGCCGATACGCCCTCGTCGTGGTGTCGATCTTCTACGGACATCTGGGAGTCACGGTTCGTTTTCGACGGAAACATATTTAAAATAGAACGTGGTCGAAAGATCACCGTGGCGGTTACCTGACGGTGAGTTACTCCGCGCGAAGTTCGTCCATGTGGTCGATTCGCTGTTGGACGAGATCCGCCTTGCCGATGTCGTGGCGCATGTGCAGTCCCTCGTCGCCGGCGACCGCCAGCGCGTCCTCGGCGATCCCCTCGGCGTCGTCGATCGTCTCGGCGAGACCGACGACGGCGAACGATCGCGAGGTCGTGGTGTAGATGCCGTCCTCGCGCTCGTCGACGCTGGCGTAGTAGAGCAAGGCGTCGCCGGCGCTCTCCCGTGGCTCATCGCCGTTCGAGTCATCCGTGGCGCGAGCCGCCCGCGCCACGCTCTCCTCGTCGACCTGGACCTTCACACCGGCCTCGGGGTCGGTCGGGTACCCCTCGGGGACGACGTACTTACAGACCGTCGCCTGCTCTGCAAACTCGAGGTCGGGCACCGGCTCGCCGTCGCGGGCGGCGGTCAGGACCTCGAGGAAGTCCGTCTCGAGGACCGGCAGGGTGTTCATCGCCTCCGGGTCACCGAAGCGGGCGTTGTACTCGATGACCGTCGGCCCCTCGGCGGTCAGCATGAACTGGCCGTAGAGGATGCCTTTGTACCCCTCGAGGGCGTCGACGGTGGCCTCGAGGATCTCGAGGGCGTGTTCGTATTCGTCTTCGCTCATAAAGGGGAGCTGGCGGGTGGCGTCCGAATAGCTGCCCATGCCGCCGGTGTTCGGCCCTTCGTCGCCCTCGTAGGCGCGTTTGTGGTCCTGAACCGCCGGGGCGGTCTGGAACTCGCCGTTGGCGACAAAGGCCTGGATCGTCAGTTCCTCGCCGATCAGCCGTTCCTCGAGGACGAGTTCGTCGTACTCCGACTCGCGGATGTACTCCTTGCCTTCCTCGGGGGTGACCTGGTCGCCGATGACCGTCACGCCCTTCCCGCCCGTGAGGCCGACGGGCTTGATCGCGAGGTCGCCGTCGTACTCGTCGATAAACTCACAGGCGGCCTCGGTGTCCTCGAAGACCTCGAAGTCCGGACAGCCCGGAATGTCGTGTTCGACCATGAACTCCCGCTGGAAGGCCTTGTCCGTCTCGATCCGGGCCTCCTCCTGGCGCGGGCCGAAGGCGTAGATGCCGGCGTCCTCTAAGGCGTCCGCGACGCCCGCCTCGAGGGGGGCTTCGGGGCCGACGACGGCGATCGTCGCCTCGATCTCCTCGGCGTAGGCGACGACTGCCTCGGGGTCGGTCGTCTCGAGGGTCTCGACGTCGCTCGCGATCGCCGCGATACCGGGGTTTTTGTTCCCTGCACAGGCGTAGAGGTCACACTCGCTTCCCTCGAGTGCGCGGGCGATGGCGTGTTCGCGCCCGCCCCCACCGATCAGCAGTACGTTCTCGCGCATGGTCGAAATCGGAGCACACGGTAGTGTAAAGTTTGCCCTTTCCCGGGGGAGACACTGTCCACGATCACGAATAGAAAATCGGCGGCCGTCGTTCCCCGCCGTGGCCGTCTTCGGGGAGGTGCGCCTCGAGGGCCTCCGCTCCCCGGTTTCCGAGCAGCTGATCGAGCACGTCGACGGCAGCCTCGCGATGGAGGGGCTGGTTGTCGTTACCACACTGGTCGTCCATCACACAGGCCGGACAGCCGTCGACCCGGCCACACTCACACCCGGAGATGTGTTCGCGGGCGCGTTCGGCCACCGCCTCGAACTCCTCGTAGATCGCCCGCGAGAAGCCGAGGCCCCCCTCGATGCCGTCGTAGATGAACCAGCCACTCGAAGGCTCGCCCTCGAGGGCCGACGCCTGTTCTTTCACGATGGCTTGCGCCGCGGCGAAACTCCCCGGCCCATCGTCCCCTCGACCGCTCTCTCCGTCCCCGTCGACGGCGAGGTGGGAGTCGATCGTGAGCGTCGCCAGCCCACCCAGATCCCGCTTGTCGAGGGTCAACTCGAGGGGTGCGACGCCGATGGTGGCGTGTTCGGCGGCGTGGAGTCCACCGGCGTAGCCGACGTGGGCGGTGCCGGCGAGTGCGTCGTCCAGTTCCGGGGTGGTGAACTCGCGGTACTTCTCGATCAGCGCCCGTTCGACCTCGGCGGGGACCTCGAGCCAGCACAGTTGGGTCTCCATCTCGAGTGGTGGGTTCCCCGTCGGAACCCCCGCGGTCTTCGTCTTCCCGCCGTGGACGGCGACCTCGTCGTAGGCCCCGTGGGAGACGAGGACGGTGCCCCGGCCGTAGTGGAGGGGAAACCCGTTTAGCTCCCGCGAGTCCTCGGAGACGGCCTCGAGGATCGTCACCTCGCTTCGAGAACGGGTGTAGTAGTCGACGTCGATAGGCCGGACGACCACGTGCGGGCGGGGACCGTCGTGAGCCACGTCCAGGACCTCGTACTGTACCCCCTCGTGGAGCCTGATCGCCCCCTCGTGGAAGTCCCGGAGGACGCGTTCGCGGGCGAGCGGCTCCATCTCCGGGTCGTGGCGGTCGTCGACGCCGTCGGCGAGGCGAACCTCGTACTCCTCGCTCGCCGTCGCGTACAACGAGACGTCGGTCTGGGGGCGTGGCGGGCCCGTATACGAGACCCCCGTCTCGAGGTCCCCCCGGACCTGGCCGGCCCGTCGCCACATCTCGAGGCCACGCTCGAGACGTTCCCGCGAGGCGAACTCGCCGACGTCGTTTTCGTCTACGGCGAGTTCGTCGGCGCCACACCGCAGATGGGTCGCAAAGACCGCGTCGTTGCCGGGGTCGACGACCGCGTCCTCGACGTCGTTCTCGAGGAGGTAGTCGGGATGGGCCACGACGTACTGATCGAGCGTGCGGTGTTCGGCCACGAGTACCGACAGCGCCCGTTTCTCATCCCGTCCTGCTCGCCCGATCTGTTGCCAAAACGACTGGCGTTGGCCGGGATACCCCATCCCGACCGTCGCGTCCATCTCTCCGACGTTGATGCCGAGTTCGAGGGCGTTCGTCGAGGCCACGCCGTCGAGTTCCCCGCTCTTTAAGCCGTACTCGGTTGCGTGGCGTTTCCGCCGGGAGTGGCCGGCGTGGTAGGGCTCGAGGTCGCCCCCCGAGCCGGGATTGACGTAGTAGAAGTCCCGATCCGAGCGGTGTTTGTTCGCGCGTTTGACCGACAGCTCCGCGAGTTTCCGCGATGGGGTAAAGAGGAGCGTTTGCGCGTCGTGGTAGGTCAGATGTGAGAAGAGCCGCGGGGCCTCGACGGTCGCGGGCAGACGTTCGGAGGGGCCGTCGTCCGCCACCCGCTCGCCTTCGGCTCCCCCCTCGAATCCACCCCCGTCGTCGCGTACTCGCGGCGGCGGGTTCCACAACACGAGGTCCCGTGGCCCCCGGGGGGAGCCGTCCTCGTCGACGACGGTGACGGGTTCGTCGACGAGCGCTTCTGAATGGTCGCCGGGGTTGCCAACCGTCGCGCTCGTGAGGACGTACTGTGGGTTCGAGCCGTAGTACTCGAGCACCCGTTTGAGCCGCCGGAGGATCCAGGCGACGTGCATCCCGTGGACGCCCGTGTATGTATGGGATTCGTCGATCACCACGAGTTCACACGCGCGAAAAAAGCGCGCCCACCGGTCGTGGTCGTGGAGGTACGTGTTCACGCCCGCGAAGTTCGTGATGATGACGTCGGCTTCCTCGCGGATCTGCCGGCGGGTCCCCCCGCGTTCGGTGTCGCCGTCGTAGACCCGAACGGTGACGTCGACCCCGAGATCGGCGAAGACGTCGTTGAGTTCCCGTTCCTGGTCCCGGGAGAGCGCTTTGGTTGGGTAACAGACGTAGGCCGTCGACTCCTCGCCGCGTTCGCGTGCGTCCAGGACCGTCCGGGCGATCTCGAGGGCGTACACCAGCGTCTTCCCCGAGGAAGTGCTGGTGGCGACACAGACGTTCTCGCCGGCCTCGAGGGCCTCGAGGGCCGTTGCCTGGTGGGTAAAGAGGTCGTACTCGAGTGTGCCCGCGAGTTCGGGCCCCAGGACGGTACCGTTTTCCACCGTCGCAGCCTCCCGCCCGGGGAGTTCGAGGACGCTGACGTCGTCCTCGGCGTGGTAGCCGGGAAACGTCTCGAGGAGTTCCTCGCCGGTGACGGGGATCTCCCCCGCGTCGGTACCGTCGCCGTGTCCGTCGCGTTCTCCCACCATCTCAGAAATCACCAAGTCCGGTCTGTCCGCGCTTGTCCGCGTTCGTCCGCCCGCTCGAGACCACAGACGCCGTCGGCGCGTCCCGGAGCCGTTCGTAGACGTGCCACAGCGCCCGGCAGTCGTCCTCACAGTAGGTCCGGTGGCGGTCCCACTCGAGGCCCTCGCCCGTTCGCATAAACCGCTCGTAGGCCGCCGCGGTGGCCGCCCCGTCCAGTTCCGTCCCGGAGTCCTCGTAGCCAAGCGCCGCGGCGACGTCCTCGAGGCGGTTCGTCCGTCCCGGCAGAGAGGCGTTCTTCTCGAGGACGGCCCACAGGTAGGGGTCGAGTTTCGGGACCCCCTCCCACTCCTCGGCGTACCCCGGCAGGTAGCGATTGATGAAGGCCCCGAGGTGTCGGTAGTCGAAACGCCAGCCGTTCCAGGCTATGAGCGCCCGATCAGGGTGGACGCCGAGCAGCCAGTCGAGAAACGCCTGGAGCACGGGGCGGGGATCCTCGGGGGCCGAATCCTCGAGGAACGCCCGATACGTATCCTCGAGTGGGTCGTAGACGCCCACCTGCCAGATGATCGTCGGCGAGAGCCCGTCGGTCTCGATGTCGAGACACAGCGGCGGCTCCCCCCACTCGCCCGGGACGGACTCGTCTGTGAGACGGCGTGGCTCGCCGGTCTCGAGGACCTCGGCGTGAGCCAGCATCCGTTCGGCACGAGCCCGGCCGACCCCCGGAAACGAGCGGAGGGTCTCGAGGTCGGCCTCGAGCAATTCCTCCCGGGTGGTGATCCCCGTTTCCTCGAGCCTGTCGGCGGTTTTCGGTCCGATGCCCGTCACGGCCTCTACGCCGAAGGCGTCGGCATCGAGGGTTTCGACGTCGATCCCGCCGTCGCGTGAAAGCGAGAGAAGCGAGATCGACCGGGCGTCGCCGTGGCCCTCGACCGTGCCGGTGCCGTGGATCCGAACCGAGACGGCGTCCTCGAGGTCCGCCCCCGGGACTCGCCCCACGCCGATCACCTCGCCGGTTCCCTCGAGGTGCCACGTTTCGTCGTACTCCGCCGGCAGTCCGCCGGAGAGGACCGTCACGCCGCTCCCATCGCCGGGGATCGCCGCCGCGAGTTCGGCGGCGTACTCGAGGTCGGTCTCGAGGGCCGTCGGCCGGACGGTCGTCGTCACGTCGTCACAGACGAGGAGAGCGTGGTCGACGACCGAGAGCGCGCCCGCTATGGCCGCGGTGGCGTCCCCGAGGACCGAGCCCCGCTGGACGGTGACGACGGGGACCCCATCGATCTCGTGACGCCCCACCGGTTCACCGTCGGCCAGTGGCGGGTGGAACACGGGGGGTGCGAAGAGCTGGCGGGCTCGAGCGACCGCCCGCGGCTCGCGGCGGGGGCCGAAGATTACGACCCCGTCGGGCTCGAAGTACTCGCGGGCGTCCTCGAGGGCGGGGATCGAGCGCTCGAGGGCGACCGAGGGGGAGAGAGCGAGGAGTCGGACGGCCCGGTCTGTCATCGTATCGGGTCTCGAGGGCGGCGATAAAGAGACTGACGGACGAACATCCGCAGGGTTTTCGCCGCCAGTCTCTCGATAGACGGCCGATGTGTCCCCGGAGATCCTCGAGGACCTCCGATGAACTCACGGGTGCAGCCGTACACGATACGAACAAGTACGCCCATACGAAAACCTACCTATGCGCCAGTATCTCGAGGCTGTCGACGCGGTCCTCTCCTCTGGGACCTACAAGCCAAACCGGACCGGCGTCGACACGATTTCATCGTTCAGCCAGCACTACGAGGTCGACCTGGGAGATGGCTATCCCCTCCTGACGACGAAGCGGATGGACGGCTACCGGTGGAACTCGATGATCCACGAGGTCTGCTGGTACCTTTCGGGGCAAGAGCACATCCGCGATCTCCGCGAGGAGACGAAGATCTGGGACGCCTGGGCCGACCAAGCGGGCCGACTGGACACCGCCTACGGACGGTTCTGGCGTCGGTACCCGATCCCGGAGGGGGAGGCTCGCCTCGAGGGCGAGTCCTGGCCCGCCGACGCCCACCGCTGGGTGACCGTCGAGGAGGGTGGCCGACGGACCTTCGACCAGCTCCAGTACGTGATCGACACTGTAGCTGAGTCGCCCAATTCCCGGCGGCTCGTGGTCAACGCCTGGCATCCGGCGAACGCCGCCGTCTCGACGCTGCCGCCGTGTCACTACACCTTCGTGTTCAACGTCCAGGGCGATCGACTCAACTGCCATCTCACCCAACGCTCCGCCGACATCGCACTCGGCGTCCCGTTCAACATCGCCGCCTACGCGCTCTTGACGACAGTCGTTGCACAGCAGACCGGCTTCGAACCCGGGACGTTCGCCCATACGCTCGTCGACGCTCACGCCTACTGTGGCCGGGGCGAACGCGGGGCGTGGTACGCCGAGAACCTCGAGACCCTCCAGTCGCGACTGGCCGAGGTCGACGACCGCGAGGGGTACCTCGAGGTCAACGCCTGGCTCGAGTCCGAAGCGCCGCCGGAGGCCGACGGTGACGAACGTCTCGATCACGTCCCCGGCTTGCTCGAGCAACTGTCCCGGGAGCCACTCGAGCGCCCGGCCCTCGAGGTCGCGGACGTCTCGATCGACGACCTCTCCGCCGAGGACGTCACCCTCCGGGAGTACGACTCCCACGACGGCATCGAGTTTTCGGTGGCCGAATGAGCGACACGACCGATCCCGACGACTGTGGGACCGACCTCGAGGTCGTCCTCATCGTCGCAGTCGCCGAAAACGGCGTCATCGGCCGGGACGGGGGGATGCCCTGGCACATCCCCGAGGACCTCAAACACTTCAAACGGGAGACGACCGGCCACCCGGTGATCATGGGTCGGGTGACCTACGAGAGCATCCTCGAGGGGCTTGGCGAACCGCTGCCCGACAGGACGTCGGTCGTGCTCACGAGCCGCGACCTCGAGACGCCCGAACCCGTCGTCCTGGCGCGTGACGTGGCGGACGCCATGGAAAAAGCCCGGCGGGCGGCACAGGTCCGCCACGACGGGACCGAACGGGTGTACGTCGCCGGTGGGGGGACCGTCTACGAGCAGTTCATGCCGATGGCCGATCGAGCGGTCGTCACCGAAGTCGCCGGCGCTCCGGCTGGCGATACGCGCTTCCCCGAGTGGGACCGCGATGAGTGGCGGGAGCTATCCCGGGACGGGCGTGAGGGGTTCGCGTTCGTCGAGTACGTTCGGTGACGGGTGCCGTCCACAGACCCCTCTCGTACCGTCACACTGTGACCGGAGACACCTGAAACCGGTTTTGCGGGATCCAGTCCGGCAAGCGACTACCCGTTCCGAAAGCCCTAATCGCGCGCTGTCCCGAGTAGCGGTCGATGAGCCAGCAACTGCCGGACGTGCAGGCGACAGCCCCCGACGTCACCGTCGGATTGAGTCAGGTCGGCGTCACCGGCGTCGAAAAGCTCGTAAAGATCGCTCGCAACGGGCAACGACCTATCGTCCTCACCGCCGAGTTCGAGGTCTTCGTCGATCTGCCGTCCTGGCGGAAAGGTGCGGACATGAGCCGCAACATGGAGGTCGTCGACGAGATCCTAGAGGAGGCCACCCGCGAGGAAGCCTACCGCGTCGAGGACGTCTGTGGGGACGCCGCGGAACGGCTCCTCGAGAAACACGATTACACCTCCCGCGCCCAGGTCTCGATGGAGGCGGAGTTCATGCGCCGCGAACAGACGCCCGCGACCGACCGGGAGACCCAGTACACCGTCGACTTGCTCGCCTCGGCGACGGCGACCGAGGAGGGGACCCGCGAGGAGATCGGCGCTCGCGTCGTCGGGATGACCGTCTGCCCGTGTTCACAGGGGATGTCGGCGTCGCGCGCAGAACAGAAACTCGAGGAGTTAGAGATCGCCGACGAGAAGATCACGGAGTTTTTAGCCGAGATCCCACAGCCCGGTCACTCCCAGCGTGGCCACGCGACGCTCACCGTCGAATCGAGTGGCGACCCCGAAGTCGATCTCAATGACGTGATCGATCTCGCCCGTGACTCGATGAGCGCCCGGATCTACAACCTCGCGAAACGTCCCGACGAGGATCACATGACCTTCGACGCTCACAGCGACGCGAAGTTCGTCGAGGACTGTGTGCGCGCCATGGCAGAAGGCGTCGTCTCGGAGTTCGATCACCTCCCAGAGGACGCCCTGATCACGATGAAACAGTCAAACGACGAGTCGATCCACCAGCACAACGCCCACGCCGAACGCGTCGTCGACATGGACACCTTACGGGAGGAAGTCAACGGCGACCTCGAGGTCTAGAAGGTCAGCGGCTCCGCGCTCTCCCAGCGAGGTGTGAACTCCTCGTAGACGTCGGCGGCGAACTCCGGGTCCTTGAGGTCGATCATGCCGAAGGCCTCGGTCGAGGAGAGGGGGTTTGGCACCTGAATACAGACTTCGGCGTCGTCGATGAGGTTGAACGTCCCGTTGACGTCGTCGCTCGTCCGCAC
>LFCJ01001209.1_pt1 | contig 17695 bp, 17 predicted proteins | sample 643141 | NCBI WGS metagenome assembly LFCJ01 (sample SAMN03766243, study PRJNA286221) | soda lake metagenome | biome: soda lake; feature: Kulunda steppe; material: water; isolation source: sample B1-Br-g2 brine of Lake Bitter-1 | place: Russia: Kulunda steppe | collected 2010-07
ATCTTGGTCGACAACTCTCTTGGCGGTGTTGGTGGTTCGTATGACATTTAGTCGCCCCGTGTTAACCAACAAAGGCGTCCAATATCATAATTTTGTTGGTTAACTCTATTACTGTATATCTCATTTTTTCTCATCCATAAGCCAAAATAAAATACACCTTATGCATCGCAGTAACCCGAATAACAAAAAACGAATGAGTTTTGTCTGTCGCTGGTGCATTGGTTTATGTGTCTGATTACGAAAATTGTTGTAAAGTTGGTCGTATGGCCTCCAAATATGACCTGTCGACTCCGGTAACTAACCAAAGTATCCATAGGCGTCTTGCCGCCCGCTGGTTGGGGCAGGCGGAGTTTCCGGAAACATCTACCAGAGGTCTTGTGAGGTGGTTTAATCTAACATTAGTAAGAGAAGCCTATACTCAGAATGGAGTTCCCGCACAAGAACATCAAATCACAAATGTATACGATACTTTGACTGATGATGAATATGAAGACCAGCGGTGGTCGGTCAGAAATTCTCTAGAACAAGATGGTATTGATCCAGACGAATTAGTAGATGATTTCATTTCGACGTCTTCGATGTATCGACATCTTACCGATTGTCTCGATGCTGAAAAAGGCCGCAAAAAGGCAGAAACAGATTGGGAAAATACAAAAATTGAGTTTGCCAAAGAGAAAGCTACAAATCAAATCAAAGACGCGCTCAAGTCACTAGGAAACAAAGAAGAAATTCAAAGAGCAGGAGAGGCAGACGTAGAGGTTGAGGTCTTTCTCAGCTGTCCAGACTGTTCGACGAGTGTGCCCTATTCAATCGCCCGCCAACGTGGGTACATTTGTGAGGAACACATTCATAACGGAGACAGTGGTATCAATACTCAAGACGGTCATAGCGATTTATAATCTGAATTGTAATCGTTTGACCCCACATCCTAACTATGACGAATACTTGCTGCAAAGTTGGCGAAGCAATAGATAGATATACTATTCAAACTCCAAATAGTTTTGAATCTGTTAATAACTACCTCGTCGCCCGGTGGAAGGGCCACAGTGGGTGTCCAGAAGCGTCAGTACGGACGTTAACTAAGTGGCTCAATCTGGATATCATCAAGAGTGCCTACAGGGATAACGGTCGTAATACTATTGAAAGTCGTATTGAAGCTGATTATGAGATTCTAAAAGCAAGCGATGAGAATGAAAAACAAGACATCATCAACGACCTCTCTGTAGATGGGATCGATGGCGAGCTGGTAGCTGATAGTTTCATTTCACCAAGTACCCTGATACGCCATTTCAATAATTGCCTCGGTGAGGAGAAGTCAAAAAACGAAGCCGAAAAAAACTCAAATTGGGAAGCGAACAAAATCGCGTTCATGAAACATGCAATGAAAAACAACGCCCAAGAGTCGGTAAATTCGCTGGGTAAAAAAGGACGAATCACAGGGGCGTCTGATGCTAATATCTCGATCCCAGTTCTACTTGAATGTGGAGAACCAGACTGTGCAAACACATGTCGTTTTGATCGAGCACTTGACCGGGGGTACGTATGTGGAGAACACGACACCGGTTCAGATGGTAACGACAATATCCAACCTATCCAGAATGACTAACAACAGCATCCACAGCTACCAAAACACAAACTTGACCCATGACGAGTAGCTGTTGTAAAGTCGGTGAAATGATGAATAGGTACCAAATTAGGTCTCCTGACAAATTTGATAGTGTCGACAATTATCTCGTTACTCGGTGGTGCGGATTGGGTGATGTTCAGAAAACGGGCTTGCGACCTCTTACAGACTGGTTTAACAAACGTGTTCTAAAGTCGGTTTATTCTCGTCAGAAACGACATTGTATTGCCTCTCATGTGGGTTCTGATTACAATCTTTTACATTCTTCTTCTAAAAATCAACGCAGTGACCGTCAGGTTCTTTTGACTGATCTTCACCAAGATGGGATTGATGGTGAAGCAGTATCCAACGATTTTGTATCAACTACGACACTGTACAGACACTTGATAAATTGTCTCGGTGCAAAAAAAGAACGGGAAAAAAGTGATACTGAGTGGGAGCTGAATCAAGTGTCTCACATCTGTGATCGGGCCAACACCGATTTGAAGAATGTACTCACGAGTTTAGATAATAAAGAACGGATCACCGGTGCAGCAGATGTCAACACCAATACCACTCTCTACTTGAAATGCCCTCAGTGTAGTCGTGAGGTCTCTTTCGAACGCGCCATCGATCAGGGTTATGTGTGTCAAGACCATCTCCCAATGGGAGTAGGAGAGCAGTTGGAACACACTCAATCACAGGATGAACAACTATCTTCAACGCCCACCCAAAGCACCCTCTCTCAGATATCAACTAACACTGAGTGAATTTAACGGCGTAATTTATAATGCCTCATGCTTTATCTCAGGTGTGATGTGGAACCTTAATATAACAAATATCGCAGGTATTCGCTCTGGATCGACAACTATCACGGATGGCCTCAATGTTGTGCAGGCCTCTAATTTTCAGGGAAAGTCCAGCCTGATCGCGTCTATCCAGACAGCAGTAGGAGCGACCGGCCACTACGAAGATCACCCACTCACAGAGGGTGCCGAATCCGGTAGCGTAACCCTAGAGACCCCCGACGAAACATATACTGTGGACATTGAACGAGACGGTCGAGGATACAATACCAGAAGTGGAAACCCATATTTATCTGATGAATCAGATCAAAAAACAGCCCGGCTATTTGCGTTTCTTGGAGAAAACAATCCGATACGAACTGCTGTCCGTAATGGAGACGACCTAACCGAGTTTCTTCAAGAACCACTAAATATCGACGAAATAGATCGTAAAATCGAGAGGGTGAAAAATAAACGTGAAGACTTGGAGACCAAACTAAGGCAAGCTCGCGATGCAGCAGACCGACTTCCTGGTGTTCAACAGGAAGTAACCCAGCTTGAAGCCGATATCGAGGAACTGCAAGATCGAAAAGATGAACTTGAGGAAGTGAGCCAATCCAAAGAAGAGGCTGAACGAGTCAGTAACATAATAAGTGAGAAACAAAGTGAGCTCAAAAACAACGAGCGTACAATCAAGAATCTTCAAAGTAGTATTGAATCCTCAAAAAGGCAAATTGAGGAGATGGAACAGGAACTGGAGGATCTTGAGGCTCCTGAAATTCCAACACTCTCTGATCTAGATGAAAAGAAAGAGCGCGTTAGCTCTCTTGGAGCTACCATTAGTCTTTTTCAGGATCTTTATCGGGCAAATAAAAATGCGCTTGAATCCGACGACTTAGACCGGCTCACCAACATTGAACGAACACTTTCTGGTGATGAAATCGAATGTTGGGTCTGTGGAGACGTCACCTCGAAAGAACAGATGGAGTCACGTATAGAACGCATCAATGAACAAGCATCAAAACTCCGTGAGCAAAAGAAGGAACTTACCGAAGAAATCAACGATTTCGAGGACCAGAAACGAAGTGCAAAAAAGAAACAACGTCGACATGATGAACTCGAAAACAAGATCGCCGAACATCGGCAGACTATTCAAGAGAAAGAACCCGAACTGGAGCAAGCAAAAGAAAAGCAGAGTACTCTCAAAAACGAAGTCTCTCAACTCTCAGCAGATCTTGTCGATCTGCAAGATGACTACAACGACGAGCTCACAGATTTGAAGACTGAAATCCGGACCAAAAAGCAGCAACTCAAAAAAAGTCGTACAGAGTTGGAAGAACTTGATGATAAAAAAGCGGAGGTCGACGAACTTGAAACAAAAACAGAAGGGCTGACAGAGCAGATTAAAACTCTTCGTAGTAAAAAAACGGATACACAGCGCCAACTCCGGGATGAGTTCGATACCGCCATCGCTGATATTATTACACGATATGCCCCTGGATTCGAGACCGCTCGGCTCAATACGATCACAAACCCAGAGGGTGAAATTGTAGAATTTGAACTCATCATCGCACGCGAGGGTCGTGAAACGACAGTTGATGCCCTCAGTGAAGGCGAGGTTGAGCTCATCGGTGTAGCAGCTGCACTTGCTGGGTACAGAGTGTATGATGTCGACGAGATCGTCCCGTGTATTGTTATCGACGCCATCAGCCAGTTAGCGTCCGAACACCTCCGAGAGTTGATCGACTACATTGAGGACACAGCAGATGTTCTTGTGACGACCGCGTACCCAGAGGCAGGAGATTTCGATGGGCAAATCATTGACCCCGGTACATGGGACGTTGTCTCTGATCAAACATCTTCGGCCGCTTGAGGACACTATCTGAAACAAACTATCTCTGTTTCAGATTTACTGTCTACCCCCGTCGACTGCTTATCGACCGATTATTTATAACTGTGAAGGGGGGATGACTGACCATGCAGCGTCATACAGCAGTTGCAGTAGCATTAGCCGTATTATTGATTACCGTCTCTGGAACGGCTGGGGTAGCGAGTGCCGGTGCCGCCCCATCGTGGAATACGAACGAACCACTACAAATTCCTGAAGACAGGTCCCAAACAATCACTCTCACCGTTTACGACGATATTAACGACGAATCAGTCGATGAAGTCGCTACTATCACCCCCGTTGGTGGTCTTGAGCATCATGTCCATATTGAACATGATGAGATCCACTTCGATGGAGTTGGTGACTCACAACAGATTGAAATTGTTGTTGACCCAGATCTCGATGAAGGTGATACTAGTGGTGGCAGTCTAATTCTTGAACATGGCCAACAGACCGAGAATGGAATCTCCTCTGTTGGGATGCAGTACTCATTCGATATCACAATCGAAGCGGGTGAACCTGAAGGTGGTCTTTTGAGCGGTACATCCCTGCTTGTGATCCTTGCTTTGTTCATGTTTGGCATCCTGTATGCAGTTCGTAAACGGATGCAGAAATCCAATGAGTTTGGTCTTCAGCTCTGAAGAACTTGCTCATTTGACAATATCTCAGAACAACCTTTTTAACCGATCACTCAGTATTTTTGCGTAGACGTAACCAAACTATCCGTTGGACAGGCCTGGTGTTTGTCGACGCTGGTTGCGTCCAGTGAGGGAAATCACTCACTGGGTAAGTACCACCGAATCATGAGTACACATACAATAACATCGACGAGACGAGAACAGACGCGTGCAGTGTTGCTTGCAATGATAATGGTAACCTCTGTTTTTGCCATGTCTGTGAGCTTTGTCGGAACTGCCGCTGCCTTTGAGGAACCGGAACCAGAGATTGAACTTGAGGAGACTCTAGATGCGGATATAGATGAGGTGTCCAATATCGAGTATGACGAAGGAGAGGACACACTCTTTGTCATCGGATATGATGATATCGGCACGAGTACGCTATGGGCAGTCGACCCCGATACTCAATCAATAGAATGGAGCGTTGACAATGACGATTTCAGTGGTAGTCTCTTTGGTAATGAGGAAATCGTAGTTAATCATGAGTATGTGGTCCTCATGGAACCGGATTATGTCCATGCCGTTGACCGCGAATCACAGGAAATAGCTATGTTTGAAAGGGGAATGGATACAGCTGAGGAATTCTATGATATTGACGTCGATGATGATTATGTCTACGTCGGTGGCGACGGTGAGGACCTAGATCAGAGTGCCCTATTCGTACTTCAGCCCAACACTGAAAACGGGGATTTTGATGTGGTGTTCGAATCTGAGTCAGACAATGTGGATTATATTGATACCTTAGCAGTTGACGATACCGAATTGGCCATCTGGAGCCCAGATGATACTGTTGATGTTCACGAATTCGGGGAGGATCCAACTACCATAGATCTCGAGAACCCAACCGTAAGTGAAGGGTTTGCTGAATATGATTCAAACTTTGATCTCAAAACCGTTGGACTTGAATATGATAATGGTGACGCCTATCTACTTGAGCACGATGGCGAATGGGGAGATATCGAGCCCGGATACCTGCGTGCATTGTCTGTAGACACTGACGCAGTGGAAATTACTGAGACGTGGCGAACCTCGATTGACGGTGTACGCGGTGAGACCGATCGCGTTGATTTCGGCTTCGACGAGAACTGGGTCTATACACACGATGAGACAAGTAACGATGTTGTGGCCCTCGATCGGGATGATGGAGAGGTTGGATGGTCGATAAATGACGATGTGGATACGGATGCTAATATTCAGACAATGAGTGCTGGATCTGATGACGATAGTATCGACCTGTATGCATACGTTGATTCAGGCAGCGAGCATCTGTGGGGGATCACTGATGGTCTCACAGGTGCTGATTCTGACTCACATAGCGGAACGATTTCGACCACAGTCGACTCACCACACCCAGATGTCTCAGGCATTGGGCTGACATCGACCAATCCTGGAATTGATATCACAGAAGAAGGGGTTGGCCAGCCAAAGGGAACCTACGAGTTGAGTATTGGGCTCGATGGCGACTTAGCGAACGTTGACAGGGTAGATGCAGAATTATACCGTGTCGATGAACTTGGCGAGAAGCTCGCCGAAGACCCGACCGAAGACGAGTATTACAATCTCACCATTACCTTCGATGAAACCGGGGATGCTACAGTAACGTCCGAACACGATTCCAACACACACCTCTCTGCGACAGTCATAGACGGTATTGACCGTGATGCAGATACCGATAGCACAGTTATTGAGATCACCTTCCCAGAAGATGTCCGACCATCCGCTAACACACAGGATGATGGAGTGAACGACTACAGCTGGGAGGTCACTTCAACGTCAGTCAACGAAGCAATTGAGGAAGAAGACGACCCAGAAACGATGGTCGACAGCTTCGAGATTGGAACTCTTGTTGATGCAATGATCAACACAGGTGCTGTTGAAGAAAAAGAAGATCTGATCTTACCCGGATTTGAGGACGTCGCTCACGGTCCCATTGGAGCCGATGACGCCATATCAATCGAAGCCGGCGGGAACGTCGAAGTAGACATTGCCATGAGTGCCACTGATCTTGAGCACGAAACCGAAGACGACGTGATTAGTGCTGATAACACGAAGGTGCTTGCCGGGGCTGATCACACCCTTGATGACTACGGACATGTAGACGTTACTCACTTGTCGAATGCGCCAAGCGATGTTGGCGCTTCTGCTCTCACAAACGGGCAGTCTGAGGAGTTCCGAATGTGGGTGGATTACCCAGAAGACATCGCACCTGGCGAGTACAACGGCGAATTCACGTTCACTGTTGTCGAGATCGGAGCGTCGTAACACGACTACCTTCACCACCTCGGTTTTCGCTTTTTTAATGTGGTTTGCTATTCTCCTACCTTCAGGTGAATCAATGAGGGTGTTGCCAAATCTTTTATTCAGGCCAGAAGTAGGTGTCCATACCAATGAACCATACACAAGCTGCACCCGGTCAAATCAGAGTCGAGAGGGTTCGTGACCGGGAAGAAGGCGGCTTTGATGAGGATATCCGGGCTCAACACATCCATCCCCCCATTCGGACTGACGACGAACTCAAGGCGATTAAAGACACAGTCAATTCCCTGTCTCCGTGGGATCGCGTCGAAATCACTTTTGGACAAGCCTTTGGTCCGGTCGATGAAGTCAATGGTGTTAATACACATACAGATGCCGACACTGTGGTTAACGGAAAGACGGTCGAGGCGATCGTCGACGACGTCAACCTGCACACCCCAGAAAATAACAAAGTGCGTGACGATTGGGATATCGAGCTCCTCTTGTTGCGTGGTACGGACGATGATGAGTGGGATCTCCGGTCTACGACAGGAATCGGTGGGGATGAAGAGCCTTGGCACATCTACACATATCCGTATAATCGAGATACCGACGAATGTCAACCAGAGAATGTAGTCACTTCTGGCTGGCTTCTGGATATCGAAAAACTCTGACGCACCAACAACCGAACGTATTGTGACATCCTACCTGTAGGGAGAATCACGGTGTTGTGATTGGTCTCAATCAACCAAAACGCGACAACCTCACGATATACTACTGTACTCGTGAGGAATTGCCGGGTGCTGCTGCTATGTCTACTAGAGCTAGCGTAGGTTGCTGTTGTGTTGTGTTGGTGTGTTGAGATCAACCCTCTCGGGATTCGGCGGCTATCACGTCTTTAAGCCTCGGCCCCTGTCACAACGTCGTGATTGTTCTGCCTAATCTGGTGGAGGTTGTACGCCAGCTGTTCGTCCACAACGATTGTCTTACCTTTCGCTTTCTTTTCTTCGGCTTTCTTGAAGGCGTTAGTCCGTGGGTCTTTGACCTCGACACGATCACCACCGAGCCGATCAAGGAACTCACGAACGCGAGAAACTGTTTCGCTGTGTCCACAATCGAACCGTGCTTTTAGGACTTTACGGAGATCGCCCGCTCGGAGGATGCGACCCTTTGGAGTCTTCGAGGCATAATCAGCAATGTGGAGAGCGACGTGTCGTGCCCGTTGTTGATTCGGAGTCAGTTGGTCGTCGACCATATGCTCAGGCATTGCCGCGACCTGTTCGAGCGCAGTTTCGTGCTTCTGCACCGTCGTTTCGCCGGTGTCAGGTGTGGGGGTATCGAGTTCTTCGAGCCGTTCCTTCAAAGATGAAATCTTATTGAACGCTCCTTCTGTCTGTGTGTCGAACCGTCCTTCCAGTTGGTCAACATCGGTTCGTAGCTGTCCGTATCCGTGCCAATGCTCTTGTCGAAGATCGTCGACACGCTGCCGGAGTTCCGCGTTCTCTTTGTGCAGCCGTTCGTTCCCTTCTTCGAGATCGTCGACGCGATCTTCGAGCTGCTCGTTCTGTTCGCGTAGTTGTTTGTTTTCTTGTTCCACCCTATCGAGCCGCTGTTTGATTTGCTCTAGTTCAGACATAGCTTCGTGTTTGAGCCGCTGTTGTTTGACGCACGATACCAACGCCTACCGATGGAATTGAACCACCGTAGAAACGACCAGTGTAGGTTGTGGACGTGGCGACGACCGCTACAGCACGAATATACGTCGATATCGACGAGAATAGCGACGGCTGGTAAAGTGTGTGTGGCTGATCTCAGCCCCGTTGCGTTTCGGAAAAACCTAATAGCACGGAGGGAGAAGAGGAGTATAGGCCCGTTCCTAAGGCCTGGTAAATTATGGGAGGCGACTCCTGCCAAAGAAGCACCTTCCGTAATTTTCCCCCTTCTAGGGGTTTCATACATTTTAGTTACTTCGTCCTTCTTGTACAGTCATTAACGTACATATATTTAAACTGTTCTGCAATGTTTGATTTCACTAATGATGAACGGCAATGATGAACGGTAACGTCCTCGATACATCCCCGCTGGGGGGTAGAACTGATAAAGAACTCAATCTGATCGTGTCTTTCGTGGAACAGAGGATTGTGAGTCGACGTTGAGCAAGAACAGAGTGCAGAATCATCCTCAATGTGGTGGTTTGTCGCTGATATTTTCTATCCGAGGGAGGCCACATACCGATCATCTTTCCCATCGGGCACATCCACAGCAGAGAAGAGGGCGCAGGCGTCTTTTCTACAGATTTCTGCACCTAGCTGATTTAACTCGTCTGAAATCTCGCGTCTGCACTCTCTCAGTTGATTATATCTGATATCACTATCCACCGTGGAACCACTCAGCCTCATAGTCGCCAACGCTCTTGAAACGTAATACAACGCGTTTAGAATGCGTTTTACTTCGGTCAGGCGGTTTAGGTGCTTGATGTCGCGAACCACGCTTTCGTGGGTTGGTCGAGTGACTGTTCCATCGAATGGCGTGTCAGCTACAGATACCACTTTGTCTGTGACACATCCGATGGATACATGGCTTCGATATTTTATTGGGTTCTCCACGACCTTCTTTTCGAGGCTGGGGGTGTCTTTTCGACCAATCACAACCACATCAGTTGTTCTCCTTTCGTTTTCCTTTTGAAGATCTACGTCTGCAAATCTTTCATTGCGAAGCTCAAACTCATCACCCAACTGTTGTTCAACTTTGTCATATTCACCCAGCCCCAATGCTAAGACCCGTATACGGGCCTGTTTCTGTTTACTCATCTATAATTGTATAGTAACTAAGTATTGGTTAATAAGGTTTCCCCAGCCCTCCACTTCTGGAACAACATATACCTGTTTTGTAGATTCTCTCCCCGTGGTTTTGTTCGGTGTCGACGGACGTTTTGAGTTTGAGGGCCTCACAAAGAGGATGGGGTAGCTCGGATGCTGTTTTAAGCTGGATATAACCCCCCAGCCGCAGGGTGGAGATGTTAAGTAGTAACATGGTATTTCACTACCAAAGACACACCACTGGTTCCGGAGAGTCAAAGTATATTCTCTGTGGGTTTGTTCGGGATTGACCAACGTTTTTGTGCCGGTGGGTTCGAGTGATATCTATGCTGGTTGATTCTCCAGACCTGTTTGTCGTCGTGATTTTCGTTGCGACCCTTGTGTCAGTGGTGTTCATCATCCTCCGTCGAGCATCCAGTCGATCTGAAGAGACAACATATGATTCTGAAGCAGTTTCAATACCAGATCCAGGTGCGACCTCCGGATCGGATGAAAAAAGTGACCAACGTGAGACTGACGTCGAAGCCGAACGGCCAGACGCTCACCGAGCGCCCCGTGGTCGAAGACGGAAGCTCCCATTTTCCAACACTCCCCAACCCACCCAATTCAGTGGTGAATTCAGTAACCATCCATCATCTAACTGTGAGTTCGGTAATGGGTTTAGTTTGTCAGAGAAGCCCCGATTGGATCAAACCTCGCCGTGGGCGCTGCCCCCCGAAGAAGCCGATGATGAGGAAACTGAGAGTCGACACTCACACGATTCGGAAAACACGGAACATGAAGGATTGGGCAGCGACGATGGTCCAGACCGAAGCGAGCCATCACCTTACCTACACAGCGGTTTTGATGACCGAACCGATGATGAAGACGACGAGTGGTAGTCTGGCTGATTCGATGGCCGGCGATGTTTTTTGTAGCACTAAGCCAAGTTCACTGTATGGCTGATTTAACCGATAGTTCACAAAAACGGTACACTGTTGATCCAACAACCCCGGATGAAGCATCTGTTCCAGACCGATCAACCGACGATATTGACAACGCGTTCCAGGAGATCCAAGAAGGCGATAATATTTCTCTCACTGTGGGGTATGACGACTCAGTCCAAGACGTCGAAATGATTGTCGACGAAATCCGGCAAGAGGGAAGAAAACTGAATCCCTCCTGGACTGTGGAAATTAGCTGTGTATCGAAAGTCGTCCCACCGGAATCAGCTGGTGACCTCGAGGAAGAGTATCTTCAGGTGTTCGTGATCGGCGTCCCACCTGAAGAATCGAACCCCCCGTGGTTTGTGTATTCGTATCGTGTAGAGAGGTCGAGCGGCGATGAAGTGACGTTCGTCGACCCAGACACAGGTGATGAGTATCCGACCTCCTTTGCTCACGGATGGGTTGTTGAGGTGAAGAACTTTTTCGGCGGGGATATCCAGTGATTGACCTCAACCGTTAACCTACAAAATATAGTATCGCCGGTTTCTGTTGGTTAACTCGGCGGCGTCGAACTCGCGTTCTCACCCAAGACGATGCACGATACCCGCTTACAGCCAAAACAATCAATCTCTGCGTGTGTGTTGTTCCGCGAACTTCTGTCGTTCTTCGGGTGTCATCTGCGCAATCTTGCTCTGGTAGTCGATTAACTCCGATCTGTCGTTTACTTTCCGACAGGCTTCGATCCGGACCTCGGAACCCGAAGTTGCCGCTGTAAAGATATCTATGTGCCCAACTCCAAACGGGTACATATGCGGCGGTCGGGTCGTATGCGTTTTGTTGATGTCTGTGAGACTGATGCGTTTGTCCTGTCGACGAATCACCCCTTTTCGTTTCAGAAGTCTGTCTTGCGTGAGTATGTACCATGTCGAGGCCCGCCCGATCGTTGCGTAGAGATACACGACCCCGCCAACGAAAAACAGGAGCATAGGATGTATCCACCACTGTGAGGGGACTGCTCGACCCGATCCAGGCAGTGGCATATTCCATAATTCTTGCCCGAACCCTAGCAGCGTCACTACCGTGATCGCGATTGCGGCCGACATCAAAACCGCCCCTATCAGGTGGTTCTTTGGATTCATCAACCATGTGGGGTGAGCTTCAAATACAACCACTTCATCAGATCTGAGCATCCCACCAGGGTGGAAAAATCCAGAGAGACCGTCTTTCGCGCCAGGAGTTGATCTACCCAACGGGATGATCGTCTTTACGCCTGTCATCACAGCAGTTGTTGTGATTTTAAATAACCCTTTCCTCGCCTCTTTCTGATAGTCGCTTCTCTTTTTCTCTCGACCAGTCGGGTCAGCTTGCTCCGACTCACTTAATTCGGATGGGAGTTCCGTGTGACCGTCGGTGATTCTCTGAGTGGATTCGTCCTTTTCTTTTTCGTTTGAGTCTCGTTTACGCTCGTCGGATTGATTGGTGTCGGCAGCGTGGTCCCGCCAAGGATACGAGTTTTGTCCTGAATCGTTTGTCATGTTGAAAATCCACCAGCAGAATTGGTTACACCCTCTCTTGGCAAAAATGTTCGCGGCGACACAATACCAATATGATCCAGCGTGATTAGTTGAGGTGGATATGAACCGGTACAAAAGTTCATATACCAATCATAAATAATATACCAAACTATTAAGTAGATGTGGACGTTAGTAATAGGTATGACTGACCCGATTGAACCGCTAGAGGTGTACGAATTTGAGACTGACGCCGGTACCCGTGTTACTGTGCATCGATCAGGTGGTATACAGGCTGTTAATCAGAGTCAAAATATCAATATCGAACGTAGACTCTATACCATCGAAACCCACAACGGACAAGAGGTGTTATACGCTGGTATCAGAGAGACGCCTGATGGCTCTGAGAAAATCTACGTGCCTGTTGATGGCCATATGGACAAAATCCGTCAGGTTGATATGCCGAAAGAGGCCATAGAGGTCATTAACGAAGCAATTGAATCTGGCGAGGAAGTCCGGCTTAGCCGTTCCTACGTGACGACGAAAGATCCAGACGTAGAGAGTGACCTAGATCACGTAGAGACAGTAGCAACACCAGATGGGGAGGTCGTTACTCGCCGAACCCACTGTGGCTGATCAAAAATCCATGAGGAGAAGGTCACCCAACAATCCAACCGAGCAGCCCGACAAACCCCCCGAGTGCGAACAGGGTGAACAACAACCCGATTCCGGCGACTATCAGTTTTTTCCCTCTCGATGAGCTGGTCCGGGACGGAGATACACGCTCAAACCCGTGATAAACCGCACCGAGGACTGCTGCACCAATCCCCAGATATGTGAGGGCTGAATACAATACCGAATGTGTGTTTCTCGCGATCGTATACAGCGGGCCGGGACTGCTGTCCCCTTTTTGATACACACCCGTCGACGGCATGAAATCGAGTTCGTCGACCTCGACGTTTCCCCTTCCATAAATCAGCAAATCAAATTCTATTTCGCCATTAGTCCGAATCCGATCCAGTGTAGTTGTCGTGGGGAACTGGGTCGAATCATCAACTGCGAACTCTTGATTCCTCCCCCTGTAGTCACGTATGCGGATGACTAATTCTGTGTCCTCACCAATTGATCCGTCCAATCTAACGTCCAGCCCAGGCTTTCCAGCGACGACGCCAGTCGACCAAGCAGATGCACCTACCACACACGTGCCTGTCCCCGACAAAAAGACCCGGCGAGGGATGTTCACCCCGGACGATTCTGAGTCCGTCGTACTGTTTGGAGCAGATTGCTCCTTGGTTTTGCCAGTCTTCATCTTGTTTCTTAATTCCACCCAACCGAACTTAATATATCGCCTTTCCAACCTCACACGCCCGATTTTTTTTTGACCTCTATGTTTTTATTCGTGTAGGGGTGAACCACTGGTAATGAGCGATCCACCAGATGATGTGTTTAGTAGCGAACCAATCGATATATCCAATGGGATCAATATCTCGTCCGCGACAGACTGGGAATCACTCGGATTCGACAGCCAACTGGTTAATCAGGGACGACTAATCTTCAGTCTGAGTGATCTTGATCTGGGCGTCGACCCAAGCCAGTTGGTGGCACTCTTATCATCTGACCTGCCTGTCGTAATTTCCCTTGAGAATGGTCTCGGCTCTGAGCTTGACGTTGAAACTACCTCGGTCGAATTACTCTCGGAAAATGGCGACGTTATTTCCTCCGCAGAGGTTGAACCTCTAACACTCTCTGCCGAAGAGCAGCACGACGAAACGGTTTCACTCAATACCGGTGAGATTGGCAATCTAACCATCGATGTATCAAATGCCGACGTGTCGACGGAGTCTGAAATAATCGAAGTCGTCGAGGGTGATTTCGGTCTGGATGTATCCCTTCCAGAAACAATCCAACCCGGCGAAAATCTCGACGTGACCGTCACTGTACAAAATAATTCTTTCCTTGAGACTGAACCGGCGACGCTTGTGACAAACCACAATTCCGGGACAGATCCCATTGGTGGGTTGATCGAAGATGTCCCAACATTGGATAGTTCTGAGGTGTTCGAATATAACCGGATTGTTGGTAGCCAATTCTTTGATGAAGGCGAAAACACCGTGAGTGCATTCCTTTGGTCAGACCATATAGAGGAAAACTTAGTTGTAGTAGAATCGTTCGAGGTCGTCGAAACCGCAGGTGTGGATTTGATTGGGTATCTGGATGTCGACGATATCGAACTTGATGGGAATCCTCTATGGTATGCTTCCTTCGAGTTCAGTGGTAGCTTTGATATTGATAATGACGGGAGTGAGGATGCGTCAAATGTCTCTGTTGAACTTACAGCTTATCTGGATGGAGACGCAGTTGGTATCTCGAACAATACCTGGTCGTATGACACAATCGAAGCCGATGGTGGTGAATGGGAGTCGCTGTGGGATGTAGATGTTAATTTTGATCAGATGGGAGAGTACACTTTTGAGTTGGTGATTGAAGCAGACGAACTTGATGAACCAATCCTTATTGAGGACACAATGGTTGTGGCTGATAGTCTCGGCGAGTCGCGGCTGAATGTGGAGATCCTCAGTGTGGAAGATGAATTCGGCACTGAGCAACAATTCGACGTCACCATTGAAGAAGAATCCGGAGATCCCGCCGAGGAGTTGGTTGTTGAGGCTGTTGTCCGCGATGAATGGGACGCGACCTTGTTCGAGCAGACAAAAGACGAGTTGCCCGAGCTTAGTCTTGAGAGCGAAACCCTGTCTTTCAACGCTGGTGAACTCTCTACTGGTGACTACGAGCTTGAACTCACAGCGAATGCCGAGAACGCGAGCGAAGAAGTGGTGGTTGTTGAATCCTTTGAGATTATTGACTACGACTCGTTGGAGATCGGTGTGTCGGTCTCTGCTGAAGATATGTCCTTTGGAGACGAATCTGATGTTACAGCTGAGCTTACAAGCCAAGTGGATGACCGGAATCTCACGTCAGTTGAAGTTGACGTCAGATACTACAACCAACTTGACAACCAAGTTTCTCACGCCAATACCTACAGTGTCGGGACGATATCTCCGGGAGAAGCCGAAACGGTTGAAGACAACCATCTAATTACTGACTGTTGGCGAACTGAGATGGAGTGTCTCCCCGGTGCCGATAACGACACAGGTGAATACACGGTCGAGGTCACTGTCGACTCTGACGAAGTAGATGACCCGATCATTATGGAAGATACTTTCCAAGTCACGTGACCGCCTTACCCGGTGAGAATGGCTGGAAAGGTGTCTCAAAGATCATCCGTATGAGGTTTTTTAAGCAAATACGGATTAGCTGTGTATATGCCCAGTCAACAGAGCAGTGACGGCATACAATACCCTGAACTTGTCTCAGGCGTGTTAGATGCTGTGGAGCGTGCCCAAGATCAAGAAGGCATCAACATCGACATTGATGACGACCTGATCGACGAACAGCTCGCAAAATACAAGGACAACCGAACGTCCGACACCAACGCAACCAAATACGTTGCCAAACGGATTCTGAAAGAAGCGGATATTAACAACCCGCGTCGATTCCTTGATGGCAGCGGCCGAAAATCAACCGGGGCTGTGCCGTCAGTCACAATTGATGAAATTGATGATACCCTGTTTTGGTTTAATCTCGACGTTGAAGGTGTGACAGTCATCGAGACCTACGAACCAGAGAGTGAAAAGAAAGTCCAGACCGGGTATATCGCCGATTCAGCCTCCTCGATCCAGTACACACTGTGGGAGGGCTCTGACATCGACCCCCTTGAGCTTGGACAGGACTACACGGTCTCGAACGCCAGCTTGAACGAGTACCGTGGGGAACTGGAGATCAATCTTGGCGACGATAGTGCGGTTGAACCAACCGATGACGGGCCCGAGATCGATCCAGACGCGTTTGTGGATATGTTTGAAGGGTGTGCCGTTGACTTTCACGACCCCACGGGGCTGATATCTCGGTGCCAATCCCCAGACTGCGGTCGAAGTCTGCAATACGATACCGACGAATGTGTTGAGTGTGAGTCGACCGACATCGAACCAGAACTGCTTACAAAAGCGATCCTTGATACTGGCGATGATACCATTACAGCGTTCTTCTACCGCGAGCAAGTCTCGGAGCTAATCGACAGAAGTCTCGATGAGTGTATAGAAGCCGCTGAGAAAAATGGTGGTCAAATCGTCCGTGATCAGATCGAGGCTAATCTACACGGCAGCTTCATTGCTGTCAAAGGGAGCAAACGCCGGCAGAATTTCTATGTCGACGACTTCGAATTTACGCCGGCCCCAACCGTAGACGATATTGAAACACTTGCTGACGAACTCCAAGCAGTCGGTGAAGACTAACCAGGGAGGAAACATCTATGAGCTCACAGACATACAGCAGACGACAACCAGCAAAGAAAGTGTTCGCACCAGTGTTCCGTGATGCGAATCATCAATTCACCTCTAGCGACGAAGAGAACGCACCTCAGTTCCTTCTGCTCCCGACCGGTGAGGAGGTAAACCGCATCCACATCTGTGGAACTCTCGTTGAAACCGGCACGGAGAGTGACGATTTTGCGTGGGGTACTGTTGAAGGACCAAGCGGTGAAAACTACTCACTCAATGCTGGTCGGTTCCAGGAGAAGGCACAGCAGGTACTTCGAGTCGCTGAACCACCAATCATGGTCGCAGTGACCGGTAAGGCCCGAGTCAACAACAACGGATACAGTACGATCCAAGCGACCCACGTTTCCCCAGTCACCGACGCTGACTACGACCTCTGGGTGGAGCACACGGGGCGTGCTACGATCGATCGGATCAAAACAACCCTTGCAGGTGGCACTCCCGGAGGCGATCTTGCACGAGACGTCTACGGTGATGGTGGCGACCAGTACGCTGAACAGCTGAAACAATACCGAGACCTAGCACTCGACGCACTCGACAACACCGCCGACGAGATTCTCGCAGCCATAGACCCAGACGACTGAGTCGGGTCTACTCCGGGAATAGAGTTCGTGACGGTAGTAGCCCACCGCCCCAAACCTATTATATCGATTGGACCTATATTCGGATTAATGACTGTTAGTTCAGGCTATAGGATTTTAGCTACCGTCCTCTTGGTCGCTGTCCTTTCTGGTGTTTTTCTCGGTGTGGGTTCAGTCGGTGCTTCGGATCCCGACATCGCTAACAAACCTGACGACCTCGAGTCCGTCCATGATGGAATGGACGGGACTGGGACGGTATCTGACCCATACGAGGTG
>LFCJ01001210.1_pt1 | contig 17692 bp, 22 predicted proteins | sample 643141 | NCBI WGS metagenome assembly LFCJ01 (sample SAMN03766243, study PRJNA286221) | soda lake metagenome | biome: soda lake; feature: Kulunda steppe; material: water; isolation source: sample B1-Br-g2 brine of Lake Bitter-1 | place: Russia: Kulunda steppe | collected 2010-07
CTATTATATTGTCTGCCTTGGGAGTCGAACCCAACTAACCCGGTCACCGTGATCTCAGCTCCTACACACCTTCTAACAGAGAGATGTTACCACGTAACACGGTACTGGTGTCAATCAATTGCAAGCACGCGCGTCGGGGCTCTTGGAGCACCATGCATCGCCCATGCCCTTGTCACAAGAACACCACCACAAACGCACCATACACCACAGATCGCACTCGCGGGGCGCGGGAAGGGGCGCAGCGCGGCCCCCGGGGGGCGAGGACACTGTGCCCTAGTGCACCGTTTGCCCAGCCGGCGGAGTCCCCGCGAACTGCGCTGTCCAGCCATCAATGCCTTTTGCTTTAACAACGCGCTTTGACATTAATCCGACTGTCTCAGAAACGGCCAATTTACACGCAGAAATTACACACAGAAATTGGTGCTGGCACATGGCCTGAACAGGCCACACAGTGCATCACAACAAAAAATTGGTGCTGGCAGGTGGCCTGATCAGGCATCATAGTACAAAACAACTGCCACCTTCATGTTCCTACCATTTTGGAAGGGATCCATGATCACTAACCCTTACTCTAATCTCCTGACAACCTATCCTCATCTGTGTTATTAACTTGGTACGATCCCAGCTAATGAGGTCACCAACGCTACCCCTCAATCCTCCAGCTGGACTAGCCAAGAGACTCCTTTACCCCAGGCTTCCTGGAATCTCCATGTCATAGCAGCCTAAAACACAGCTGCATGGCTCCACCTGAATAGCCACAACCCTACATGGCTTCAAAACTTTGCCCGGGACATTCCTGAAGCGCACTCAAGACCGCTGACTGGAAGTCCTGGACCTGTACAGATGGTAGCTGGCATATCCAAGAGTTCAGTTAAGTTATTGGGGCAGGTTTCTACCACCCCAGTATGGGCAACTCTAATTTGGTTGAAGCTAATGGTGCTGGTATAACCAACACCGTAGGGAGAGCAGAACTGGCAGCTACAGCTGCTGCAATTGCACATGGCCATAATCATATTGCCACAGACAGCCTCTCCTCACTCCATCAAATTAGGAAACATGTTTGTACAATTGTTATACCCAGAAAAACACCGTCACCATGTCCAAGGAGACATCCTCAAAATCCTTTCTAATACCATCCGTAACTTAAAATCCCACATCTTCCTTTATAAAGTAGAATCTCACGTCGTATTTGCCGGAAATGAATGTGCAGACGCCCTTGCCAATACCAAGCCTGCCACGGAAATGTTATCCCTGCTGAAACAACCATTTGCACTGCAGGCCCTGGTGGCAATCCCATCTTTGATGTTAGCTGGTTAGCGGTTGCAGAAGTTAATCAACAAGGATTTGGAGCTGAAGCTCCTCGACATAGCACGAGACTGACTTACCTTCCAAATCTCCAAGCCTCGTCAACAAAATCCCGCATGCACTTGAACCAATGACTGGGTTATGCCAACTCAAAAACAGGATATTTTTCTTATTATCAAAGTCTGCTTCCACATAAGAATTTTCTGCCGACTCAGACCTAGCCACGCTAATGCAGAATGGCGACGCCAGGCCCTGGCCGGGTGGCCATCAGTGTCCAGAAAAGGAAGGTTGCAATTTAAACAACCATTCTTATCCTAAAGCATGGCCCTAGCAGCATGGAAATGATCACAGATAGGGGCAGATATAAGGCCTGCACACGTCTGGAAAAGACAAGACAATGCCAGCAGGGGCAGTCAGGTAACATGTCCCAGTGAAGACAAGAGACTACGTAGGCAGAAAACACATTCCCTATGTCAATGAAGGAAAAAAGACAATCAAGCAATAGGCCGGTGGAAAAGAGCTCATGCCTGGCAAGTTGTCAGTGACAACCTTTCCTGTTCCAGTGTCTTTCTTTCATGTTCCACACTGCTACCCACTATACCGGCCAATTAGCTCTGGTGGCGGCAGTTCGTCAAGGATAGCAGGGTCAGCTTCAAGGTGCTGGCGCACTGTAGTCACGCGGTCGGCTAGAAATGTGGAGTCTAAGAATGAGATCTCACATTCAGGGCCCATTGACCGTGCCGCCAACACACAACTGCATTTGTGCAAAGCAGTCAGCCGCATGCAAGGTATGAGGTGCAGCTGTGAGTCCTCTGTGTGTAGGCGTTGCAGGCACACCGATCAGTTGGAGCTTTCTCAATATGCACGCTGAAGCAAGGGAGCATTCAAGGCAAAGATGGCTGTGCAGGCCGACTCACTGGCGCAAGTAGACGCGGCAAGGAAGTATGTCACGCCCCCACACTCGGTCGACCCCATGGACAGCCCAGCGACGCTGCCACTCCTCAGGGGGACACCTTGCTGCTTTGTACTCTTCATCTGTCCAAGCAGCGCAAATGACCTGCAAAACGCAGAATAAGACTGCCGGCGTGTGCACTGCATGTGCTCGGAAAGTTGTGGAAAGACCCCTGACATGCCTTACAAAACCTGAACCAGGAGGCAAACAGAGCGTGCGCTATCCTGCAGCATGCACTTGCGATGCACGGTTATGAGTGCACTGGCGGTCACCTACCGCGCGCCTTCCAGTCGGTTGGCCGTCAAGTGTCTGGACTGGTACACCAACAAATTTGAACTCGTGTTCTCGTTCTATGAACAATGCCACTGACTGCGGCGTACATGGTACTTCAAAAAGGGAGACCACCACCGTCTGGCCGTGATTGCCAGGTTCGAGACTTAATGAGCCCACCTCTCTCTGTTCAAAGCATTTGGAAATTAAGATAAAAGTGATAGGTATAGCTCTGAAAATAACATAATCATGATGCTTTCGAACCAAGTGCAGACTTACAAAGGTTACCTCTAGGCAGCCCTGAATGTAAAAAAAAAGTGGTCCCTGGGGGGCCTGTGCAGCAACTTGAAATTGGACTCACTGTTTGGGGCCGTGCAATCCCTCGCTTATAAAATATATCAGCCGTGTGCGCAAAGACGCGGCGCCAACCTGCCACCTGCGGGATTAAGGGCGTGGTCACCCACAGGACTGGCCACAAGCACAAGCATCCATCCAAACAAGCACCAAAACCTGGCAATTGAGGATGCATTCCACTAATGTCCAAGAACTCTCAACAACCGACCTGCTTACCTTGCCTAAACGGAAGTTTTGTAATTCAGGGAAAGTAGTGCGTGCCGAGCGCTCTGCGTGCGTGTGCAATCCATTTGTGAGAGAGCAAATGCAATGCTAAAATATGCTCCAATTTCTTCTTAACTGTTTGATCATAAACTGCAATTTGAACCACATGCGTTCCATTTATGCTGGCATGAGTCAGTTTTGACTTATGAGCTCTAGCTTGCAAGCCTTTCATGGAAAATCCCCAGTCTCCAGTCCAGCCCCTACCAGAGAGCAAGCTTCCAAACCCGGCTACTGTCATCAGTCCAGCATCATCTGCCAAACCTGAGAACTTTGAATCCAGTTCCACAGTCTGCTCTGTCCGCATCAAACTTGACATCTTTGTTGTTCGTGACTTTTTAGATTCACTCCTTAGATGCGCCATTGGTTGCGCTGGTTGTCTCTGCTTCTGACACATTGGGACGCTTCTCTTGAAATTTAACATGTCTCCAAGGAACACACAACTCGAGGAGACCAAATTAAAAACGTAAGTACATCATATCGTCAGGAAATCTGTCCTGCCACATCCTGCATGAGTCGATGCTTCTCTCCTGTGGTTTGCCAAAACTATAACGGTTCTTATATTGAAATTTCCGTCATGTTACTGCATGTACATTGAACACACCACGCTCAGGGACTCATATATATTATAGGCAAGGCGTAGGCTATCAATCGGAATTCTGGAAATTTCTATCACCTATATAGAATACACCCTTTTCGGTCGTTCCCCTCCACGGACTTATGCCCAAGGCGGCTCTGGTCCAATTGGCCTACTGGAATGTCATCTATAGAAAGTAGCTGTTTACATGACCATCCTGATAAACAAGCACTGTAGAAGACAGGTACCTTGCATTAATTTCAGGCACGTCCTTCAAATTTGCATGTTTGTATAAGCTCTCGCGCAGGGGCATAAACAAGCACTGCATAAACTAGCACTAATCAGTACATGAGGATGACTGGGGCTTCAATGCTTGAATGGATTAAAGATGTTAAGTTGATGTTAGGCATGTCCTCCTAAGATATCTTTGGACATCGGTGTGCATGTACACCTTTATACAAGCCTTCTTGCAGGGTCACCCTATTTGTTACTCAAATTCACTGCCGACCTGAGGATAAGGATGAAGAAATTGCGGAGGGACATTGCTGATACTAACCGGAAAGCAAAAAACTTGCCTATCCTTCTTGGTTTGCCTCTCCCCTCCTAGATCTTCAAGCTGATTTACGCACTTGTGTGCGGATCGGGGGTGCCCCTCTGATGCCACCTCGCTATTTGCACCTTGACCTCCTTAAGCATGTTACGAGGATTGTGAGCAGGTTCCGTCTGCGTGCTCACTCTGTCGCAGTGGAATCCTCCTTTTGGCACGGTTTAAAAGTTTGTGACAAGTGCTCTTGTGCTGCTGTGCAGAATGAGGTGCACGATCTTTTTCACTGTCAAGACTTGTCTGTGTGCTCTCTCAGAAAAGAAAAGAAAAGAAAGAAAAGAAAAACTACTCTCAGAAGAAAAAATTATTCTTTCCTTTTCCTCCCTTACTGCCAGTCTTCTTCTGTAAAGGCCCCTTATCATTTGCATGACTTGCCTTATCAGGCTGTCTTTGATTCCCTTCCTGAACGGCACGACAAACTTTGCTGTGTCATATCAGACATTATGGATTACTTTTTTGGCTGGCAAAGACCAGCCACAGACCAATCAGCCTGACGGCCAGGCTGGGGGTAACCCTGACTCGTAACTTCAAAAATGTGCTGGGAGAGCCAAAGAAAAAGAAAGCCCAAGTTTAAGCCTAAGGGCTCCATCAACGAAAACGCTGGAACGTATGCAGGCCTAGCCCATAAGTCAAGCTCAGAAATGACACAGGTTGAGCCTGTTGTCAGCAACACAGTACTGCAATGAACTAAGCTACTTGCCAAATGAGCAATTTGCAAGCCGATCAGCAAGCAAACCAGAAAACGCTCTAGATGAACTTCTGCGTGCGCAGACGATAAGTACAAGAGCCATAACTGATATGGCCTGTAAGACATGCATGACAGATCCTTCAAGACCCTTCAGAGGTCTGATACCACCGCCTCAGCATTGATTTACCAGGGAATCCTAATTGCTCTTTCCTGAACATCGCACGCTTCTGCTGTTGCCTATCAAATGACGATGACCGATCAAATGAACACATGCCTTCCAGCACTGTGGCACTAAAGCCAGATGCTCTAGCCAGAAATGCACTGCCTATCTGGGCCTGATTATGATGATACTGATGATGCAGTTTTTTCTCCCATGTTCACGTAATGGCTCACGGATGAGAACGATAAGCCTACCCACTCTACCACTAGAACAAGCCTTGGCCCCCATCAAAGCATGAGTGCCAAACAAGAAGCTCACATGAGCAAGCATCACAGACTTGGAGATGCTGATGCTGACTGAGGTTATCATTGAACAAGATGAATAACATCAGTTATCTTACTACTAGCAAATTTGCCTGGACCAATTCAAGCATAAATAAACAGAAGGAATGTTGTGAAATTTGGATCGAGCACTCTGTACACTCATCTCTGGCCCATCTGTATGGCAGAGCTACTAGCTCATCTTGCCTGCTGTGTCATCAGCCAGGATCTAAATCCAGATGCTTTCTGGCGGTCAAAATACTTCAATCCAACAATGGTGATTAAAACTTTCAGTTTTAGTAAAATACATTGCTTCCAGGTCCACCATCAAAACCTTGAGCTAAGGTGAGATAACATCATTCTCACAGGTAATGGCAGTGAAGCCCAGGTGGCTCAACAAAGCCTGGTTCTGCCTGTGCATGTAGCCAACAGGACTTTACCCCAATGGCTTTTACCAAGCATTTCAGCAAATGAACTTCGTTCTTGCTCTAGACCAGGTGCTTTAATTCTATACTACCAGCTGGCAGCAGAATAGCCATCAAAGAAACATCCAGGATTTACACACTTAGCGCTGGGATGTACACCTTGCTGAAGTCAAATATTGTTATGACATACGACCAGACCAACAACTAGTCAGGGTAAACAAGCAGCATTGTAGATTACAACACCATGTGGCGAAACATGCACAGCAATGTCACAAAGTTAGCTTACATACTATCCTAGTTGGAGCGATGGGGACCATCTATAATTGTCGAGCTACCCCTTAGTAAGCTTGGTCTGGACCTGTGAAAGCAAACATTCACCCTAGACTTTAACACACATTCAATCCACACATGCGTCTCTTCCCAGTTTAATGGGGGAGACTGCCAGGAACTTGCACCAGCTGTAAACCTCTTCCTTTATTCACGCCAGCAGAAGTAGGGGACCGATAACCTAAAGTGCAAACTTACGGCACTTGTTCAATCATATACTGCACCTTCAAAAGCCAAACATATGAACTCCACTGCTATCATTCCACGCCTAATTTACTCATTACCTGTTGTGCCTTGCAATCTAATCAATTTAATGCTCGAAAAATATAATCAATTTGATTAAATGCTCAAATAAATCAAAAAAGGCAGGCCATTCAAAAATATGGCTTTGACAACATGAATCCTTTGAATACCATGATGATGGAACACCAAAACTCTGGGCTAGGCTGTCAATCAATAGAGATGGAGTATCACCCACAACGTGCCAAAGCCCTTATCAATAGCCTAAACAGCCTGTATCAGATATGCTAGCATAACAGGGAAACGTGGCATCAAATCGGAAGCTTAACCATAATGTGTGTACTCCTAGCCTCCGCCAGAATTTCTGCATTACCAATGCATGAGAGTACGCCGACTGCTATGTATAAGCTTGTTTAAGAATGTGCTTCACTCTGGAGCTTACAGATAGATTTGAAATGGGCTTTCGAAAATAGCATCCTTATGGACTCTGGAACTTCTTTAAAGTGTTGTTAACTTCAGGCCTACTCAGGCATAATAGACAATGAGTGTGCTGATGTTATTGCAAAACATGCAGCCTTCCACAATAGCTGACACGAGTAAGTACAATATTTGTATTTTTGAGCATCACATGCCACAATTTCAAAGAGGAATGGAAAGAAGACTTTGCACATCATGCATCACATTTGAGAAGGAAATCCAGACTAAGACAGGTCATAACTTGCTTGCACCCTCTGGATAGCATCTAAGTATCAAGACTTAGCTAGACATTTCAAAGCGCCTGCCTGATAAGACGCATACTTGCATTGAGGAGGCCTGAAACCTGCAGGTTTCTGTGCTTAAGCTACTTTAGCTTGCGCCAAATTGTACTATATTGTACCATATATTTTTTTTACCATATATATAAACTGCGTAAGCAGCAAAACATCTGCTTACATCAATTAAAGAAAAGGGGCCACTTGGGAAGAAAAGCCCCTTCACCAAAAAAGAAAAGGGCAGTCAGTGAGGATCAGGAGCCTCCTGAGGTTTGCGAGAAGACAAGCCCGCAGACCTCTCCTGATTGGTTTGAAGGTGAGGAGAATGCTCAAGAGAACGTCTGGTCTGAACAAGCTTATGAGCATAGTGCACAGAATGAGCATGGAGCTTAAGAGCAAGCTTCTTGACTCTGTGAATCGGGGCCGAGACTCTTCAGAGGAACCAAAGTGTGTGGAATGTAAGTAACACCCCCTACACCTAATAGGTTGACATGAAATACATGGTCTCCTGCAATGCTGCGTCTAAGGCTAGCGTGCTGAGCATGGGCAGCTTGGAGCTGTTGCTCAGGGCGAGTGTCTTCACAGTACTTTATCTCAATGAGATGGGTGGTACGACACTGCCAAGGGAGGTTCTCAGGGTGAGTCTGTCTAGGCTGGTAAGCTGTGGTAGGTGTTTGGGGTCTGCCTCCGGCTGCAGGAAATGTCGCTAAGGATCCCTACCCCCCACCAAAACCACCCTTCTTCCTCTACTTTAATTTAGGCCTTGATCATTGGGATGGTTCTGTTGATTTTGAGAGTTGATATTGTGTTTTTTCTTTGGAATCACTAAAATGGCATCAGAATTAAAAGTGAGTCTCTTTAACTATGGTTTGTAGCAAAAATTTAAGTCGGAGGAACTCTGGATTCTGCTGTCACTGGTATTTGAAGATCTTGCATACGATGCTTGTCAGCACTGCCCACATCTGTGGAAACAAAACAGGAGCCTTGAGAACCTTTACTGATAGCTTTTGTGATAAGTCTGCTGCAAAGTCATGGCATTCAGTCACCATTTTTCTTATGATGGGATGCTGGCACCCTGAGAGGACATGGAGTGCATTGTCTTGGCTGGAGCAGAAGGGGCAACTGAGGCTATTGGATTTTTTGAAACAGATAGCATGTATTTGGTTGTAGATTGAGTAGACCGGTATTTCATAACTGTCTCTTTTTCCTTTTGAGAGATGCCAGGTATAGACCAGAAAGCATTACTGATTGTGCTGTGAGCACTCTTATTCTTTAAATTCTGGTTGTAGGTGAAGTAGCTGGTATCAGTTTGTGTGTTGCCTAGTTTGTGGACCTCATGCATGTGTGCTTGTAGTGCGTCACATTTGTTGGGAAGGTAGCGCATTTGGAGTTGGTAAGGCTGGGGTTGAGTACCATGCCAGCATCAGGACGCTGTGTGTTTGGACCATCCGTGGAGGTTGCAAGCCAGGTGATGTCGTGAAAAGGGTTACCTTCATGCCCTGCCTTTATAATACCGGTGTCAGCAGCTTCAGGATGATTGGCCACATGCTTTGCTATATGATCAGCACGCTCATTACCAAAAATGCCAGTTTGGGATTTAACTTTCAGGAATTTGATGGAGTGTGTCACACTGTTGCAGATTGCTTTGATGATAGCCTCTAGGAGGTGGAGTTGGATGTGGTAGGTGCACAATTCTGGGTATCTGATCTGCCTTTTGATTTGTCTCATTAAGTTTTCACTGTCTGTAGCTTTCGAAGAGTAGTCATGAGTAACGGCTGCAGCAATGCCTGCAAGCTCAGCCCTCTGGGCAGTATTAGTAATGTTGGAGCCATTGGGGTTCACGTGATGGATCCTGTTGGTGTCAGGTATGTGAACACCTGCTCCAGTAATCTCGTTGGACATGTTTGGGCCAATGAAATGCAGTTTCCTGATTGAAAAACCAGTCGAATCAACATGGGCTGACGTATTGTTTTTGGCTGATTCAACTGCGGTTGATTCAACAATGAATCGACAGATAAACGCTGGTTGTTTCAACTGTGGTTGGTTGATTGAATGGTTGAATCAACTCCAAAACAGCTGCAGTTGAAGTAACTGGGAAATCAACCACTTGGGTAGATTTAACTGTAGTTGAATCAACACGAGCTGACGTACTGTTTTCAGTTGTTTCAACTGTGGTTGATTGGATGGTTGATTCCGAATGCAGTTGAGTTAACTGCAGGCTGCTGGTGGTCATGACAGATGCAGCTCCCATCCGTGTAAGCGATCTTCTTCCAGTCTGCTACTTGAGAACCAGATTAGGGTATGATTTGTCTTGTATTTGTCTGGAGTGTAGTTGTCATTTGTCTGGTTGCAATGGTGTGTCGTGGTTGTGGCGCTTTGCGACTAGGAGGTGGTCAGGCTTTTATATCTTTTGCTAAGACCTGGAGGTGGGGTATTTAGCCTCAGGGATGCTCTGTGCAAGGTGATTGAGCCACTCAGGGTTGCGGTTGTTTAAGGTCAGTCTGGCTTGTGTGTTCCAGACCGCAATGGTCTGCAGGTCCCAGTGGCGCTTTGGGTGTGGGGTGCGGGAATCATTCCAGAATGGGACATCAATGTCGATGATATCCGCGTACTGAAGGTTTTGAGATGATACAGTTCCCATTAGGCTACACATGATGTTGAATTGTTTGTAAAGGCCATGTATGCGTCTGTGCTCATGGATTTGCCTCAGCAGGGGAGAAGCATGAAGGTTGCTGTGGGTATGTCAAGGGGACTGTTGATGGCAGAGTAAATGGCGTGCCTTTAGGTAAAGAGCATGATGTCACGTCACCTTCATAGATGGGATTACAAATAGAGAAGCAGAAAAAGAGGAGGAGAAACAGTCAGTAAAGGCACCAAAGATGGTGTCACGTGGGTGGCTGCTCCAGTAGTGTGGGAGGTCTGGATTGAAGTCCAGTGGTGAGGCCATTTTCTCTTGGGTCACAGTTACGCAATATTTGAAGGCTGCTATGACATGGGGAGGGAGGATACAATGGAAGGAGTCTTATATCTTTTTGTTATCAAATTGCTTGGTGGCCTTGGCTTTACACACAAACAGTCCAACCAACTCAGAAGCAAAGCTCTGTGGTGGTGGGCTGACTTTGCGGTGAAGGCCTGTGTTCTTGGCTTCATTGTATTTTTGGTGGAGAATTTGGAGACGTTCGGGTGCGAGCATGCCTTTGTACTTCCCATCTGCTTTGTAGACGCATGCAGCAAGGATAGATGAGTAGCTTATGGGCTGAGATTCCTGCTGATTAAGTTGTGCATTCTGGTCTGTATGGTTCATGAAACAAACTTCATGAACCCAATACTCACAATGACCTGTGGGCTGGACAAGTGTGGGTTGGTTGGATGAAAATGAAAGGTCACTTTGTTTTTCACCATCATATATGCACTGCATAATATATCTGGCATGTATAAACATGCGCCTGCATGTCCACTAAGAAAGTGCAATACTACCTAAGAATTGAAGGGCATTATAATTTATTACATGCACAATTGTACACTAATCAGCCATGAATTGAGACCTTGAGCCGAAGTGCCTAATCAAGCATCATGCTTCGCAATGATTCGCTTGTGCTATCGACAGCATACTTTGAGCAGACTGTCCTACAGTATAGTATACAAGACCACAAGACCCATTGTATCCTGTTATGCTTAACATACCATGGGCTTAACATAGTATGGGAAGACTCTTTGGTGTTCTCACGGAAGATGGTGCCACTTAATGCTGTGTGGCCATTACACACTGCTTGAGAGTCTCAAGTTGTGAGAGATTCTAACTTGGACCACTTATTGATTGCATGGCTAAGACTGAAGCCACTTGTAATGCTGCCGACCACATATACACTTGTGTGGCTATAATTGCTATTACTGACCAGAGTTGGTGTATATCGCGAGCTGTGTCATTGATAGGAATCCAGTTTTGTCTCTACTTTCTCTTTGCCCTGAACCTCTGCTGTATCCGTGTTGGCTTTGTATATCTTGTTAACATGTAACAACTAAACCACATCTATGAAGACACCTCCCTGCGGTCTGGCAACTATTCCCCTCTGCGTCAGGCCAGCTCAAAAGTCCTGCGACTGAACTCCTTCAGGAAGGAAAATCATCAGCACACATTTGGTTTCAATAGAAAACCATCTAGTATTTACATGAGGTACACATTCCTCCACCCGCACCAGATGGCAACCCTTTCTCTTTAATCCATAATGATTGGCTTGCAGCAGAGAACAAAGCAAACTCCTCATCCTGTGCACATACACTGCCAACCCTTAAAAATGTTAAAGAAAGATTGAAGGAGCACATAAGCAAACATCACAGACAACGGGAGGCTGACGCAAACTCAGGCTACTTTGGATTCTGGGACAGTATTTTGAGCATTGCCACCCTCAAAACCAGCAATCCACTGTGGACTAACTTCAACTGGCACAGAAAAGCAACATTATTAAATTAAAACAGACCCACTCTACACTTAAATTGGCTCATAGATACGGCAGGGCTCCCGACACTGATCGCTTTTTTTGTCAGTACCCTGATAAACATGGGTTTTGCAGTGCCTTGGCTGTAGGTGCAATCAAAGCATTGTGTGCCAGGTGCCTGCTTGCCTATCGCTCCATCTGACCATTGGCCAAGCCACAGCATTGCGCCCCCAACCATGGTTCAGTCAAGTGCTTTTAGGAGCATCATTAAAAAGTCCATAGACAGCAACAAATAATAGCTTCTAGCTGTGAGGTGAGACAGGGTCAGATGCCGGATTTGCATAAAGTTGGCTGACGTGCACGACAGGCAGTGTGCTTTGGGCCAGCAGCGGCAGTTGGGAGAGCGACAACAAGCCACGGACCTGGAAGGCACATGTTAGAGAGCACGAGTGTTGAGAAAGAGAAACTGGAGCAGAGGTTGCTTGCACGTGGTTGTCAAGGAAAGGGCAGCGCTGAGTGTTCACAAGCCCATGCACGGGAGCATGAATTTGCAAGAGCTCGTCACTAGCGCCCTGGTCACCTGGGACAGGCATCGCTGGTATAAAGCAGAACAAGGTCAGACCACAAGCGCTACCAGCAAACTTATCAGGCGTCCATGCTTTAACCAAGCAGATTCTGAAGGCCTGCATACCTTGAAGTTTGTGGGTTGCATGGAGAAGTCCATTGCATCCTCACTGACGGCAACCCTGAATCAGATGTGCATGATCATTCAGCAACAAAGAAAAGAAGGCTATCATAAGTGAGGGCAATCATCATGAGCTAGGGGAGGGAGGGGCGCGTCTGGGGCATGCACATCAGCCTGCACAAGCAGCCTGTAGTCAAACCATTGCATCAAGTACCCCACAGTCACACCGGATGATGAGGGAAGGACAGGCGTGCGCACAGCTCCAGAGCACATTGGCTGCAGATGAGGCAAGCAGGAGCCCAAAGAAGGACTGCGCGTGCTCTGCTGCATGCAGAAGCAGCCTCTTTGCACCCACTGCAGGGATGAAGCCTGAGACAATGCCTGAAACAACACCTGAGACAACCCAGTAGGGATATTGCCCGAGACACCAACAGACAACCCGACAGGGATGCTGCCCAAGAAATCGCGTGTTTAGTTGCAGTCCGGCATTCTGCAAGTAACAGCTGCAATCCCGTAAACTAACTCCCAGCAAGTTGTGCCGCAACCACTCTCTCGCGACAGAACACACCTGTCAGCCTACACCACACTCATGCCACAATTGAGAACCAGCAAGCTTTACCAAGCTTTACCTCTTCAAAACATGCAAATTCTGATCACTCACACACACAAACACACACAAACAAGCACACACGTCCCCGTCTTGAAAGCCACAAACCGCACTGCAGCCCACTCCTGTAAACTTCAGTCCCATCCCATGCCACAAGCGTTAACTTGGAGCCAGTTTTGCACACCCCAAAGCTCTTGCAGCCCATCTCCGTATTTGACACGTCGCTCCCACCCTGATGCACCCTGATACACCCTGATGCACCCTGATGCACCATGTCGCTCCCACCCTGATACACCCTGATACACCCTGATACACCCTGATGCACCCTGATACACCCTGATACACCCTGATGCACCCTGATACACCCTGATACACCCTGATACACCCTGATACACCCTGATGCACCATGTTGCTCCCACCCTGATGCACAAAGAACACACAAAACTCCAGATGGGCACATGCACAGACATTTGCATGCACGCACACGCGTTCTTGTTCACGCACTCTGCTTCCTGCTTGGCCAACATCTGGGCCGAGCCGCGCTGGCCGCCAGCCTCCACGCCGCCCGCCCTGCCCAACACTTGCTCTATCAGCGAGTCGTGGGTGACCCGGGGGGCATTAGCTGAGTTCTTGCTGGTGCGGCCAGCCTCCTGCAGGCAGGGCACACCGCACAAAGAGGATTCTTTAAGGGGGAGGGGGCCTTCAGCCCAGGGAGGCACAGCCCATGAGAATGGATGACCCAGGTGGGGGGGCGGCGCAGCATGCTTGCAGCCCAGACAAGCGACGCTCATGAGATCTGGCAAACAGCCTGGAGCAAATGCGCGCAGGTGTGCACACAGCTCACGCAGGCATAGTGCACAAGGGCCGACAAGCCGGCTGGGGTGGGCACAGCGCGCAGGAGAGATCTAAGTGCTGACATCAAAACTGCCAGACATGTGGGTCGGGGGAGGGCCCTGCATCAAGCAAGAGGATCACGACTCGTGCTGCATGAGTCACGGGCAACGAATGTCCCCGGCACGGCCGTGGTGCTGAGGCTCGATTTGGGCACGTGTGCAGTTTCCACACAAACACAAGGCCCAAGCAGGGCAGCTGTGTGGCCCAAGCAGGGCAGCTGTGTGGCCCAGGCAGGGCAGCAGTGGTGCCTCCAGACCTGAAGCACGCAAGGGCGTATCAGCAGCACGGTGGGTGCATGCAGCACATTCTTTGCTGAGTGCAGCACGCTTATGTGCTCCTCTGAAAGTTGCAAACGGGGAGAAATGCCCTGCCGCCAAAGCACTGGCCCATCCACAGAATCTGGTACACACCTCTCCATGCGGCTATCTGGTGCATAACTCGCTGAGAGGGTCAATTTGATTGCTTTGCAGCGCATCCTGGCAATGTGGCCAGGAGCACCTGGGTTGCGTGGCCGCTCCCCAGGCAGCATGACATGCTGTGCACGGCACACCTGCCCCTGAGGAGCACTGCAATTGCAACACACTCACCGTGTCTGCCACACACTCACCGTGTCTGCCACACACTCACCGTGTCTGCGACACACTCACCGTGCCTGCCACACACTCACCGTGTCTGCCACACACTCACCGTGTCTGCAACACACTCACCGTGCCTGCAACACACTCACCGTGTCTGCCACACACTCACCGTGTCTGCAACACACTCACCATGTCTACAACACACTCACCGTGTCCGCAACTCACCGTGTCTGCCACACACTCACCGTGTCTGCCACACACTCACCGTGTCTGCCCTGTTGCCGGCAGAGGGTGTTTTTCCAAGCTGGGATTGGACTTTCCCCGCAGCGTTGTCTTGTAAAGCGCTCCCTTTGCCTGCTATCATCTGCAGAGCAAATCATGATCGCAGCATGTAGGAGAGCTAGACACAATGCTCGACACTATATGGTGTTCAATGGACTCATCCATCTGACTGTCTGTCTGACTGTCTGACTGTCTGTCTGTTCATTTGTCTCTCTGTCTGTAGGCCTGTCAATTTGTGTGCTTGCTTATCTATATGCGTCCATTCCATTGAGGAGAAATGGTAGCTACATACAAGTCAACAACACACACTCAAATACGTGCACAAGGGCCAGCAAACAAGACACATGCGTCTCACAAGGGCAGTCCACGTCAGCACACATCCATGTCTTAGATTGATGCCTTCGAGGTTGAGCACATGCGGACCCAGCAGCCTTTTGCCTGTCTTGGCTGGCATCTTTTACTCTGCCTACACAGTCTGGCAACCCAAAAGTCCACCATTCTCGTCAACCCACATCCTCCTTACATCGTCTCCTGACCTATCACCCTGGCAAGACCTGTCACCCTGGCAAGACCTATCACCCTGGCAAGACCTATCACCCTGGCAAGACCTATCACCCTGACCTATCACCCTGGCAAGACCAGCAGCAAACAGCCTCTACCTCCCAGTGCGCAGCCCCACGCATACCTTGGCGGCGCCCGGCTGCCCATGTGCACGATGCTGCGCATAAGGGTGCTGGAGGGGCAAGCCAGGCTGCTGCCGCTGCTTTTGTGGCTGCGCGGAGCTGGCATGGTTGAGATAGCGGTGGTCCATGGACCGAAGTGCCGGGACGGCAGACGTGTCCTGTGCGTGTGCAGGGTATGCAGCTGAGTACCCTGGCAGTCCTAAAGCCGCCAACACCCTGCTACCTCTAGCTCACGCATATGTGCCAGAGGTGGCTAGCATCCCCATCTTGTCCAGCAAGGTTTCAAGGCCAACACCTCTCTTCTCTTCTTGTCTGTGAAGACAGCAGCGAGCGAGACCTCCGTCTTTTGGGCTATTCCCCTCACACGTGCATGTCCGACCACGCCCAGACACAGCACTTGGCAACCGAAACTGAAATGCATGATAGCACGCTTGCGTAAGAAAGGGCCTGCACACTGCTGCGTGCCTCTCAGGCACCTTGATAGCACCTGCAGCAGTTCCGTTGGTTTGCAGCGTTTTCAAGCGTCCCAGTCCCAGCCTCCTGCCCCCCCCCCCTCTCTCTCCTTCAATCCGAGCCCTTGGAATCAATTCTTGTGTCAGCACCCGTTCGTACTGCTCAACCTCTTGAGCACGCTCGTGTATCAGGAGGCACAAAGGCGGCTCTGCAGTAACCGGAGAGCATGGCTTCCCTTGTGGCATGCATACCTTGAAGGTCACCAAAGGTGATGCATACCTTGGAAGGTCACCAAAGGGAATGCATTCTTGGTCGCACAAAGCATACCTTGAAGGTCACAAAAGGGTGATTAAGCAGGCTCTCTGCGGATGGTCGAGCTGATGGGTCCCTCTGTGGGCACATAAGGGGTGGGAAGGGAGCCACGGCTTGTCGCTGTGCGCAAGAGCTGGTTTGTCACTGTGTGCAAGAGCTGGTTTGTCACTGTGCGCAAGAGCTGGTTTGACGCTGTGTGCAAGAGCTGGTTTGTCGCTGTGCGCAAGAGCTGGTTTGTCACTGTGCGCAAGAGCTGGTCTGTCACTGTGTGCAAGAGCTGGTTTGTCAATGTGTGCAAGAGCTGATGGGGCGCTCTGGAAACAATGGATGAACACGTCTCTGACGGACTTTCTCCGTAAGAATGCAGGATTGAAAGGCAGCCAATGGGGCCCTCTATTAGAGTGAGAGATGAGTCAGTAACAGGCCTTCCCGTGAGCGCGAAGGATGGAAAGGCAGCTTGTGCGCTCAAGGAGGTAAACGTGTGACATAAAGGAGCCATGATCAGCAATGCCCGGTAAAAAATGCGGACGCCAAGCAGAGCGAACGGGTTCCACCTGGTGCACGTAAAGGAATTTAGCAACCAGCAGCGCGATGCCTGCAGGGTTTTTTATGTCTGCAGGGTGCTTTTTGCACAAGTCTTGGGAGGAGGTGCGCAGTTAAGAAAGAGGACACAGAGTACAGCCCAGATAGGACAAGCTGCATCCCCTCCGCATTGGCACTTGCTTCTTGCCCACAACACCCTCCGAACAGCTCGAGTGCATGCCCTTGCTCATGCTGCATGAGCCATGCGCGCTGGTATCTGCGTTCTACAGTGAGCACACCTGTAAGCACAGCAGCACAAACTCTGTGGCTTGTGGGGAGAGCGACTCAGGGATGGCAGGCAAGTCTTGGCTGCTGGCAATTTTGAAGATGGCTTGCACCTGCAGCCATGGTGTGGTGCATGCATTGTCAAGTCAGAAGTTTACCAGCAACTCCGGGCAACTGCAAACACATGCTGGGGAGAACACCACTATGTCTAAGCGAGTGGTGGGGCCAGAGAGGCCAATGAGGCTGCAGGCCCTTGCTTATTGTGGACCAAAAGCGGAATATGGCCAGGGGAGAAGCTGTGCACATAGTTTGCAGCTCTCTTGGCAGCCGTTGTGCACATAGTTTGCAGCTCTCTTGGCAGCCGGCCTACACCTTGCGTGCTGGGGGAAGTGGAGTGAGCAATGGTGAAACCAGCGGCTGTGGCATGTGAAACATTCAGCGCGTTAAGAGCATGAATGCAAACATGTTATAGAGCAGCCCTGACATGCATGCTTGGTCGCCTGTGAGGCGAGGCGTGCAGATAGCTCCTTCCACATCAGGCCTGGCAGAGCCCAGCAGCATGCACACGCCTGCCCTCGCAGGGGCCTACAAAAGCGTGCGTGCATGTGCAGGCATATGCGCACGCATGTGACGTCACGTGTGCGCGCGCGCACCTGTGTGGTGCACTGGCTCCAAGGGGGCTTGCCCGTGGCCATCTCTAGCACCGTGCACCCCAGGGAC
>LFCJ01001212.1_pt1 | contig 17684 bp, 14 predicted proteins | sample 643141 | NCBI WGS metagenome assembly LFCJ01 (sample SAMN03766243, study PRJNA286221) | soda lake metagenome | biome: soda lake; feature: Kulunda steppe; material: water; isolation source: sample B1-Br-g2 brine of Lake Bitter-1 | place: Russia: Kulunda steppe | collected 2010-07
AGGATTATTATGTCGACGTTGTTGAACGACCTTGATCGCATGTTCCCGAGCCAGGCATACTTGGCGAAATCAAAGAGACTCTTGAAGTGTCGGTACTGAGGTCGAACAAATGAACTCGATATGAGCATGAGTCCGATCGTCGCAACAACGAAAGCAGCAGTGATATAGCCGGCAATCATGCCGGCGAGGCCAAACCCAGCAAAAACGAGCGTGATCTGTAACACACTACGGAGTCCGACTTTCGTAGTGTTGAGTATCTCTGAAATATGGACCAACTGTTCACCCGATAGTGTTGATGTTACTATTGATAGGTATAGGTATGTGAATACTATAATGATAACAAAAAGCGTTGCCTCAATACCAAAATACGCGTTGAGATACTGACGAAAGATCCAGGCACCCACTGCTGCGATGGTTCCCAGCGTAAAGACGGAGATTATACCTGCGGTAAAAAACTGTGAACGCTCGTTTCCTTCGCTGACTCGTTTGGTGACTGACTGCGAAACCCCGATATTTGCAGGGAGCTTGAGCCAAGAGGCGACAGCCAGGATTGCTGCGTAGTAACCGAGTACTTCTGCACCGAGAATACGTGCAAAGTAGATTGTCGCGGCGAAGCCCAGAACTGCCGTGACTATTTTAGATCCGAAAACGACAGCAGTTGTTTGGCCAATACGCATGATAGGAGATCAGTTGCTATTCGTGGTTGAAACTGGGGGGTTATAAGTTCCGTGTAGTTGATTGAACAGTGTATTGCGTTAATGTCCTAGTGCTCAACAACACAAACTCACTGTGTAGTGCGATCAATAGATTCAAATTAGCGTACTTCCAACAAGCCAATCGGTACAATACTTAGATTCCTATCACAGGTATATTCCCATGAGCATAACAAGCGTTTCGGTAGTAATTCCAACCCTTGAAGGCAATCCACTTACTCTTGAGTCTATACCAGATGGTGTTGAGACTGTGGTCGTCTCGGAAGGGAACCGATCCGAAGCACGTAATATTGGTGCTGAGCGAACATCAGGAGAGATACTCGTCTTTTGTGACGATGATATTGTTTTTGAAGAGTCGTTTTTTTGGGAACAGGTAGGTCGACTGAGCCGAGGTACGGTGATTGGGCTTGAGGATTTTGATTTTGGACTGTTGCTTACGCGGTTCTTGTTCATTTATCGGGAAGATTTCGAACGTCTCGGTGGATTTGATGAACGATTAAATCATATGGAAGACACCGAATTTAGTTTGAACGCAATATCTAATGATTTAAAAATATGTACTGTAGATCGTGATCTAGTTACACACAGGGAACACGATAGTGTTGGACAGGAGACTAAAGCGATATTATGGGGTACTCTCTACATTTGTTTTCACCACCCACGACATACATTGTTTTTAATTAATAAACTACTATACAAAAGGTGTTGACTAAATCGATACTTATAAATGTGTGGGGATTGCACATCGAACTAATTGGTTCATATATTTTAAGGAGATTATAATAACACTGTTGACCATGGTTTTGAGTCATTTTAGAATTCATTTTTCTAACACATTTAATAAATGAAAATAGGTATCTATAATCCACGGATGGGCACCTCAGAATCAGGTGGAACTGAGGCATTTCTTCGTACTATTGTGCCATATTTAGCTCGCGAACACGATATTACACTCTATCTCGGCGATGGAGAATTTCTTGACGAAGTGTCTAACATGAATGTCACGCATTTTCCAATTCATTTCAATGCTAAGGAAAATAGAACTAATAGGCTTATATCGAAATATACCCCTATTATTCCCGCAGAGATAGAATCAGTCACAATGGCGATTAATGCCCATCGATCGGGGGTGTTTGAGCATATGAACAGAGAGATGGATGTCGTTTCTACACACTATTATCTAGACAATCTACTGGTATCTAAACAAACAATAACTCCAACGCTTTTTAGATTTCCGGGTATTAAACGACCATCCATACGTTGGAAGGCTATGGTCCGGCTCGCTGACACGGATACGTATGTTGCAAACAGTCAAAGTACTGCACTTCGGGTCAATAAATGGCTTGGCATTCAACCAGATGGTATTGTCTATCCAGGCATTGATTTAGAACAGTTCTCTCCTGACGTAGAACCAGCATTTAACGAAGACAATTTTGTTATACTATTTGTCGGTCGACTTGATACTGGTAAAGGAGTAGGAGATCTTATTGATGCACATGCCAAACTGCCAACAGACACCTCGCTGTATATTGTTGGTGATGGAACACATAGGACCCAATTTGAAAAGCGCGTCAACCACCATGGTATTGAAAACCGTGTAACATTTGTTGGTGCTGTGCCACATGATGAAATTCACCATTATTATACTGCCGCAGACGTGTTTTGCCTCCCATCATATCATGAAAGTTTTGGAATGGTGAACATGGAGGCGATTGCATGTGGTGTTCCAGTCGTCAGTACCAAGATTGATGCTATTCAAGAACAAATTACTGACGGCCATAATGGTCTACTTATAAATCCGGGAGATGTCAAGGCTTTAGCTGGTGCTATCAAGAAATTATATGAATCGCCTGATCTGCGAAAAAAGTTAGCCAATACAGCACAGAAGAGTGTTAAACAGTTTGCTTGGTCTAGCCAAGCAGAGCAGTTAACAAAACTTTATTATCAGACTACGTTGAAGGAAAAGTGAAAAATTAACCTACTTACGTACAGTACGTGAATGTTGTAGGTAATGTGACACGGACGCGGTCTTGGATTCTACTAAAACCGCCAGCACCCACCACTTTTGAATGTCCGTGAGTCAATACTGTTGCTTCAAAGACTTGCGATACACGGCTCCAAACACCGATGAGCAAATGTTTCCCTGGCTACTCAGGTCTCATCTTATCCGCTGTCACTTCCGGTTATCATTAAGAACTGAGCAATAATCACTCTATCCATGAGCGACGTTTTTATATTTGTCTGCTAACCCACTATCAAGTGAGTATGTCTATACTACTAACGGGTGCTGATGGGTATCTTGGATGGCCAACCGCACTTCGACTCGCAAAACAGACTGAGGATCGTATCATTCTCGTTGACAATTTCGGCCGACGTAAGTGGGTCGAAGAGATTGGGTCTGTGTCTGCAACCCCGGTCACTGATATCGAGACCAGAGTTGAAGCCGCCGAAGATATACACGACATACAGAATTTCTCTTTTGTTGAGGGAAATCTCACAAGCCGTGACTTTGTTTATGAGCTGCTTGAGGTCCACGAACCACACACAGTTGTGCATACAGCAGCCCAACCCTCTGCCCCATACTCACAAATAAACGGGGAGCGAGCGAACTATACCCAACATAACAATCTCCAGTCGACACGGAACCTACTCTGGGGGCTTCATGAAAACGATCTCTCGGAAACCCACTTTATTGAAACCACAACAACGGGTGTCTATGGAGCTCCAGCGTTCCCAATTCCTGAAGGTGGTGCTATCATGGAACACAAGGGGCAGAGCGACGACGTCCCCTTCCCCGCAATGGCTGGGTCCTGGTACCACCTTACAAAGTCACATGATGCAGCCAATATCAGGCTAGCTCATAAACAGTTTGGCATCCCGACGAGTGATGTCCGCACTGCGATTGTCTATGGAACTGAAACAGAGGAAACACGCGCCGACGATCGTCTCAAAACACGATTCGACTTTGATTATTACTTCGGTACTGTCGCCCACCGCTTTGCCGCACAGGCTGTCGCTGGGTATCCAGTCACCGTCTACGGAAAAGGCGAGCAGCGAAAACCTTTCATAAGTCTCGAAGACACTGTCGAAGGACTTGTTGAACTCGCTACGAATGATCCGGATGAACGTCCTGCAGAACACGTTGTATACAATCAAGTTACACGGGCTATCAGTATCGTTGAGATAGCTGAAACTATCGCCGACACAGCCACTCAATTTGATCTGGATGTCGATGTCGAACATTTCGAAAACCCACGTGATGAAGACGAGACGCACAAAATGGAGATTGACAACGACCGTTATGTTTCTCTCCTTGATGAACAAAAGCAGACGTTTGCTGATGGTGTTGAGGATATGTTTGAAACGCTAATTCGGTATCAGGATACAATCGAAGCATACGAAGATCGGTTCCTTCCGTGTGTGCTTACAGACCGTTTAGAAGAGCATAAATAATCACGGCAACACATAATCATAAATGAATGTATTAGTAACGGGCGGCTGTGGGTACATCGGGAGCGTGCTGATTCCACAGCTACAGGCAGATACTGAAGTCAATCAGGTGAGGGTTCTGGATTCGCTTGTCGACGGGTCTCCACGAAACCTCTTTGGTGGAGATATCACAACCGGCTTCGAATTTCGACAGGGTGATGTCCGTAACTACGGCGATGTCGAAGACGCAGTTCGGGGCGTTGATTCGATCATTCACCTCGCGGCGATTACAGGTGCTGACGAAACCCACAAAATTCGAGACCGAACGTATGCAGTCAATCTCGATGGTACTAATAACGTGCTCCGTGCCGCACGCAAATTTGGGATTGAAACAGTCGTCTTCGCCTCCTCCTGCAACAATTATGGCCGTGCAACGAGCATGAACATCGACGAAACTGTCGAGCCCGATCCGATCAATCCATACGCCGAAAGCAAATATAATGCCGAATCACTTCTCGCCGAGTTCGCTGAAGAGACCGGTGGGAATGCAACCGCACTACGGATGAGTACGAACTATGGCTATGCACCAGGAATGCGGTTCAATCTCGTAGTGAATCATTTTGTTTTCTGTGCGTTGACGAACCACCCACTCACAGTGTATGGCGATGGGTCAAATTGGCGGCCATTTATCCATGTCAAGGATGCCGCCGCCGCATTCAGACATGCGGCGTGTAATCCCATGCAGTGGCCAGAACTCATATACAACGTCGGGGGCAACGAGGAGAACTACCAGATTACCAAAATTGCTGAAACGGTCCGTGAAATAATTAATCGTGATCTTGATATTACCTACCTTCGAGATGAGAATCCAGGGCCATCCTACCACGTCAATTTCGATCGACTCAACGAAACAGGGTTCGAACTGGAGTGGACGCTTCGAGAGGGTGTTCGCGAACTTGCCAAGCAGTTCACTGACTCCCGTTCTCAAACAGCACACGAAGAAATGAAAACAATACAATATAATGGCTGAACAGTCTCATTCATCGACCGAGTCGGTACCAACAATCGCTGTCACCGGTGCCGCAGGCTACATCGGTAGTCGTGTTGTCAAACTTCTCAGAATGCATCATCCTGAGTGGACTATTCGTGCACTCGACAACTTCTATCTCGGAACAGTCCGTGAGATCGATGGCGTAAGAATCGATCATGTGGACATTCGTAACCGAGAGAGGCTTTTCAGTGCACTCAATGGTGCAGATATAGTGCTTCATCTCGCCGCGATCAGTGGTGTCGATGATTGCGAAACCAACCAAGAACTTGCCTACGATGTGAACGTTCAAGGGACCAATAACGTTGCATGGTTCTGTCGAGAGACAGTCGCAGGACTCGTTTTTCCGTTCAGTATGGCAGTCCTCGGTGATCCAGAATCATTCCCGATTACCGTATCAGACACAAGGCAACCGATGAATTGGTATGGTCGAACCAAATTCCTTAATGAACAGACTATAGATACTCTTGCCAAGGATTCTTTCCCTGCGCATCTTTTTCTCAAATCAAATCTTTACGGCGAACATGAAATCGATGGGACCCGTGTCTCAAAAGGGACAGTAATCAATTTCTTTGTCAATCGTGTATTCTCAGAGGACCCGATCACAGTGTACGAACCGGGTACACAGTCTCGGAATTTTATCCACGTCAAAGACGTTGCCGCTGCATATCTACGTAGTGTTGAATGTCTTCTCGAGCAACGTGAAGCAGGCGAAACTGGAACATGGAAGTACGAGATTGCCAGCAGCCAAGACCCAAGTGTTCACCAGATTGCAAGGCGTGTCCAGTCTATCGCAGGTGAGGAGACAAAAATTGATGTTGAGGTTGATCTCGTTGAGAACCCACGAGACAACGAGACGTTAGTCTCTGAATTCTCAGTCGACACTAGCAAAGCACGCCAAGAGTTAGGGTGGCAACCCGAACAGACCATCGATGAATCGATTCGGCAGCTCATTCGAAGCCGTGCTATTGAGTTAGATGAGTAATTCATGAGTGCGCCAATCAGGAACTTCATGCAGAGTTTAAGCTACTTTCAGTTCATTATGTTTAAACATTCCAAACAATACTTGAGACCACTATGAATCATATCAATGAATTAAATTGTTTTGCCCATTATCTCGGAGAAAATCATAAAAATAGGGAATTTGTTTACTGGAGAGCAGGATCAAATAATTATTTATTCTTACCCAACAAAAGGTCCTCTGAATTTCTCGGAAGGCAGATCGGCGGTAACATTTGGTCTCGTTTTTTGGCTCGTCAAACATTTCGTATGATACCGCACCTCAATTCATTGCGCAAGATTATTCCTAGAATGATGGACGTAAATATCAAGATGCCTGATTCATTTATTTTTGACCTTGTATTAATAGGATACAGAATCAAAATCATTAACTTCGATAGTGAAATAATTATTACAATCCCTCTCGATCGTACAGATGCTCGGTCAAGTATGTACGTTCACAATGAGATCGCTGCACGTCAACATCTTCCTGCAGAAGTTCCGACACCAAAAATAATAGAAATTGACAAATCGTATCCATACATCGCAGAGACGTTCGTAGACGGATATCCACTTTCGAACCTCATTCACAGCTGGGACAGTATTTTATCTGCCCTTCAATCCCTAAAAACGATTTACCGTCAACCTCCAACAACTATTGTTTCAATAAATGAAGCAGTTTCTGATTTACAAGATGCAATAACACATAAATCACTGTCGACAAAGGTTATAATTAGAGCATTAGAGTTGCTAAATGATCTAGATTTACCCGACTATTTAGGATGGTCCAGAATTCACGGAGATCTTCATGTCGGAAACATTCTCCAAACAGATGCTGGAATCCAGATAGTCGATTGGGAAGATAGCCGTATAGATTATGCATGTTTTGATTTTTTCAATCTATTTTTGAAAAATATTGGTGTAAAAATGGGTGCAAAATTAATGGCCGATATGGTAAACGGCTCTGGTCGAGGTGGTCGACTTTCAAGATCTTACGCAGCCCACTCAGGTCAGTTACTGTGGGGTTCAAATGAATTCCCATCGGGACTTCCAATATTTTTCCTACTGACTCGTGTTGTCCAGAGAAGTGACTCACCTCCAGGCCGGCCGTTGACCTATCTTAAACGAGTTCTTAATAAGGTTCAATGAACTCCATATTTAATTCAATTCCATCCCGTTCGTTCCGTTATAGCATCGATATAATCTGATTTTTTTGTTGCTAATTCAATTGATTTAACCTGCCTAAATGTGTCACGAATAATCTCATTATGACGCTCAGTTACAACCCTGTCGTCAATGCGTTCGTCTAGATAACAGTATGCAGATACAAGATGGTGGAAATCGTGTCCACCTTCTCCAGAAAATCGCGAATTAATTACAGCTCGACGGGTGGCTTCCGAAGTAGACAGTTCATTGATTTCTGGATTATCTCGGTTGGGTTGTAAAAAGAAACAGTAATCGATATCTGTCTTACTATAAGACACCCCAAACCGTTCGGGTGGTATCGACATTCTACTTCCTGGCATAAATGGCAGCATGTCTTTAAGAGGTATAATCTGACTTTTCGACTGGATAGTTCGTCGTATCCTTTCTTTCTTTGTCAATATACCATCTGGGACCAGTGTTCCTGGGGAAAGACCGATGTCTCGGGGGTATGAGTATACGTTTCCGTCGTGGATTAGTATTGTGTCGTCGCCGTACAGCTCAGTTTCAGGTTGCCCAGCCAATAGCAGTGCTGTTGAAGTTTTTCCCATATTGCTCCAACCCTGGACAATAACACCCGCTCCGTCAGGATCACGTAGACCCGCTGCATGGAGCACAGTAGCATTTGACTGAAGTAATTTGTACTGGAAAATAGACCAGAACAGCTCTCGAAGATCTCCATACTTACGAAAAAAATCTGTAACGCGGATAGTGGTCTTGCCATATAAATCGACAATCTCAGCCTTTGCCTTGTATCCCCAATCAATAATAAGCGAATGGTTATCTGGATCCCAATAATACTTATTATCAAATAATTCTCGATTTGTTTTATTATACTCAATAGGATCAACCTCCACTGTGACTTTGACATCTATTGATTCGTCAGTAATAAATTGGTCTGGAAGGGGCAGTGAAAAGTCGGTAGAAAAGTTAACAAACCCGTGAATATCGTAGGTAGCCATCGTACTCTTCTGTCATTTGTCGTGGTATGTACTTTTCGGAATCTCACGTATCATACCTAGTGATTTCCTAAAGTCATGAAGTTTATAACTATACCAAACAAGCAGCCTATATGGAACGGTTTAAGTGGATTATTTCTCTTCTTGAAGAGAATAATATTCAGTACTGGGCTGATGACGGGACCCTTCTTGGATTGATTCGAGATGGTCAACCTTTAGATGGAGATATTGACCTAGCTGTTTGGTACGAGAATAAAAATCAAATTCAAAAATTGAATGGTCAAATAATTGAACAAGGATACAGTAGACTTGCAAAATCATACCGTGGGCATCCATTTGGGTATTTTTACATTTCAGATTCAGAACCCAATATTGATTTTCATTTTTACAAAATGGACAAATCACATGCATGGTGCATAACATTTATGCCTGATAAAAAAACCCGACAAAAATTAAAGTCTATCACAAACATCCACAAAGGATTTAGCACATTTTTTTATTTTTTGTACCATAAACATATAAAAAAACAAATCAATGTGCCTACTCGGCCAGTGAATTTTTTCAAAATTGGTACTCGATGGGTCCCCAAGAAATATTATCAATCATTCATTGAGAAAAAGTTCAATGGATTTTCTGTTACCGTGCCTGAGAAGTATGACGAGTACCTAACTCTAAAATACGGTGACTGGCAGACACGCGTAGATGATTGGTCGTACTTTCATGATGATGGTGCTCGGAAACCAGTGCTACCCGAAGAGCTTGTTCAAAACGAAATATTTTAAATAACTAATTGATATAATATGGTACTATAATAAGGTTCAAAAATGGTTGTGTATGAATATTTTATTGGCTTGGTTATTATATTTATCATCTTATTAATATTCGCGGAAACCATTAGTTATTATCTTCTCAATCGGTTATCTCTTGCACCAAGTAAAGAGTTTCCTAAAATTAAAAAGGATGATATTGAAAAGTTTACATCGTTTGATCCAAAATTGGGGTGGGAGCCTACTCCAAACTCGGTGAAAAAACAACGAGTTCGGACAGGTTCTGGCGGGACAAAAAATATTACACGGTCTATCGACCGCTATGGCAGTCGTGTTTGCGAAATCGGTCGTGACGAAAGTGAGGTTTCAGTTACCACGTTTGGCGATTCATACTGCTTTTGCCGTGAGGTGAACGACGATGAAACATTTCAACATCATCTGGCGTCAGATCTTAACATTCACGTCAGTAACTACGGTGTTGGTAACTACGGACTTGACCAAAGCCTGTTACGGTTGAAACGCCGATTCCCAGATGATCAAGCAGATTACGTCGTGATGTGTGTGACTTCGACGACAATCGCCAGAATTCTATCTGTCTGGAAACACTATCATGAGTTCGGGAATACCTTTGCGGTGAAACCACGGTATAGACTCACAGATACCGGGGATCTAGAATTTATTGAATCGCCAGTAGAATCCCGCTCAGACCTCTTGGCATTAGACCAGTACAAAGAGTATTTTCGAAAGTACGATTATCATTACGAACACTGGTTTCGGCTACGGCAGCGTCGGATGCCCTACACGCTTCGGTTCCTTCGACGTCGGGATAACCCTCGGTTTGCCCTGTTTTCCACACTTCGATTTCTCGAAAATAACTACAACGTGTCCATTCCTGGTGTGGACGCCCAAGAACAGTGGCTGATTAGCAAGCGTCGCAAAAAAGACGAGTTAGTGAGATATCACGAGTTATTGTTTCAACAGTTCGATGAGCTCTACTGCGAACTACTTGGTGATTTTGTGCGATTTGTCACGGATCACGATTCAGTGCCTATATTCCTCCCCTTACAGCAGCTCCGATACGTGCGGTATGAAAGCGAGTACGGCATGATCGACGAACATATAGTTTCGTTGCTTGAAGATCGCTATCCTGAGATGGTTATTTGTGATCCCCGAGAAGAACTCCAACAGCAGGTGGGCGACGTGAGTGAATTATATGTGAGGCGCGGTGAGGGTGGACATCATAGTCCAACAGCAAATAAATTAATTGCTGGAAAGCTTTCAAATACGATTTCTCGACTTGAGGATGATCGCGCTCCAAATAGCGGTCGCTAGCCTATTAGGGACGTATTTAGACGTGGTTGACTGTATCAATTTTAATTGTTGAACGGTAGTGACTCGATGGAAACGCTGCTACGCCATGAGAGCGTGAATGAAGACATGGGGCGCAAGAGACCGTTATTTGAACCGTGCCATCGAGCACGTGGTAGTGACTGGTCCGTGTGCGAAAGAAGCCGAGTCATGGGCGGTACAGCCCGGATGCCGCGCGGTGCGGCATCCGGGAAAGCCCGAATAGGTGCATCTCTGCTTCACGCGCTGGCGTCCCGGGTGAACAAACTATGTACCTCGGAATTGATGTCCACAAACGGTACGCACAGGTGGCAGTAATCGATGAGGCTGGCGACATCGTCGAAGAGGTTCGCGTCGAGAACGCGAACCTCGACGAGCTTGCCCAGCGATACGCTGGTTCGCAAGCCGCGATTGAGGCGACCAGCAATTACTACCACATCCACGATACGCTGTCTGAACATTTGGATGTGACTGTTGCTCACCCGAAAGAGCTGACACAGATCGCCAACACCGACAAGAAAACTGATCGCGTTGACGCCAAAGAACTCGCACGGATGGTGCGGTTGAGTTCAGTTCCTGAAAGCTACGTTCCAACCGACGAAATTAGGGAAGCCCGCGCACTCGTGTGCGGGCGACAGACTCTCGTTGAAACCCGTACCAAGTACGCCAACAAAATCCACGGACTCCTTGCTGATCACGGCATCACTGAAGACGTGAAGCCGCTGTCAGTTGAGGGACGAGAGTTCCTGCGGGAACTCTCGCTCCCAACGCCGTGGAATACGTTGCTCGAGTCGTATCTCGACGTGATCGAGACACTCACCGAAGAGATGCAGAAGCTCGAAAAGACGATCCGAGAGCGTGCTGGGTCTCTGAAGGAGACCCAGCTACTCATGACGATTCCCGGTGTGAGTTACTTTACGGCACTAACGATCTACGCAGAATTAGGCGAGATTAGTCGATTTGACGATGACAAAGCGGTCGTTAGTTACGTCGGATTGAACCCAGTGATCCGCGAGTCAGGCGACTCGCGGATCGAAGGGAGTATTTCAAAACGTGGATCAGGTCGCGTGAGATGGTTGCTTGTTCAAGCAGCTAACACTGCAGTTCACACCTGTAATGACGAGTATCTGAGCCGATTCTATAACCGGCTAGCGAGTCGAAAAAATTCACAGAAGGCGATTGTAGCAACAGCTCGAAAAATGTTGGTGTCGATCTATCACATGCTTGATCGGGGAGAAGTGTACGATCCACCAGGCGTGACCGCGTAGACACAGGATCTGAGGGCCGCCGAGCGGGCGGCCCTCAGTGGCCAGCCGAGGCCAGCGGGAGCGACTGCTATCGCCAGACAGCGACCGCACCGCAGACACGTACCGACTGCCTGCCGGCTGTGGAGGCAGCAGATCCTACGACGGCGTAATCATTTTGTTGTCAGCGGTGGTTTGTTCGGGTAGCAGCGTTTCCATAGGTGTTCAGATAAGCTGATTCCATGCGAAGCTGAACGTTCTAATCCAGTCGTCAGCTGTTTCTGCTGTGGCGTTACTGAAACAGTTTGAGAAACAGACAGTTCGGCGTTTTATTTCTCTGAATACACGTTCGACGGCATTTCGATTTCCATGTTTTTCATATCTGAAATCGTAGCCCGCTCGATGACACGCAGCTTGCAACGAATGTCGGTAGTTCCCATCGAGTCAGCGAATAGTCACAACTGACGAGGTTACGTTCTCATAAAGCGTCTGGATGGGTGTTGTGAATTGCCTGTACCATCCAGACACTGTTCTTACGGCCTCTGATCTTGAATCATTAGCGGGAGACCTCCTTGCAGAGATCCCAATCCCCGGAGTCGAAGGCTGCGGCTTCGACTCCGGGATTATCCGTCGAACGCTCCTGCAAGCCGCTGTCGATCAGAAGTCGATTAAGGCCGTCACCGACACTACTCGTGGCACCTACTCCGACGATTACACACTCGCACAGCTACACACCGTTCCAGCAGATGAGCTCGAAGCTGCAGTCAACGACATCTTCGCTCAACAGGCGGCGATGATCCTCGGGCTGGGGCCGAGGATCATCTGTCTTGACTTCGTCGATATTCACTACCACGGCTGCCCACACGCTGAGGCTGGCGAACTCTGTCACACAAAACCCCGAGATGGCACCTCTCAGTGCCATCGCTACCTCGCTGGATTCGTCCTTTGTCGGGCGAAACCGCTTGTCGTCGCAGTTACGCCCGTCCGTGGTGATGAATCGAAAAGCGACGCGGTCGATCGACTGCTTGACCACGTCGCGGCCCTCCCATTCGACATCGCTGGTCTGCTCGCTGACCGTGGATTCTACGACGGAACGTCGATCGAGCGACTGGATGCCGTGGCACCAGTCGCTCTTCCGATCATTCGCCGTGGGAAGCAGATGGCCGAGAAACTGGACACGACGGTCTCCTACTGGACGGAGTACGTGATGTACGAGGGGAGCGAGCGGGAACTGCGATTCCCGCTCGCGGTGTGTGTCTCCTATCAACAGGGGAACCGAGGCAAGCACGGCTTGCTCGTTCGGGCGTACGTGGCGTGCGATCTGACCGATCGCACGCCGAAAGAAGTCGAAGCCCTCTATCAGAAGCGGTCAGCTATCGAGACAGCCTTCCGGACGATGCGTGAAGCACGTGCGCGGACGAGTACAACTGATCCAGCCGTTCGGTTGTTGTTCATTCTTGTGAGCTTCCTGCTGCGGAATCTCTGGGTGATCGTTCGATGGGGTGTGCTCGCCACGCCGCGGCGCGGCGGGCGAGCACTGCCCGTCTGGTTCCGCTTCGAGGTGTTTCGAGAATGGATAGATCACGCTCTCGACGATACGTTACGTCGGAAATGGGAAGCACCGACCAACGGTGTCGGCATCCCGACGACCTACAGCCAGCTGGACGCGGGCTGAGGCTGCCCGCGTCCAGCGGCAGCCCTGTCCGTGAGCGACAGCTTCGCCTGTTGTCTGGACTGATGGCACTCTCACTGGCGTGAGATCGCCATCTTTGTTCGACTTACTGAATCGGTCGCTCTGGTCTCGTTCATATTCCCCCAGAAATTGAGTCAGCAATCAGGGACGATGGGAACTACCGAATGTGATCCATCAACGAGAAATACAGCGTTATCTGCGTCGTGTTATTCGGAAACCTCCGTGAGGAACTGTTAAGCAAGAACCGTGTTTGTGGTTGGTTCAAGCGTTGTATGCAGCAATTCGTTTGTTTCAGGATCGACTGCTGCGTACAGCCAATACTTCTCACCATTCAGCTGGATCACCGTCTCGTCAACTGCAATGTGATCCGGATTCTTTCCGGCCTCGGGCTGTAGATCAGCTTTATGAACCCAGTTATGCACGGTTGATCGAGCGCGTTGGACACCGAATACCTCAAGAACTCGAACAGTATTCGAAAGTGAGAGACCAGCCAAATGAAGCTGAATACTGAGTTTCATCAGAAACTGCGGTGTCGCTTCTCGTTCGATAAAGTCTAAGTCGATCTCGCCTAAACAACCGTTGAGGCTAGCGTTTTCAGGCATAGAGCACTCGGAAAACGCTACGCCTCACTCTTCAATCCTTATCTGAACACCACCTGTTGAACCATGGTCATTTATTTCAATTAGGGAGCAAAAACCGTCAACAAAAAATATTAAACCATGACGACGAGATATTGTGATGATCAAACAAATGATTAAAAATGCATTAAAAATGATGGCAGAGAAACTAACATTAGAGTCTTTTCTCATACTCAATTTATTGATGTCTCTTTTTATAATTGCATTTTCATTGGTGCTTATTTTTAATAGATATTGGACTAATAATTTAGATTTCGGAATGATAACTTTGTTTAACGTTATCATTTGTTTACTCGGGGTCGGTATTTTTTCCGGGATCGGTTTATTTCAAATTCACTATGATACCCCCTCTGTGTCTGAGCGTGGTGATCTTATTTATCCTCCTGAATCAGGTACTAGTCAGTTTGCTAGTGAAGGTGTACCTAGTACAAAGTCTATTGAAAATCATGTAGAAATCCACTTCATAAATGTCGGTGCGGGCGATGCTACGCTTATAAACACGACCGACGCAACAATTTTAATCGATTCCGGACGCCCATGGGGGAGCGATGTAACATCATACCTTCGGAAGCAAGATATAGATGAATTAGACTTGCTTATAATAACACACCCTCATGGCGATCATGTTGGACAAGCGGCCCCGGTTATTGAGAATTTCCATGTCGAAGAAGTTTGGATGAGTGGGCAACCATACCGAAGTTCAACTCTTGAAGCGGCAGTGGATAGTATTGAACGGCATGATGTTAACTATCACGAGCCACAACTGGCTAATACCTACACTGTCGGGCCAGTAAAAATAAAAGTGCTTCATCCAGAGGAGTTGGATTCTGATCCGGAAATTTCCGCACATGACAATGTCATTGTTACTCGGATGACATTCGAAGAAACATCTGTATTGTTCACTGGTGATGCCGAGATGCATGTCGAAAAAGAAATGATTGAGCGCGGAGAGGAGCTTGAGGCCGATATCTATCAGGTAGGCTATCACGGATCGTCGCGGTCATCTTCTGAAAAATTTCTTAGTGAAATAAACCCTGATATTGCCGTCTACTCTATCGGCCCGATCAGACCTCAGTATACTAGTGCAGAATATAGGGATTCTGAGACGATTTCTCGGATAAACGATTCAGGAGCAAAAGTATACGGGACGGATGTACATGGAACTACTGTAGTTAAAATTAAACCAAATAATAAGTATAAAATATGTACTGAAATAGAGAATCCCTCTCTCAATATGAATAATTTACAATCTGAAAATCAAACCCAATAATTCCTCAGTTTTATTGATTGGACGGTACCAATGGTGTGGGATGCCTGTTCTAAACTGGCTGAGGGCAATAACAGTTATCATTATTTATGCTGCTGAATCTGATGACACAGGCGTACCAATATCATAACACTTAGGCTTTATTGACTCAATCATTATATACAAATCATTCGCTGTAATATTTTGAGTTCGAAATCAAATAAAATGTCACAACCAAGTTAAATATGAGTATTAATTTAAAAAAATACCAAGATTTGAATATAGTTAGTGGGTATTAAAATGGATTATAATATTAAAAATACACATGTTTCTCTCGCCCACTGGCACAGCCAATCGTGGGGCGGCGCAGAATACCTTGTGACGAAACTCGCCGAAGTCCTCGAACTCGACACTGTTTACACCATTGGCCAGCCCGACCCAGACACACCCAACCCCTACGGCGACATAGAGTGGGTCGACGTGACAGACGGACCAGCCGACGCAGTTCGAAAAAAGGTCGGTCGTGCTGGCGAATATGCCCTCTGGGAGGACGTCGACTGGCGAACGATGGGCGACCCAGACATACTTCTCACGTCTGGATCCACAACACGTTCGGTTCTCACTCCTGACGACACGCTCCACGTAAACTACTGTCATTCCCCACCGCGCTGGCTCTACGATCTCTATCACGATCGGAAGTCCTCACTCCTCGGAAAAGCCGCTCGGCCGGCAGTTCGGTACTTCCGACTTCGAGACCAGTCGATTGATCCAAGAGTCGACGCCTACCTCGCAAACAGCCCGGTTATTCAACGGCGCCTCTGGAAGTACTACAAGCGTGAGTCGTCAGTGCTGTATCCACCGCTCGATTTGGAATCATACTACCACGAACCGCATGAGAACTTCTACCTGCATCTCGGGCGGCTCGACGAAGAAAAGGGGGTTGCGGAGATTGTCGAGGCGTTCGAATCCCGGGATGAGCATCTCCTGTTCGCTGGCGGAGAAGGTGACATTGGCGAGAATGTAGTCGAACGGATTAGACGCGCATCGAACATGGAGTATCTGGGATTCGTCGACGAGGCAAAAAAATACGAACTTCTCGCAACCTGCCGCGCTGTCGTCTTCAATGGCATCAACGAAGACTTCGGAATCGTTCCGATTGAAGCCAATGCAAGTGGAAAACCGTGCCTGGTCAGAAACGATGGGTTCCCAGAGATATTCGTCGAAAACGGCCACAATGGACTCATTCACGATGGGACGGCAGCAGATATCTGTCGAACCCTCGATCGAATGGACGAATTCGAAACGAGCAACGTTGATTTCAATGGACTAGTCGAACCTTTCTCTTTACAGGTATTTGAACGCCGACTTCGGTCGCTCCTCGACCAACAATATACAGCGATGCAACGTCGGTTTGAAAAACCGGACTACGACGCGTACAGTTCAACTGTTTCAGGAAGGACTCTCGAATGAGAATAACCCGGATTAACGGCAATATTCTCGACGCAAACTACAACCCTGGTTCCGACTAATAATACTCGACCGTTTGTTCGAGCCCCTCAGTAAACGTAACCGCTGGTTCGTATCCGAGCAACGCATTCGCTTTCGAAGTGTCGGCCAGTGAGTGTCGTACGTCTCCGGGCCGTGGATCACTGTAAATTGGCTCGCGGTCTATCTCCAGTAATCCGTTCAGCTGGTCGACCAGTTCGTTGATCGTCACCCGGTCACCAGAACCGACATTGAATGCTTCACCGGAGACATCTGTCTCAGCGGCTAGTATATTCGCTTGTACGGCGTTATCGATGTATGTAAAATCACGCGATTGCTCGCCGTCGCCGTATATTACCGGTCGCTCGCCGTCAAGCATCAACTCAATAAACTTGGGGATCACCGCTGCGTACTCGCCGTTCGGGTCCTGTCCCGGGCCGAAGATGTTGAAATATCGTAAGGCAACCGTATCGATATCATACAGCTCGCTGAACTGGATGGCCAGTTTCTCGGTGTAATATTTCGAGAGCGCGTACGGCGATTCGGGGCTCTCTTCCATCGACTCGACTTTCGGCAACGTCTCACTGGAGCCATACACCGACGACGAGGAGGCGACGACAGCCGTATCGACGCCTGCCTTCCTGGCCTGGTCGAGGACAGTCGCCGTCCCAGTACAGTTTGCATCCGTCGACGTCACGGGATCGTCGACGCTCCGCGGAACCGACGGTACCGCGGCCTGATGGAACACGTAATCGACGCCCTCCATCAGTTCGGCGACGCCGTCGGAGTCGCGGATATCGCACTCAGTAAACGAAAACGCTGAATGGTTCGCAAGCGGATCGATATTCTCCTGTCGACCCGTTACGAAGTTATCTAGGCCACGCACAGTGTAGCCACGGTCCAACAACGCGTC
>LFCJ01001213.1_pt1 | contig 17679 bp, 16 predicted proteins | sample 643141 | NCBI WGS metagenome assembly LFCJ01 (sample SAMN03766243, study PRJNA286221) | soda lake metagenome | biome: soda lake; feature: Kulunda steppe; material: water; isolation source: sample B1-Br-g2 brine of Lake Bitter-1 | place: Russia: Kulunda steppe | collected 2010-07
GGCCTGCATTGCATGTTTTGGGCCTGCTTTGCATGTATTGGGCCTGCATTGCATGTATTGCATGTATTGGGCCTGCATTGCATGTATTAAGCCTGCATTGAGGCTTGCATTTCATGTATTGGGCCTGCATTGCATGTATTGGGCCTGCATTGCATGTATCAGGCCTGCATTGCATGTTTTGGGCCTGCTTTGCATGTATTGGGCCTGCATTGCATGTATTGCATGTATTGGGCCTGCATTGCATGTATTGCATGTATTGGGCCTGCATTGCATGTATTGAGCCTGCATTGAGGCCTGCATTTCATGTATTGGGCCTGCATTGCATGTATTGGGCCTGCACTGCATGTATTGGGCCTGCATTGCATGTATTGGGCCTTCATTGCATGTATTGGGCCTGCATTGCATGTATTGGGCTTGCATTGCATGCATAGAGGCCTGCATTGTATGTATTGGGCCTGCACCACAAATGCCAACACTGCACATCTGTCTGCATTTGCGTATGGACAAATGTGGCCGGATCCGCACCTGCCTGTCCATAGATACAGACAGATCTGCATCTTTCTGTCCACGGTGAAGCTCCCGCAGATTCTGCATGTGAGGCCATTGTTTGAGTACTCGTGTGTAACCACTTCCACACACATGCTATGCCTTGGTCACCAGGTGATGCAAGATCGGCAGTACCAGATTGATGCTGCCATCGTGCGCATCATGAAGACTCGGAAGTCGTTGAGCCACAAGCTGCTCATTGCTGAGGCCATGCAGCAACTCAAGTTCCCTCTGAAGGTACGCGCATGTGGCCTTAGCTTCCTGCAGGCGCCATGAGGCCACTGTGCAGCGCTCAAGGCAGCTTCCTTGTACATTATGTGTCAGTGGGGGCAGTTCAGGCACATGTTATGCTGTGGCATGTGCGTGTAAAGCACAGGCACCCTTGGGTTGAGCTCATGCATTTGCTGCAACTCCAGTTGATTTTCAAATTCAAGTGCTCGTTCTTAGCGTTGTTTTTTAGAAGTGCACTTGGCCGGCTTGTATAAAGCAAGCTATTCTCCATAGATTCTTGACAAAGGCAATGGCACTTCCAGCAGCTTTAAGGGGGTCATGAAAGTACAGGCACTTCTGTAGAGGGGGGCCCAGAAGCATTTTGATGTATTTTTTATAAGCCAAAGGGGGCCTGGAGGGGCCTGGAGGCTGGGGCCTGGAGGCTGGCCTTCCTAGATAAACGGTTTCAGGTTCTTTAACAAAAACCAGGCCTAGGGCGCCAGCTGACCTTTCTAGGTTCACCATTTTCAGGGTCTTAGGTTCCTGAACAAAGGCCAGGGGGCTGGCGCACTCGGCCCAAATTTGCGAGAATGCAGGGAATACTTCTGCACTCGGCACTGATGACTTTTTTATCTCCTTCATTCTTTCTTTCAAATGCTTTAGTTATTAAGTGTATGCTGCAGAGCATTGGTACTCAATACTTGCCAGACCTTGTTTTGTCTGTTGTATTATATGTATGCTACCTTTTCCAGCCCAGTACTTTTTAAGAACCCTTATTCATGCGTGCTAGTGGTCAATGCAGGAAACTGAAAGGAACAAACATAAATTGATTGGAGCTTGTTTGAATAAATATCACTGAGTGTGCCCCCTGTCAAGCATATCCTGTACTTCAGTCTGATAGGGTTACACAAATAACCAGGGTTGGGTCATGCGTATTGTATCGTATTTTACGCATTGAAAAAAAGGCTAGAATTCGCAAATTGAAAAACCCGGTTTCAAATGCGGTCTCCAATGCGGACCCCCCTCGCCGGCCTTTCCTTCGTTCCTGCTCTTTTCCTCTCTCGGTGACTGCGCTTAGCGATAGCAAATTGAGAGAAATAAGGAAGCAGTCTTTCTTATCTACTCCTCGTCGCTGCTGCTGTCCTCATCGCTGCTACTTTCGTCTGCATCACTGCCCTGGCACTCCTCATCATCGCTTAAGACTTCCCGTGCTTGTGCCTGAGGCCCCTGCTCCAGGGGCAGGGTACGCTCAGCCAAGCGCAGGTTGCTGTACTGCCAGACCAGCTTGCATGCGCGCGCAATGTGGTCAAGCGGTTCCGTCTGTCGCTGTGCACGAAGGAAAAGCTGCTCCAGTTCTGCTCGCATTTGCTGCTGTACTCCTGTCAAGCTGGCGCTGCGCTGCTGCTGCTCCTGCTGCTGCTGCCTTGTTCTGAGCATCGATGGCCCTCATCCAGGACAGGCTGCAGGACTGCCTCATCTGCAGTGCACTTTGTTATCCCACAAGCTGGATTCATGCGAATTAAGTGCTCTCTGATGCAGGAAGCACAAAGACATGCTTGCAGTACTTGCACCCACCTTATGCTGGTGCTTGTCTTTCAGCCCAATGGTTGTGACATGATCCCACTCCTTCCCCTTTTCTCTAGGCAATTTGCATATATATACATAAGTAAGAATGTATAAGGGTGGTTATAGGTAGCTGGGGGGGTAGTTGGGGACCCACAGGCCCCCCTCTACCACTACCTTCAAAAATGACCCCTAAATGCGGACGCATTGACGTTAAATACGCTAATTGTTCGTATTATATTTTGATTCATGAAAATCTGCATTGGTCTGGGCAAATGGACGCATGACCCAACCCTGCAAATAACGCAATTGCACACCCCTGTGGTTTTACCAGCACCCTGTCACAAGAGCATTCCTCCGTTTTCTCAACTTCCTCTCCACAAAAGCAAGCCACCAGCTCTTGCATGATGAAACATCAACATCGTCCCATCATTATAAAGCCACGCAATCTCTTCCCTTCCATTGTCGCGATCAGACATATTCCTCGGTGCGTCCCTGGTGGTGGCAGAACAACAGGCAGATGTGGGGCGCATGCAAGGTCATTAACTTCACAGTCAGTGCCTTCCTGCAACAAGCTGCCAAAACTTTTCCCAGTTCGTGCTGGTTTTACCAGGGGAGTCCCCTTCAGGCAACCTTACAACCTTGCATGGCCTGCTGACAGCTGTTTCTGCTTCAAATACTGCTGCGCGTGCCGCTGCATCTGCGTATAATGCAGCGTGCCAAATGTATCCACTCCAGAATATTTGGCTAAGGTCGGGTAAATAGGGTGGTCCATTCCGCCAAAGAGACTTGCTGAGACCCGGCGAGACTCGTTGTAGATAGGTAGTGGCTAGATGGGAGATAAACGTTAGAAAACTGCTTTTCACTGGTGCCTCCTTTCGACCTGAGAATTTCCAGGTTACTTCAATACAATTTAAAACAAATTAATGTAACAGGACCGAGCCTCCCGGAGGCCGCCATGAGTCACATGCTGCTCCGTCTGCTACCCCCAGTCCCTTTCCCCCTTCCAGATGCTTGTCCTGCAGCTTGCTCCCAGGCAACCTAATTCTTCTTATCAAGCTGCTGCAGGCTCCAGGACACCCCCTTTTAAGTCCTGGATGCTTCAGCGGATGTACTCCTGTGCACGCTTGGAAGCATTGGATTGCTCGGAGAACAGCTGTGGTGCTCAGTGTGCAGCTGCCAAACTGACCAGTTTGCTCACTGGCAGAAGCTGTGAGGTGCAGGTACAAGCCATGGGGTGCGCATCAGCCGTACTGGCAAGGGCAGCTGCATAGAATTTTTGGGGGCCCACAGGCCAGGCTGACGCGCAGGGGTTGGAAAACATTTCTCCCTTCTCCTCCCATCATTTCTCACTTTTGGAGGTGACATCAGCAGGGTGCTAGCTCCCTAGAAGGATGGTAAGTCCTTTCCATCACCCTGTCAGTCATTTCCAAGCTCGTCGTTGCCTTCTGCACTACCTTGTCCCTCCCTCTAAAACCATAAACATATTTATATTTTAGGGGAAGTTTGGGGGGTTTTGGGCTTATTTTTGCCGCGATTTTCATGTTGAATTGTCGAGGGTTTCTCCCACGTCCTCCAAAGAGACTCGCTGAGTCTTGGCGAGTCTCAGCGTCGGCGAGTCCTTACACATGGCACACCAAATTACTGGAAAAGCTATTCAGTGCACACAGGTCTTGAGTGGGTGCATGGGCTGCAGATAAGGTGCACAAGCGCCCCTCTCCCTTCCTCGGCTTTGGCTTGCCTTAACCTTTCATCGCTGCCTTCAAACTTTGTGTGCCGGACAGGGATTCCGCAGGATACCAATGACTGTCGATTTATACATTGATGGCCCCCCTGGAACGCAGGGCTGAAGCCCCTACTTTCGGGGGGTGGGCCAGGATGCCCCCGGGCAAAATCATGTTCCTCATTTCTAGGGTCCAGCGTATAGCGCTATATGGACACATCTATATAGCGATATAACGCTATAATACGCTATATTTCAGGCGCTATACACGCTGGATCTCCCCCCGCCAGCCCAAATTTCGTCATCAAACTTGAATGTCAGATAAAATATAGTGTATGCACCCCTCTTGCAAAGTCGAAAAGGAAAATATTCACTTGGTCGCGTTTTATGCCGTCGTTGCCTCTAGTATAGCGCTATATTTGGTGCACCTGTGCTACCAGTGAGGGCCAAGTGCCTCAAGCACACCATCCTCTCTGCACCCCTGCACCCCCATTTTGGCAGCTATCTACCTGGATGGATTACCCACACTCATTACTGGCATGAATACATGTGCCACAGCTTGTTTGGGCCCTGTGCTTATGCCCATAGCACAGCCGCACCAGCGCGTGAAAGCATGTAGAAGTACAACGGGTGCGTGCACGTGTCCTCGTGTGCAGGCATGCCAGTGTAGGTTGTGTGTTGTGTTTGCTAATTTGTATTGATGATAAGTGAGGCAAAGGGTTGTTCCAGTGAAGGAGAGAAGAAGAGAGCTGCACCAGCAAAGTTGCACAACTCGTGATGCCATGCCCATGCTGCACTATGCTGCTCCTGGCGCTGCTTGCACCCATTCCTTAGCCTTGAGCTCCAGCTACTGTATATGGTCGAGGCTTTGTGCGCTGCTTGCCCAGCTTGCTCACCACAGCAGCGGACATGACTAAGTTGTGTCACACATCGATATCGGAACTGTCTGGGGCAACCAGCCGGCCAGACGAAGGTTTCTTCCCCATACACAACATAAATTTCATCTGATTCATAGTATCAATTCAGGCCAATCCCTCACTCGAGAGGAGCCTGAAACGAGCAAAACAGCAGGGCAACATTTATGTATGTTGTATCCTGACAAATGTATAGCGCGATGAAACGCTATATAGCGCTATAAGCCAACGCTGACCCCTACTTATTTCAGACAAGCTTCTTACAATTTAACGGTTCCCTTACAGAGTGTACTTCCCTGGTGGGGATACATCAGCAGAGTGCTTCTCCATCTTTCTTTATGCTGCCTCATGCTCCACTTTGTTTGTGCTTAACTTCCAAAAACATTATGTATGCAGGCCTTGGACTTGAAAAAGCGCATCGAGTCGCTCATCGACAGGGAGTACTTGGAACGGGACAGGAGCGATCCAAATGTGAGTACTGCTCCGCTTCTTGAGACCTCATTGAATCGCTGGTGCAGTGATTTTTGTCCAATTCAGGATGAGACATAGAATTCCCAGCCCTATTCTGCTTGACTATGACGGAGTCTTGTCCAGCATGGGCTGGCATCTTGCATATTTTGTGCATGCACCTGCTCAGACTGATTTTGTTTGTGTTAGGGTATGGTATGCAAATGAGGCGAAGGACACCCAAGTCTGCCGACCTTCTGCAGGTTTGGCCGGAAAAAAAAAAAACAGGCTGAGGTTTCATGCCTGCCACCTTGCTTTTGCAGGTATACAACTATTTAGCATGATATAAAGCATGTATTAAGTACCTGGAGCTCCTCATAGGCTTCCTAGCCAACATGTGTACATTATGAGTTACCTTAAAGTTGACTTTGTAGCTCTTGCAGGAGTGCTGGGTTGGCTATGCCAAAAAACTGGTCGCCCTCTCTAATCCTTATAGCAGAGCTTAGCGTGTGATTAGCATAGATATCCGTGCGAACGAATTCAACCAAACTTGTTCATTGTGCTTGCGCCACTGACGATGCCCATTGTTGATTCTGTTGGGACCAGCTCGCAAGCTAAACCAACCGTACCACCTTTTCCCCCGTAAACAGTGCGTGTGGCATGCAGAATGAAGTAGATCAACTGGTACTGCTTTTGAATGGGTTGATCAAAGGAAGGAAGTCTGTGCCCTCAGGGATGCGCCCTGATGGCATGTATGGGGAATCCGGTGCAGGCACCAGACAGTCCACCATCCGAAGACCGGATAAGGGAACTCAATGCAGGCCAGATCCAGGGGAATTGGGCACACTACTATCTGAATTTTAATTAATCATCTCTTGACAAAAGTCTGATCACCCTGCTTCAGCAGTGGGGCTTCAGGACAGGTGAATGTGAGATTGCTCAAAAGGATTTCAAGGATAAGGCCTTCAGTCAAGGAGTACGACTTAGCTGGGTTTTCCCGCAAGCCTGGTCGTCAGGCTGATGAGCAGGTGGCCCTGAAAAGTAGCCCATTCTCATTATGTCTGAAATGAAATGGTAAAGTTTGTTGTACCAATGAGGGAAAAAAAGAAAAACTTCGCAAGCAGCAAAAAGCTCCTCACATCAATTAAGGACAAGGAAAGATTTTGAGGGACTTAACTTGTAACTTTCTCTTTGTAGGACTTAACGCATAAGTCCTACAAAGAGAGATCACGTATCGATGGGTGCAGTGGGAATGGAAATACTGCTCATCTTGTATTGCACAAGTCATAAGTAGTGGAGGCATTGTGAGTCCAGGTCACTGTTTTAACTTGTAGGGTGTGTGCACGATGCCTGAAGCACGCCACGCTGCGGATAACGTCCTGAGGAAGGTTAAGAAATATGTTCCTGGGAAGAATGTACAGCGAACTCGAGACCAGGGGCCTCTTTGTAGGGAGGGCGCACCATTGATGAGAAGTGGAGCGCTAGCGTTTGGTGTTGCGCTCTTGTGAATGTATCAGAATTAGGTGGCCACTAGTCCAAATTCCCTCTCCCTGAGGTCCACAGCAAAACGACATGATCAATGGGCTCACACTTCAGCAGCCTTTCTTTGAACATGTAGGATTGTGACCAACCATTCATGGCACACAGGGCAACCTGTTGTCTGCTTGGTGTACACTGTCGCAACCAGTCCACACGCCACATTTGCTCAAATACCGCAAGTAATGGCCATGCTGCGAGTCTAGTTTGGATGCAGCAGTTTCTCGGCGTGACATCAGCAAACAGGATGTGGGTCACAGAAAATTTGAAGTGCCAGTGAGCGCCTTTCACCCTATCTGCCATGCTGTCAATGTTGTTCGAGTAGGTGGCAAACAGCAGAGGGGAGAAGGGACATCCACACCGAAAAATGGCTGCACAGAAGTTGTCTTGTCCCCATCCAACAACACTCTATTCATCAGCATGATAACAAGTCTTTGAAGATGGACAGGATATGGTCAGGCATCTGGCAACTGCATAAATGGCCTCACAGCTTGTTTCTAGGAATACAATTGTAAGCTTGTTTGAAGTCAATAAACGCAGCATACAATTGTGATGACCCGCCTTGCACTTTCTGTGCATCATGCTTTAAGCGCCATAGAATGAATAGAGGTTGCAAGGTGCCTCTACCCAGATTCAACCGTATTGTGTGTCCGGAATCTTGTCGTGCTGGATACATCAGTCCTGAATCATAGAGCAAAGCAAATTGGCGTTAAGTCTATACAATGTGCCACTCATTGCAATCATTCTGTAGTTCCCTGGATGAGAAAGTGGAGCCTTTTTGTGGATGGTAGTGAGCTTTGCTTCTTTCCAAGACATGGGGATGTTCGCTTTTGCGATGATCAGTTTGAAGGAAGAGGAAATCAAAGATAGCCTGATTAGGCAGTTCAGGTAGAAACCGAATTGAAAAAGCACTAGACTGGAGGGGCAATTGAGGAGCTTCTAGAAGTTCCCAGATATGGTAAGGGTGTATTTCCTGTTTATCATTTCAAGCTTTGACTAGTTGAGCAAAGTCTATTCAATATGGTTGAATGAGTTCGCGGAATTTGTTTGCGCATCAAACGCGCTCAGATGCGCCTAAGGCACACCGCCTGGATGAAGCTTCTGGAATATGAATACGATACACGAATTTACCTCCACTTATCACTGTTTTCACAATACTTGGCAGTGCCCTAGAGCGCTCACTTATACTTTAAAGGCTTCAACACATTATATGTACATATACATGTATTGGGAACAAGTTTTATAATGGCAATTATATGTACGTATACATGTATTGGAAACAAGTTTTAAAATAGCAATTGCGCAATTGCATGCAAGGTCCTAATGTGGTACGAGCCAATCTCTCTAACATTAAGAGCACCTGCAGTAGATGCTGCCACGTGAGCTTCAGGTATCCATGACTTAACAGGTATTAAAGGTACTCTTACTGCGAATACAGCTTATAAGCCCCAACCTAAGATCATTTGTTTTTCAACTTAAACATATGCTTTTATAGGATTACCGCTTCAAGTCAAGATCAATCGAATATAATCTACTAGTTAGTTTAATTCAGCTCAAGGTGTTTGTATAATACGTGAGTTATACAATGTCCTTGAATTTGTCTTAAAAAGTATGTATAAAATTAATTAAGTTTGGATTTCATATACACCACCATAAACTGAACATTGATTTTTAAACGTATTATAGAGATAAACCTTATTTTACCTAGAAAAGGAAAAGCCACGTAGGCAGCAAAATACTCCCGAAATTTAAGAAAGGCTACACCTGGCGTAGAAGGTGTAGCAGGGATGTGCTAACAACGCTAACCTGTCTGCTGTATATGCTGCCGGCGGCAAAACCAGTTGTTGTTGAGCCATCCAGGCTCACTTCCAATATCTGTTTAAATTTTTTGTCCAAATTCACATTTGCTAAATTCTTTGGATGATTAGCCTGGAAGCAATGTCATGATTTTCTGTTACCATGTTTTGAATTGGAGCATTCTAACAGACAGAAAGCACATGGATTTGGTTATCTGACTGATGATGAGTCACAATAAACTACTACTAGTTGTGGCTTTGCCGTAGAGGTGAGCCAGCCTCTGAGTGTAATGAGTGTAAATTCTGAACTGCATGACAATCCTTCTGTGATACAATTATTCTTGCCTTGTTATAAAATGAATTTCTAGTTGTAAAGTTGACTAACGTAAGCAGTCTCATCCAATAATCAAAGTACCCAGAGTCAATTTTAGCATCTCCAAGTCATTGATGCTCGCTCATGTGAACTTTTAGCCTGCACTCGATGTTTTGTAGCGGAGCAAGGCTGATTCTAGTGGTAGGGTGGTCGGTCTCATTTCTCACTTCTTCGAGCCAATTTATATTGGAGAAAGGATTGCCGTTAGGTGAAGGTGGGAGGAATGCAACGTCATGCCCATATTTATGGAGAGCAGCATAATTGGCTATAGCATCAGCAGGCTCATTTCCAAGTTCGTTGGTTGAACTAAGCCAGTGTGAAATTTGACTTGCTGCAAAAATGTGTGGGAGTGTCTAATTTGCTAATCATGGAAACTATTTGTTTCAGAAGTTTGACGTTGTGTGCATGTGTGCTTCCTACGTAGTTCAGGAAATAAGGACTGTTCCTGTACCTAAGATAGAGAACAGGCACTGTCTGTGGCTATGTGAGTGCCCTTCGCCCTTAGTGCAGAAGCTATACCAGTCGGTTCTGCCCTATTTATGGTATTATTGCTTATCTTTACTCCGCCAGGTGCTGCATAGACGGCTATTTTTTGTCGAAGGTATAAAAACTCCCGCTCCAATGCACTTTTTACTTATGTGACAGCGGATGCCCTCAGCTACCAACCTGATCACCACCCATCATTCCCAGCTCAAATGCATGAGCAAATAAATATCAGTTGTGCACAAACCTGACAAATTATCAGACTTAAAGGTGTTCAAAACAAGATTGCAGTAACATACATGCTCAGTATGCCCTCAATCTGTCCTACACACCTTAGTGATTCAAGACCCTCAGGTGATTCCAGCTTTGAGTCCCTGACCAACAGTGGGGCAAAGCATGACTCATGGTGTGCAGACATTTTTGAATGCCTTTCATTACAGGATACATGCTTGGCTTCTGTCACTGAAAAGGACAGGCTAGTCGGGTACACGCTCAGCCCCCGTGGACTACCCTGCTGATATATACCCAGCTGGAGAGGGAGGGCTTTTGAGCAAATCTTATTGGAAGCTCTTGATGTACTTAGAGGTCAACATCGAGCACAATTTTTTCAACAGCCCAAACATTACCAGTTATTGTCACCCAGACCTTCCCAAGGTCCCTAAATTGTTCTGCACCGGCAGTACTAATGGTCACATACATTTCCATCTATATGTGAGGGCATAAAAGTACCAGTGTAATTGTACATCAAAAACAAGTTTTTGTTTTTGATGTGCAATTAGGAAAAAACTTCCAAAATTTGCAAATGTAATAGCAGTGATTGAGCCCAGGTTACAGACTAGTAAGTCTGGAGCTGTGTGCCTCTAGCTGCATGATTGTATACTTTGGTAATAAGTTTGAGGTGCAAAAGAGTGCTGGAATGCCGAGTTTTTGGAAGGGTTCCGGCCTGAAGGATACCATAAGGTACCTGGACTGCTTGAAGGCAGCCACAGCATTACACACTGACATGCTTGTTGTCGCAGTGAGAGGAACATAACCTGGTGTTTAAAGAGATGTAGAGTGTGACGCAAGGGCACACATGTGCAGGCGCACCTGAGCAAACTCTGGGAAAAAAACCTTGGATGGTATTCAAAGACATATCTGTTTTGATATTTAAAGAATATTTGTGACAAAAGGAGTGTGCTCAGCGCAATGTTGTGAGATTCCAGTTGCGTGCCTTATCTGGAAGGAACACTGATTGTCCACTGAAATGCCATACTATTGAGGTCCAGTACTGAAAACATATTGTTTCTTATGCTAGTGCAGGACAGAAAATATATTGTTTTCATGCAAATGCCCTGTCCTACAAATATGAAGATTGATACGTTTATATGCAGCAATACAGGATTTCAGTGCATAGCTAAGGCAGTCAGTCTTCATCATATGTATGTTGTTATATGTAGTGAATGTGCGTTTCCTTTGTCCGCACAGACAAGCGTAACATTTTCTTTGTTTTGGACATTGTGAATTATTTCAAGTTGGCAATGGGTCCATTGGCCAACCAGGATGCCCAGCAGTCGACCCATCTGTCAAAAAAACACCCCAGTGTAAACTGAACATCAGCCGAAGATTAGGATCCAACTTATTGCTGTCAATTGCACACCATCTTCAGTTGTCTGTAGACAAATGGCCGAATTGAAGAGGCGCTTAATCTGCACCATATTTTGTGCATATTACAAGAAGACCTTTCCAATTAATGATTGGGATGAATACCCCATACCTGCAAAGTTTGAACGTGACAATGTTGAGAATGCAAGTGCGGATTGGATCTAGATTTGATGCAACCACATATGTGATATATGTAGCATGCAGAAGGGGCCCGTCCACAATAGCCAGCAATTATCTCGGCACAAATTCATGGGGAGTGCCAAATCATGAATTCCCGATCAGGGATTCTGCTGCCAAGTTACAACTGATAAAAGAACCGTCCATTAAAATAGCAATCTATTGGCTTTTACCCACTTTCATCCCGGGTGTGGCCTATCTATAGCTATATAGCTAGCTTGTTGGTCATGACCTAATCAATGTTGCAACTGCCCGCCTATATGTGCATATATATTAACACACAGCTAGCTTTACGAGAGTGTTTGCTTGCACAAGCCACATGTGGGCTATGTGGACAATGTGATTTGGCTGCGTTTGTCAAAGGAACACACAACTTGAGGGTGATGGCGCACTTATATATATCTTGACGTGCACATGCAGTGCATATCAATGCGTAATGTAATTTAAACATGCATGCGACTGCATGGACACCTTTGCTCATGAGCACACAATTATGGCATGCTTCATACGCATGTATACATGCACAAATGCACTGCACTCCACCGTGGGAATGTTGAGGATCCTCAGAGGATCTGGAATCAGAGAGATTGACAGGAGAAGGCAGGGTCAGCTAACCCTATAGGATCAGGCCTGGGATTCCTAGGACCAGTCGTTGTTCAACTTGCAGGCAGTATATACTGTCCTTTAGGGCACATATTTTGTGTCAAGTACGTACTTGTATACAAGTGTGTACTTCTTCAAGAAACTCATGAACTCATGTAATTATTGTTTGGATTGGTTGTCGAGTTAACCTGATGTCACAAGCACAATCGATACACAAGGAATTCTGGCTGGTACAGAAATTTCCTAATGGTAGAGAAATTATGGTAAGGGATGCATCCCTAATTTCCAAATGGTAGGGAGGACCTGCAGCTATGGGGTTCCCAGCTGCCTGCGCAGGATACTGTGTGTGGGTCTGTGGAGGTCGCTATGCATATGGATGTCTATTCAGGAAGCGTGTACCAACATGTGGGTTCCCGCAAGTATACGTGCGTGCTGGCATTCGCGGTTATAGAAAAGCACACAGCTGTTCTGTCGGTTGTGTGCTCTGCAGATACCCACGCGTGAGGCGGTTGCAATTTCCCAGCTGCAGCTGGGCCCAGCTGGGCAAACGTTTGCCCAGCAGCAGTTAACTGCTTGCAGCACCAGCGCTGAAGGCCCCTACAAGCGCCGAATTCGGCCTTCGAAGGCCGGCCTTCACTTACACATCAATCATATACATCATTGATGACCATTATAATTATTGAGAAAGAAATCCAAAAAGAGAGAATCTATCTCTCTTACCGTATGGCCATGAATTTCATGGTTCTCACATGTGACCTGTACAGCTGTACAGGTCACACATGTGTGTTCACCCTGGCGTATCTTGCCAATTTTTGACTAGTTCTAATTAAGACGCGGCCAGGAGGATGAACAAGAAGCTCATTCTCGCAACGGTGCTCGTGGCGCTCATCATACATCAGGTGAGCCGGGTCCGGATCGATAGAAGGACACCATATGGTACTGGTCGTGCCCGCGCGGGCGATAGAAGGGTGCCATAGTCGCACCGGTGCCGGCCCGCGGGGGCGGTCGATACGGTACCGGTATTGATGAGATGCAACGTTGCGCCTGCTCACCCCGCGGGGCTCAGCTCCCTAGGCTGGACTGTGCGAATCTCTTAGCACATCCCTCATGCTGCACGTCTAGTGAATGCAATGAAGGAGGGCTCCACGGCACTGCTTTACTGCGATACAACTCCGGATCCGAAATTTAGAAGCTGACTCGAAGCTAGCTTCCTGCAGGCAGCTGCTCCCCAGACATCACTGTGCGGGTACCCGCAGACCTCACCTGCATCATGTCATAACCCGCATATGTGTAACCAAAACCCTTGGGCCCGCGTGAACAGTCACGTGAGTTGGGGATGCACCCCCATGGGCAGTCCAAGCCACATGAGTGGCGGGTTCAGCTCCCCACACGCCCAAGAAGCAAATGTTAAATCTGCAGTCAATCAGACTCGTGTGCACTTTTGGAAGGAATGATAAAATCTTGATTTACATGCATGTAACATATTGGGGCGCATATGGGGGCCCATCATCCATACGGGGGCGCAAGCTAATTAGCTACTTTATTAAGTATCAGCGCTGCAGCTGGGTCAGCTGAGTTGATTGGAGACATGCATGTCTTTGACATTTGTCCATGTATGCGTGTAAGTACATCTGTTGGGAATGCCCACAATCACAATCAGACTGTGATCCAACAAACTTTTGCATTCTGGTTACGATGTATGCTTTTCCAATCAAAATGAGGGTTTTGATTTTATATTGCATATATGCAACCCGTTGTTCACAAAGACTTGCGCAAGCACATCTACTCCGCTAGGGCTCAAGGCTCAATTCTAGATTGCAGGTGAGGCTCCAACACTCCACCACCTGCAAACCACTGCCTAGGTCTTTAAACTTCTACTTGTCAGCAAAAGCACTTCCTGTGTAAGGAACACTATAAGAAGGGTCTTTTAAACGGGCTGGCCGGAGAACGATCCCGGTAAATGAACTGGCCTGATCCCAGTCCTGCCTGCAGCCTGAGCCTGGTGGTTGGTAAGGCGATTGGAGGTGATCTGGTGATCAAGGAAAGCCTTGGTTTCATTACATCCTGAGTATGGTTTCCCATGGGACATGTACATACCCATGCTATTTGGGGGGCCTGGCTGGCAGGACCTTAAGGGCCTTGTACTTGCGGACCATCTTGCCACGTTTGTCATCACACGTACGTCATCCACAACTGTTACACCCGCACGGAGCAGGGTTTGCTCAAGAGCCTTAACACCAAAAGGGAGTACCATTGCGGTTGATCCATTCTCCGGAGAAGTCCAGCATAATTATCCTTGCTTGAAGCCAAAAACTTGCAAGAGAGCTGCCGAAGTTCTCCTTAGTATAAAACCCTTATGTGAGAGCCAGCTGGCTGCAGCATGCAAGCATCACTGCCAGTGACAGCTTCTGTCATACGGCTATCAAGCTGAGGTATTTGCATATACATAATATGACCTATATAGGCAGCTGCTTAGAGGGGTTATTTAAGCTTTAATATGTGTGGCTACCATCGCAGCACCTTACAAGGTGATTCAAGCACTGGTTACATTTACATGAGGTCGTTGTTCATGTTTAGGTGAGAGCTGCAAGTATTTTTTCTTCAGCCATATGCCTATGTCAGCTTCAGAAGCTTACACTGCATGCAAAACCAAAAATAATTCAGCCTTAGGTACTCGCAATGCTTGTAGGAATTGCTGTTTAAGTGCTCATTGATTACCAGCATTGGCTGAATTCTGCTGGCATGTGCTAAGGCGTGGTTCATCAGAAAAGAGAGGTTGAGAAGTGTTCCTCTTCAGGCAAGCCGTAATGTATCATAGCCGTAGCAGACAACATCAGGGTTAACCCTGAATTCAAGTTATAATCCATCGGATAGGTTCCCCCGCTGGCCCACGCCAACACATGCTATAGCCTTGCACCTCACAATTTAGCATATGTCCTTCGGGACACATGTTAAAATTGGATCAATACAGAAATGATTAGCATGGCCCCTGCGCAAGGATAATTAGTAAGGAATGCAGAAAAGGTCTTTGAATGAGCAGGCCCAGGAACGATCCTGTTTAATGAAATGGCCTAATCTCAGCCCAGACAGAGCCTGAGCCTGGCAGTTGGTTGGTTAGTGGGGGTATTTGGTGATCAAGGAAAGGCTTTTGCTACAGTATAATAATTTGCTATACTTGTTCACTCATTGTACAAGTAATGGCAAATTCAATAAATAATGATAGAAACTCACTTATCAAAGTGTCTACGTGACTGCTTCGGGCAGTCTCTCACAGCGTAGCATACTGCTCCGCTACCAATCACAAGGTTACGCGTACGCAAGGGCGGGGGTCTTTGGCAACGTAGCCTGCAACCATGAAATAATTAAATTTCATGATTTTAACAGTAATTCCAATCAATGGGCACTGCGTCAGTAAGTTGAACCTAGCCAATCTCAAGTCTTGAGTTGAGACACCCAATGCAATTCTTGCACTGGATCACGAGTGAGGAAATCCTCTCATGCCATGAAAATTACGGACTAAGTATAAAGATGTACTTCCATTTACTTTCATCTTACATAATATTGAGATTTATACAGTTGGGCCATTCAGATGAAGTGAAACAGGGTTAAAGCCACCATTGATGCTGTGGAAAATTAGTTTAGAGGGTATATGAGTCTTCTACATGCACCATACATGTTTTTCTGCATTGTCTTTTTGGTGGGACAGCTTAAGATTTTCAAAATTTACGAAAGAGCCACTTTTTCAAAGCGCCTTACTTAAACAGCAAGGTCAAATCTTAATTGCTCTACTGCTCAGCATTCCATCCAAACTGCTGGGCTTTTTGAAATATGTTCATGCTAGACTTCTATCATTTTTCCAAAATTACTGCTTATTTCTCTAAAAGCAGGGGGTCTCACAAGGCCATTTTTAGTGGTTCCATCTCCCAAATTTTTTTAGGGCTCAATGGCAGCACATTTTTTAAGGCATTAGCGCAAATCTGCGGACAGATAGAGAAGTCAGGGGCATGAGGGCCGGCCCTGGCGCCAGAAGCTGCCAAAAGCTGTATTTCTTGCCCATATGCCCCAGGAGCCCCAACGCATGGCCATTTTGCACCAAGAATGTATCACTTTAAACCCCTGTGCAACCCTTAAAAAGTTTTGAGAGAATAATGTCTGGGTCTAACAGGATTTTGTCCTTAATCCCCTGAGGTTGATTTTCCTGGTCAAGGTAAGCAACCAAGACGTAGAATTCCTCAACCCCTGCACCTTCTCACACCATTCATTTTCAATGTATGTAAGTTCTCCAGAAAAGAATAATGCATTTGGTTCTCTGTATGGTCAATGTTAATACTCCTTGGATGAGCTCTTGAAATACTACCCCACACTAGGCGGTTTTTAAAAATAATGAGTAAAGAAAAATAAAAGAAAATACCATGTACCGAATGCATATTGTGTTTCAAAATAAGCATTTTCCTAAAAAATAGTTATACATGTTTTTAATTAATTTAGATAAATCAAATATGTAAGGCTTCTCACACAGTGGAATATCTTCGGTGCGCACTTTGTAATCCCTCTTCACATTGTTGTGGAAGCACCAACCATGATTGAGGGACAATATGATAATAGCCATCGCGGGTAAAAGGATGCCACTGCAGCTCCCTCGATAGTCTTGCACTGTCTGAATCCTTTATCTCCTTTCTCAACATGCCAATTATGCAGCTGCCAATATAATGGGACCAATTTCATTTCTTGTTTTCAAAATGCTTTACATTTTGTGGTGGCGATTTGGCATAGGACACATTTACAGATCTAAGGCAACCAGCTCTCAAGGCTTGGCTTGTTCCCTCAAGCATAAATAACAGGACCCTTCAGAGCTGCATAAGAATTCTTGAATGTAGATGTGCCTCCACGGTTGATGCTGCTGGACCTACCCAATGACCTGCAGCGCTGGGGATATACAGACCACAATAAGCCCACATACTGGACCCTATGTTAGGTAGACTTATCTTTGTCGCTAATGATTGGTTTTCAGATTTGTGCAGCTTTGGTTCTCATTTAAAAGAGTGCTCAATCCTTCTATGGTATGTTGCACACCACATGGGTGAAGTGCAGCATTTTTGGCTTATATTTGGTTAACATGTAACAAGGTGTCCATTCCTTTTCCCCATTATGATGAGTTCTTGCCTGTGACGTCCGCAGGGGTACGGAACGGATGAAGAGGCATCAGACTGTGGGCCAGATGAAACACTGGTAAGCCCATTATTGAGTGATGCAACAGTGATCTCACAAGCTGTGGACAAATGATCAACGAATGCTTGATGTCCATTAGTAGGAGATCAATGAACTAAGTGTAGATTTGCTTTACGCTGAAGCTGATGAGGAGGAGACACAATTTTAACATTCATAGCAAACACATTTTGAACATTTAAAATGTGCAAATTGCTGAGAAGGACCGTAATGCTTCCCGGGCCCAAATGGGTGTTCAACTGGTAGGTCAGAGGCAGGTGCTGCACAGTTGAAGAGATGGAGACAGAGCCAGAGTGCTTTCCCCAAGAACATGATCCAGATGAGGACCGTCCAGACGGGGATATTGACCAACGAGAGTGCTTTGAAGCTCTAGCGCAGCTTGGCCTTGATGAAGACTCTATGGCTGTGAGTTATACCTCCATCAGAGCAGTCTGCTTA
>LFCJ01001214.1_pt1 | contig 17675 bp, 13 predicted proteins | sample 643141 | NCBI WGS metagenome assembly LFCJ01 (sample SAMN03766243, study PRJNA286221) | soda lake metagenome | biome: soda lake; feature: Kulunda steppe; material: water; isolation source: sample B1-Br-g2 brine of Lake Bitter-1 | place: Russia: Kulunda steppe | collected 2010-07
CCTTGCGTATATTGCGACCTATGGGAAACCTGAACCACTCGCGAAAGGAACAACCGGAACCCCGCGACCAATTACCGTCGAACGAAAACAAGGGAGCAGCGACATCGAGACGCTCACACGCCAGGTATATTTGCTGTCCCAGTGCCATATTGGGGTCGCGAACACGACGACTCGACTCCCGATCACGACAGCGTACGCCGATCGTGCAGCGACTGCAGCGGCGAAAGGGCACCTACCGTTAACGACGGATCTTGAAACTGGTATCGGGTTCCTCTAGTTTTTATTTATTGTCGTGGGGTTCTCCCGTATTTGACTGTTTTTTGATGTGATAGGAGGATACCAGTGGTTCGATGTCACCGAGTCGCTCGTCGACCGAACACGAATACGAGGATTGCAAGCAGTATGGCCCCAAACGCAGTCTCCGAAACCGCCAGCACCTGTCCAACGGTGTTCTGCGGCCGGAAGTCACCGTACCCCAGAGTCGTGAACGTGAGCGAGTTGAAGTAGATAGTCTCTATGAGTGTCGGATCAGCTCTGCCGCTCTGCCGCTCTATCAAGTCGAACGCCTGGTAAGTGACTCCCCAGACAAAGACGATGATTGCCCCAGTACCAAGCACTCGCCAAGGGCACTCGCCGTAACGCTCGACGAGGTTCGGCTCTCGCGATTGTGGCAGGCGTTCGATGTCAAGTTCGGCATACTGGGAATCTTCTGCGCAGTAATGAATTCGGCCCGCCGAAGTTTTGTCTTAAATTTTTGATATACTCAATTGTAAAGAGAGTTATCAGAGACACTGGTCACGTCGCTATATCGAATGGGTATTTCAGGCTTAAACATTCATAAGACAAGTCTTGATTCAACTTGGAATCCCTTTCACCATCAGGGGGTCGGTTATATGATGTCCAACGATAGAGATATCTTTACATCAACTTACGAGTGAATATCTGAAATAATATCATGGACACGGATCTCTTTATAAGTTATTCTTCCAATAATAGTGATATCGCAAAGCAACTCTGCAATGGGTTGGAAGAGAGAGGAGTAGATGTCTGGATTGCTCCACGAGATATCGGTCCTGGTGAAGAGTGGGACGAGGCGATTATCAGGGCGATTCGCGAATGTGACGAAGTGCTCGTTCTCATCAGCGACTCGGCCAACAAGTCACAGCAGGTAAAACGAGAAGTAAGTTTAGCTGAGGGATATGGAACAACATTCATTCCAGTCCTTGTTGATGGTACTGAACCAGCTGACCGGCTGAAGTTCTTTATGCAGACTAAACAGTGGTTAGAAATCGGTCATCAGCCTGACGAGGCTGCAATCAACCAAATTGTGGAAGCGGTTTCAGTAGGTGAGGTGCGTGAACACAACGAGAATACGGAAGAAATGAGATCTGAGGATACCAGGTGGGCCGCAGGCTGGGAACACTCGGAGGAAGACCTCCGGCGTATTGCCTCCCAAATGCGTCGGAATCGTATTTCGACCGCTTGGAGTATTGAAAATGAAGATGAAGAACTTATTGACCGCTCGCACTTTTACGAGAACATCAAGCGTATCGATACACTCGACACGCGTAACAACGACTGGAGCAGTGTACGATGGTTAACAATACGCAATGTCGGTGAGGAACCCACAAGTTCTGTGACACACAAAGAGAGTGGAGACATCAAAATAACGTTTGAAGATATGGATCTCCAAGCCTTCCAAAAAAACCATGACGGACAGCGTCTCAAGATCCGTTCGTTGGTCGACCAGCAACCGGCGTTCGAACAGAAGGTCCGAATCTACTTTCCAGACCCCCTCCCACCGGGTGAATCACTTACTATCTACTACGAACTCAGCTGGCCGGGAGAGCCTGCTCACTATTCTCCCGAGGAACAGACACAGAGTATTTCATTGACTCGCCACAAGCGGGGGGTCGGTCGACTACAGTTCGGTATCGTAGACACTATCGACCATGTCGGACTAGAAGCAGAAAAAATGGCTGGCACCGACCAGAACCCTTGGCAACCGGTAAGAACGACCCCGACGAGGTTCGAGGCAGATGAACGATCAGATTTAGAAACCATCCATGGAGAAGGGTTGAATGGCTATATCTATGATATTGAGCATCCGGAAGCCCCAGCGTATCGAATCAACTATACACCACTATGAGAACCCATAAATAAATGGAATCAGCAATTTCGAGTGCGCTCAGAGAATCCGAATCAAGAGGTGTGAGAGATGAGTGACTTTGACTCGACGCCAAGCTTCTATAACACAGATAACACGTTTGAGAAGTACCTTGGTCAGACCTCGTACTACCTCGGTCTCCAAGATGCCGTTACGAAACTCATCGAGGAAGCTGACCCAGACGGAGTCATCGAGATGGGCTCTGGAACGGGCGAGACAGCATTTAAATTGTCGAACACATTTCCTAACCTCAATATTGTCGGAATCGATAACCGGGAAAAAGTGATTCGGGTCTCACGAGACCGACTTGAGGATGTCAATGCGCCGAATCTGCGTTTCGAAGTTAGCGATTTTAGAGATTACGTCATGGAAGCCGAACTCCCAGATATGTTGGTCTTCCTATATTCGTTCCATCATATCCCAGATCCGCTAGATTGCAAAGAGGAGTTTCTCGAGGACTGTTTCACCAATCTTGATCCCGGATCCTACGTCTGTATCGCAGAGACGTTCCTGACCTCTGAGGGCCGCAGTGAGCGGGCCGATCGGGAAGTTCGGACGACTTGGGCGGACCGTGGGTTAGAGGGCTACGCTTCGACTTTTTGGTCGGCGCTCGACGGAGTAGATCAGGAATCTATCGAGCGAGCTCAGGAGATTGGTGAGTTCTCCCGTGACCATGAACTAAAGGCGGGTGAAAATGTCTTGCACCGTGATGAAGAGTATCTCGTCACGATGGACTGGGTGACTGACGCCGCCAGCAATACCGGGTTCAACGTCGTGTTAGCAGAGCCAAGAAATGCGCTTGGGGAAGGTGTTGTCTTGCTACAGAAGCCGTAGGGTGGTAAGAACCAAGACCAGAAATGGAACCTTATCTGGGGTTGGCAATTGGGCAAACTCATTGATCGCCGACAGACTTTCGAATCTGTGTAGGAAAGAACCTTTCACCATTCCACGAGTTATATAATATATGCCGAAGGAACATCTTCCGACTGCACATAATGTCCACCATATGAGCGTCACCGTCTCAGACCTTGACGAAGCTGTCAATTTCTTTTTGCATGTGATTGGTTGTGAGTTGCTCTACCAGAAGGGTCCCTTTGGGGATGCAGATGGCGATAGCATGACTCGTCGCCTTGGTGTCCATCCAGACGCAAAGGCTAAACTCGCCATGCTTCGTTGTGGTCCGACAACAAATCTGGAACTTTTTGAATGGGATGCCCCAGACCAAGACAGTAAGCCACCAAAAAATAGTGACGTTGGAGCGATGCACATCGGACTGCAGGTCGACGATATTGACGATGCATTAGACCCGTTGGAGGCTCATGAAGATGTTGAGGTTATGGATGGACCTCAAAAAAACACTGATGGTCCCACAGCAGGGTTAAAATACATCTTCTGTCGGACTCCCTGGGGGTTCCAGCTTGAATTACTCGAAACACCTGAAAAGATGCCGTATACTAAAGATACCGATGCACATCTCTACGGACCAGCTCCCTCGTGGAACCACCGCTACAACGAGTGAGTATATAGACACTATCTCGCTGACAATGATATAGTATATTAACCAATAAGTTTCTAAAACTGAGCTGATTTTTGATTTATAATGTGACTTGTTTAGGAAGAGTAGAGAGTGGTCAATTGTTATTTTCAAAACTCTTAGAATGGGTATTGCAAATCAAATAATAAAAATATCCTTTTCGAAGTCGTTCTCAGTAACGTGTTCGAGGGCATCAACTAGCCTGAGACAGAAGTGATATTTTTGTTCACGAGTCATTAATTATAATCTAACCGATATAGATTGACTATGCGTTTGATATTACTCTCGGGAAGATATAATATCGGGATGCTTAAGCAGGGCTTTGACCTGGCTCATATCTTTGTCCCATTCACCCTCCATCTCTTCGCGAAGTGATTCTACCGGTAAAATGTCTGGATGGTACCGTTGACTCCGAAGAATTTGTTCACCCTGGTCTGAGTCCCAGCGCTCTGTCTTGGAGTCGGGTAGTGGTTCCCAACCATCCAGAATCTTTTCTGCACACCACCGCCGGTGCTCAGATTCGGCTAGCAATCGAATAGTTCGGCTCTCAACTTCCCCATTTATTTCACCGATGACGGAGGCCATCCGATGTTTTACCTTCGCATGATCAGCCGCATAACGATTCGATTCTCGTTGATACTCAGGGATATTTTGCCAAACTGCTTCCGCATACAAATCACGCTCATCTGGTGTAAGCGAGGAAATCCACTCCATGATCGCATCGATATCACCCCCCGAAGCCAATGGTACAGATTCACAGTCAGGAAGTATAGATTCGGGATTGTCCTCGTAAAGTAGGTGATACACGAGTGCCACCTGTCGAGCGACATGATCTCGTACTTCTCCGCGAACCGACTCGGTGGAACAGCCATCACCAAAGTCTGTATACGATCTAGTCTCAACGACAGACATCGAAGGAATCCAGTTCGAATTATCCGAGCTCCGGTAAGCTAGCTGGGCATCAAGATTGAACTTCCGTGAGAGATCATCTAACTTAGGCCCCCATGCCGAAAGAAGTCCTCGGAGCGATCGATTATCGGTACTATCTGCAAAAATAGTCAACTTGTCTTTGTATTGAATAGTATCGTACAATGATGTCCGATCGCAGAGTAATTCCATTTCAGAATTCGGCAACGGGTGAATATCGACTTCTGGGAACAACTGATGTGCGAAGTCGCCCATCGAAGCATCATCCCACCACTCTGGATCGATGCCGGGAGACAAAGCAGCAATGTCCCTCTCGACCTCGGTTGGTGTCTCTGAAATAACGGTTATTTGGCGATCGATACCATCTGGATAATGCATGAGATGAAGCAACTGTTCGACAAGAGCCTCTGAAAACGGTGTCCACCCCACAATCCAGATATGAATTCGTTCATCAGGACTATTGATATCGTCTACGGTAATCTTCGCGAGTAGTTCTCGAGCTGTGGCCTCTGAGACATTGTAGGTTCGAAGATGAATACCGTTTGTACTCGAAGTCTCGTTGTGAAGAGTTCGTCGCAATCGACGATTGTCGATGCGCGCAGTGATGTCTATTAGTTGGGGCCAATCACTAGTTTTGCAAATATCATTGATGGCGTCTACGATGGCACTATTAGTTTCGTCACTACCAGCCGTGACAAAAACAGAATCAGCCCGATGGAGTCGTGCACTTTCTACAAGAAGATTCGTATGACTGGCATCACCTGTAAACACTATCGCTCCCTCGTCTTTGAGGGCCTCAGTTCGGTCGGTGGTTTGTGTGTCAATCGCAACGACATTCTGTCCATTTTTTAAAACCTCGGTCGCCAGTGCGTATCCATCGTCACCGACCCCACAGACAACAATGTGTCCTCTGTCGTCGAAGCCTGGCAATCGACTAAGTATGGACCAAGCCTCAATCCGGAGTGGCCTGATTTCTTTTGCGAATACTATGCCGACACCAGCCACGGCCGCATAAAAGAAAAACAATAGCCCAGTGAACCGTGCAACCGTCAAAAGTACAAACGGTACTGAATCTGCCGTATTAACGAGGCCCATCGTGAGAACCAGAAAACCTAATGACCGAAAAAACGCCTCGCTAAAGAGTTGCATCGTAGACGCGTTGCTGTAGGAACTAAGAGTCGGGAGATGTAAAAAATAGCCAATCGTACCTGCCCCAACTGAGACGATTGCAAGTACAACAGGAACGGTTACAAAGCGTACAAATTTGCGCATAATATTAGATTTCTCTATTCAAAAGAGTGCACTCGTCGACTGTTGAAAGTTTTTTATCAGACATTTATCGATATGCAACAGCCAGCGGGATAAACTTGGCATCTAGTAGGTTAGGATTATCAATAAACCGTTGCTCAACCCGATCCAGTTTCTTTTTCATTTTTAAAAATAATTTACGATCATCTTCTGTTGCATCGGATCGTTCTGCAAGGCGTTTTGCAGGATAGACACGGTAGGAATGGAACACGTCAAAATATCTTTTTCTTTGTCTACGGTTCAAACCAGCTGTGCTGTGATTCGTAATATTTAATTTAACGTTAGTTGGCTCTGGATTCAGGCGTTTCATTTGTGTATATATGCGTCTTCCATGTGTCCGGTCAGCACTCCCCTCTATCGAATCACACATTTCGATCAAATAGTTGAGGTCCTCATCTGGTGGGTAGTGCATATGTAGTCCGTCGTCGACACTTCGGAGTAAAAACGCACCTGCATCAGGGTCGAGCATATCCCAGAGGTTCGCGAGAATTGATTCTTGGTTTTTTAAATGGTGAAAAACGAAGGTGGAATAAATGATATCAAAATCGGGAAGATCAGCTTCAAATATCTCCTCAAGATTCATTATTTCATAGCTAAGATTATTTGCAGAATACTCATTTTTTGCCACGTTAATTGTATTTTCCGACTTGTCGACAGCTCTCACCTCAAACCAATCGTCGTCACCAAACAGTCGTTTCGTCAAATTTCCATATCCGCATCCCGCATCGAACACGCGATAAGGTGGTTCAACATTATTATCACCCAGATAATCTAGTATAGATTCTATACACTGCTTGTCTTGGTCGTATACTACATCGGCCTGTAGTTCTAATCGGTCATGGTCGACAGAAGCATCATACCCGCTGTCTTCTCTCTCGGTCTGTCTCGAGAACTTGATTCCAGATTCCCTGTCGTCGATTATTTGACTCATTGTTTGAGCCAAGTGTTGAGTTAACCGATGTCGAAATTCCTCTACAGAATCATACGTAAACACAAGCCCATTTTCTTCACATTCCTCCCGGAACTCCATCAGCTTGCCATACTGTTCAGAATTGATCTCCGAGGGTGGTATCGGCTTCTCTGAAAATCCAACAATAGCGGGGTTATCATCGTCGAGAACGTGATTTATCTCCTCTACTGCCCCTCCACGTTCGTTTTCGGTTTCTGTTCCAATTCTTTTCCAAAACATTCCGATGACCAAATCACAGGTGTCGATAATCTGCTTATTGATTGTTTTTTGCGGTGAATTTCTCAAATCTGGCGCAACGTGTGTCTCCCACATTACCGGTTCTAAATATACATCTTGTTTAGAACGAGAACCATTCCATTTGATTATAACATTTCGAGCGATCTTTCGTTCCTCTTGTACATCTGACGGAGAAGCGATGAGGGCCCGATAAACATCGGCTTCGGTCGGCATATAATTCCGATATTGTTCCCGCTATTTATATTCATCAGATCCTGACAATCTGAAAATTCATTTAAAGAGATTAAAATATCCGTATATCAACATCTGTGGTTTCTACCGAGTAATGGACTGATTCAGTACCTCATAACCCATTATTTACTAACTGGTTTTGTAAAATACTGGTCATCAAGCTCAGTGAGTGACAGTAGCGACCAATTGTCTCCGAGATCTTCGAGGCCGTCGACAAACCCACTTTTCGAAAACAGCACAAACTCTTCCGTTCGATCATCAGGGCCCCATCGAACCCTGGAAGCCTTGGCCCGCAGACTATCTACGAGGGTTTGTCCGACAGGCTCAGCGGTCCATTTACACTCGGCGAACAGTATTCGATCATCGGCTGGTTCGAGCCCGACGATATCGATCTCATCTTCCCCATACCACCAGCGGCCGACTTCCGAGTACGACTCGAGCGTACCGGAACCAAAACCGAAGGAACTCATCAGCGACGTAGTATCTCGATCGTTTCGATTTCTTTGTCGAGGCAGTCACGGGAACCTCTCGGTCGACGAGCCGAAGACGCCGAAGAGTCTGGAGATATTTCGAGAGTGGGTCAACATCGATACCCGTCGCACCCGAAATCTCGTTTGGGGTTGTATGACCCAGCGCGACCGCTTCCAGGATGCTCATATATCGAGCTGGGTTCCGGAGTTCTGTTCGAAGAAGGAACTCCGGCTCGTTGTACAGCACTGCAGTGGGCGACAATATCTGGGATTTCACGTTGGCAGCGAGAGATCGGTCGTAGTCGAAGAGTGTGAGATACATCGGCGTCCCACCAGTAATCGCGTAGGAACGAATCGAGTTGGCTGGACCATAGCCAATGACTTCTCGAGCCTGTGTGAATGAGAACGGCGTGACGTCGAACTATGCGGTTCGTCGACCGTACACAGGGGACTCTCGTGGCCAAGCACCTCCGACTCCATAGTACTCACGCTCGACCCACAGAGAACGAGCATTGAGTCTGTTTCCTGTAGGTTCTCATCGACGAACCCCTGGACATAGGAGGGAAGCGAATCGTTCTCGGCGACCAGATACAGGAACTCATCGATGACGACCACCAGCTCTTCAGTGTTGAGTTTCTCGCCAAGATAGTCGAAGGCTTCGTCCCACCCGTCAATTCGGGGCACACGGTCGTCGAAGAGTCTACAATCTGGTCGACGAACTTCTCGCGCTGACGGTGTTCGGCTTCTTGTGCTGCCAGGAAGTAAATATGCGGTCGGTCGTCACAGAACTCTTTGAGTAACTCTGTCTTTCCGACCCGTCGCATTCCGTATACCACGATAAAATCGTGACTAGGAGATCCGAAGGCACTATTGAGTGCGTCGAGTTCCCGGATCCGATTATAGAAGGTCATACTCTAAGTAATCATTATCATGATAATGACTATTGGCTTCCGGCAACGGAGTTCGGAAGTGAACCGCTGGGGGTCAATCCCTGAAGCACTCGCCTTGTTTATCTGTAGACACGATAGTATCTGAACGCAACGCACGCTAATGCAAAATGACCCTAACTGTTACAACGTCATTCACCGTTAATCGACGTATGAGCGAGATTCACACTGGATCAGCTGAGACGGGGCCGTTCGCGGAACAGCAACGACTGTTCAAGTTGCTCTCGCAGGATACGCGCCACCTGATCATCCAGCAGCTTCTCGGCCACCCAACGCATCTCATGTCGCTCGCCGAACTCGAATACATGACTGGCAAGAGCCAGGCAGCCATCAAAGACCAACTTGAGACGTTGATCGAGGCTGAGATACTCACATGTTACAGACACGAACCGAGTGAAGACAAACGGGATCTTCCCTCGCAGTTTTACGGCTTTACTGAGCGAGGCGTCGAAATTCTTCACGACTACAAGTACTTGCGTGGCCTTCCAGTCGCACGCGCTCTCTATGCGAATATACGCAGAACTGAAAAAATAGAACGCCACGAATCTGCACCACGTCCAGATCTACCCACGGCAGTTTCCGAGGCACTCGAGTTCGACGAGCCTGATCTTGACTCCCTCGAGTAGTTTTTTCCGTCCATGCTTTCCGACGGGTTGATCCCAGAATTTTGGAGGTGGGCTGGAATCAGTTTCCGTGTCGGGTAAGACAGTAATTGAGCCCTTTCACCTCAACTGCTTCAACATCCGGTGCCTTCACCACAGCCTGTCCCTTACCGAAGTTGGGAAGATCTTTTTTGAAATCAGTCGGAATCGACGACACATCGTCGACAACCTCTGCTTTCAGTCCGAGAAACACATTTGTGTTTATTTGCTTGATTACATCATCATCGACATCGTCGGGATTCTGCGTGATGAGACAGAGTCCCAATTTGTATTTTCGACCTTGCTTGACTGCGACACGTGCTCGTCGAAGGATGTACTCTTCTCGGAGACTGCCCGCACTCGAAAAGTAGTTGTGAGCCTCGTCGACCGCAACAAGCATCGGTGTATCACGAACCGCTGGATCGACCTGATAATCGTCTATTTTGTTTTCGATAATATACGAGAGTATAGAGAGAACTGTGAGGCTCTCTTTGCCACCATTAAGATGACTCGTCGGAATAACTGTCACTCGGCCTTCGCGGAATAGCTCGTCGGAAATGTCTGGAAGGAACGCAGTGCCTTGATCGAACACCTGACGGAAAGTATCTCGATCAACACGGCGGTTCACAGCACTCCAAGTCCCGCCCGCAATATCGTTTTCTGCACGCAGTCGGCTCTCATCCGCATCGTGCTCGTTGAGGAAATTGAGGAAATCAGTATACTGTGGACGATTTACTGGTCGGTCTGGATAGCCGCCCTGTGAATCGAACGACGAGAAATATGCGTTGATACAGTCTTCGATTGCGCCACGTGTGACCTCTGTCGGTGTGTATGGCATCAATATCTCTGAACGACCACGGACGATCTCAAAGGGAATCGACAGTTCTCTGCTTTCCATCGTTGACGGGGCGTTCGTACCGGCAACCTGTGGAACAAACACTTCGAGATCATCGATGCCGCCAAATTTGATTTCGTGTCGACGAAGCTCTCTTTTGATCGACTCGTCGTTTACCACAGCCTCATTGTCTTCACGCATCTCCCAGTACTCGTTTTCAGGATCAATAACAACGAGGTTGAGACGGCGTTGTTCGTCCTCACCAGTGTCGTGATGACGGATCGGGTAGCGTTTGTCTGAGACAAACTGTCTCAGCATGTTCTTTGTAAAGTGGGTTTTCCCCTTTCCAGTGGACCCTGCGACAAGTGCATGTCTGAACACGGCTGGTTCGCCATCCTCGATCTCACCGGTGTTCTGGTTGATCCCCGGATTGCTCAGATAGTATGGGAAGTTGTCTCCATTGACTGTCATCGGCTCACCACCAACCGACAACCACCCAGTGAAGATACCTTCTCCAGGGATATTGAGCCCTGTTCGGAGACAAGCTTCATCACGAGCTAACCGAACTGGCGAATTGGGTTTGGGAATCCGATTGACGATACCACTTTCAATGTCGTCAGATCCAACGTTTTTGAGGATAGCCAGCGGTTCTAGCTCAGCAATCTGGACGAATTCCGATTCGTCGAGGTCGATATATGCACTGATCTGATTATGCGCGTCGGATTTGTCGTCGAGATCAGTGTATGGTTCATATCGCAGTGAGTCTGTGACAGCGAACAGCTCGGTGTTGTCGTCGGGATACGGAATTTGTACGTAGTCTCCGAGTCTGATATCATCGCGAGCACCAGTCCGAACAAACGCATTCACCTGGTAGTCTCGCCTGCTGACGTGGATTTCCTCGCTCGCAAGGATATGACCGAGTTCATCCTCGTCGGGTGGGGATACGCCACTTGGAACTGTCCGATGAGACGGTTCAATGCTATCGGCCTGACCGCCAGTGTCCTGTGTGTCGTCGTTTGTCGTCTTTTCGGCGTCGACAGGGTTATCTGAGTCGTCCGAATCGTCTGCGACTGGATCGTTGTTGAGGATATCGTCGATGTTGTTACTCATAGCTTCGGGAATCTTCGAGGTGGCTCCAACGGCCGTCTTTGTTGTAATCAAATGCCGGTTCAACTGTTTGTAGCGAATCTCGGATTGTTTCGCGGTTGTCTGGACTGATACGGGCTATGCGGTCGGCGCGAGTGACTGCACTGGGAACGTCTCCTTGACGGGCAATCTCTTTGAGAGCCTTCAGTAAGATCTGTTCCCGGCGATCCGCATCAGAGAGGAATAGTGCTGGTGTCTCAACACGGAACACATTTCCTGTTTTTGGGGTTCGCACGTAACAGAACGCACGGCGATAGTCCGATGGCTGACCGTGGCTGAGTTCATCGGAGACAGGCGCAAGGAGGTCAAACGAGTTTCCTCGTAGGGTGACTTCTGTCTGAACAAACCAGGAGGTGTACGTGAGATGATCGAGACTCCCATCACGGAGCACCTCACCGATAAACTGGTGATCACGAAGCCATGGAACATCGCGAAGGGTTCCATGGGGTCCACGGAGGTTCTGCTGTGCGATTTTCTCTCTGAGCGAATCCGTGAGTTCACCCATCGAGGAAGTCTTGACCACACCCATCACAGGAACGTCTCGCTCGTAACAGGCGTCGACCACCGCGATATAATTCTTGATTACATCAACTGGAAGATCCCAGTCTCCGACAGGTGCACCGCGCCCGGCACGGTCAAGGAGCGTCCAGTAAATGACGCTCAGGGGGTAGACAGAGCCATCGAGGAACAGCGGGCCATCCACGCTGTCCAGACATTGCCGTGCGTGTTTGCCCTCTGCGAGACGTTGCACAGTGGACGTTAAAATCGACGTGACGTTCGTCCGCTGACGCATTTTCGGAATCCGGATGATTTCACCAGTCACAGTATCATGCTCAATGTGTCCTTGGCTGAGTGTTACGTCGTCATCTTCGAGATAGACACCGGTTATTACCGTTCCTCGTTGTTCGGGGGTGCGATCGGTGTCAGCACCACTTACGCCGAGTTTGGCATGTGCGATGTCGACAATGAGTCCATTGTTGTACTCCAGCGGGCGGGTGGTACTGGCGTCGATTCCGTATGTCTGCTCGTCCCATGGATCATCAATCCAGGTCCCGAGTTCGGATTTCTTTGTTTTGAAATACTCCGGATCACCTATTGGGTCGACAGTCCCCCCTTTGTGTGCAAGGAGGTCGAATAATTCACGTGCGTGAATTGTTTGATCATCGACCTTTCTCGGAACACCGGCATCAACCCGTTCAGCAAGCTGGCGAACCACACTGAAGGCACGTTCGTCCATTTAGTCGTCACCCGGAATACGTTGCCGACGATCGATATCGACTCTGCTGGCGTTCGTGTCCTCGTCGATTGTCACCTCGATAGTGTGATCAGCTCCCTGAATTAGCCGTTCATCGTGTGAGACAACAATTACCTGTGGAACATCCCACTCAGAGATACTCTCAAGCATTCGTTCGAGACGCCCCACGTGTCCATCATCTAAAAACGTGGTTGGCTCATCAAGAATAAACGGTGGGAGGCGGCCACTGTTGCCCTCGCGCATCTCTGCGATCAGCTTGTAGATCCCAGCACGGAGAGCTAGGTTTACGATAGCACGTTCGCCACCGCTGGCATTGCTCGGATGTTCTAAGGTTCCATCATCTCTGAGCAACTGGATAGCATACGGGGTGCCATCTGGACCCTCTTCCAGAATACGGACCTGCTGATAGCTACTGTTCTTGTAGATGTCGGTGAAGATATCGTTCGTATATTCATTGATATACGCAAGATACTGTTCGCGAAGATCTGCTTTGGTACTTCGATACACTGCGATCATCCGATCGAACTCATCTGAGCGTTCCTGTGCCCACTCGCGTTTGTCTTCTTCAAGCGCAAGTTGGTCATGAAAGTACTCCAGATTTTCAAGATTGTTCTCAAGGAGTGCCCGATCCTGTTTCATTGAGTCAAGCTCTGTGGTTAACTCATCAAGAGTCTCTTTTCGGTCCTCGATTTTCTGAGTGGCTGTTTCCAATTTCTCCTTCAATTCATCGACATCAATAGATCCGAGTTCCTCCTCAATTGTCTCGATCTCTTCTTCGACTCCTGATATCTGTATATTCAGGTTTTCAATCGTTTCCCGTGCGTGTTGGATGTCCTTATTGTGTCCTTCAATAATCGTCTCAAGGTCAGCAATCTGTCCATACGCCCCGTCAGCGTCTGAGACGAGTTGTCGTTGTTCAGTTACCGTTTTAACAGCGCTCTCAGCTTGCTCAAGCTTCGTCTCGGCGGTATCAATTTCACTGTCTTGCTCTTCGATTTGGGTTTCATATGCTTCTATATCAGCATCTAGCTCAGCGATGTCATTTTCGAGTTCCTCTTGTTCGTCCTTGAGGTCGTCATTACGGTCGGCCAGTTCATCACGCTCTTCTCGACGGTCTTCGACGGTTTCGAACGCTGTGATGACCTCCTGTCCTGCGGCTATCTGTGAATCAAGCGAATCGATCTCAGGCTCAAGCGTCTTGATCGATTGTTCCAGCTCGTCAATTTCGGACGCTACGGATTCCAGTTTGGTTTCGGCCTCGTTGAGGTCGGATTCTGCATTGTCAAGATCTTCCTCCAACGTTTCGAGGGCATCCTCAATGGTGCGTACACGTTCGACAGTCTCATTGACAGTGTCATACCTGAATTTTCGCAGTTCGATGGCCTCGTCACGCAGTTCCTCAAGACGATCTCGCCGAGCGTTGAGGTCGGCTCGCTCTTGTTTTATCTCACTAAGTTCTTCTTCAATCTCGGCGAGTTCATCGAGGACTTCCGTAAGCTCACTCTCTAGATATTCTGGATCAACATCTTGGCCACACGTTGGGCACGTTGCCTTGCCATCAAGCGACTGTAAATCGTCTCGACTGTCTTCGAGTGTCGATTTTTGTGCGTTGGTTTTGGCTACCCTCTCGTTTATTGTCTCGATGGCGTCTTGCAGTTCGTCTTTCTTTCGTGGAATTCGTTCATCAATGAGGTTCTGAAGCGTATCGCCCGTGACCTCAAGATCGAATACAGTTAGATCATCATCAAGAGTCTCTAATTCGGCCTCAAATCGATTACTTGCCTCCTCTTTTTCATCATGTGCGTTCTCAAGCTCGGATCTTCGGTCTTCGATCTTTTCTGTCAGAGAATCTATTTTTTCACGGATGCTGTTGATGTCTTTCTGTACATCCTCTTGTGTTGATTTGGCTGCCTCAAGCGATGCTTGAGTAGCTGCTCGCTCTTCTGACAGTTCACTTTTGTCTGTCCGTAGTGTCTCGATAGTAGCTTCGACAGCATCGAGAGTGTCGTTGGTGATAGGCTCTGTGAATGATTCATTTGAAAGGAACTCTTTGGTCTCTGCATTGCGGTCCTCCACAGCAGCTTCGAGCGCGTCTTCTGCGGCAGCAAGGTCGTCGTCAAGGGTTTCCTTCTCTTCGACAACCTGTTCGAGGTCCGTTTTGAGTTCTTTTCTGTCCTCGAGTACCGCATCTCGTTCTTCGATGAGTCGCTCCTTCTCCGATTCTGCCTGGCTAAGGGCTGCTTCTCTGTTTGCGTGCTCGACTTGTGCTGCTTCAACAACCTCTTGAGCTGCATCGAGTGTTTCTCTTGTACTATCTGTTGACGACAGGTCGATTTGTATCGGATCTACCGTCGATGGATTATCGAGAGTATCAAGCTCATCTTGGGTTTGCTGTATTTTGTCTCGAAGAGACTCTATCTCGTTTTGAGCTTCTTCGATGGACTTCTCGGCTTCTTCAATCTCGACCTGTTTTGCCGTACGGTCTTCGATGAGTTTCTCATGCTCACTCTGGGCCTCTTCGAGTTCAGTCTGCAGTTCCTCATGTTCATCCAGTTGCTGTTCTACTTCCTGTTTTGCATCCTGAAGATCAGTGAGGTATTGCTCAACCTCGTCTATATCCATCTCTAAGCTTGATATCTCCGATTCTTTCTCAGCAATCGCTTCCTCATATCCCTCAATATCATGGTCAAACTGTTCGTTGATCGTCTCCAAGTGATTTGCTGCAGATTGCTCGTTTTCCTTTGCAATTCGTTTCATCGCTCTCTTTGCACCCTTCATTCGGAGCACGTACCCATCGATCCGATCAAGTCCGAGTAGATCATCAATGAGTTCCGCACGAGCCTCGTCATCAAACAGTCTGTCTACCTCACCCTGTTGAACATATACTGAACGGGAGAAACTGTCCTCGTCCATACCGACAATGTCGACCACTTTCGAGTGGACATCACGAATACCCGATACTGGACCAGAGAGGGCAGGTGAATCAATTTCTGCCCCGTTTGATCCTTCCGTATCGATACTCCATGTGACAGTGTAGGGTACGTCTTCGACCTCGAATGTCAACGAAATCTCGCCCTCTCTAGCTCCCCGTCTAACGATATCATCAAGATTGAAATTATTTGACCCGACGTTCCGAATCTTCGATAGGAAGAGACCACCGAAAATACTCAACAGTAACGTCGTCTTCCCGGCTCCATTATCTCCTTTGATGAGCATTGTCCCGTCTGGGAAATCAATTGACTCATCCTTGTAGCTCCGAATATTCCGCAAACGTAGGTTCGTGACTTTCATTTGTTGGCCTCCATCAGTTCGCTATCATCGACTGGTTCATCCAGTTCGACCTCGTCGAACGCCTCGCGCTGTGCTTCTCGAAGGGAGTCTGTCAATTCATTGGCTACACGACTCACGTTCGTGTCGAGCTTGTCTGCTTTCCGTACCTGCTGGTCAACATCCAGTGCCACAGATGAGATGTCCTCTTCAGCGAGTTTCTCCTCGATTGCAGCGTCAAGACCCTGCAAGGACATCGCTTCAATCGAATCAACATCAAGATCAACCCGCCCACGGTTATCATCCACACTGACAACGGCTGCACCTGCCTCACGTGCCATCTGTGTAACTTCATTGGCAGTGACAGCAGATCGTTCGCCACTCAATTCTATTTTTGCGACCGCTTCTTCAAGATCATGTCTGTCGAGTACATCACGAACGTAGCCGGCTCCGTCATCTTCACTGAATGGTATTTCAAATACAGAAAATGGACGTGTTTCGAGTTCAATCTGTCGACGGTGAATCCCGTCAGTATCTATCTCGAGTAGCTGTACGACACCAGTCTCTTCTTGACCTTTGCCACCACGTTCAGTTGCACTCGCATACCACACGTCAGTCCCGTTGATTTCTGCACTCGCTGGTTGGTGTAGATCGCCGAGTGCAAGCCCGTCGAGATCAATTTTGACTCTGTCAATTACCTCTGAGGCAGGGTACACACGCCCCATGCCATCAACAAGCGGGCTCAGCAGTTCATGCATGCACAAAATCGTCGAAGCACCCTCCTGTGGCGGCTCTGGAAGTTCCATATCTATGCTGTCCCATACGCTCGGTCGGACAGCATCAATACCATAGAGCGCAACATCACCCACCATCGTTGGCTCTTTCCCGAGTCGAACTGCCGCACTCGTGCGTCGGAGTAGATCAAGCCACTGTTGATCGTTTTTCCGTTCGTGATTGCCAACAATACCATAAAATGGGATATTATGTTCTTCCAGCGGTCTCAAAGCATCAGCCGCTCGCATTACAGTCGGCAACGACGGCACAGGGTCGTCAAACAAGTCGCCAGTATGGATTACGGCGTCGACATCACGCTCAACGGCAATGTCGATTGCTTGCTCGAAGGCTCTCGCAAAATCTTCCCGACGGATATCTGAGCCGTATTGTCTGTTACCAAGGTGTGTGTCACTGATGTGAAGGAGACGTGTTCTGGGCACGGTGAATAGATATTATGGTGACAATATAAATCTAAAGTAACCAGAGTGAAAGTAGAACGTCTCAACTGGAGGCGATTGGACTCGCTCTGTAATAACCCTCGAGCAGATTAACCAACACTCAGATACGCTATTGGTGCGTTGTTAGTTAATATCTGGGTGCAGATCGAACTCACCAATGGATAACAAATTTGAATCAGTCTAAGCGATATATCATAAAATGTGGTAAATAAGTATTGATTATTATATATTGTTCTCAAGTTCTTTGCCGTGGGAATCAGTTGTCAAAATTCGGGAGTAGAATCGCCACGCCGAGCGAGGACGATACCGGCGATGATGAAAGTCGCTCCGAGAATCAACAATCCGACCGTGAGTTCCGCGCTCGAAACGAAGACGCCAGCGCCGATCACACCTGTCCCAATAATGTGCAGGATAGCAGTTTGCTTCACAATGACAGTACATGGAGACTGAATGTAACACCACTGGAAAGCGAGACGCATACCTGGCCACCGTGCGTAGCCATCGGTTC
>LFCJ01001215.1_pt1 | contig 17675 bp, 15 predicted proteins | sample 643141 | NCBI WGS metagenome assembly LFCJ01 (sample SAMN03766243, study PRJNA286221) | soda lake metagenome | biome: soda lake; feature: Kulunda steppe; material: water; isolation source: sample B1-Br-g2 brine of Lake Bitter-1 | place: Russia: Kulunda steppe | collected 2010-07
AGTGTATAGTTAAAATCAAAATCTTTAAAACAATTGACAGTGTTAGAGGATGTTGTTGTTTGGAGTTTTTAAGTGGTTTTGAATTCAACTTTTTTGAACTTTAATCGTCAATTGGTCATTGTCAATTGTCAATTTATTGAACTAAAAGGGGGCGAATAAAATGTCTAGTAAAGTATATTATGCATCTATGAGAGCTGATAATAAAGAAGAGAGTTTAGTTAATAAGTTAAGTCGATTATTTAATCAAGCCGGTTTTGCTGAGTTTTTAGAAGAAGATGATTTATGTGCTGTTAAACTACATTTTGGTGAGGCGGGAAATAATGCCTTTATCAGGCCAATGTTTGTCAGGCGAATAGTAGAAGAGATAAAATCAGAAGCTGCTAAAGCTTTTTTAACTGATGCTAATACCTTATATTCTGGTAGTAGAGCTAATGCTGTTGATCATTTAAATACTGCTATAGCTAATGGTTTTTCATATGCTACTCTGTTGGCCCCGCTTGTGATTGCCGATGGTTTACATGGTAAGAATTTTATTGAAGTCGAGATTGAGGGCGAACATTTTGAGCAAGTAAAATTAGGAGCTGAAGCTGTACAAGCCGATGCTTTAATCAGTTTGGCCCATTTTAAAGGGCATGAGTTAACTGGTTTTGGTGGAGCAATGAAAAATGTTGGTATGGGTCTGGGTAGTAGAAGTGGAAAACAGATGATGCATGCTGATGTAGATCCTGAAGTTGTAGCTAAAGACTGTATAGCCTGTGGCAAATGTGCTCGTTGGTGTGCTCATGATGCAATAAAAATTAATCAGATTGCTGAGGTTGATTATAATAGGTGTGTAGGTTGTGGAGAATGTATAGTTACTTGTCCAACTGATGCAATTACTCTACAATGGAATAGCGGTCCAGTGGCAACACAAGAAAAATTAGTTGAGTTTACTTTAGGTGCTGTGCAAAATAAGGAGGATAAGGTTGGGTATATTAACTTTGTGATGAATATTTCGCCTGACTGTGATTGTGCTGGCTGGACAGATCAACCAATAGTCAATGATATCGGAATTTTGGCGGCTAAAGATCCCGTGGCAATTGATCAGGCCTCAGCTGATTTAGTAAACCAGGCTGAAGGAAATAAAAATAGTGCCTTAAAGAAGAATTTTGCTGCTGGTGAAGATAAGTTTAGAGGGGTTCATCCAAATATTGATTGGGAAGCTCAACTTAAGCATGGTGAAAAGATTGGGTTAGGGAGTAGGGAGTACGAGTTGATTAAAATTGATTAGCTGGATAAGAAGGAATTATTTAGCTGCTGTAGAGTTTTCCTGAAACTTAATATTAAAACTATAGATATATTGTGCACAATATATCTATAGTTTACAGTTAAAGTCAAACCCATTACAGGCAAAGTCAAGACCTTGCTCGTTTACTAGGTTCTTAAGCTTTTGACTTAAATGCTCTTGAACTTAACTGTAAACTATACCTGCCAGCTTACAAAACAAAGCTGGCTGTGAAAACCACAAAAACCGTATCCACTGTAAACTGTCAACTGAAATTAAGCTGCTTTTTTGAAATATTAATTAAACTAAGATATAATGATATATTGTTGTAATTAAATACTATAATTAACTTAAAAGATATTGAGGAGTGCTAGTAGATGAAAGTTGGATTGTTAACTTTAGGTTGTGCAAAAAATGAAGTCGATTCAGAGGTTATGGCAAAAGTTTTAACTGATAGTGATTATGAGATTATTGATGATTATCAGCAGGCCGAGGTATTGATTGTTAATACTTGTGGTTTTATCAATGATGCTAAAGAAGAATCAATTGAGTCAATTTTAACCTTAGCTAGTTATAAAGAGAGTGGAAACTGTAAAAAACTAATTGTAGCAGGCTGTTTAGCTCAGCGTTATAAAGATGATTTAAGTAAGGATATACCTGAGATAGATGCCTTTTTAGGTACTGGAGAAATGGATCAAATAGCTAAAGTAATTAATGAAGCTAAAAATGATGAGCAGTTAAAGGATAGCTCTCATTTTGATTATGATCAGTATTTATGTGAGAATACCTTAGGTGATGAATATAGTAGCTATGTAAAGATAGCTGAAGGTTGTAATAATAACTGTTCATATTGTGTGATTCCACAATTAAGAGGTAAATTAAAGAGTCGGAAACTAGAAAAGATTATTGCTGAGGTAGAAAATTTAGCTGAATCTGGGGTTAAAGAGATTAATATTATTGCTCAAGATATTACAGAATACGGACTTGATTTATATGGTGAAAGTAAGTTAGTAGAATTATTAGAAAGGCTATTAGAAATTGAAGGGATTAAATGGTTTAGATTATTATATTCATATCCAGCTCATTTACAGGATGAGTTAATAGATTTGATGGCCCGCGAAGATAGGATCTGTAATTATCTTGATTTGCCAATTCAGCATGTTAATCAGCGGATTAGAGAAGATATGGGGAGAAGTGGAAGTAAGCAAGAGATTATGGCTAAAATAAATAGATTGAGGGATCAAATACCTGATATTGCTTTACGAACTTCGATTATTGTTGGTTTTCCTGCTGAGAGTGAAGCCGAGTTTGAGGAATTACTTTCCTTTGTTAAAGAGGCAGAGTTTGATCGCTTAGGAGCCTTTACCTATTCGCAAGAAGAGGGTACAGCAGCTGCTAAAATGGAAGATCAGATTCCGCAAGATTTAAAAGAAGATAGAAGAGATAGGTTGATGGAGTTACAGCAGGAAATATCTTACCAAAAGAATCAAAACTTGCTTGGGCAGAAGACAACTGTTTTAATTGAAGAGATTGAAAGAAGTAATGATTTGCGTATTGCTAGATCACAATGGGATGCTCCAGAAGTTGATGGTGAGGTATATGTTAAAGATTCTGAAGCTGAAGTTGGAGAGATGATAGAAGTTGAAATAGTTGAAGCCTATGAATATGATTTAATGGGAGTTGATTGTCAATGAATTTACCGAATAAATTAACTTTATTAAGAATTATTTTAATTCCAGTCTTTATGGCATTTTTGCTCTTTGAATTTGCTTTGCCAGAGCTTTATCTAAGATATATTGCAGTAGGAGTATTTGTTTTAGCAGCCATAACTGATGCTCTTGATGGTCATTTTGCTCGAAAAGAAGGACTGGTAACTAAGCTAGGTAAACTAATGGATCCTTTAGCAGATAAACTATTAATCTCTGCTGCTTTAATTGCCTTAGTTGAATTGGGAGATATAACATCTTGGCCAGCAATTATTATTATTGGACGTGAGTTTGCAGTTACTGGCTTAAGAGTTGTAGCTGCTTCGGAAGGGGTAGTTATTTCTGCTAGTAATTTAGGCAAGTATAAGACTAACTCACAGATTTTTGCTATTATTGCTACTATTTTAAAAATTCCTTATGCAGAGATTCTATTATGGATTGCTGTCTTGCTAACAATTATCTCTGGTGTTGATTATTTCTGGAATGCTAGAGATTTAATCAAGACTGAAAGCCAAAAAGATAGTGAAGATGATAATAATGATAACTAGAGAGAAGCTGATTAAATTTTTTGCGACTGGTTTTTATAGTGGCTTTAGTCCGTTGGCCCCTGGTACTGCAGGCAGTTTAGTAGCTTTGTTAATGATTTTTCTTTATTTGTTAGCTGGGAATCAAGTCTCCTTTCCATTAATCTTTATCTTATTTTTCTTTGGGACTTATTTATCCCAACAGGCAGAAAAAATCTTTGCCAAAAAAGATGCACAAGAGATTGTAATTGATGAGATAGTGGGGATGTTTATTGCAGTCTATGCCTTTGATAAAGAGGTATTGTTATTTATTATTCCTGCCTTTATCTTATTTAGAATTTTTGATATATTAAAGCCAGCTATAATTGGAAAGACACAGAAAATACAAGGTGGATTGGGAATTATGCTTGATGATGTTCTAGCTGGGATTTTTGCTAATTTAATTATGCAGATTATATTGTTTATCTTTTAAATCAGTAGCCATTTTGGCTACTTCTTTTTTTATGGGTAGATATTACTAGGCAGATTTATTAGCTAAGATTACTAATCTATGATATAATATTTTTTGCTAATAGGCAAAGGAAGATAAATAATAATAAAATTTATAGAAGGAATGATCTTGGTGAGTAATATTAATATAAAGTTGATAATTATTATTTTTATTGCTTCAATTATAGTTATTTTTGGTGGGAATTATTTAGTAGCTAATTATCGACTAAATCATTCACTGCATAACGATTTGCTAGCATTAGATGCGGTTGAAGAATTAGAAATTAGCGAGATGTCAGATGATAGTTATGAGTTAGCAATAAGTTTAAGTGGAGGAAGAGATTTACAACCTTTAGTTACTAAGATTGATCAATTAGTTATTAATAAGACTGGCGAAAGTCAGCAAATTAATTTTAACTTAACAACTAAAAGTAAATTTGAAAATGAATATCGTCAACTTAGCTTTTTAATTTATGAAGTGATTGAAACTGGTGAGTTTACAAAATTGCTTGAGAGTAGAAAAGATTATAAAACAAGACTAAGTTTAGATGCATTAAAGTTTGATATTGATAAAGATTATATCTATCTTTCCTTTGCTAGAGATGGAGAATATTTTTATAAAATAATCGAGCGTAGAGAGGAGGAACAGATAAATGGTTAAAGAAGTCAGTTTAGGTTTAGGATTAGCAGTTAGTTTATTTTTATTATACAATGGGATTAACATTTTTCCTGTAATCTTTTTTCTTGCTGTAGGCTATTATCTATTTAATCATCTTGGCAATAGAGCTAATGCAGATTTTTCTGTTGAGATAGGACAAAGTGATACAAAAGATGAAGCTAAGAAAGAATTAACTTTTGCAGATATTGGGGGCCAAAAAGTTGCCAAAAAAGAGTTATTAGAAGCTTTAGATTTCGTGAAAAAGCAAGAAAAGATTCAAGAGTTAGGAATCAGACCATTAAAGGGTATTTTAATGTCTGGACCTCCTGGTACTGGTAAGACATTGTTAGCGAAAGCAGCAGCTAATTATATTGATTCAATATTTTTAAGTACTTCTGGTAGTGATTTTATTGAGATGTATGCTGGTGTTGGTGCTAAGAGAGTAAGAGGATTATTTGATAAGGCTAAACAGAAAGCTAAGAAAAAAAATAAAAATAATGCTGTTATTTTCATTGATGAAATTGATGTTTTAGGAAGTAAAAGAGGTGCTAGTAGTAATCATATGGAGTATGATCAGACATTAAATCAGTTATTAGTAGAAATGGATGGTCTTAAAGCAACTAGTGAAGTTAATATCTTATTAATTGGAGCAACTAATAGATTGGAAGCTTTAGATAAGGCGATTATGAGGCCTGGGCGATTTGATAGAGTTGTAAAGGTTAATTTACCAGATAAAAAAGGTAGAGAAGAGATACTAAAGATTCATACAAGAAATAAACCGTTGGCCCAGGAAATAGATTTAAAAGATATCGCTCAGCAAACTTTTCAATTTTCAGGGGCCCATTTAGAATGTTTAGCCAATGAAGCAGCAATAATGGCTTTAAGAGAGGGAGAGAATTTAATAAAAGAGATTCATTTTAAAGAAGCGATAGATAAAGTTATCATGGGTGAAAAGTTAAATCGTGCTCCTGCAGAAAAAGAATTAAGAAGAATAGCTTTACATGAGACAGGTCATGCTTTAATTAGCGAGACTGTAAATCCTGGCTCTGTTTCAAGTATTACTATAACTTCACGAGGTAAAGCATTAGGATATGTAAGACATAATGAAGATGATGATAATTATCTTTATACAGCAGAATATTTAAAGGATAAGATTGCTATTTTAATGGCTGGCTCCTTAGTAGAAGAGATGTTATTAGGAAATAGAAGTACTGGAGCTGCTAATGATTTTGAAAAGGCAGTTACAATGGCTAAAAAAATAGTCTTTTCAGGTATGTCAAAGCTAGGAGTAGTTAGTAATGATAGCTTACCAAGACGACTATTATATGAGGCAATAACTGAGATTATAAGAAGGCAGGAGATTAAAGTAAAGAAAGTTATTAACAATAATAAAGAATTTATTAAAGAGATTGCTGATGAGTTACTTGAATCAGAAACTATTGCCGGGGAAAACTTTAGAACTCTGCTTAAAGAAAATAATAAATCTCCTTATCAGCAATTAGTCTTAAATTTTTAAAATAAAACCTCCACTTGATTTTAATTAGTGGAGGTTTTAAGATTATTTATTTGCTAAAGAGATATTAATAATAAAATCTCCTAACTCTGTTTTAAGAGGAAGAACTACAATTTCTTCTGTATCCACACTGATTTGATTTTTAGCTCCAGAAATAACTTGTGGTGGTGAGATATCACACTGATAATTTTTTTGATTTAATGTGGTAACTGCATTGCCACTGATTATATTTGCTAACTCCGCTATTGCTGAAGTCGCAAAGCTATCTATTGAGTTCATAGGCATACCAGACATCTCTTCAACAATATTTAATGCTAAATCTTCTGATAAGCCAAAAAAGATATTACCTTCTAAATTTCCAGTGACTCCAATAGAGACGTTTAACTCTTGGGTAATAATAGGATTTTTTTGAGTAGCTATATCACCTTTAGTTACATTTAACTCTAACATATTATTTAAAACTTGAGTGGAAGAATTATAGATTGGACTTATAAATTTCATGTTAAATCCTCCTTTTTAGCACTTTTACTTAAAAAATCGCCTATCTTCTGATCTTTATTTGCAACGTGATTAATTAGCCAAGTCATGAGACGACCAGAAAATTCCATTATTAATTCTTCATTTTCTTTATCTTTCTGAAACTCTGCCTTAAAATCTTCGATATAATTTTTAAAATCAGAATGGATCTGTTTATGTTCTTGCTGCTCAGGGTAATTAATTTTTTCGTGTAATTTTTCTTCAGCATCAAAATGGATATTAACGTATTGCCCCATAAAATCTAGAGTTTTTTCAATTTCATTAATCTTTTCTTCTAAAGCTTGGTCATTTCTAACAGTAGTTATGAACTTTTGCGTTCTTTTAAAAAGCTCTTTATGTTGTTGGTCAATCTCAGAAACACCTACTTTATAGCGTTCTTTCCACATTAAAATCACTCCTTTGTAGTTTGATTTATTAAATCTTGTCAAATTTAATTATATCATTTAAGAGAACTAAAGGAAAGTTTAGTAGATCAAAAATTATAGAGGGATATATTAGTTTTTGAAGAATTATAGCTATATAGCTATAATTAAATTATAGTTTGTATTTTTAAGGTATTAAAATAAATTTTAAAAGAGGTGATAAAAATTAATAAAAAAATTATATATTTTCTTCTTATATTATTAATAGTTCAAAGTCAATTAGTTATTGCATCTGGCAGAATGAATGTTTTAGGAGATGGGTTAAAGGGTATTGTAGAAGATCAAAGAAGTGAGATTAAACTTAATCCAGCTCAACTATATAATATTACAAATAATAAAGTGTTTTTAGATACTGAGTTGAATTTAAGTTTAAACCCTAATCTTAATGATGAGTTAAAGGAAAATAGATTAACTAGAGAAGTTTTAATTAACCCAACATTAATTTATCAATGGGATAGTAATAATACTTTAGGATTAGATTTTATTCTAGATCATAATTTTTATTTAAATAGATATGAGTATAGTAATAATGATACAGAAAAGGCTGCGAATTTAATTTCGCTTAGGATATCAGATGGAATGAGAATCAATGATGATTTTATTATTGGTGCTAGAGCAGGGATTAATAGTTGGAATGCTCGATTAGAAAATTCGCCTATTTATAAAGGTAAAGAGAATTATGATGAAGAAGATAGAGAATTTTTATTTACAAGTGGTTTTATTTATCAAATTCGAGAAGATATAATCTTTGATGCTAGTTTAGGTTTAAATAATTATACTTATCATGAAGAGAATATGTATATAAATGCAGAGGATACTAAAAAGGAATTATTTGCTAGAATTAAGTGGTTAGAGGATGAAGCTAAAAGTATAGTGGCTTTAATAGAATTTAAAGAAGATGAAATAATAGATAAAAAGAGATTTATTATTGGTAGAAATACTAGCTACAATGATTTTTTAGTAGCTTATAGTTTAGAATTAATAAATCAAGAATATGGAAGTGACATTAATTTACATTGGGGGGTAGAAAAAGTTTTTAGAGATAATTTAATATTTAGATTAGCAAATGCAGATGATTATACCATTTATTCTAACAGAGAGGAAGAAAGAAGATTTAGCCTGAGCAAAGTCAATTATTTGAACCTAGGATTAGGTTATAAGTGGAATGAAAATATAACTTTTGATATTTCTTATTTGCCAGAAGTTGATTTGGGCTTTGGTGATCAGGCGATTAAAGCTATTAATTTAAACTTGTCAGCTAAAATAGAGTTTTAAAAATCAAGAAAGTAGGTGTTAGTATGAAATTGAAATTTATTCTTAGCAGTTTATTAGTTATTTTATTAGTAACTGGATGTACAAATATGTTAAGTGATTTTGGGGGGAGTGGCGAATTATATAATTCTAGCTTAGAAGGTTGGGAAATAGTTGAAGATGGTTTGCCTAAGGATTTGGGTACTAGAGGTGTTGCTGAAAAAGATGGCCAAATTTATATGGCTAGACCAAATGCAATTTTTAGATCTGATGGTAATTCAGTAGAAGAGTATCTTAGATTAGAAGGGGGCTATCCTCGTATAGGTATGTTTTCTCTAAATGATGAACTCTATGTTTACAGAGGGAGTTCAATTAATAAAATTCCTTCTGAAGATGAATTAAATCAGCTTAGAGAAAAGTTAGACACAGAGGCATTAGAATATTCTGATTTAGAGAGTATTAGTACTCCTTTTGATTCCGTGCATACTAATTATGAAGCCGGAAACAATAGGATTTTAGCTTATTATGATGAAGATGCTCCAAAGATAAAGTATTATGATTTAGATGATGGAGAATGGATAGATACTAACTTTCCATCTAAATTTGATTGGGCTCATTCTAGAAGAAGTATCCTAGAGGATGAGGAAGGTAATATTTGGTACACAGGTAGAGATAATGGGACTTTTAAATACGATGGTAGCAACTGGGAAAAGATATTTGAAGGTTCAGCGTCTTTAAGTGTAGCTAAAGACGGTACACTTTATAGATCATATGAAGAAACACCAACGACCCAAATAAATTCAATCTTTAAATATGATTATAATAATGATGAAGAAATACCGGTTCATAGCCATCGTGGTTATGGAACCACCTTTACTCCTTTTAATGAATCTGGAGCTATGCTATCTGATAGAGGAGGACGCTTTGGCTCTATTATCATTGAAGATTCAAAAAAATGGTTACTCCCTTGTGATTATAGTGATGTAAATTTATCCGAACTAAAGCGTGATGATAAAGATATTAGATCGGATATTGTGGTAGCTGATGGAACAATCTATAACTTGCAACGTGTTGGTGGCTATGCTGGAGGCGATCCTAAAGATGTGAGACTATTAAAAATGACTCCTAATTTAAATAGACTACCTTTTTATACTGCAAATATTGACTTTGATATTGCGGGTTATCTTTCTGAGAAGAGTTTATCTACAACTGATAGAGAGAGTTTAACTGTTAGGTGGTTAGATAATGGTGATTTAGCTACTGCTTTTAATGAAAATGATCAAGGCGTAGTTAAGATTAGAAGTCAGAGGAATATTGTAGATACTATTACTTTTGATAGTAAGATTTTAGATATGGACATTCAAGAAAATACTAATCGAGGAGTTATTGCTTTAGAAGATGAGTTTGTTTTATATGACTTTGCTAATGAAGAAGAAATAGCTTCTATTTCCGATAGTGCTGATAAAAAGCGGGTCTCAATCAGTCCTGATGGAAATATAGTATTAACTTCTAATAAGGAAGTAAGGCTCTATAGTGGAGAGTTTGAAGATGAGTTATTTGCTGAAGAAATGAATCGTTCTTATGTTGAAGATGTAGAGTTATCTGATTGGGATAATTTAGTCTATGTTGTCGGCTATGATAATAAGACTTTGCCTAGTGGAAATCCAGTTCAAGTAGCTTATGTGAATGCTTATAATTATCAAGGGAATTGGCAATGGCAGAAGTTTGGCTTTGACGGCGGAGATTTATCTAATAATATTGCTGATACTAGGCTATATAGAGCTAGATTAGGTGATGATGGGGATTTATATATTACTGGAGAGAGTGCTGGAACTAAGACTATCTTTAGATATGATGGAGATAAGTATTATGGTGAGGAAGTTTTATCTAATACAGATCATTATAATGATCTGTGGAATACAGCTAGTGCTCATATCTCTTATTTTGCTAGGTTAGATTCTAGAAGAGGAGATATAAAAGATGCAAAATTGACTATGGCTAGATTAAATGATGGCGAATCTAATACTTTTAGAGTTAGAGATATTGCAGTAGAAGATGGCAGAGCCTTTATGGGAGCGACGAGTTCAGCTCATATAGCTAATCGAGATGCACAGACTATAAATGGTGATAGAGTAGGCGAGTATGCTGGCAGTGATCCTAGTTTATTAGGAGTAGCTACTGAGAATTTTGATCATAGATTGGCTTGGACTACTTTTAGTGAAGATGAAGGTGTAGGTTCGATGGAATCTGTTGATATTCAAAATGGCCAATTGGCTGTTTTAGGCTATATTAGTGATGAATATGATGATAGAAATAGAACAGGAGGAGCCTTTACTACAGGAGATTTTTATAGGAATAGAGGTTCCTCAGGTGAGCTTCCTTATCTGACGATAATTGATTTAGATGATAACTTTTCTAGGTAAGTGAGTTATGAAAAGATTGCTAGCTTGATTTTAGTGACAGGAGTTAGAAAAGTTAGTATAATTATTATATAGATATTTATTTTTACCCAAGAAAGGGGGGGAGTAGATATGAAAAGAATTCTAATATCTACTTTAATAGTCTTATTGTCTTTTGTATTGGCCCCGTCTGTTTTAGCAGCCCAAAATGTTAGCTCTCGAGGCTATGGTATGGGAGGAGCATATACTGCTGTTGTTAATGATGCTAGTGTACTTTATTGGAATCCTGGGGCTTTAGCTAGAAGTGGTAGCTTTGGAGGGATGTTGGATTTAGGATTTGATTTAAATTTTGAAGAAAATTACGAACTTTTAGATGACTTTGATAATTATGCCTCAGAAGCAGCACAGTATTTTATTGATGAAGATTATAATTTGGCTGAAAGCTATTTGTCTGATGGAATTGCTCTATATGAAGAGGATGTCTCTTCTCAGATTAATGCTTTAGCAACCTTAAATTTAGGTCGTATGGGAGTAGGCTTTATTATTAATGAAGATAGAGAACTTATTAAGTTAGGTGAGGGAGAAAAAGAGATTAATTCTTTTTCTAGAATTGAAGTTGTATTAGGTTTAGGTAGTGATGTGATGGAATTGCCGTTTGGTAATCTATCATTTGGGACTAATTTAAAAGGAGTTGCTGCTAATAGTTTTAGAACAGCCTTAAAAGATGTTGAAGGAATAGATGATAATACTGACTTAACTGATTTTTTCTATGAAGAAGAATATTTTGCTTATGGTTATGCTGTTGATGCAGGATTATTATATCAGTTAAATAGAGTTAGTGTAGGCATAAATGGTAGAAATATAGTTTCTGATTTAAATTGGGATTTAGAGAGTGATGAGGGATGGACAATTAGTCAAGAAGAGCCAAGGGATACTTTGGCCCAAACAGTTGCTGTAGGAACTGCAATTAGATTACCATTGAGCACTATCCTGGCTTTTGATTTAGAAATACCAGAAGAAGGAGATAATATATATCGCTTAGGAGCAGAAAAGAATATCTTCCGTAATTCTTTATCTTTTAGAGCTGGAGCTTATCAGCAAGGTGGGGATGAAGCTAATAGGATTTACACGGCAGGTTTTGGTATGAATTTAGCAGTAGGGAGTTTAAATATTGCTGCTGATAGTGAAGATTATGGAACCTTAACTGCTGTATTCAAATTTTAACCTAAATAATATAAAACCTCTAGGAATTAATCCCTAGAGGTTTTATATTATTTAAACAGATAAAAAAGGAATTTTATAATACTTTGTAGAAGTTAGTCGATATGGAGAAAATAAAAGGGGGATAATTATTATGTCACTAAAGCTGAGATTATTTATTTTAATTATTGTCTGTGTATTCATATTAACAGGAGGAACTATTTTGTATATGACTAATCAATCAATTGAAATGATTGAGGCAGAAGAAAAAGATAGTCATCAAACTTTAGTTAACTTAACATACGCTACAATGGATGATCAACTAGAGAAGGCAGAAGTATTAGCTATGAATCTAGTTAATAATCCAGAAGTACAAAAACTTTTTGCAGAAAGAAATCGAGAAGAGTTGTTAAACCTATTAGAAGCATCTTATGAGCCTATTAGTGATGAATTTGCTCAATGGCAGTTTCATTTGCCAGATTCTACAAGTTTTTTAAGACTACATATGCCTGATAATTATGGAGATGATTTATCAGATTTTAGAAATACTGTCAATGTAGCTAATCAGCAAGAAGAGTTAATTGCTGGCTTAGAAGAAGGCAGAGGAGGATATGGTTTTAGAGTTGTAGCTCCAGTTCAATATGAAAATGAACATTTAGGGACTATGGAATTTGGTTCTAGCTTTGGTTCAGATTTTATAGAAAGATTAAATAGTAATTTTCCTGCTGAGTATTTTATCTATAGATTTGATGACGATGATATAAGTTTAATCGATTCAGATGATTTATTAGCTGGAAGTACAGAAGATGACTGGCAAATAGATGAAGAAGTATTATCTTCTGTAGAAGATGGTAACGAAGAATTAGAATTTGTAGATAATGGACAATATTCAGCATCTTTAATTCCTTTTTATGATTACAATGATGAAGTTCGAGGCTATATTAAAGTTATACAAGATAGAAGAGGGATTTTAAATCAAATTAATGAGACTAGAAGAAATATGATTTTAATAGCTATCTTAAGTATCATTCTTATTTCCTTTAGTATTTATTATATTTTAAATAAGTCATTTAAGCCATTAGAAAAAGCTATTGAATTTGCTCAGGAGATTTCTTCTGGTAATTTAGATTTAAAAGAGATTAAAGTTAAAAGGGCAGATGAGATTGGAGAGATAGCAGAATCATTAAATAAAATGAAAGATCAAATTAGAGAAATTATAATTGAAATTGTTGATTTATCGGAAAGTATATCAGCTTATAGTGAAGAACTATCAGCTTCGGCTGAAGAAAGTAATGCTAGTATAGAAACAACAAGCGGATTAATTCAAGATATGTCAGCAGGAATTGAAGAAATTTCAGCTAGCTCACAAGAGGTAGCAAGTTTTTCACAAGAGGCTAATGAACAAGCAAGGATAGGTAATGAAAATATCAATCAAACTGTTAATAGTATTGAAGAAATAAACCAGACAGTAAATGAAACTGTAGAGGTAATTAATAAATTAGATGAGAACTCAGATGAAATTAGTCAAATAGTTGAATTGATAACTAATATAGCAGAACAGACCAATTTATTAGCATTAAATGCAGCTATTGAAGCTGCTAGAGCTGGAGAACATGGGCAAGGTTTTGCTGTTGTAGCAGATGAGATAAGACAATTAGCAAGTGAAACTGCTGAAGCGACAGAAAAAATATCTAGCCTGGTTAATAAGACTCAAAAACAGTCTGAATTAGGTATTAAAAAAGTAAAAGAAGTTGATGATAAAGCTAAGATTGGAAAAGAAGTAGCAGAAGAAACAGGAGTGGTTTTTGATAAAATTAAAACTTCAGTAGAAGAGACAGCAATTCAAATAGAACAAACTGCTAATGCGACAAATGAGCTTGCTCAAAATAGTGATGAGATAATAAGTGCTACGGGTGATATAAAAGGGATGTCGAATGAAGTTACTAATTCTTCAGAAGAATTAGCACAGATGGCTCAAGAGTTACAAAAATTAATAAATAAATTTAAGGTCTAAAATCCCAGCAAGCATAAAGTTTTTTAACAATAAATAAACCCCTTCATTAAATTATAGCAGACATTTTCGGATAAATAAGTATAAAATAGAAACTACTGGAAAAGATAAATAAAAAAGGAGGGGTTCAAATGTTAAATCAAGTAAGTTTAGTAGGAAGGTTAGCAAGAGATCCAAAGACAATTAATTTTGAAGAGAGTCAAAAAGTTACATTAATATTAGCGGTAGAAAGGAATTACCGTAATCGCAAAGGGAATGTAGATACTGATTTTATTTATGTAACTGCTTGGGGTAGATTAGCTGAGCAGTGTAGTAGATATTTAAGTAAAGGCAGATTGATTGCTTTGCGAGGTAATATTGAAGTTGATAGTTGGGATGATAAGGAAACTGGCGATAAAAAGTATCGAACTGAAGTTGTAGCACAAGAGATTAGGTTTTTGGATAGTGTTAGAGATTCTAAAGAAGATAATGAAGTAGAATCTGCTTAAAATAACAATTGGGAAGGTCGACTATAAGTTGATCTTCTCAATTTTTTTAATCTCTTCTACATATTGTGAAATGAATTCTGAATATGATAAAATAATATAGAGTTATTACAGTTTATAGTTTACAGTTTACAGTTAAGTTCAAGACCATTTAAGGTCAAAAGCTTAAGAACCCAGTCAATGAGCAGGGTCTTGACTTTGCTTGTAAAGGTTTTGATTTTAACTGTCAACTATCAACTATCAACTATCAACTATTAATCAGGGGGAGATTTTAATGCAAGCAGAAATTATAACTATTGGAACTGAGTTATTATTAGGGCAGAGTGTAGACACTAACTCAGCTTGGCTAGGAAGAAAGATGGCTGAATTAGGAATTAATTTGTATCGAAAACAATCAATAGGAGATAATAAGAAACGATTAACAACTTATATAAAAAGAGCCTTAGAAGAAGCAGATTTAATTATTACTACAGGTGGATTAGGGCCAACTCAAGATGATGTAACTCGAGCTGCTATAGCAGATGTCTTTGATTTAGAGCTAGTAAAAAACGAAACATCTGTAAGCGAGATTGAAAAATATTTTTCTCAAGCTGGCAGACAGATTACAGAGAATAATTATAAGCAAGCATATTTACCTGAAGGAGCAGTTAAACTAGCCAATTCACATGGTACTGCACCAGGCTTTATTTTAAATAATAGTGCAAAGACTATTGTAGTACTGCCAGGGGTGCCAAATGAAATGAAGGCAATGATGACTGAACAGGTACTTCCTTATTTAAAAGAGAAGAGTTTAGTAAAAGCTAAAGTGATAGAATCAAAAATAATTAAGACTTGTGGGATTGGAGAGTCTGATTTAGAAACAAAAATAGCTGATATTTTAAAAGAACAGACTAATCCTACAATAGCATTATTAGCTAATCTATCAGGAGTAAAGATTAGAATAACTGCTAAGGCTGATAATCGAGAAGAAGCTAGGGAGTTGATTAAAAAAGAAGAAGAAAAGATTGCGACTCGTTTAAGTGAGTATATTTTCAGCTATGAAAATCAAGAATTAGAAGAAGTAGTAGCTGAGTTATTATGGGCCAACGATTTAAAGCTAGCAACTGCTGAATCTTGTACAGGAGGTTTGATAGCAAATAGATTAACTGATGTATCAGGTAGCTCTAAGTATTTTGAGCGTGGTGTTGTTAGTTACAGTAACCAATCTAAACAGGAACTTCTTGGAGTAAAAGAAGCTACCCTAAAAGATAAAGGTGCAGTAAGTAAAGAAGTAGCAGTTGAAATGGCAAAAGGAGTTAAAAAATTAGCAGATACGGAGATTGCTTTAGCTACCACTGGAATTGCTGGTCCAACTGGAGGAAGTAAAGAAAAATCCGTAGGATTGGTATATCTGGCAATTGTTATTAATGATAAAGTAATTACTAAGAGATATAATTTTAATGGTAGAAGAAAAAAGATAAAGTATTTGACTTCGCAGTTTGCCTTAAATACTTTAAGAAAAGCAATAGATTAATCTAAGCTATAATTAGCTAAAATTAGAAAGGGAATATAGCATGAGACAAAATTTCATTTTCAGATTCCTTTTAACTACGCTGCTGGTATTATTATTTTTAAATTTTGCTGGAACAGCCAATTATCAATTAGATGCTTTTGAAGTGGAATTAGATGTAAATTTAAGTAGAGAAGCAAGTACAGTAATTAAATTTCCGCCTATAGGAAAGGTATTAGCAGAGACTCATAATTCTCCGGTTGAACTAGAGTTGACTTTAGAAGCTATTCATAAAGAAAGATTGAATTATATTATTAATAATGTTGCTGATAAAGATGAGTTAGTTGAATTATTAAATGAACGTGGTAGTGAGATTATGTATAGCTATTTATGGCGTTTATTATTGATTGCTCTATTAGCTGGAGTAATTTCTGCTTTGATTACAGGAGTTTCTCGCCGAAACTTAGCGGAAGCTTTGATATTAGCAACTTTAATTTTTGCCTTATTGATGATGAGTACCTATTATAGCTATGATATAGATCAATTTAGTGATCCGAGTTTTTCAGGAATGCTAGAAGCTGCCCCTTGGATGACGGGCTTAATCCAAGAAGGACTAGAAAATATTGATCAGCTAGGTTATCAATTAGAATTGATAACTGCTAATATTTCAGACTTATTTATTCAAATTGAGGGTTTAGCCCCATTAAGTCAACAAATGGGAGATCTGAGAGTTTTACATGTAAGTGATATTCATAATAATCCAGCTGGATTAAGATTTGTATTACAGGCAGCTCGTAGCTTTGCTGTGGATTTAATTATTGATACAGGAGATATTACTGATTATGGGACTCCACTAGAAGGGAAAATATTAGAAAAATTATCTGAGTTAGAAGTTCCATATATCTTTATACCTGGGAATCATGACTCCGCAGAAATTGTAGAAAAAATGTCGCAGAAAAAACAGGTCGAAGTTTTAGATGGGAAGATGATTGAGCGGAAGGGATTAAAGATTTTAGGTTTAGCTGATCCTGCTGCTGCTAGCAATAAAATGGTTGCTAATTCTGAGCAGTTAGAGCAGGCTCGAATTGAGCTAAATAAATTATATTCGAGCTTAGAGCAAAAACCAGATATTGTTGCAGTTCATCAAAAAGTAATGGCGAAAGATTTAATAAGAGAAGTGCCTACTTTATTGCATGGGCATACACACAGTTTTGAACTGACAAGAGTAGATGATACTGTGATTTTAGATACAGGAACGACTGGTAGTGCTGGAATTAGAGGGTTACAAAGTGAAGATGATGTCCCATATACAGTATCACTATTGCATTATAATTTAGCCGAAGAGAACAAACTTAAATTTATTGATATAATAGAGTTTTATACTAGACATGGTGGTTTTACTATGGAGAGGCAATTGATTAATTGATTTTCAGGAGGGATTTGATGGCAGAAAAAACTAGAGTTTTTATTGCTGTTGAAGTTAATCAATCTGTAAAACAGAGTTTAAACAAGGTGCAAAATTTACTAAGAGATTGTGCAGTAGAAATTAAGTGGGTAGAAAAGTTTAATTTTCATTTAACTTTAAAATTTCTAGGTGAGAGAACTGAAGATAAAATAGAGCAGATAAAAAAAGCTTTAGAGGAAATAGCTGCTCAAAATCAAGTTTTTGAGCTTGAAATTAATGGTTTAGGGGCATTTCCTAAACTTGATTTTCCACGGGTGATTTG
>LFCJ01001216.1_pt1 | contig 17673 bp, 31 predicted proteins | sample 643141 | NCBI WGS metagenome assembly LFCJ01 (sample SAMN03766243, study PRJNA286221) | soda lake metagenome | biome: soda lake; feature: Kulunda steppe; material: water; isolation source: sample B1-Br-g2 brine of Lake Bitter-1 | place: Russia: Kulunda steppe | collected 2010-07
AGGGGAGCAGCCACTACAAGCAAGCCACTACAGGGGAGCAGCCACTACAAGCAAGCCACTACAGGGGAGCAGCCAGTGCCAAGCGGCTGCATCAATTCAACATTCCTTCCCTCTCATCCCACCGCCTGATGACCAGAAATGCATGGCATGCTGTGTTATCCACAGCCCTCGTAATCCTTCGTGCCCAAGCGCCCCCGGCTGCGCATGCGTGCATGCAACTGAGACTGCAAAAATGCAGCCCCTCTCCCCCCCCTTGACAAATACACACATGCACATGGGCACCTGCGACAAATGCACACATGCACACATGCACATGGGCACCTGCGACAAATGCACACATGCACACCGGGTGCAAGCACACCTGCAGCCTCTCCACTTTGGCCCTGATGTCGTCCTTCTTGCGCGCCACCACCGTGGCCATCTGCTGCGCCTGCCGCAGCTGCTGGTAGCTCTTGTCGCCCTGGCGCTTCTTGTCGTCCTGCACGCGCCGCTCTGTCATATCCCGGATGTCCCTCTGCAGGCTGTTGGCCTGCGCGGTGGTGGGGGGAGGGTGGGAGGGTGGCAGGGCAGCCTGACCACACCAACTGGAGGGCTCACACAGCGCGTCCTCCTTGTCCTTTGTGCCTCTCTTTGCAGGGGCTGCTTGATCCACCCTGCCCTTTTTTTGTTTTTGACTGAATGCAGGGTGGCAGCAGCTGGTAAGCAGGTGCCGCCTCCAAATACCCCTTCCTCTGCTCCGCAAGGTCACAATCCAAGGCCCTTGGGCTTGCGACAGCGGAGCGCAGGTGCCGCAACCTCACTGTTGCATGCACGCTGCAAGCGGAGCGTAGAGTCCTCAGCCAGGTGAGTGTTGGGTGCAGATGGCGCACAGATTGGCGCCCTTAGCCTCTGATGAGATCAGGGGCCCGATGCCATGGCCCCAACAGACACACGGGCTGTGGGCCGTGCGCTTGCAAGTATGGTGCGGAGCCTTCCTAGGATGCAGGCAGGATAGAGGCCTTGTGCACGCTCCCCTGTGATAACAAGGTCAGGGGCCATCCCCTGTGTGGCCCATCCTTGTGTGGCCTGCAGGCCCGACCAACCTCAACGACCGCGGGCCAGACCTTCCATCACATTATGTTTTGTGTATAAGATTTGTGTATGTAGAAGAATTGAACCATAATCACATGAGTTAATAATCCATCATTTCATAATGATCTAATAGAACATTCAAATCTCGAGTGTATTGTTCTCTTATCTGAGCTATATCTATTCGTGCATTTTGCAGGCCCGGCCAACCCCAACAACCGCGGGCCAAACCTTGCAGGCCTCATGTGCTGGCAATCAGTAGGCTGCAATGGCACATTCTCGGGATTAGTGCACACACACATGCACACACATGCTCACACAGCCACACACACGCTCACATGCACACACGCTCACACGCGCACATGGGTATTTGGGGCCCACCTCTGCTTGGAGGCGCTGCAGGTCCATCTCCGTGTTCCCGCCACTGGTGAAGGCACGCTGCAGCGCGTCCGCGCGCTTCTGACGGCGCTCCAGCTCCCGGGGGTAGCGTTCATTCACCTGCGTGCACACGCACGCACACGATCACACATGCAAACGCAGGCTGATGTAGCCCAGTGCATGTTAGCGTGCATGCACCCTGGATGCCGTAGGCGGCACACATCTACCTACACCCACGCGCGTGCACGTGTGCGTGGCTTAGGGATGCATGGAAGACAGTGCCCACCAGCCTACCACAGAGCCGATAGAAGACCATCAGAGGGAGAACATGCGAGCACAAGCTTGTCAAATGTGCGCTCGAAAGCACGAAGGCGCGCCTGAGTGCCTGCCAGCTGTATGCACGCCCATGCCCACGCCGGACAAGGTCACGCCCAAGCACACGCTGGTCGAGTGCACGCCCAAACACACAGCTATGTCCAGCCACTTTGCTCCATGCACAGCTCCCCTCTGGCCCCATGTGCAGCTTTCCACTGCCCCAAGCGCTGCTCTCCACTGCCCCAAGCGCAGCTTTCCACCAGACCTGAAGCCTCTGCAGAGCCCCAAACAACTCGACAGAGTCCAAAAGGGCACTGGCCAAGTCGCCCCTCGACATATGCCCACCTCGCCCCACTCATGGCACACAGCAGTGCATTTTGGGTGCTTCCTTCTGTCAGACTGCACCTGGCCGCCCCAGCCCCAGAAAAAATGCGAGGGGATCAGTCGGCCAGTGCTGCGCTCAGGCCATCACAGCAAAGCTGACAACGCGCGCAGGGTTCACACACATGGGGTGTGCGGGAGGATGCATAATTGGCCCTGCGCTCAATGAGCCCCTCATGCTGAGCGCGAACCTGGAAGCGTGCAGGCTGCTTGCGCCCTCCCTGCACAGCCTTCCCACTCCCCTCTCTTGCGCGCACAACAGCACACACATCCACGCACACGCACATTCAATGCAAATAATAGACAATCGCATGCACACCCAGCGCTCACCTGGAAGCGAAGGCTGTTCACGTCCTCACTCAGGGCCTCCATAAGCTTTGATGCGCTGCCCTCCTGGTAGTTTGCGCTGAGCTCCTTCAGGCGCGCGGCCACCTTGCTGTAGCTGCTCTCCGCCTTCTCGAGCAGTTGGCGCTGCGTCTGCGCGCATCACCATGCGCGCAAGAGCATGAGCGTCGCAGGGCTACCTGCCCATGACGTAGGCAAGTGCCAACAACATGAGCTTGGGCGCGCAAGGTGTAGGTTTGCGCAAGATGAAGGGCTTTCAACTTGTGGACCCACTGTCACTTGCTCTGTGCATGCCACAACGTTGGCGCCATCTGTGACGGCCACAGATCGTTCCTTTCATGTGCTGGCAGGCGAGGAAACATCAAAAGGAAGAAGCAGCGCTGGCGCCCCTGTGTCATTTGCCTTTGGGGGCTTGCTTGCACCCCAAAAGCTAAAGCACTGCTTGCCCGGGTTCCGATTGATGATCAACAGTCAGCCTCAGTGGAACGCTCTTCTTATATGCTCACCCCTACAGCAAATGCCTATCATTATTAGAAGCCCAAGCTGTCTGTGCTCGAATTTCCGCGCCAGCAGGACCTGCTCAGCACACACTTATGCGACCAGGTGCACGCACCTGCATCTGGTTTGAAAGCGCCACTTCTTCATCCTGTTCCTTGCGTAGAGCAATACAGACCTCCAGATAGCTGTTCTTGTCAGCGACGCGGTCAACCTGCCCATATGGGAGAGTGTGGCTTGTAAAGTGAGGCAGGGAAGATCAACCGAGCATAGGCCATGGGTTGAGCTTCTGGGCACAGCTTGGGTTAGCACGTGAGGCTCAAGCAAGAGAGCAGCCACTGAAGCTAGGCATTCAACACAATGCCCTGGTGAGAACACGGAGCATGTCGATTTGGTCAAGAAGGTTTCAGGAAAGTTCAGCTTGTCTGGAGCTGTGAGCATCTAGCGCAGTCCTAGCTTGCCCAAGCCGCTTCATCCTGCTCCCAGAGAAACCCTGAATGCAAGTGCCTCGTGGCTTTGGGGCTTAAAACCCCCACACAACAAAAACATGCCATGCGCATACGCAGAACTGCCTTGAAAACAAATGAGGCTGCTGCACACAGTAGGCATTTCCACCCAAACCTGCGATGAGCCATCCCACCTGCGATTTTGCGCGCTCCACTTTCTCAGCCAGCCTCTCCTTTTCTCCCTCCAGGCTCTTTATCCTCGCCTTGAGTGCCTGATTGTCCCTATGGAGCAAGGACCCCAATCAGATACGTGATCATGCGCTGCCATCTTTTGAGCGCCTGCTGCAGTCCCACACACAACTGGCAGGGGCAGGTCAGGATCGACATCAGTTACAAAGCAAGGCTGTGCGATGTAGGCTGGTTTAACAGGAAACAAGGGCTGTGCAGGGAGGGGTCACATGGTGCCTTGGTCTTGGGTTTTCCTTTATCCTTTTCCTTGATCAATGCAGTGCGTATTTCCATCACCTCCGTAGCTTTCTGTGCAGGCAGGCGCAACTCCCTGCCAGCCTCATCCACAGCAAAGCCTAAGCTTAGAGGAATTTTTGCTGAGTGGCCTGGGCCTATTTATTAGCGCAGGCTCCCCTGGGCATATGCAGCGCATGCACAGAGAGGTGCATGGACAGGGGGGTGACTGCAAGCACACGCACTTGTTGATGGCCTTGACGGCATCGTGCGACTTGTGGGTCTCAATGAACGCTTCCTGGAGGCCCTTGATCTCCTCCTTGAGCATGCTCACGTCGGGGTCATAGTTGAGCTCCTCAGGCATCTGTGCGCACGCGCGGCACAGGCATGTCTCGCGCCGCATTTATCATGCATGCTTTGCTCACACACAGATGTATGCGTGTGTGTATGTGCGTGCGAGCATGTGTGTCTGCTCGTGTGCATGCGTGTGTGTCCGTGTGCGTGCCTGTGTGTGTGTGCGTGTGTGTGTGCACGCAAACAGTATGCGCACAAATAAAAAGAAAAAGAGTAGACAAACAAGGAAGCTGCGCCAGGCAGCCATCACCTACCCTGCACGCTAGCGTAACCAGAGAGTTTAGATGTTGCCCATAAGCACGCGCAATTTGAATCGAAGCTGCCTCACTCACATCAGGGAAACTCAGGTAGTGCCCCACGAACGCTCGCTTCTCCAGGAGCTCCGGCTGCGGCACCACCCACTTCAGGATGGGATAGATCACATCCTTGTCGCCCGCTGCCAGCAGCTGCCTGAATGTCATCCTGTCAGCCAACCAGAAGAAGAGCTTGGTCGTGCAATCGCTCACGCACATTACTGTTGTTACGTAAGGCGTGAGATGCGAGGGCACCCCCCTTTTTGGGACACATCACATAGGATGGCACTGTTTACGCAAGGAGTCGCCCCCATGCCAAGGCATACTAGCATGAACGGTGGGCCCTGGAGGCTTCTTAGGATGGCGATGCTGCATGAACAGCCACGTGCTTGCGCCTAGATCAAGCAGGTGTGGCTTTTCCAAGCCCTGGGTGCTATGCTGCGCAGCAAATGGCGCACTCTCCTAGCTGCGATCAAGCTGCTTGTTTTGCAGATGCCGTCATTTTGGTTTAGGCAGATTTGACTATCCTGCAACGTGGCCAAAAGATAATGGTCCCCTGGGGTATTGAGGTGCCTGTGTACCCCAGGGGTCAGTGGTGACAGGAAGCACTCGTGGTGTTTGCCCCGGTTAGGGCAGCTCATAGATCCGGCGTGTGCTTCAGGCCAGGAACTCACGTATCATAGTTTGGCTTGTACTTGATAATCTTAAGGAAGTTTGCAAGTCGGTCAACAGTCGCATCCAGATCCTCTTTGGAAACATCCACCTTCTGCAGACCAAACATGTAAATGTACTTGTTAGTGCACGTCTTGGCTGAGCGGTGTTGGCAGCACTAATGAGTTGAACCATTCGTGAGAGTGACTAGCACACTCACAGGGCACGCTGCTTGCAAGACGTGTGCTATTGATGATGCAAGCCTCCCAACGCATGAACATGTGCACTATGAACATGCCATTCCAGTCCACTGCTCTTGCAAGAAGTATTTAAAGCTAAAAAGAATTTACCAATCTTCTCTCATGTAGCTTTTGATGCAGGCCTGTTCATTATACCATAAAACTGAGCGCATCCAACAGGATGTGCACACAAGTTATAGTGGCGACAACCGCACCTGAAACTTGGGGCTGATTTGTGAGAACACATCTGAGACCAGCTGAAGGAGCTGCTGCGGGGTCTCCTCGCTGTTGCATGGACCAGGGGGGGATAAGTTAGTTCTAGGGTTGGGTATCTGTACTGCATTGCCGCTGCTGACCCAGCCAGCTCTGTTACAGCAGGTCAAGGCCATTCACTGACCTAAAGCTCAACAGCGAGAGCTTGTAGTTGAAGGGGGGCTGGTTGAGCTTGTCCACGATGTAATGGAAGTCCCCCATTTTTGACCTGACACTTCTCTAATCAATAAGCTGCAACCTGAGCTGTGTGTGCAGCCCCTCAGTGAACCCTTATGGGGGCGGGTGCCCACGCTGAAACATTTCACTTATATGTTCGGCATCGGGCTCGTCCAAACTGTTTACTTAAGGAATCACAAATTTCTATTGTATGAGAAGTTTCGATGAAGAAGAACAAATCACCCAGGAAATGTGTCCAAACTGGTCACAATGTTTCGTTAGAGAAAGATAAGACGAGCGCGAAGCAGTTACAACTCCGTCTTCTCGGCACTCTCCTTTCTTTGCTGTTGTTCTCCCGGCTCCCCCTTCGCCCCCTCCTCACCAGCAGTCCCCCCCTCCCCTGGCTTCTCCCCCTCTGCATTGCCCCCGGCTTTAGCCTCGCCGTCTCCTGCACAGGTGAACGTGATCGGAGGAATACATTATGGGATCAGGACACCGGTCCTTTGGTCATCCAGGTCAAGCAGGTGCTCGCTTCCCTGTCTAGACACCAGATGGCAAGGCAGATCTTTCTCAGAGGTGGGTTGTTACAAAGAAAAGTGCTAACCAGGGCTAGAAAGTGGAGCAAGTGAGTGATCATTAATACAGGGAAAGTCGCAGGCAAGCACAGTTCATCATGGGCAGAAATCGCTCAGCACTGTTTGGCAACTACACTTCGATGTTCAGTAAAGATCTATTTGTAAAATTTGCCATTGAAAGTAGACGAGGCTGACTATCCAGGAAAAAACCTACCCGGGGCAGGAGAGGGCGCAGGCGGCTCAGGTGGTGGCTTTGGCTTCTTCTTGTTGGCAATCTTGTTGAAAGCCTTGCTGTGCTTCTCGTACTCAGCCAACACCTGCCGTGGCACAGGCTCAGGTGTCAGGCTTGTGCGCAGTTCCGTAAGTGTTCCCGTGCAAGCACAGCAAGATGCGCGTCAATCTCTAGCCTGGACCTGCACCGATTCACACTTGCAAGGCTCACTGTGTCTACCCCGGACGGCACGCCGCCATGCTGCCTCCGCCCTCCAATGACCCCCACCCCCCCTTCTTGTCTGCAACATTTCACAGCCTTGCAGCCGCCCTGCCTGTCCTCGCTCACCTGCTCTGTTGTGAACGCAGGCTCCTCGTGGTCCTGCTTCTTTGCCTGCGCCTCCTCCTGTGCATCCAGCCACGCTAGGAAGTCGCCCATCTGCGGTGCAGGCAGGAGAACATCGGCGTGAGTCGATGAACAAGCGAAGCTCTCAGCACAGCAAAAGGGCCCCAATGAACTAGCTCCAGCGCTCAACCCAGGGGGGCAAGTTGGGTGAGGAGGCCAGGCGGCCATGCTACGAAGGAGCGGTGACCACATAAGTGGAGCACAAAACCCCGGGAGTCTGAAAACCAGTTACCAGCATGCGGCAAGCAAGGGCAGACAAAGGCCGTATGTTTGCTGGCGCATGCACACGCACCCGCTTCTCTGCCTCGGCCCGCTCCTCGGCAGTGATCCAAGGCTTTGCGCCCTCCCACATGCGCGCAGAGGCGAGCTTGAGGTCTGCGTCCTTGCGCACCATACCCACAGCCTTGGGCCGGCGCTCAAACTCCTGCACATGCACGTTTGCGCAAGTCTGAGCGCATTACAGATGCATGTATAGATATGTGTGCATGTGTCCGAAAGAGTGGTCACAAGCAGAGGTTTGCGCGATCAGCAGCAGCATGCGCTTGACTCAGGCTTACTTTGCTACGATCCCTCTGCGTTCGCCTCTTCCTTATTTCCCACGCTGCTCTCCCCACTCACCGGCATGCACTGTTCCATGGGCTCCCCATCGTGGTGTCACCCCTTGATAATACCCGTGTGGTGTCACACCTTGATGATGTCCGTGTGGTGTCACCCCTTGATAATACACGTGTGATGTCACCCCTTGATAATTTCCGTGTGGTGTCACCCCTTGATAATACCCGTGTGGTGCCATCCCTTGATAATATCCGTGTGTCCTCCCTCCTCCCCTTCTGTCTCGCTGCGCTCCCCAGTCACCAGCACATGTCGTGTCATGGGCTCCCATCTCCGACCCTCAGCACTTGCCCCCCCCACCCGCCCTCTTGCTGCGCTCCCCACTACTCACCAGCGCACGCTGCTTCATGGGCTCTCCTGTTTGCTTTAGCCCTGAAAGCTTAGAGCGGAACACCGAAGCCACCTCCGCGTCGCCCTCGTCATACAGCCAGTCCTCCGCCTCGCGCAGTGCGTCCACAAAGCTGGTGCGCTGCTCCTCGGTCGTCACCTGCACACACGTGGGTGCATGTGGGGCACTGCATTTGGGTTTGATTCACTTGATTGATTCGCTGAACTACATGCATGCACGCACATGTGCGCCCAGGAGTGCACGCATGTGGATGCAACGCTCCTTGGACATCGGCCCCATTCTGTCCGAGCACCCACATGCATGAAAACACAGGCACATGCGCACACACAAAATGACACACGCAGGCAGGTAGGCAGGTGCATGAACATGCGCACAGCACCTTGAGCAGCTGCTCGTCCTCGCCCATGAACGCATTGCGCATCTTGATGATGTAGCTCTCCAGCTCATTCTTAGCAGCCGCGTTATCGCGCTTGGCGTGCTCCAGAGCCATCCTACACGAGGGCAAGGATGTGGGAGAGGCAGGGAAGTGTGAGGGTGCGAGGGGCCTCAAGGCAAGCAGCCCATGGTGCACTGCCACGAGTAAAACATATCTTTCGAGTGGGGGAGGGGACCATGTCACAGGAGAGCCGGATGGACAAACAATGAAAGGCATTATCAGACTTTTCCCAACGCCCGGCATGCCCGGCATACAAGTGTGCTGGGTGCACGCACGCACGTTTACACACGCTAAAGCACGCAGGAGTGTGGTGCGGGAACAACCAGCCACAGGAGCGCCACGCCCACCCAGCGGCCAGCTACATCCCGTCCACGGTGCTACCTTGCCAAAAAGTGTGCTCTGCTTGCCATATAACATCGTGCTGCCATAGGTCCTGGTCGGTAGGCATCAGTGGAACAAGAGCCCCATAGGTCGCAAGGCCACAAGACGACAGACAGGACATAAAGAAAGTCACATTGCCACACTATCATCAGGCCACGACACAACTTGGCTGCCTCTTTGTGCCCACCAGGAGGAGACGGTCTCGCGCGCTTTCTGCAGGGGCTCTCCTGACAGCAAGGGGTGCGCCCACGTGCGCGTGATGTTCAGGCGGACCTGCACGCGCGCACGCACGTGCACACCGTGCGCATGGGGTCTGCTCTAGTGCTAACAATGTGGCAAAGCAGGGGTGCGGCAGAGGCTGCGAGGTAGAGCCACAGCCACACTCACAGGCATGCTCTGTAGGTGCGTGGGGGACTTGCATACAAAAGGGTCAGCACAGCAAGTGCAAAGCGCCGCGCTGCTGCAGAGATGGGGAAGTGCGCAGCTGCGAGCGCATGTGCAAGGAGGGCATGCTTGGCGCAGGCGCAAACAAGCGCGCAAATGTTAGCATATGCACACACACGTGTTCTCATGCACAACACACATACACCAGCTTTTTCTGTGCTGTACTTGGCAGTAGGCACGCTGCACAAGACATAATCCATGATCACACTCTCCCTGTTCCACACGCTCAAACCACATGCATGTGCCTGCCTGCCTCACCTTGGCCGTCTTGTTCCTGGGGACCATCACACGCTCCACGTTTTTCTCAGCGTCCGCCGTTTTAGCAGCACCGTCTGCGGACTCCGGGCCAGTGCTGCCATCAGCACCCTCCTGCAGCACAGCCAAAAAAAAGGGTTGCGTGACGGAAGGCAAGGGCAAGGTCAAAGACAGAGGGGTAGCTGCGTTGCTTTGGCAGGGCTTGCATGGCAGTGGAGTCCCTGCTCCATGCGCACAGGCACAAACACACACGAGCCGCTGGTCAGTGGAATGCCCGCATGGTTCACAGGCCAGCCTCTGGGAGTGTGCGTGTTATCACCCATGCACTAATATCAAGGTAGTTGCCAACGTTGGGAGTTCAAATGGCTCCCATATGAGGAGCATGTGCTGTCCTTGCAAGAACCAGACACATGAATCCCTGTCCTCTATGCCTCGTGTCCGCCTCTGGCACACAACGCTTGCCCTTTTAGCGCCTTCTAGCGATCAGCTGTCACCATTGATGACATCAACAGCCAAAACCCTAACAATCTTGATTCCGGAAGATCCGTGCGTGTCAATCAGGCACACCTCGTACCCTGTGCCCCGCCACTGGTCACATGTTCCGCATACTCACAGGACACAAAACACCCAACCCTGACTCAGGCCTCGAAATCGTTAAGTGGTCGAAATCGTTAAGAGGCGGCCTGTTCAGGCAGCCTGTTTAAAAGAGACTAGACAGCGCGCTCTCACCTCCAGCTTGCGCCCCTCTGCCTTGCCCTCTGCCTCTGCAGCCTCCTGTTCGGCCTCATCTTCCTGTGCCTGCTGTCCCTCTCTGGTCGGCTCCTCCTCAGCTGCGTCAGCACCTTCGCCTGCTGACTCCTCCTCCACGCCCGCTCCGTCTGTTCCTACCCGTTCCAGGAAATTTCATCAAGGGAGCCGGGGAGGGAGTGTCAGAGAGTTCCTTCTCAGGAAGGGCGCAGGGCTTAGGGCTCAGGTTTAAGGGCTTAGGGTTTAGGTATGGATCGGTCTTAAGGGGGGTGTAGGAAAAGTCCCCAAAAGGGAGCGAGCCAGGCATGGGACACAGAATGTTGCTCTGTTGAAGCAGACGTGACTGTGCAGTGTACAAGGGCGACCTTCTCTTCAAGCACACCTGTGATGCGACTGTGACAGAGGGTCACTTTTTGGCATCAATGTGACGGAAGATTGCTTTTTGGCGTCAAACGGGCTTGACAACACTTAGTTTCCTTGTACAAATGCTTTTGCTCAGTTCCACCTTGGTCATCCTAGGCTGCTGCTTTTTTGGCTGCGCGCAGCTCAAGCCCTCCAGCTCTTGTGCGGCTGCACAGGCAGCAGCATCCCTGGACAGAACTGGCCCGCAGCGCGATCCAGAAGGACTGAGGCCAAGCGTGCGCCAAATGGACCACAGGTCATCTTGTGCAGGACCGCTGGCCGTGCAGTGTAGCACGCACAGGCAAACCGTCCTGCAGCAACCTCTGCCGGCTCAGCACAGCGCACCAGAGCTGCAGGGGCAGCCACACTGCCGCACTCGCCCATGGCCTGGCTAATGGGAGCGCGCAGCGCTAGCAACCGGAGGCGCATGCATTTGCTGGAAGGAGGCTCCCGTCTACACTGTCTCACTTTCAGGAACACCTTGCTTGATTGTAGGTTGGCCCATTTAATATGCAAGAGCAACGGAGAGCAGCCTGGAGGATGTCATTAGTACTCTGACCCTATCCTCATCTCTAAACCACAGTCCACGTGGGGGGGAAAGGCACACGTCTCACCTTCAGCACTAAAGGCACACGTCTCACCTTCAGCACTAAAGGCACACGTCTCACCTTCAGCACTAGCACTGCCGCCCTCAGTGTTGGTGTCCGTGCTGTTTGTGGAGCTGCTGTTCGTGGGCTTCAGGTACTTGATGCGCTCCTCCATCACTGTGTACTGCACCACAGCCTGCACATGGACACACAAACACCCCTCCATCACTGTGTAGTGCACCACAGCCTGCACATGGACACACACACACACACACACCTCCATCACTGTGTACTGCACCACAGCCTGCACATGGACACACACACACACACATGCACGCACACATGCACACACATGGACACACCGCAACCATGCATGCAAGAGCCATTGAAGGCGGTGCGTGTCTACCATGTGGTTTTTGGGTGAACACAAGGAGAAAAGCTTGCTAAGGGATTAAAATGCAAGCAAGCACAGCTCAGAGCAATGCAACCCCCACGTGGTCACTGATAATTGGCCTTTTTTTCAATACAGTCTAGGCCATAGGCAGACGGGAATGCCCGGGGGCAACAAGCCCTGCTTCTTGGAGAGCTGCGCTGTTTGCAACTGTCTGCTGGCATCACACAGAGTTAATGGTCTGCTAAAACCGCACATAGGTATTAATTCACTGGCATCACACAGAGTATGGGGGTCCTGCTTGCAACCCCCAAATGCAGACCCCAATCCCATCCACACCCCTTCCCCTCACTTAGGTGCTATTGCTCCAGCTCTTTACCCGGGGCACAACCAAGGGGTAGGAATAAGGACAACATCACACAACCAAGAGGAAAGAAATAAGGGTCGCCATCACACAATCAAGGGGAAAAAATGAGGGCCAGCATCACACAAAGGACTGCGCCATCAGCCCATACGCACAACATGCTCCACGGAGCACAGTGCGCACGCCTGCACCACCAGCACATTTCCAACACTCCTAAGGAGTTTTACCCGCAGAGCCTCCTCGCAAGGGACAAGCACGGCACGCACGCCTTCTCACGCCACGCATATCCCCCCTTGGCATGCACATGCTGAACCAAAACATGTGTCCTCTCACGCCATGCACATCCTCTTGCGCCACGCATATCCTCTCATGGCATGCAGGGTGCACACATCCTCTCATGGCATGCAGGGTGCACACATCCATCCTCTCATAGCATGCAGGGTGCACACATCCTCTCATGGCATGCAGGGTGCACACATCCATCCTCTCATGGCATGCAGGGTCCTCTCATGGCATGCAGGGTGCAGACATCCTCTTGCGCCGCGCGTATCCTCTCATGGCATGCAGGGTGCACACATCCCCTCACCTCAGCTCTATCAAAGCTCAAGACGCCATCATAGCCAGCCTCAAAGCGGAGGTTCACTACCCCGCTGTTATTATACCTGAGAAAAGCATCAAAGCAAAGGAGCAGAGACATGGGTCAGGCAAGAATTGGTATATGCACCGTGCCATGGCAACTGTCTGCAAGCCCAACGCCTATCTCTATGGGCACATGCACATGCACAAAGACACAAAAACGCGCACGTCTATCGTTTATTGGTTATTTACTGCTCAAGCCAATGCTCTGGAAATGAGGCATTTGCTGCACATGCACCTGGAGGCAAATGTAATTAAACGACTGCCAATGCATGCAGTGCAGCAGCGGCGTGAGAGAAGCAGCACTGGCATGGAGAGGGGCAGCACTCACTTGCTGATCAGAGCTTATGCGTGAGACAAGAGGCACTGGCGTGGAGAGGGGCAGCACTCACTTGCTGATCACGGTGTCAATGCCGGTGACCTCAAAGCTTCCGATGCCTGGTTGGTTGGGGTCAGTGCCCGGCGGAAGGCCATGCAAGGTGCTGGCATTGTGGAACAGGCTGAGGCGGATGGGGTCCTTGACCAGGTTGTTGAAGTGCACGATGCGGCGCACGGGCAGCTTCTTCATGTAGGGCAGCAGGTTGCGCACTTTCTGCATGCGCGGGAGGCACGAGGGAGGCGAGGGCCGGTGGTGGGATGAGAGCCATGCAATGATTGAAGCAGTGTCAGCCACGCGTCCAGCAGAGATGTGACTGCCATGCATTAAAGCAGCCTGCACCGCGAGGACTGGTTCAGAGGCCTGTGTAGCCCAAGGAGAGTAAAATTCAAATCTTTAAATTCAATTCAATTCATTTTACTCTTTTAGCCTTTTCTTTTGAGCCCAAGGGAGTTAAGCTTGTCTGACACATGCACATGCAAGCTCAGGTACACGCCACCTGCTACTAACAAAAAGATGGCTGCAAAAACATCCGGCTCAGAAATGCAATGTTCGCTGATTATGGGTTTTATTAGGGGTTGCCAGCACCAAGGATGGTACCAAAAAATCGCAGATGGCACCGAGCATGATCTCTTTTCATGCAGACTAAAATTAGACAGTCCAGGATCATGTCTTCAGCACACCTCTTCTCCATCCGCCTCCAGCGCCGCGGCAGCTGCCCCTTTCTCTTGCTGCTGCTGCTGCTGCTGCTCCCCTTTGTGCAGCTCATCAAAGCGCAGTGACACGCCATACATGGCAGCATCAGCCATCCCAAACTTGCGCAGCCTGAAGCTGGTGGACAAGTTGGCAGCAAATAGGGACGCACCCCGCACCACCTGCGCATTGCACAGGTTGGGGAAAAGCTGTGCCTACCATACCAAGAGCAACTGCCTGAAGCAACAAATGCAAGCATCTTAAAGTCTGTGCACATACTGCACTGACAAGCAGCATACGTCGCACAGGCAGGCAGGCATTCTCCTTTTTGCAGGGTCTGAAAGTTTCAGATAGTCTTATCATGCAAAGGATTTCCCTCTCAGCAACCCAATTTCCTCAGAGAGGAGTGTCGAGCATAATATTCACATCTTTTTGTTGTTTGTGCTACTCATGCTTCTACACAAGGCACGTCAGGGGCTAGATGCCTTACTTGTGTACGAAAGGATGCGCGTTCTGTATCCTGTGATGCAACTTTTTGTGACTTCTGAAAGTCTTGGAAGCAAACACACAAAAACAAAAAGAAAAGTTGCAGCACAACTTATGAACATGCGAGGCATTGGCCTGAACAAGGGCATGTTGCGACTCAAGATTCTTTTACCCCATGCGCAGGACTAGGCCTAGGCTTTGCACTGACGCAGACATCCCCCTGAACAGGGAATGCATGCACTGCTCTTTACAGGGACTAAGCACTTCCATACTGCAGCACCACATGACATGCCAGTGATGGTTTGCCTCAGGCGCGCTGAAGCACAGAGCAGATGGGGCTGCAAGAGCGCTGCAGCATGTGTGTACCCGAGTGCAAGAGCGCTGTAGCATATGTGTACCCGAGTGCAAGAGCGCTGTAGCATATGTGTACCCGAGTGCAAGAGCGCTGTAGCATATGTGTACCCGAGTGCAAGAGCGCTGCAGCATATGTGTACCCGAGTGCAAGAGCGCTGCAGCATGTGTGTACCCGAGTGCAAGAGCGCTGCAGCATATGTGTACCCGTGTGCAACTGGCACAGTCAGCGTGCAGGCGCACACGACACACAGTACATGCACGTGCACACGTCAGCGCTGAGCGTATGCGAGGACATACACAAAAATCCCTGCAGCAGCAGCAGCAGCACGCAGATCCCAACCCCCCAGTGTGTACCACACACTGACTCGGTGTGCTTGTCCAGCGCCCTCACCCCTCACCCCTTTACCCCCAGACCCTGAGCCCAGATCCTTTCCCATGGAGTGTGCCACGCACCGACTCATCCGCGTCCATGTGCTTGTCCAGCGCCCTGCCGCTCAGCACCTCCTGCAGCATGGTCTGCACTTTGGGAATACGGCTGCCACCACCCAGGATCTCCACCCGCTCCACCTCTTCCACCTTGAGGCCAGACCTGGGGCAGGGCACAGGCAGAGAAAGGGCATGTATGATAGCTTGTGTGCTCGTGTGCACGCGGATGCTGATACATTTGTGCGCTGCAAGCATGCGGCGCACTTCACAGCTGGTGGATTACACTGGCGTACTCTAGCGCTCACAAGTTCAGGGATCCTGGAAATAGAAGGGCAAGAATGAAAGAAAGCTGGTTGGCGCATTCCTCGCAGGCAGTTTGGCAGTTTGGCACGGGTGTAACAGTTCATTCTGGCGTGGGTGCAGGAGCATGTGCGCAGTTGCACCCATACCTCTCCAGCACAGCCTTGAGGGGCCGGGCTGCTTGCTCGAAGAAGGGCCCGGCAAGCGCCTCAAACTGCTCCCGGGTGATGGACGCCTGTGCGCAGCGCAGCACCGCGCCACCCAGCAAAGCACAGAGGTCAGCGGGCGGGGATGCGGCAAAGCGCAGGCATGTGACGGAGGCGCGCACTGCACAATGCACCAGCACAGCACAGCAAGGCAGGCGGGAAGGCGGAGCCAGGGGTGCGATTTACCATGGGTTTGTGACTGCTTTGCAGAGGCTCACCAGAGCAGCTGCTGTGGAAATCATGCGACCCTTTTTCAAGGCATGTGATATCACACTGTGGGTGTGCATGGCCCACGGACGTGCATATTCATCCCCCTCCCCCCATCATGTGCTGCTTGTGTGTCTGATGCCATTGATGAGCAGCGTGCAAGGGGGGCATAGAGACCCCAGCAAGATGCGCATGCGTATCGGGGATGGGCAGCACACATGGGTCATGCCAGGCCCAGCTGAGGCTTCCCATGCCTTGAAGAAAGCTGGGCGGCGCCCCTGGTGCGTCTCATGCACCCCGCCCCTGCCCGTCAGCTTGCTCCTGCTAACAGGCAAGGCCACCCATGCACTTTGTTGATCACACAAGCCAGGGCCCCCTGCCCCTCCCACTCCTGACACTAGACGGTGTAGAGTCAGGTCTGGACTTACCTTTGACACCCCCCCCACCCCTCAAACCTAACAGCTGTAAGGCTTCTTACCCCTTACAGCCCTATGAACTTTCCGTCCTTGAATCAGTCGCCACACATTGGGTGCGAGCACACACACACACATACACACACATTGGGTGCAAGCAAGCACATGCCCCCTAGCATAAGGGTCAACCCTCATGTCTCTCTGAAGCGGTCGCCACAATCCATCACAAGTGCGCACCTGGTAGTCGATCCCGTCATGCAGCTCCTCCACAGACACAGGGGCGGCAGTGTTGGCGCTCAGGATCTCCTTGGTGCGACGGATCTGGGCCAACATGCAGGGCCAGTACAGCACATCAGTCAGATCCTAGGGGCATGCCCCAGACGAGCGCAGTGCACCAGGCACCAACAATCACAGGCAGCACCCAGCGCGGCGCGGTGGACAACAGGGTTCGTGTTGGCAGGGTCTGCGGCACAGCCGGGGGCCGCGTTTGCAGCAGCTATTTGCAGCGCACCCCTGGAGTCCATTCCTTTCCTATTTACTGCCAGCAGTCAGAGGGTGAGGGCGAATCTTGCATGCTTTTGACCATAACCTTTTTGACTCTTGCTTGTAAGGCAACCAAGTTAAACAGATTGTTGACAAGCAGCAATGCTGGACCAAAGCAAACCAAGCTCCTCAGGCTCTTGGCACCCTGTGCTCTGTGCCCTGTGCCACCCACAGCAGCCGACATGAAGACGCTGCTGACATACAAAGAGGCAGAGGGCCGCCGCTGGCAGCAGCAAACTTGGCACATGTATGCACATCCCTCATACTGCACGTTTGTGTCGGTTTCACTATCAAAGGAATGGCCTCGCTTGAAGGCCAAGCATATAATGCACCAATACAAACAAGCATACACACACTACGTGCACGCACATGTGCACACACATGTACACACACACACACACACACCTGCTTCCTCATCTTGGCCATTGTCCTGGGGTTGCCCAGCACGGCCTGCGCATCCAGACTGTGCTTAGCGGCAAATTCTTTGGCAAAATGCTGTGCCAGGAGCGCGTCCAGGTTGTTGGACCCACACTCAGCATCCCACTCCACCTCCTTGACCTGCAGTTGCCCAGGTTGCAATACACACTGGCACAGGTCAGTGGGTGTTCCAAGAGTGGTCAGGTTGTTATACACACAAGCACAGGTCAGTGTGCATTCCAAGAGTGAGCAGGTTGCGATACACATTAGCACAGGTCAGTGTGTGTTCCGAGAATGAGCAGGGGTTGTTGCCGACATTGATTCACTGCCTGCGACCACATATTCGTCTGTTCCATCTGGCCTTCAGGCTCTCCCTGTGCTGCCTGGTGTTGAACAGCCACACTCCTCTCATTGTTAGTAATAGCCTGACTACCAGGCCAACGGTCGATCCCACACAAGGGCTGAGCCTGGGAAGGTGCCCTACCAGTGGCTCATCCCCTGCTGCACCCAGCCAACACCAGTCCAGCACAAACCCCCGTCATTCACCTGCCTCTGAACTCACATTGACAGGAGGCTTCCTTTCGTGCTTCCCCCCCCCCCC
>LFCJ01001217.1_pt1 | contig 17670 bp, 21 predicted proteins | sample 643141 | NCBI WGS metagenome assembly LFCJ01 (sample SAMN03766243, study PRJNA286221) | soda lake metagenome | biome: soda lake; feature: Kulunda steppe; material: water; isolation source: sample B1-Br-g2 brine of Lake Bitter-1 | place: Russia: Kulunda steppe | collected 2010-07
CTCGAGTTGATCTCGTGGAGTCGGTTGAGCGATTTGAGCAGCGTCGATTTCCCACAGCCGGAGGGGCCGATGATGGCGGTGAGCTGGTTCTCCGGGAACTCGACGTCGACGCCACAGAGTGCTTCGACGTCGTTGGTTCCGGTGTACGTTACCGAGAGATCGTCCGTTCTGAGGGTGGGTTGTGAACTCATCTGTGTACTCCTGGTGCGTATCGGGCAAAGCGTCCGGCAAGTAGTTTCGAGATGATAATCAGGCCCAAGACGGCGACGATCAGGACGAACGACGCCGCATAGGCGTGTGCCTGGACTTCCTCGTTAAACGACATCGAGTTGTCGAAGATGAGAATCGGGAGCGTCGTCGCGGGCTCGAACAGTCCACCGGGCATGTTCGTGCTCCGGCCGGCGGTGAACAACACGGTTGCGGCGTCACCGATACCACGAGCAAAGCCCATGATGATCCCGGCGATAACCCCAGGCAGTGCCGCACGAACTGTCATCCGTGCCGTCTCAAAGCGCGTCGCGCCGAGGCCGTAGGTCGACGTTTTGACCGTCTCGGGGGCCGACCGGAGTGCTTCATCAGTATACCGGGTCATGATTGGATACTGGAAGATCGCGATGGCGACGATCCCGAAAAACAGACTCGTCCGTGCGCCGATGGCGATCACGACCGTCAGCACGAACACACCGTAGACGATCGGTGGTGTCGCCCACAGGACGTTCAGGAACATGTTGACGATATCCGAGAACCGGTCGCTCGAGTAATCACTCTGGAGGTAGACGGCGGTCGAGACCGCAAGGACCATCGAGACGACCGTCGCCGGGCCGACGATGAGGAGACTCCCCAACACTGCATGGAGGAAACCACCGTCACCCTCGAGCATGTACTGTGAGCCCGGCGGCGTAAACACGAGCGATGGCTCCGAAAGCAGTGCCCACCCGCCGCGGGCGATGGTGACACCGACGACCAACACCATGACGCCGACGACGAGTGCAGTTGCTGCCCGTGCGAGCGTCTCGAACAGTCGCTGTGTGGCATAGCGGTCCATCAGTACTGCCACCTCCGTCGGAGACGACGCTGGGCGATCATTGCCCCGAAATTAAACAGCCAGACGACGACGACGAGCATCAGCCCGACGAAAATAAGCGCCGACTGGGTTATCGGCAGCGACATCAGTTCGCCGAAGTCATTGACGATGAGCGTCGGTAGCGTTTGTCCCGTTGCAAACAGCGAGTCCGGAAGCTGATTCTGTCCACCGATGAGCATCGCCGGGACGATGGTTGCACCGAAGACGCGACCAAAGCCCAACAGTACTGCAGAGAAGATTCCGGGGCCAGCCGCTCGCAACAGCACCGACCGAATCGTCTCCCACTTCGTCGCGCCGACGCCGAGTGAGGATTCACGCAGTTCGGCCGGCAACGCCTCGAGTGACTCGACCGACAGCGAGATCATAAACGGGGTGACGACGATTGCCATCACCAGACTGACCGTAAAGATGCCCAGTCCGGTCGCACTCGAGCCGACGGCCGGCGCGAGGTAGTTGCCAACGAACGGGACGACGACGAACAACGCGACGAGCCCGAAAATAACGCTCGGGATCGCCGCAAGCACGTCGATAAACGACGAAACGAGTACTTTCAGCCGTCCCTCGGCGTACTCGGCGATATAAATCGCTGTCAGGATCGCGATCGGCGTACCCATCAGCATCGACAGGACAGCCACGTAAATCGTCCCGACGATCGCCGGTAGAAAGCCAAACTGGTTTTGTGCTGGATCCCAGTTCGAGGAGGTTATCAGCTGAACCAGCGAGTACTCGGCGAGCAACGGCAGTGATCGGTGGACGAGCGTCGCAACGATCAACACGAACAACCCGATTGCGAAGTAGCCAGCAAACTGCAACCAGTACTGGCTCAGGCGGTCGATCCGCAGGCGTCTGCTAACACGAGTCGACGCGTTCGACAGCGTAGAGTCGCTCATCCGTCACTCCGGACCGTCGGCTAACTCTTCTTGGACTTCCTCGAGACGGTCGTCATCGAGGGGGACGTAGCCGTTGTCCCGGACGTACTGCTGGCCATCTGTGAGCACCCACTCGACGAACTCATAACTTTCATCCTCGAACCCGCCATCGGAGGCGAGCCACATCTCGCGGGCTGGTGGGGCCGGATACGTTCCCTCTTCGACGGCGGCGAGAAACTCATTGCGGGTGTCATAGAACTGCTCGTCGTCAGAGAGGGTCCCGTCATCGTCGAGATCGAGCGGAATCGGCCGGACATCTCCCTCGAGTTCACCGCTCTCGAGGTCGTAGACGTAGTTGATGTTGTTCAACGAGATGGCGTTTTCGTTGCTGCCGATCGCCTGTGCGACCCGCTGGTCGCCGTCGTGGTTTGCGTCGGCCAGTTCCTCGAGTTCGCTTTCGGTGTATGCGTTGTCCTCGCCGCCGAGGAAATCGCCCCACTGTTTGTACGCTGCGGAGGCATCTGACCGGCCATACACTTCGATCTCCTCGTCGACGTCGACATCGTACAACTCGCCCCAGGTTTCGATCTCACGGGTAAATACCGCCTCGAGATCGGCTCGTGAGAGGCCATGCTGTTGTATCTCGTCGATAACGGGGTTGTCGACGTTGACCGTGCCGACGACCGTATCGATAAGCATCGGGACGGCAAACAGCCCCTGATCGAGTTCGTCGTCGTCGGGATCTCGGCCCATCATGGCGATATCGACCTGGCCGCCGAATAAGTCCGAGACGCCGACGCCCGTTCCGCCGCCGCTGATGTCGAACGACGTATCGGTTTCTTCACTGTAGATATCCGCCCAGACCTCGACCATCGGCAACGGGCCAACGCCACCGGAGATCCGAACCGCAGAATCGGAACCCGAACCGGACATACAGCCAGCCACCGTTGCTACGGTACCAGTTGCAATCGCACCGAGTGCACGCCGACGTGACAGCGTTCGTTCCATACCTACGTCCAGACGTTGGACATTTGAAGGGGTTCCTCCTCTAACAATCGTTTCCTCGAGAATCAACTATCGGAGAATGTTGTGACCGAACGCTCGTGGTAGCACCTTCCACGTGGCTCTCGGTCACAGGGCCAACGCTCGTGAGCCGACCAGCGAGCGGACATACCGCTACGTTCGACCGTTTTGGGCGTCAAGCGCGGCTAACACAGTTATATTGTCGGCATCGACTCCACTCTCCACTCACAGTCGTCGCCCGGAGACCGACTCGAGTGGCTCTCTCACGGAAGACTCTCAGGAGCGAGTCTCCGAGATAGCAAGAATATTTGCCGCTTTCGCTCACGTCATGGGTTCACTGGTTGTTCGGTGTCCCCTCGAGTAACTCATCGACCAGTCGGGTGAACCGATCGAGGAGTCGGTCTGGAACCGTCGGCTCGATCACGGCGAGTAACTCGGCGGTGGGTTCGGGATCGACGAGCGAAAGCGAGACGCGATTTCGCTCGTCGTAGCGTTTCTCGACGAGATCGTGTTCGACGAGTCGACCGACGTGGTACTCGAGGGTGCTTCTGGCGATTTCCAGATCGTCGGCGACCGCTGTAGGGGTGGCCGGCTCACAGTCGAGAAGATAGACGACGATTTCGCGGCTGGTTTCGCGGCGAAACAGGGCCAGTGCGGCGCGTTCGTGCTCGTCGTAGGTGGGTGGATAGTAATGCGTACGCCCGTAGAACTCATCACGGACGACCTCCTCTTGTGCGAGCAACCGACGCATGTGATACTGAATCTGTCCCGGGGCAAACGATGACTCTCTGACGAGATCGTTGAAGTGTATCCCGGCGTTGCTGTGGACGTGTGCTCTGATTTGACGTTGAGTATCGCTCATTGGTATCGTGGGATTCGACTGCGTTCGATACCGGGGCTAGCGTCGTTTGGCCGATAAGGGATCTGGCTCGTTCCCAGCACGTAAGAACCGGCTATTTGACGGTAAATACCAGTTCTATGATGGTGTCTGTTGGAACATCTACTAGTACTCCGCCAAGCGTCGACTGATGGGTCGAACCGACACCCGCCGACTGGTTCGACCCATCAGTTCAGGCTTGCCAAAGCACTAGAGCCGGAGAGACCACACAACGATGGTCGTCTCTTTTTCGTGATCGACCCACCTGAGAGGCGGCGATCACTGGTGAACCCACCCCGAGGTCAAGCCTCGGGGCTTCCTGCTTCCACGACACGCTTTGCAGGAACAGAAGTGGTTCCCGTAGGGAGCGCAGTCTCCACAGGCGTTGATTCGGAGCGTCCCGCTCCTATCTGTTTGTGACCGCGAGAAAGGATGTTCTTCGCCGCGTTCAGGTCTCTGTCCTCGGTGTGACCGCACGCCGGACAGGAATGTTCCCGAATCCAGAGTGGTTTCGACGTTTCCACACCGCACTCCGAACACTCTTTGGTCGTTCCTGCTGGTTCGACCCGAACGACGTGAGTACCATACAGGTTGCCTTTGTACTCCAAGAGTTCCAGAAACCGCGACCATGCGGCGTCCTGCTTGTTCTTGGCGTTCTGACTGGTTTCCAGCAATGGCTTTACGTCCAAATCCTCCACAGCCACCAAATCGTACTCTCGGACCAGCCACGTCGTGAGTTTGTGCTGGTAGTCCAGCACTTTCCGTTTGATTTGCCGCTTTGCCGTAGCGACCTTCTGCCGTTGTTTCTCCCAGTTGTTCGACCCGTGTTCTTTCCGGTCGAGTTTCCGTTGTTCGCGCCCGTAGCGGTCGTACTCGTCTGACAAGTCGAGCATATCGACTGCTGTATCGTCGCTGGTGTGGATGTACGAGAGAATCCCGAGGTCTACGCCCACGCAGTCGGCAGAGTCGAGCGTCTCTGGACTGGGCTTCTTGGGAAGCTCGTCGTCTGGATGTTCCGTGACGAGACAAACGAACCAGTCGCCGGTTCGCTCCTTTTTCAACACGACGCGCTTGATGTTCTCGGTTGTGGGAAGCTCTCGGTGCGCTCGAATGGGGATGTGACCGATTTTCGAGAGTCGAACAATGGCGTACCCATCTTGGCCCGTGGTGTGATTCACGTCGAAGCCTTCGGATTGATACGCGACTGACCGACGTTCGCCGCTTCCCTGCCACTTCAACCGGCCTGTCTTGTGGCCGTTTTCCCGCCGCCCCTTCTGCGTCTCGACGTTCTTGTGTATCTCCGAGACGGTCTGTTGGGCGGCGTGTGCCGAGACTTCCGAAAAGAGCGGCCACCGCTGTTTCCAGTCGGTGAGTTTGCGGTGCTGGTCGTAGGCGGTTGGCCGGTTTCCATAGTCGTGTGAATAGTAGTCGCGGATGGCGTGGTTTCGTATCTGCCGATGAATTTCGATGTGACGCCACGCTTCGCTGGCGGTTTCTTCGTCGAGATACGCACGACAGCGAAGCGTTACGTCCATGCGAGTTAGTCCAGTCGTTCGACAGTGAGTTTGATTCGGTCTCCCGGTTCGATACCGAGCGGTTCGCGCACATCTTCGGGAATCGTGACCTGTCCCCGGTCACGGACAGTCGGGTAACATTCCATCTCTGTCTGACCCATGCACACTCATTCTGATTCAATCGGAATATGCGTTTCGATACCGTAGGCCTGTGGGCCGGGAGAGACAACCCGGCGGCTGGTCGGTCACTGTCGGCTTCACCCTCGGGGTCAAGCCCCGAGGCACTCGCCTTGTACCGCCTGTAGATGGTAACCATGATTGTCACTCCGTGGTCAGCCTCGAGACCGTCGTCTCGATTTCCTCGACGCTCGAGACGTGTTGTTCGTTTGCCACCGCGATCTGCTCTGCGCCATCGGCGACGCGTTCTGCCTGCTCGAGTACGTCGTCGACCAGTTGTGCGACAGCTTCCGTGCTGGCAGCCTGATCGTCGGTCGCATCGGCTACCTGTTCGATCCCCTGTGCGGTCTCCTCGACGGTCTGGCTGATCTTCTCGAGTGTCTGGGTCGCGTTTTCGACTTCGGTCAACCCTTTATGGACTTGCGTCATCGTCTCCTCGAGACGGGAGACGGTCGCTTCAGTAACCGATTTGATACTGGTGACGAGCGCTTCGATTTCGCTTGCCCGCTGTTTTGACTCCGCTGCCAGTGATTTGACTTCATCGGCGACGACGGCGAAGCCCCGACCGGACTCGCCAGCGTTTGCGGCTTCGATACTGGCGTTTAGCGCAAGCAAGTTCGTCTGATCGGCGATGTCGGTGATTACATCGACGATTTCGTCGATCTCGCTGACACGAGCCTCAAGCGTGTCGACTTCGGCGGTGACATCAGATGTCGACTCCTCAATTCGCTTCATCACCGTGACCGCCTCCGTCGCTGCCTGGGTTCCGTCGCGTGCCCGTTTTTTCGCCGTCGTACTCGTTTCTGTGACTTCCTCAGCCGTCGAAGCAATCTCCTCGACCGTCGCAGCCATATCCGAGACTTCGCCGACGACAGTTTCTACCGAATCGGCCTGTGAGCGGGCCAGGTTACTGATCTCTCCGGTGTTCTCCGCTACATCTCGAGCAAGACGGTTGGTGTCTCTGGTCGTCGACTCGATATCTGTTGCGACCGTTTGCTGGCGCTCGAGTTCGTCGGTGAGTTGCTGGCTGTAGGCGTGGATGTACGTGTCCGTCACGATCTGCATATCGAGGGTCAGGATCCGGAGAAAGGCCAGGATGTCTTCGACTGTCTCGTCGATCTCCGTTCGAATCGCGTCCTCGAGACCCGTGGGTTCGTCTCCGACTCCCGCTCGGTCGACCAGTGTCTCGGCCAGTTGCTCCCCGATCAGCGGGAAAATCAGATCGTAGTAGACGCCATACTGTCCCAGATAGTACTTCATCGGCATCTCTAGCATATCGTGCAATTTTCCGATTCTGGCCCGATCTTCGAGATACTCCCGTCCGTACTCGCCGCCGGCGAGCGTCACCAGATACGCCGATTGCGTCCGCTTGAGCGGTTCGATCGATTTACCCGATCGACCGATGATCTCGATCGCTTCCTCGTAATCTGTCAGTTGATCATAAAAATTGTCTGCGAGCGTGTCGGCATGGGCTGTGAGCAACGGCCGATAGCTAGCAAGCCGGTCTGCATCGTCGTCATCGAACCCAATGAACTCCTTTCGCCACTCGAGTTCAGCCTCGTCCAATTCCGTCTCCTCGAGTAGTGTCTCGACGTCCAATCGCGCGTTCAGTTGACCCGTTCCAAACTCCGACCGACCGTACGACGGTGACTCCATCGTGACTGACATTATCTATCTTGGATGATTACGGTTATTTATGCAGTAATTTTGCCAGCTGAGACAAAATCCTCTGCCATATGGGGTGTTTTTATTACTATGTTGGCACTCACGTGCAGCAGTCGGGCAAAAATCTATAGTTCGGTTCTCGAAAGCGCACCCACAACCGAAGCACATACGTGTCACTCGAGTCGATAGGAGACAGCGGATGTCTCTGATCCCACTCGAGGCCGACTGGCTGAGCCCCGAACTTGCGCCGGTGCTTCTTGCGGTTATCGTACTCGCAGCGATCGGCACGACCGTGCTCTTTTGTTTTGGGATCGTGGCCTATCACCGTCGGCGGTCGTTTCGCTATCTTCTCATTACGATCGTCCTTGGACTGCTGGTCGTTCGAACCGGGGTCGGCCTCGGGACGGTGTTTGGGTTCGTTCCGATGACGATCCACCATCTCATCGAACACAGCCTCGATTTCGCCATCGCGGTCTTGATCCTCTATGCAGTCTATCGCAGCGGCACAAGCCAACGTGAGTCGTCGGGCAGTTTCGAGGGCGACTAGCCGAGTTGTTCGAGGATCTCTCGGCCCTCGAGATAGACGAAGCCGTTTCGATCGGCGTAGGCACGGGCGTCGACGGGTGAGAGCGCCCCACCGGTTTCGTCGTCGAGCATCTCACAGACGACGACTGCCGGCGGGAGGTCGGCAGCCTCGGCCAGCGCAATCCCGAGTTCGGTGTGGCCCTCCCGCTGGGTGAGCAACTCGGGGGCGGCTTTGAGCAGGTGGACGTGGCCAGGCACCCGGAAATTTGTGGCGAACTCCGTCCGTTCAGGAGCGCCAGCGGCCGCTCCCAGTTCCCGGATCGTCAACGAGCGATCGGCATCAGTGATTCCGGTGTAGGTGTCGTGGTGGTTGACCGTCAGCGAAAACGACGAGCGTTCGTCGTAGCCGAGGTCGTGATTGCGGGTCGCGGGGTGGTCGACGCTCTCCTCGAAAAACGGCAGGTCGAACGCCTCAGCGACCTCGTGGCTCAGGGCAGTACAGACGAGCCCACCGGCGTCGTTTCGGAGTCGGGCAACGGCCTCGGGCGTGACAGCGTCGGCGTGATAGATGAGGTCGGTCTCGCCCTCACGGTCGGCCGCGTCGTGGACCAACACTGGATCGCCTGCCCGCATCGCCTCGAGGGCCCGGTCGACAGCCTGTGTGTTGTCGGCCGTGAGTTCGCCGTGGCCCGCGTCGGGACCCGACCGAGAGCCGGCATGTGAGCCGGTCATTTCCCATCCCCCACCGTGACCGTCACGTGCTCGTCATCGGTAAGGGCCAACTCCTCACGCAATTTCACCGGCGCGATCACTTCGAGTTGGTCCTCGTCGTGGTGGGTTCGTTCCGGGGCGATCGTGTGGGCGTCCTCGTATCGGTCGCCGTCGGCAGTCTCGATCGTCGCGGGGTAACAGACTGCCGGACCGTAGGTTCGTTCGTCGTCCTCCCAGCCGTCGATCGTGATCGGCTCGAGCGAGGCGACGGCGCTGCGTCGACGCACGCTTTCCTCGGTGAGTGCAACGTTGAGCGTCCCCGGGAACGGCTCGTAGCCGAGTCGGTCCTCGAACTGGCGTTTATAGCCCGGAAGCGAGATGTAATGACGCCCCTCGCCCATCCCGCCCGTGATCGTTCCCTCCAGGCTGACCGCGGCGTCGGTCTCGAAGATCCGACGGTACTGTTCGTACTCGGCTTGCAACGTGCGTTCGCCGGCGTCGGTAATCGCGACCCACTGGCCGTCGCTTACGGTATCCCGCTCGAGGAGACTCGCACTCTCGAGTCGTTGAAGGCGACGCGAGGCGGTCTGGTTCGACGCCTCGAGCCGGTCTGCGAGTGCCGAACACGAGAGTTTGACGTCACCCTCGAGGCCGCCCTCGAGTGCAAGCAGTTTGAGAACGGCGAGTTCGTCGTGCCCGATGGCGGCGTCCGCAGTAACTGACATACCCACACTTCTGCTGGAAGCGGGAAAAGCATATCGGAAGTGGAATGGATAGCAAAAATGTGATGGTCGTAACCGAACCCGGTATCGCTACTGCAGCGTTGGTCCATCCAGACAAAAACCCACCGGTCGGGGCCTACAGTTCCTCGAGGATTTGTTTGGCGAGCACCGCAACCGAACGGTGAGATGAGATCTTAGTTCCGATCAATCCCCGGTAACCGGATCTCTCGCCCAGAACTCGCTGTCTTTTTTCAGTTTTGGAACCCAGGTATCACGCGTTTTCGAGAGCAATGCGACTCTCGAGGCCGGGACTCCCTTACACTCGGTAAACTCGGGCATATACTCGCCGACGGCCTCGGCGAACTCTTTGACTTCCTCGTGGGTCGGCATCGAGTCGCGGTCGAGTCGGCCTCGAGAGTGGCCGACGTGCATGTAGGCTTTCAGTTCAATAAAGTCGGGGTCGGCTTGCTGGTAGAAGCCGGCATACCAGTCGGGGTGGTGCATGTTCTCGCCGTTGACGAGCGTCGTTCGCAACACCGTCCGCGTCTCGTCTTTCGCAGCGAGGACGTCCATCGTCTCGAGTAACTTCTCCCAGGCGTCGTCTTCGACTGCTTTGACGACCTGATCGAAGGTGTGGCGTTCGGGGGCGTCGACGCTGACGTACAGTTGGGTCGGATCACACCGTTCTAAGACCTCGGGACGGGTACCGTTAGAGACCAAAAAGGTCGTCACGTCCCGGTCGTGGAAGGCCTCGATCAGTTCCGGTAGGTAGGGATACAACGACGGTTCGCCGTCGAGAGAGATGGCGACGTGACGGGGTTCCATCGCCTGCTCGAATACCTCGCGGGGGACCTCCTCGTTGCCACCAAAACCCGACAGCAGTTTCTTCTGGAGCGAAATCGAGGCGTCGACGACCGCCTCGGGATCGTCCCACTCGACGTCCTCGAGTTCGTAGGCGTGCCCGCGGTGGTCGCGCCAGCAAAAGACACACCGTTCGTTACATCGAACGACCGGCGTCATCTGAATACAGCGGTGGGATTCGATCCCATACCAGATGTTTTTGTAGCATTTTCCCTCCCCGCGTAAGGCGTTTGCCGTCCAACCACAGGTCTGGGCAGCGGTGTGGTTCTCGCTGTGATAATCCGGTGAGTCGACCTGCTGTGGACTCCCGTCGGAATCGCTCATTAGCGTACACGTACGTCTCCGACGACAAAAACGTCCGCGTTTCCAACGGTCTGTCGACCGCTCGTTCACAGAGTGACATCTCCGCACCCTGAACGGTGTGATACTGCCGGCTGTACCTGTGTGACGATTCTCGCTACCCTGTGGCAGCGAGAATTGTACATGACTTCCCGTCCCGCAGGGTAGACTATCGGGGTTGATCCGGATCACAGCCCCACAACCTCGAGACTCTTTACATCTCAAGCGGCATCTTACCGGCGATGATTCGAACCCGACGCTGCCGATATTGGCACTGACTCTGCGTGTCCCAGACGCTATCGATGGCCGATGTTGCGACGATCGGTAACAGGTACAGCCGGCAGTACGAATCGCCACAGAGCCAAGCGTCTGTCGCCCGTCTGACTGAAATTCAAGTATCACGATGTTGGCGAAGAGAGCATGCACGAGTCGCTCAGTACAACACTTGCTCGCCGGATTGCCGCCCAGGATGGAACTGACGTTACCGCCCTCGAGCCGCCGCTGTATGAGGTGGTCGATGTCGACGCACTCGAGGGACTGTTCGCCTCCAGCAACGGGTGCGGACGATTCTCCTTTGAGTACCGAGCGTACACCGTGACGGTCGAATACGGTGAGGAGGTGTCGATAACAGTCGAGAAGCGAGACAGCGGCCCGACGCACTCGGATGACGGCTTCGGCGGTGGACCATCACCTGTTCGAGCGCTCGAGGAACACCCATGAACGGGATGGTGAACCCGTCAGCGAGGTGGATCCTCCCGTTTCTGGCCGTCCTCACCATTTCAGCCCTCGGGGCCATCGCCTACCTCGAACTCGTCTTCGCGTTGTTCGAGGCGACGGCCGCAGGCGACCAGTGACGGTCCCGTATGAGGTTCGTGCTGGTCACGTTGCCAGGCGCTCGAACGTTTCCGCGGCGGCCCGAGTTCCCTTCGAAATCAGAATGTCACCTGCCTGCAATTCTATGTCAGCATCGCCGACGAGAATCCAACCTTCCTCGGGTCGTCGAACCGCGATCACCGACATCGTCGACTCGACATCGGCAACGCCGCCGGTCACTGCAACGCCATCGAGGTCGCTTTCGGGTTGCACTTCGACGCGGGTGATGATCTCGTCGCTTTCCTCGACAGCTAACCTGACCACCGGATGGATGTCTAGATCCCGGAGGACACCCTCGCTGATATCCACAGCAGCGTCGCTTATCACCTCCGTCGCGCTGCCGAGATGGATCAACCCGCGTAAGTTGACCGGGTCTTCGGTATCGGCAGCCGCCTGCAGTGTCCAGGCTTCAAAGCGTGACTCCATCGCGTCGACTTCGACCTCGAGATTGCGGGCCTCCTCAGCGAGCCCTTCGCTGTCGAATAGCACGCTACTGTAGGCCAGATCGACCGCAAGTTCCGAGAGGTTTTTCATATGGATGATCGTATCGACCGCTCGCTCTAGATCGGCAATCTGTCCCTCGCCTTCGACCGGTGACTCATATACACTCCCGGTCAACGTTTCGTAGACATCCTCGACGGCGAGATCAGGGCCGCGGAGGAAGGCGACGTCTGCTGTCGCTATCGTCGTCTCCGGGCCGGGATTGAGCAGCCACTCGTCGCCGCGTCGAAGGGCGATCATACGGACGCCAGTCTCGGACTCGAGGTCGATCTCTGCGAGCGTACGATTCGCGTAGGGTGAGTCGGAGGCGACGACTCCGCGGACGAGTGACTCGGTCGCTTCGGGGAGGGCCGCCCGCATCGCATCCGGCAGCCCCATCTCCTCTAAGACGATTTTTGCGATATCCCCAGCGGCGTCGCTGATCGAATCGGTTGCAGAAACGATGCTCAACACCGGTGCAAGCTGTTCTGCGTCGTCGGGGTTGCGAACGGCCATCATTAGCCCCATCTGTGCCCGGAGCTCGAGGACATCCATCCGCGCCTCGAGGCGCAACACCTCGCCTGCGAGGTCGGCGTTTCGGTGTAAGACAGCCGAGTAGGAGAGATCGAGCAGCAACTCAGCAGTATCTTTCATTTCGACGAGTACGTCTTTGACACTCACCGGCTCGTATGCGACCGACACCGGCGAAAGTTCCCCCTCGAGTGGATCCATACACCCCCGTCCATTCGACGACGAAAAAGCGTTTCCCGGCGATGACCGTTGATCCTTCCTCGCCGGGAGCTGCCCTGCGATCTACTCGATCGACCCGTCTCGAGGGCACCCGTCTGACGAATTGTTAAGTATTCACCACGGCAATAGGGCGACGAATGGGCAACAAAAACAAGACAATCTCGTTTCGGGTCAACGAGGACGCGTTCGAGGCACTGCAGGAAATCGCCGAAGAACGCGATATCTCCTTGTCGGCAGTGTTTCGGGACTACGTCGACCTCCTCGTCGAACAGGATGGACAGGTTGCCGTCGTTCCCGAAGACGAACTGGAACACAGCGAACCGACGACGGGCGCGGAGGATCTCTCCTTCCCGCCGACCGTCGAAGTATCAAAGAGCTTCATCCGCGAACACGAACGTCTAGAACTCGAGGCCGACCACCTCCGTGAGCAACTCGATGAGTACAAATCCTACGTCACCGAGTTACAGGACCGACTCGAGGACGAGGAAAACGAAGTCTTGTTGCTCGATGAACTCGACGACGAAGCGTCTTACCAGCTTCGGTGATCACTTCGCGAGGTCGCGTTTGGCCTCGCGAATCTCATCGTAGCGGTCGTCGGCTCCCTCGACTCTGGCGAGTCCTTCGGCTGCCTCTAACGTACGAACGGAGTTATCCAGAAACGAGAGAATGTCGCCCGAGTAGGCATACAGCATGTAGTCGTCGCTCATCACGTCGACGATTGCATCCGGGCCTAGTCCCTCGGCGCGTAACTCGAGGAGATACCGGATGAACTTCCGTTCCGGACAGCCACAGTAGGGATTGTGATCACAGTCACAGTCTAAAAAGTCCTCACTGAAATCTAACACCCGATCACGGGTGGCGTCGTCGAGTTTCTCTAGGCCCTCGCCCTGAAAGAGGATATCGAGGGTCGCCCCTTTGAACGCCCCCTTGGGGATGTTGGTCTCGAGTTGGGAACTGATCTGGCGGTGGTTTTTGAGGTAGATCTTGTCGGTGATGGCCACGCGTTGATAGGCGTTGGATACGGCAAGTAAAAACCATCACGGTCGAGGCGTACTCGAGTCGTAACGTATTTCAGGTCGACCGCCCCTACCTGAAAGTGCATACGTGTCCGGGTTGGGGTAGTGGTTATCCTTCAGCCTTGTGGAGGCTGAGACGCGGGTTCGATTCTCGCACCCGGACTTTCTGACGACGAACGAACGTGAGGAGTCGAAAGTCCGACCGAAATCGAACCAGACGAGTCGCACGCAGCGAAGCGAGCACGTCTCGGCGTGGTTCGATTCTCGCACCCGATGTTCTATACTGCCGGACGTAAGTCGTGAAAGATTCTCGCCGCCACGGAGTGGCGAGAATCTTCATACAGTTCCGTTCGATAGTATATCCACCTCGAGAGTGGCCGTTTGCAACGATTGTTTTCTCGAGAAAGGCCTATACTGCTCGGGTGGGTATACTGTTCGATGACACCTCCACGATACACTGACGAACGGGCACATCAGCCGAAGGGGATGCTGTTCTGTCCGGAGTGTTCACACGAAGCCGACGCGACGGACGACTGGCTCGAGATGTCGGCCGGCAACCTCCGGTATCTGGTCTGTCCGGAGTGTGGGACGACGATCGACAAGCGTGTGAGTCGGCCGCCACATCCACCCGCCGAAGCCGACTGAGCGAATTCGATGCGAATCGACCAGTTTGTATTGATTGTTCACATACTCTCCAACAGTCACCGGTTCTGAGACCTGACGGTCCCGGATTCGAACCATTGGGGGGCACATTTATTCGGCTCTGTCGCCACATACCCGACAGCCAACTGATGACGACCCCCACCCTCTCGAGTCGACAGCGTTTGGCCTGCGGTTGCCGGCAGGCGGTCGCCAGCGATACGATCGGCTGTACGTCGGTTACAACTCTCGCGACACGTGCAGGCAAAAATTGTGACACGGATACAGCCGACAGCACGAATAGCAGATCAATCCTCGAGCGCATCGGTATGGATGTTCGAACTGCCGACAGTATCCTCGATCGGCTAGGACGAAGAGAAGCGACATCGCCTTTAACTGATGAGTGACTCACGAGCAACACCTGTCCGGATCCTGCTGGTCGAAGACAATCCCGGCGACGTCCGCCTGACGCGGGAGGCTTTCGAGTGCGGCCGGATCGACACCGACCTCTATGTCGTCTCGGATGGCACCGATGCCCTCGAGTTTCTCAACCAATGGGGCGAGTACGGGGACGTCCCGCGGCCGGATCTCATCCTGCTCGATCTCAACCTGCCACGGATGGACGGTGAGGAGGTTCTAGAACGACTCGGTGTGGACGACAACCTTCGCCAGATTCCGGTGATCGTATTGACGAGTTCGTGTGCAGAGAACGATATCGTTCGGTCGTATGATCGACACGCAAACGCCTACCTGACGAAGCCGGTCGATCCCGGCGAATTCATCGAGACCGTCCGTGCGTTCGAGAACTTCTGGTTTTCGGTGGCGCGGCTGCCGCCGGAGGGTGATCGATCGTGAGCGAGACCGAACTCGACGAACTAGAGGTAGTCGACGACGAAGAACTCCTTCGAATCCTGCTGATCGAGGACAACCCAGGCGATGCCAGGTTGATCGAGGAGATGCTCCGAAACACCGAGGAACTCGCACAACGCGTCTCGGCGAGCGATTTGAGCGGTCGAACGCCGACGATCGCTCATACAACGCGTCTCGAGGAGGGAGTTGCTATGCTCCAGTCAGACCCTGCCGACGTCGTCCTCCTCGATCTGAACTTGCCGGATTGTCAGGGACTCGAGAGTCTCGAGCGTGTCCACGAGGTCCAGGAGGCAGTGCCGGTCGTCGTCTTGACGGGTGTTCGCGACCAGCAGGTTGGCGTCGATGCGATTCAGCGAGGCGCACAGGACTTTCTGGTCAAAGACGAGGTAACTCGGCAACTGTTGGTCCGGACGATCTATCACGCCATAGAGCGGGCTCGCCAGGAACGCGACCGTCGACGCCAACGTGTCCAACTCGAGTCGTTCAACCAGTTCAATCGGATTGGTCACGACATCACACACGCGGTGATCACGACCGAGACCCGCCTCGAGCTAGAGCAACGGGTCTGTGATCGACTCGCGGAGGCCGACGCCTACCGGCTGGCCTGGATCGGTGAGGTCAATCCGGGAAGCGATCGTATCGTATCGAAGGTTTCAGCCGGCGTCGGCGAGGAGTACATCGAAGAGATCGAAATAACGGTCGACGAAGACGATCCGGCAGGACAGGGGCCATCGGGGACGGCTATCCGGACCGGTGCGGTGCAGGTGATGAACGATATCCAGTCCGATCCGGCGTTCGAGCCGTGGCGCGAGGCGGCAATCGAACGCGGCTACCGGTCGTCGGCGGCGATCCCGATCGTCCACGACAACCTCGTCTACGGCGTGTTGAACGTCTACGCCGAAACGCCACGGGCGTTTACCAAAACCGAGGTGCCGGTTCTCGCCCGAATTGGAAACGTCGTTGCCCACGCGATTACGGCCATCGAACGAAAGGATGCGCTGGTGAGCGATTCGGTCGTCGAACTCGAGTTTCGGGTCGGGGAGATGGCCGAACCGCTGATCGACCTCACGGCGTCTAACGCGTGTGCGATTAGCATTGAGCAATTCATTTGGAGCGATGAGACGTTGCTTGCGTACGGCTCGGCTTCCGCCGTCTCCCAGGAAGCCTTTTTTGGGGCGGTCGAGGAAACCGATGGGATCGCCGAGGGACGTGTCCTTTCGGCCAGACGTGAGGAATTCGAGTTCGAACTCCTCGTGCCGACGGCATTCTCGCTGTTTGAAACGATCGCGACCCACAGCGGCCGAGTCAGCTCAGCGACGATCGAAGACGGCGAGTTCCGGTTCGTCGTCGAACTCCCTCGGGGCCGGGATACCCGTCAGATGATCGAACGTATCAGGGACGAACGCGACGATGTCGGTTATCTGGCCAAGCGAACGACCGAACGCGGCGATCGCTCGAGTATTCGACCACAGTCGGTGCTCGAGGAAGCGTTGACCGAAAAACAGCGAGCAGCCCTCGAGACGGCCTACCACGCGGGATATTTCGACTGGCCACGAGAGAGTACGGGCGAGGAAGTCGCCGAGCGACTGGGAATCGCGCCGGCAACGTTCAACCAGCATCTCCGAACTGCAGAACGGAAATTCTTCGATTCGGTACTGGGAAAGTAGCTGAAAAATAGTGTCGATCAAACACCGCGTGGTTCGGGTGCGGTGGTGGGTTCGTCCTCGGCGTTTCGGCCGGCGTAGGCGACAGCGGCCATCGAGAGGCCGGTCATCACGAGGCTGATACCGACGAGGAGGCCAATCGCCCAGAGCACATCAGCGGGGAAGGCACTCCAGAGAAGCGCAGCCAGGACCAGCGAGATGACGCCGCTGAACGCAACGGTAGCGCGGCCGGGCTGGTCGTCCATCCGGCGAGCCATCCAGAGTTCGGTGATGCCGTCGACGAGCAGGTATGCAACGAGCAAGAGCGTCAGACTCGCCAGCCCGACGAAGGGATTGACAAGTACCAACGCACCGGCGACGACGGAGACGACCGCGAGGACGAGCTGCCAGAGCGAGCCAGTCCAGCCGCGGGCAGTGATCGCGTGGGCCGCGTGGACGACCCCGGCGACGATCAACAGCGCTCCCAGTCCGAGTGCAAGTGAGATGCCCGCAACGAACGGAAGTGCAATCGCGACCATCCCCACGAGGGCAACGACGCCACCGGCGATAGCGAGGGTTCGCCAGCCGTGTTTGAGTGTGTAGGTTCCGGCCGATACGTCTGTTGTAGTCATGTGAATCTCCAAACAGATGTACGACGCCAACCGATATAACATAGATTGACGATTTGACAGTCCATCCCGAAAACGGACTGGTCGGGAAAAACACCGGTACTATAGCGTAGTATCCCCATCTCGGAAACCAGGCATGGGAGATTCGACTTCGGCAGCGGTTGCGCGACTCGGGGACACGACGCTGATCGTGCTGGTACTTGCGGGAATCCAGTACTGGCAGGGTGAGATCAACTGGCCGCTGCTTGTCACCCTCGGGTTCATCTATTATGTCGTCGCGCTGGCCGTCGATCAGGGCTGGAGCCCGCTCGAGCGGTCATAACGCCAAGGGTTACTCGCCGTTCAGTTCGGGCTCGAAGAGGTCCTCGATCCGACAGTCAAAATAGTCGGCAAGTTTGAACGC
>LFCJ01001218.1_pt1 | contig 17665 bp, 20 predicted proteins | sample 643141 | NCBI WGS metagenome assembly LFCJ01 (sample SAMN03766243, study PRJNA286221) | soda lake metagenome | biome: soda lake; feature: Kulunda steppe; material: water; isolation source: sample B1-Br-g2 brine of Lake Bitter-1 | place: Russia: Kulunda steppe | collected 2010-07
GCGACGAACAGGTTCTCGAGGCGGCCGACAGTGGTCCCGACTGCGAGCCGGATGCGATTATTCAGTTGGTGCCCTTGCCAACGGGCTCCCTCGAGGTCTTCCGAATGCTGCTCATCCATCACCTTGGCTGCCAGATTCGGGATTGCTACCTCGAGATGGGGTTCGAACCGCCCGAAGCGTTTCGGTTGTTGGGTCACGGATTTTATCGGTCGGCCCAGCGCTACCGGCTGCTCGATTACTTCGAGGAGTACTTCGATTTCGAGGCAGACATCCCCGGCTACCGAACCATCAATATCGGCCAAAAGCAGGCCCGCTCGAGTCCCTGAGGTACTGCCATCGGCACCATCCTGTCGCTTCTCAATGACGGTATGGATACGGACTTTTTAATATGCGCATATATAACAACGCACACATCGCGGAAGCCGCGTATGCACATTTGCAGATACTGTTCGCCTCGAAAAGTAGCGGGAGGTAGATTTGAACGACGCCCACTTCACTCCCTTCGGTCGTTTGTGGTCTACTTCAAATCTACACATACTCCTTTCGAGGCTCACGAATTCTTCGCTTCGCTCGGAGTTGTTGGTCGCCTCGAAAAGTAGCGGGAGGTAGATTTGAACTACGCAAAGACCGTTCGCTCCGCTCACGGCCTTCTCTAGTTCAAACTACACCATGTGATATGTGTCGCTCACGGTATTGTTCGCGACAAAATATAGCGGGAGGTAGATTTGAACCTCGGTCGCGCTTTAGCGCTCCCTGCTCCAAATCTTCTCTAAACTATTTTCGAGGCTCACGAATTTATCGCTTCGCTCGGAATTGTTGTTCGCCTCGAAAAGTAGCGGGAGGTAGATTTGAACTACCGATCTGCGGGTTATGAGCCCGCCGGAATCTCCTGGCTATCCCATCCCGCTACACTCACCTAACCCGCTGTGCTAGTTAAGGGTTGTGATTACAATACGGCTGCCGTCTCCGTGTTTTCACCCATGTCAACACGCCACGTCTGCCGTCAACTGCCATACCAGCCGCTCACCACAAACCACCGAATGCCCATCAAAAACGGCCCCTCGAGCGCCGCTTACACCGCCGGATCGCCTTTGGCTTTCACTACGGTAACGGCCTCGGCGTCGGCGTGGTCGACCTCGAGAAAGTGGGGGACGTAATCTCGACGATTAAATGCCTCGCGTTCGTCTTCGGTGCCGACGGTACACCATAGCTGGACCTCCTCGGGACCGTGCCATTCGCCGTTTCGGTTGATCGAAAAGCAGGTCAGTTCCTCGCCGTCGTACTCGATGATACCGTCCTTGCGCACGCCTGGATCCCCGTAGATGATGAGCTTCTTCATAGCCGACGGTTCGGACGATGGGGAATTAAGCGCTTCGAAGGCCGCACTCACTTCGCCGGTGGGGTGGCCCGCTCCCGCTCGCTTACACAATAGCCTTCCGGGGTTCGCTCGACCAGTCCACGTTTGGTCAGGGTTTGGAAGACGCCAAACAGATCGATTTTCGAGAAATCGAGTGTGTGCTGGAGTGTTTCGACGCTGACTGGTCCGTCAAGGACGGAGAGATAGACCAGTTTTGCGTTCGGCGAATCGATCGCGCTCAGTTCGCTATCGGTCCACGCACAGTCCTTGCAAGCGACAATCCCCTGGACGTTGAGTAGGTCTCCCTCACAGGATGGGCAGGCATCGAGGGTCTCGCGCGCCCCATCTGTTGCACGCTGTCGGTCGGTAGCCGTTGTTCCATCCACGACAGCAGGATCCGTCTTCGGTTCGATGGTCTGTGTCGGCGTAATACTCGAGCCAAGTGGCTCTGGCGTCGCGCCGGTTCGGAGCTGTCCAATTGCGTCGGTCGTTGTATAGGTTGTCTCTCCATCGGAGTGGGGATAGACGCCGACTAGTTGCGTTTCGTGATACAGTGCGAGTGCAAGAATTGGTGTGACGAGCACGCGCCGTGGTTCGGCCGCCGCAAGCGAGGTCGAAGATCGAACGCGAAACGGCGGGCAGATGCTGACAGCGTTCTGATCAGCCCACGCCTCGAACTCTGAAAACCGTTCTAAGACTTCTTGGTGTGGGCTTTCGGGCTCGAGTGAGACGCTCTCAGACCAACTCCGGATGAGCAGGTCGCCGATCAACGCCTCGCGCTTACAGGTGCGAAGCGTCTCGATTTTCGAATCAACTGGCTCGAGCAACAGCGGTGCACGGACGTGGCAGACAACGGTTAGTTCTGAAGGATGTAAGCTCGTCATACTGGGTGCCAGTTCCCACCACATCGCTGTGTATAAATCCCCATATCGTGTCGAATACATAATGGTTCTTCGTGTGTGTTTAAGGATCGACTGATCGGCCATCCGACCGCCACGAACCAAACGGGTTTTAAACGGCGCTGTCCAAGCCCTTCTCAAGAGATCACCATGCAGATGCCACGTCGATTCAATACGTACTGCCCCCATTGTGACGGTCACTTCGAACACGAAGTCGAGAAAGTCCGACGCGGCCGTTCAACCGGAATGAAGTGGGACGCTCGCCGAACCAAACGCAACAAAAAGGTAATCGGGAACGCCGGTCGTTTCTCGAAGGTCCCCGGTGGCGACAAACCAACGAAGAAAACGAACCTCAAATACCGTTGCAGCGAGTGCGGCAAAGCCCACCTCCGAAAAGGATGGCGCGCCGGCCGACTCGAGTTCCAGGAGTAAACAATGGCAGGAAATTTCTACAACGTCCGATGCAGTGATTGTGAGAACGAACAGGTCGTCTTCGGTAAAGCCTCTACGGTCGTCTCCTGTGCGGTCTGTGGGACGACGCTTGCGGTCCCAACCGGTGGCAAAGCCACGATCGACCACGAAATCATTGAAACCGTCGAGTCACGATGAAATACAGCGGCTGGCCAGAACCGAGCGAACTCGTCGTCGGCAAGATCGACGAGATCGAAGACTTCGGCGTCTTCGCCGACTTAGAGGAGTATCAAGACAAACGTGGCCTAATCCACATCAGCGAGGTCGCAAGCGGCTGGATCAAAAACGTCCGCGACCACGTCCGCGAAGGCCAGATCGTTGTCTGTAAAGTCCTCGAGGTTGATGAGTCTCACGAGCAGATCGATCTCTCGCTCAAAGACGTCAACGACCACCAACGCTCCGATAAGATCCAAGACTGGAAAAACGAGCAAAAGGCCGACAACTGGATGCTGCTTGCCTTTGGCGAAGATGTCGAAGACGAACAGTACACGGCAATCGCCAACGAACTGCTGTCAGCCCACGGCAGCCTCTATGATGGCTTCAAACAGGCTGCTATCCACGGCGAAGAGGCTCTCGAGAGCACTGACCTGACCGACGACGAAATTGCGGCACTCGTCGAAACGGCTCGCGAAAACGTCTCCGTTCCCTACGTTAACGTCACCGGCTATGTGGACTTAGAGAACCCCTCCGAGACTGGCGTCGAAGGCATCCGTCAGGCGCTCAAAGCCGCCGAAGGTAATGGAGACATTCCAGAGGAGATCGAACTCGAGGTGACCTACGTCGGCGCACCGGAGTATCGAATCAAAATCAAGGCCCCGAACTACAAAACCGCCGAAAGCGCTCTCGAAGCGAGTGCACAGCGGGCAATCGAGGCGATCGAGTCCGAAGGTGGCACTGGCCACTACCACCGCGAACGAAACACCGACGACGAGTAACTCGATGCACAGCGATATTCGTGTCTGTGCTGACTGGGAATCCGTCCACGACCGACCGGTGTACACCCTTTCTGAACGGTGTCCTGATTGTGGAGCCAAGGCAGTCAACACCGCTCCGGCCCCGTTTGACCCAGAGGACCCCTACGGTGAGTACCGACGCGCTCTTAAACGTCGCCTGCGCGAATAGGGTATGGACGAACTCGAGATCGACGCGGTCGCTGAGGTATCTCTCACCGATCCCGTGCTGGTCGAGGGGCTGCCGGGCGTCGGACACGTCGGAACGCTGGCTGCAGAGCACATTTTAGAGGAAGTAGAGAGTACACTCGTGCGACGGATCTACTCACATGACTTTCCACCGCAGGTTGCCGTCGAAGACGGGGTAACCTCACTTACCTGTACGGAGGTGCACGCCGTTGAACTCGAATCCGGTCGGGACCTGCTTGTTCTGACCGGCGATCACCAAGCACAGTCTAATGCCGGCCACTACGTGCTGACAAATGCGTTCTTGGATGTTGCTGAATCCTTTGACGTCGAAGAACTCTACGCCCTCGGTGGGGTGCCAACCGGCGAACTCATCGACGAATACGCCGTCCTTGGAGCCGTCACCGACGAAGCGCTGATCGAGCCACTCGAAGATGTCGGCGTCGAATTTCGGGAGGACGAACCGGCCGGTGGTATCGTCGGCGTCAGCGGGCTCTTACTCGGTCTCGGTGCCCGCCGGGGCTTCCAGGGGACCTGTCTGATGGGCGAGACAAGCGGCTATCTTGTCGACCCAAAGAGTGCACGCGCCGTGCTCGACGTTCTCGAGGCCCAGCTCGGATTCGAGCTCAATTACGACTCACTCGATGACCGGGCCGAGGAGATGGAAGACGTCATCGGCAAAATCCAGGAGATGGAACACCAACAGCAGACGATGGAAGCCCCAAGTGACGACGACCTCCGCTACATCGGGTAGCGAGGCTTTCTTTAGCTGGCAGTTCCTACCAAAAGTCGTGCCCCTGAGCGTTCTCGAGGCGATTCCACCCGTCGTACTCGCTGGGCTTGCCCTCGGCGGGCTGTTTTCGTTGTTTGCGGCTGCCCTTTTTGTCGCCGGTGAGCGACTGTTTCCAAATGCGAGCGACGACACAGGGACCCATACAGCCGGACAGACCGATACCAGCGAGGACCGCCGACGCGGTGAGATTCGCCAGTATCTGCAGGCTATCGGTGAACGGTATATCGAGAACGATACCGTCGACGGACAGCAGGTTGCGTTTTATTTACCAGAACGGGATGTCGCAATTACGTTCGACGCTCACGTTTTCTTTCGCATCCAAAACCTCTCTGGAATCCATGCCGTCCTCTGTGAACACGAGATGCCAGGGAGTCGAATCGGTGACAGACTCCCCTTCGAGACTCCGTCGGTTGCCCTCGAGCCGACGCCGGCGGACCCGGTTGCAAACGCGTATGCAGTCCTCGGCCTCTCACAGCCTGCCTCCAGTGAGGCTGTCCGGTCGGCCTACCGAGAGCAGATTAAACAGGCCCATCCGGACCACGGCGGTGACGAAGAGTCCTTCCGTGAGATACAGGAAGCGTATGCGACAGCAAAAGAGGACGCTCACTCCCCATCGAGCACTTCATAAACGACGTTTGCGTCCCGGATTGCATCCGTCACCCGACCCATCGCATCGGTCGTTGCAACAACTGTCACCGAGAGGCCACGGCTTGCTGCATCCGCAGCAACCTCTCCTGCGCCAAAAATGACTGCGGGCTCGAGGGTCTGTTCTCGAAGGGCGACAACGGCTTCGACACCGGCGGCGATGAGGAGCTCCGTCTCCGCACAGTGAGATCGAATAACTGAGGCGTCGACCGCCCGACTGCCGCCGGCACGAACTGATGGGATTTGGACAACCGTCACCGACCCAGGCTCGAGGTCGATAACGCCTTCGAAACTGGTGACGCCGACATCGGTGCCGGCAGTTGCATCGGTCGTTGCAATCCCCGTTGCCGGCCCTTCCTCACCCGGACTCGCATGGAGCAGTCCGTCTTCGATCGATAACGTGACCGATTGCCCCTCCTCGAGGTCGGCGGTAGCGATTGCGGCGTCTTCACCCATCGCCCCGAGCACGTCGTCGGTGACGTGGTCGGCAAACCGCCTGACGTCGTCGGCGGCCTGAAAGAGCCAATCAACGCCCTGTTTGGTGACGCGGTAACGTGAGCGCCCCTCTTTTTCGACGAGGCCGTCATCGACTAACTCCCGAATGTATTCACTGACTGCCTGACTCGTCACGCCGACTTCCCCGGCTATCTCGCCTTGGCTGACGGCAGGTTGGCGCTCAGCAATCTCGACGAGGATGCGAAACCGCGTTGCGGCCCGTTTGGTATCGAGGACGTCGACCATATCTCGAGTTGTTTCGGCGAGGGCAAAAAAGTAGAGGGAACGAAGTGTCACAGCCAGTTTGTCGGTCGTGTCTCTCAGACACACAGAGTCGTCAAGTTCATAATACGAGGGGACTGTATTCATGACAGTGAATATGTCGCTTTCGGCAGGTGGTGTCTCGCTGGCTAGTGACACCGTTTTGTCTGTACTCCCACTGGGGCTAACACTGACTGATACGTTGGGTTGGATCGCTATCGGGACCTTCCTGCTTGCTGCAATATTCGAGTGGCGAGGTGTTTCTGACGGTGCGCGTTACGTTGCCGCTGGCGCGTGGGTACTGTTTGGTGTGTTCTGGATTCTGATGGCCCCTGATTTCTATTACGATGCCCAAAGCCCACTCCAGACGGTGCTTGCGATTGCCGCCCTCCCGCTATGTCTGTATGCGGGCTACCTTCTCGTCCAAGGACGCCAGTCGCTGCTTGTCCTCTCGAAAGCCGTCGCAATTATGGGGTTGATATACCTTCCAGCGGAGACGATACCCATTTTCCGCCAGTGGCTCATCGAGACGACCGCCGCCCAGACACACTTTGGAATGGAACTTTTAGGACACAGCCCCGGACTCAATGAGGGAGCAAACGGCTACAACAGCCGATTCAATTTCGACCCCGATGAAACTGTCACCGGCCGGACGACCTACATCGTCCTCGCTTGCACCGGGCTCGGAAGTATGGCCATCTTCGGTGGGCTCATCGCCGCAGTCAAAGCACCACTCCACCGAAAACTTGCCGGCATCGCCGCCGCTGTCTCCACCATCTGGTTTCTCAACCTCGTGCGCAACGTCTTCGTCGGCCTCGCCAGCCCGTGGGGCTGGTTCCAACAGGGCCCGTTCGTCTACATCGCCACCGAGTGGATGGGTGCGGTCCCTGAGCGAACCTCGTTCCTGGTCGCCCACAACTTCATCGCCCAGACGCTCTCGCTCGTCGCCCTCATCGCCATCACCTATCTGGTACTCAAAATCGTCCCCGAAGTCGTCGACCCCCTCGAAGAAGTACTCTTTATTCTCACCGGCAACGAGTACGACCTCGCTGACGCCATCGGTTACCAGCGGGTTCGCACCGACGGCAGTGGCGGGGAATGACCGACAACTCCCTCCAGTGTCGCGCTCGTGGCGTCTTCGTTCCGGCTGCCGATGCGCTCGTCATCGCTGATCTCCACCGTGGACGGGCAGCAACTTCGAACGTCGACGCCCCGCTTGATGACACTCGAGAGCTCTGTGTGCGCATCGAACACCTGCTCGAGACGTTCGAGCCGACAACCCTCATCGTTGCCGGCGATCTGTTACACTCGTTTTCGACCGTTCCACGCGGCGTCCTCGAAAGTGTAGGCCGAATTGAGTCACTTGCTACGGAGGCTAATGCGGAGCTGATCGTTACCCCCGGCAACCACGACACCACGATTGAGGAGGTCTATGATGGCCGACAGGCACCGGCCTATCAGCTAGCCGACGGCACGGTCGTCTGTCACGGTCACGAAGAGCCGACGATGGATGCCCACCGATACATTATCGGTCACGACCATCCGGCAATCGAGCTTGCGGGCCGACGCTACCCATGTTATCTATTCGGCCAGGGCGTCTACCGCGGCAGCGATGTGCTGGTCTGCCCGGCGTTTACGCGCCTTGCTGCGGGGGTTCTCGTCAATCGACCCCAAGCGTTTCAGTCCCCGTTGATCCCCGACATTGACGCGTTTGCACCTGCCGTCTGGGATGGCGACGCCGAGGAAACACGATGGTTTCCACCACTTGGGGAATGTCGAGCGCTTCTGTAAGTACCTCGATTGCCTCGGAATCATATTTATACGCGCACCCACTACTGACCTGACGGCACTCACCGAGCTCAAGTCCCCAAGTAGTGTCCTTACTGCGAGTAGCCGTTTGCCACCGACGGACTGCTACCCCCTCATACCGGCTTCAATCACGCTTCGATGTGTACCGACGCCTTCGAAGACACGTGCGATGATGAGATGCCCTGTTTACGTTCCCCGTCAAAACGGCGACTCTCGTGTTCGTCACCTACTTTAAGTTCACGCTGGTGTACGCACTGGCCTGGACGTAGTTTCGCAACTACGCTCTGCTAACCTGATCGAAGCCTCTCAGCGATTAGTCCGCAAAAAAGTCGCGCCGAAACGGCCTACATCAGGTAGAAAATCGGGAAGAGGAACACCCAGACGATGTCCACAAAGTGCCAATAGAGTCCGAAGAACTCCACTGGGCGATGATCTTCAAGGTAGGCGTCGATAGTCCAGATCCGATACAGCATGAATCCGCCAACGAGCATTCCGAGGATGACGTGAATCCCGTGCAGTCCAGTCGTCACGAAATACAGCGAGTACTCGAGGCCGCTGAACCAATAGATGCCCATAGCGAACTCGTTGCTCCACTCCCAAGCTTTGACGCCCAGGAAGGCGGTTCCAAGCAGAAGGGTTGCACCCAATGTCGCCATTAGCCCCTTCTTACTCTTGCGTTCGGCCATCACTAGCGCGAGGATGACAGTGAAACTCGAGGTGAGCAGGATGTACGTGTTCAACAGCCCTGGCCATGCTTCTGGTGGCACCGGCGAGAACGTATCCCAGCCGGCGTAGATGCGCATGAACAGATAGGCACCGATGAACGCCCCGAAGACGACAATGTCGGATGCCAGGAAGACCCAGACACCCAGTTTCGTGTTGCCGACGTTTTCAAACGGCCAGCGTTCGGCAACTTCCATCTCCGGTGCGTGGAACTGCTCACGGCCGAACTCAAAGAGCGTATAGCCGAGTAAGCCAGTCCCGATGAGCGTGATAATCGGGAAGGTATAGCCGCCTTCAGCAAGCGCCGCGGCCACCGATATTTGCCCATCGGCATCGGCGAAGGCCTCAAACACTGGCGTCAGTCCAGCAATACCGACGAAGAAGACAAAGGTCGCAATCCCAATGCCAAACGGCCAGATGCTGGCGTGGTCGGCGTGTTCTTCGTGGCCACCCTCGAGGGCGGCTCCGGCGTGCCCGCTCCTCACGGCACCGCCGTCGGTCGCTGTGCCACCGTCAGTGGCGGCCTGTGCGGTTGCCGTTGGCGTCTCCTCAACCCACTCGAGTTTGCCACTGGTGTAACTCGGTCGACCCTCCCAGTTTTCAAGCGGTGGTGGGGAGGGGACAGCCCATTCGAGGGTTCGGGAGTAGGCCCATGGGTTGTCTTCGGCTTTTGGCCCCGAGATGAGGGTTTTGCCAAAGTTGTAGAACATAATGAGGAACGATGCCCCAAAGACGAACGCGCCGACGGTAGCCATCTGGTGCCAGAGGGTCATGTCGCCGGCGTAGTGGAAGACCCGCCGTGGGGTTTCCCAGGCGAGGAACATCGGGAAGTAAAGCAGGTTAAAGCCGATGAAGTAGACGGCAAAGTGGAGTTTCCCGAGGAACTCATCATACATCTTCCCGGTGATTTTTGGCCACCAGTAGTAGAGACCACCAATCAGGGCAGTCACTCCAGAGACCATCACGTAGTGGAAGTGTGCGACAACCCAGTAGGTGCCACGGAATTCGTAGGTCAGTACGACAGCACCGAGGAAGACCCCGGTAATGCCACCGAGGATGAACAGGACGAGTGCACCGAGGCTAAAGAGGAATGGTGTGGTAAACCGAACCCGGCCTTTGACCATGGTGTAGATCAGTGCGAACACCATCAGGTCGAAGGGCAGGGAGATACCGATCGTCGTCGCCATAAACAGCGTTTTGACCTCGAGATTGATGGTCGTCAGGAACATGTGGTGCATCCAGACAAGGAACGACTGGACGGCCACGAGGACCATCGAGATGATGACCCATTTTCGACCGACGAGACGGCGACCACAGAAGGTCTGGAACGTCTCGAACATGATCCCCAGCGCGGGGAAGAAGACGATATACACCTCCGGATGGCCGAAGAACCAAAACAGGTGAGCCCATAACAGGCTCGAGCCTTGATCGGTCGCAAAGTATTGGGTCATCAGGATGCGGTCTGCTGAAAGCAACAAGAGTGCAGCAAGTAATGCGGCGAAGGCAAACAGCATCATCCAGACTGTCAGCAGCCACGACCAGGTAAACATCGGGATGTTCCAGAGGCCGAGGCCTTCAGCCCGTGAGCGGTGGATTGTTACGAGGAAGTTTACCGTCCCGATCGTAATTGAGATGGTAAACAACGTCAGTGCCATGATCGCAAGGTTGCCACCAGGGCCAGCGGTCCCGATTTCAGGTGCATACATCGGAACGTTCAGCGGCGCGTACATCGTCCACCCGCCAGCGAATGTCCCACCTTGGAAGAACGAGAGTCCAACAAGGACGCCTGAAAAGACGTAAAACCAGTAGGAGAGTGCGTTCAGTCGCGGGAACGCAAGGTCATCGGCTCCAATCTGCAGTGGAACGAGATAGTTTGCAAAGCCAGCTGCAAACGGCGAAAGGAACCAAAACACCATCAACAGTCCGTGAGCTGTTACCGACTGGTTGTACGCCGAATCACTGAGAATTCCTGGCCCAGGAACCCAGAGATTGAGACGGAACAAGAGCGCAAGAACCCCGCCGAACAGAAGGAAAAACAGCGCCGTTGCGAGATAGAGAATTCCCACATCCTTGTGGTTGGTTGTGACAAGCCAGCGTTTGACCGTCGTCATTGGCGGCAGCTCACTCATCGCGTGTCACCTCCACACCACGATGGGGTAACGATACCGAAGTCGGTTTGTGTTGTGCTGTTATTCATCAGTTTCCTCCTCGTCTTCGTCATCCTCCTCGAGTGCCGCCTCCTCTTCTTCGAGCCACTCGTCGAACTCATCTTGTTCTAAGACGACGAGATCGGCTTTCATGTTCGAGTGGCCTGCGCCACAGAGTTCGAAGCACTCAATTGCATCCTCGTACTCGCCGGTTTCTTCGGCTTCGAACCAGGTTTCAGAGTACTCGCCTGGAATTGCGTCGGCTTTCACCCGTTGGTCGGGTATGCCGAACGCGTGCCAGACGTCAGTGGCTGTCACCTGCACCCAGACTGGGGTATCCTCCGGTACGTACATCGTGCCACCTGACTCCACGCCGTTCTGATAAATGAAGTCCCACCCGAACGCAAAGCCTTCGACTTCGACTTCGATGGCGTCTTCGCCGGGGTTGTCACCCGGTCCGGCTTCGACGTACAGCAGCATACTGTATGTCCAGACGACGAGTGAGATCACGACGATCGCACTCAGCCCGAACGATACAAACATTTTCTTTCCGCCTTTCCCGCCCGTCGGTAGCTCCCCGAGCTGTGGTGTGTATTCGTCTTCATCTCGGTCAGGACGATCTCGGTAGATGTAGGCGTACCGCAGTGTGTACGCGACTACAAGAATACCGATCAGCGTCCCGAGGCCGAGAAAGACCAGAAAGATCTGCTCGAACACGTCAACACGCGTCAGCATGGGGAATTGGATTGCGACTGAGATTGTATTCACCTCGGTTGGTCCACTAATAGCAAGACTTCAGGACTGTGGTCACTTATCTATTTGGAAACCGCCTCTCTCCAACCGCTAGTTTATATGCATCCCCCCAGCTCTGACGAGCGAAAATCTGCTTCGATCTGGCGGTCTTATTGTGTTTGGACTGATTGAGAGTGGCGTCTCGGTCCGAACTTTCGCTGTCGCTCCTGTTTAGCTCATATATCGGCCCTTAGACGGAGCGGCGGAACCCTTCTATACGACGACAGCCTACTATACATATGCCAGAAGAAGTCCTGTTTAAATTCGAACAGCGCATGGACAACACAGAAATCGCCGATTACCTCCGGACGGTTGCCGACACTTTCGAGTCCGGTGACCCACTCACCCTCGAAGCTGGTGGCGACACAGTCACAATGGAGCCCCCAGCCCGTCCGACGTTCGAAATCAAAGCTGAGCGCGAAACCTCGAGTTCCGGTGGCGACGCCGAACTCAGCATCGAGTTCGAACTTGAGTGGGATGAAGGAGAGAGCGGTGAAGATGGCAACAGCGGTGGGTTGACAATCGAGTAACCTCGACTATACCGCAATAATCCATACACGCGCGTCCTCCTGAAGATTGAACACGTCGATGAAAACGGCGTCAAGAAACTGCGAGATCCGGTTTGGGTCGGCTTTTGCACTGACTCGAACATTGGTTCCTTCGGCCTCCTCTGGGCGGCTAATTTCCGTAATCTTGAACGCTGGAAACGACGAAAGAAGGGATTTCAACGACTCGAGTTCGTCGTCAGTACAATCGAGGTTCACGACGCCATCGCTGAATTGGATCCATGGGATGCCGAGTTCGGGATCGTTTTCGTCTGCAGCGGCGACGCTTTCGGGATCGGCTTCAATCGTCAGAAAATTGCTTGCCCGCGTGCGATGGGCGACGATCCCGTCAACGAACAGCTTCCGGCGGCTAGCGGCGTCAGCAGCATCGAATCGAGTATGGCTCATACGAATACCTTAGCCTGCTTTCTTTAAGCCTTTATCCGACGCCGGTAAAGTGCGGGTATGGCCCCACGAATCTTGATTCTTGGCGCACCTGGTGCTGGCAAAGGAACCCAAAGTGCGAACATCGCCGATCACTTCGCTCTCGACCATATCACGACTGGCGACGCTTTGCGCGCGAACAAGGATATGGATATCTCGGAGCTGGACACCGAATACGACACGCCTCGAGAGTACATGGACCAGGGCGAACTCGTCCCCGATGTCGTCGTCAACGCCATCGTCGATGAGGCGCTCACACAGGCTGAGGGCTTCGTCCTCGATGGCTACCCTCGCAACTTAGAGCAGGCTGAAGAACTCGAGGGGATGACCGAACTCGATGTCGTCCTCTCACTTGCGGTCAGTGAGGAGGAACTGATTAACCGACTCACCGGCCGCCGGATGGACCCCGAAACGGGCGACATCTACCACGTAGAGTACAACCCACCGGAAGACGATGACGTGGCCGAGCGACTCGTCCAACGCGAGGACGACACCGAAGAGACGGTGACAGAACGGCTGCGCGTCTATCGGGAGAACACGAAGCCGGTACTCGAGTACTATGCTGAACAGGGCGTCCTCACGGAAATCGATGGTGAGCAGGCACCTGATGCGGTGTGGGACGATGTAATGGCGTTGATTGAGTCTGCGTCCTAACGCCGATTATCTGTTTGTGACTTCGATTTCGTGCTCAACGATATTGAGGTAGGTAATATCTGGTGGGAAGACAGCGCCCTCGGGTTGAAGTGAGAGGTCGCTGTCTTCGACATCGGGATCGTGTTCAATACTACCTGCTTGGTCTGCTTGAACTTTTCCGGCGGTGACTGCACCACTAATTTGACTTGAACCTGCTGCTGAGCAGATATCGCTGTCATCATCACATTGGTTGAAATGATTCCCTGCGAAACTGCTCGCCGCAGAGTTACCGCTGTTGTCGACATCCGATTCGCTTCGTGGGGCGTAAATGCTGCCACTGATTTCTGTATTACTTCCTTGCCCAAGCCACACTTTCGTTGAAGATGTACCGTATATCTGTGTGTTCGTCGGGTCGCTATCACCAATCTGTGCATTTCTTAGCGCGATACTTTCGGTCGTGTAGATACGGAATGCGTTTGAGCTCTCACTGCCACTAGTTATGGCAATATCTTCACCGTCAAGTGAAAGGTCACCGTCCAGTACGAGTGACACATCCCCACTCCTGAGATCAACGGAGACCTCATCGCCGTTTGAATCCAGTTTGGTATCGTCGCTGACAAAATAGGTGCCAGCATCAAGGGACTCGCCACTGAGGTCGCTCAGGTGTTCGGTATTTTCGTGTGTTTCTGTTTGATCGCGGATCTGTTCAATTTGGTCTGTGTTCGAAGTAAGGTCTGCCCCATCCTCTTTTTCATCACCAACTTGGTCACTTACCTCGTCTGAGGCGTATGCCGCATACTCGAGGAACGATTCATCGACCTCGCCGCCACCAAGTTTGATCGTGACCGTCTCCTCGCTCTCGTCGATATCATCAATTGCCGCGTCGTTCGTCTGGGTCTCGAAATACGCCGCCCAGCCCATGTAGTACTCGCTCTCGATTTCGATGGTGACTGTTTCGCCTTCGACAATCTCGAGTTCGTCGAAGGTTGTGGCTCCCGCATGACGCATTGCAACGCTCCCCGTATCCAATGTTTCATCACCGCTGATTGCGGTCACCGGGAGCGTGAGTGTTTGGCCTTGGTAATGAACCGGCGGTGCCGACACCATCTGTGTTTCGGTGCCAGAACCACGCCAAACGCCACCGGCTTGGTAGGCGACGGTCTGTTGAGTGTCACCTTCATACACGATTGCCCCAAGTTCGATTGGCTCTAGCTGTTCGTTGCCAGCAGAAATGCGCACCTCTCCCTGGCCGTCTTTTCGAATAACGCCATCCCCGCCGGATTCAAACGAGCCGGATCCGCTCGTATCCGTTGCATACGTCGTAGCCCCAATCTCTTGACTCAGCTGTGTGAAGGCTGACTCGACTCGCTCGCTTTCGGCTTGTCCCTCGGCTATATCGAGGGTTGGACCAGCAACGACGAAAATACTGGCACTGGTCACTGCAACGAGCCCGAACAACAACACAATTCCAACCACGACTGATTGGCCGCGGTCGTGCGTCACCGGCGTTCACCACTCAGGGCAGCGTTAGCCATGCAGGTTTCGTAGCAAACCACCATAATAAGCGACATGGCTAAAATAGGCTCACAAACCGTTCAAACCGTTTAATCCGGGGTTTGATAGACGAACCAAATATTCATGTTGGAAATATAGCACTTTCGAAAATCTTGGTGAGAAACACGTCTCCAGTTTCGGGATGCCGTACCAATTATAAATGGTGTAAACCGATGATGTGTGAAATGTCGGTGCCCGGCTGTTATTGTATAATTGATTAAATGTAACTCACTGTACGGACACGTACCGAGGAGCGAAGCCGTACAATCCGGGAATTGAGAAAGACCGAAGATAAACACTTGTATACCGGACTCACCTAGCACGAACAGATGACGCGCACAGCGGAGAAAATCAACGCCCTTGTCCGCGAGGACGGCTCGATGGCCGACGCCTTAGACGCAATTCGACAGGCTGCCGACGAAAACGGCGGGGCGGTCGAATGGGCCGACGTTCGCGAGGACCTCTCGAGTGGCCAATGGGGCCGGATCATCGAGAAAGGGGTACTGATTGACGGCGACGACGGGTTTGAGATCGCCGACCGGGAAACGTTTGACACCGCCCTCGACGGCGATGGCGAGGGTGGCTCGAGTATCACCGACGAAATTGAGATTGACGACGACGAGTCAAGCTGGTCTCAGTGGGACAAACTCGCCGGCGTGGGTGCTGTGTTGATGATGATCGGCTACTATTTCGACGGCGTCCGAGACACCATTGGTGGCACAATTGATCTCGCCCTTGCACCACTTGACGCAACGCTTCCGTTTTACGCCGTAATCCTCTCGGTTGCGTTGCTGACCGGCCTCTACTCGACGCTCTTGCAAGCGAACCTGATGAACATGGAGCGGATGGGAAAATACCAAGCCCGGATGAAGGCCATGCAGGACAAGCGCAAGGACGTCGAACAACGCAAAAAAGACGCCGAAGAGCGCGACGCCAGCGAGGCTGAACTCGAGGCGTTAGAGGACGAGATGGAAACCGTCCAGAAAGAACAAATGGAGGCGATGGCCGAGAATCTGGGCATGTTCAAAGAGCAGTTCCGACCGATGGTCTGGATTATGCTGTTGACGATTCCACTGTTTCTCTGGATGTGGTGGAAGATTCACGATGTCGGTCTCGGTGGCGGCAACACGGTTATTATGCCGTTGATCGGTGATGTCGGCTGGAACGAGGGCGTCATCGGACCGCTACGAACGTGGATCCTCTGGTACTTTGTCTGCTCGATGGGGTTTACCCAACTCCTCCGGAAAGCAATCAACATCGACATGACGCCGACAAGCGCCTAACCAGTCTGCCGGTCAGTCATTTCAAAACCCCTTTTACCGGGCGCGTCACAGACCCAGTATGTTACTTACCGTTTCGGGCCCACCTGGCAGTGGAAAAAGCACGACTGCCAGACTGCTCGCCGAGACCTTCGACCTCGAGCACGTAAGTGGGGGCGATATTTTTCGACAGTTGGCTAACGAACGGGGGTACACCCCACTCGAGTTCAACAAACTTGCCGAAAAGAATGATCAGATCGACCGCGATCTCGACTACCGACTCCGTGAAATCGCCATCGAATCGGACGATCTCGTCCTCGAATCCCGCCTTGCTGGCTGGCTCGCCGGCGGCCATGCCGATTTTCGCTTCTGGCTTGATGCCCCACTCACAGTTCGAGGTGAACGGATCGCCGAACGCGAAAAGAAAGCGCCCACTCGCGCTGCCGAAGAAACTCGAGCGCGAGAGGCAAGTGAAGCCGTCCGATACGAGGAGTACTACGGAATCGACATCGAGGATCTAACCATCTATGACCTCTCGGTGAACACCGCCCGTTGGGAGCCCGACGCCGTCCTCGATATGCTCGTGACGGCCGTCGAGGAGTACAACGACTCCGGCGACGAAGGCAAATACCCCGTCACCTTCGAGCACGAATTCTAATGACACTTCGGCCACCGCCATCGGATCGGACGCCCGCCCAACGGCTTGAATTCGGCGTCTGCAACCTCGATAAACCACCTGGGCCCTCATCCCATCAGCTAAGCGGCTGGCTCCGAGACGCCATCGTCGACGCCCTCGAAAATGCCGGCTGCGACCGCTCGATCGACCGTGCCGCCCACGCCGGCACCCTCGACCCGAAAGTCACCGGCTGCCTTCCGGTCATGTTTGGCGACGCAACCCGTCTCGCCCCCGTCTTTCTGGAAGGCTCAAAGGAGTACGTCGCCGTCCTCGAGTGCCACGGTCCCGTTCCGGCGGATATCGAGGATATCGTAACTGAGTTCGAGGGCCCAATTTACCAGAAACCGCCACGCAAAAGCGCGGTCTCCCGACGGCTTCGCGTCCGTGAAATTTATGCGTTGGACGTTCTCGAGACTGCTGACCGAAAAGCCCTCTTGCGAATTCGCTGTGAGAGTGGGACCTATATCCGAAAGCTGTGTCACGACTTGGGGCTTGCACTTGGCACCGGCGCACACATGGGTCATCTCCGCCGGACGGCGACGACACCGTTCGATGACCGAACCCTCAACTCCGCCTACGAGTTCCTCGATGCCCTCGCCGACTGGATTGCGGGCGATTCTAGCCGCTTAGCGGAGGTCGTCAAACCAGCCGAACACATTCTCGTCGACCTGCCGTCAGTGACCATCGCTAAGAGCGCAGCTCAACAGGTTGCCAACGGTGCACCGGTCTACGCCCCTGGCGTGATTAGCGTCGAAGATGCAACGGAAGGGGACCTTCTCGCCTGCTATACGCCAAACGGGTCGGCGGTCTGTCTCGGCCGGCTCGTCGGTGATCCGGACGCAACAACCGGAACCGTTGTCGAACTCGAGCGCGTACTGGTGTGACTGACAGTTGTATTCTGAAACGACACGCTTAACAACAGCACTCACCTCATCTCGGGTACGGGACCGTGGGGTAGTGGTATCCTCTGCGGATGGGGTCCGTAGGACCCGAGTTCAATTCTCGGCGGTCCCATCAGAAATTTTA
>LFCJ01001219.1_pt1 | contig 17664 bp, 14 predicted proteins | sample 643141 | NCBI WGS metagenome assembly LFCJ01 (sample SAMN03766243, study PRJNA286221) | soda lake metagenome | biome: soda lake; feature: Kulunda steppe; material: water; isolation source: sample B1-Br-g2 brine of Lake Bitter-1 | place: Russia: Kulunda steppe | collected 2010-07
GGAGCTGGTGTGGACTACAATCAGGTGCGAGATGAGGTGTTCGATAAAAACCCTTCTAACGATTATTGCTACGAATTGATGAAACTCGCTGGGGAGTATTCGGGCTTCGAATATGGAAAGCATAACGGGAAATTTATGCTTCGATATTTAGGCCAAGACGACACACTCCCTTCCGAACCTGCTCAAGATTGGCAGACTAAGGCAGTGGAGCTTCTCAAAGACTTTTGTGATAGTTGTGGATTAGATCCGAATGAACTCAGCCAACCAATACTCAACAACCGAATCGCACGTGCGAAGTACCCAAATGAGTACGTTAAAACTGAGGAGGCTGAAGGAAAATATGCTGACGACGTTGGGCTGAGTGATCGAGCTCTAGGAACAGTTACCGAAGCAAATCGAGATAAAATTCGGAATCATCTCTTTGATTCTGAGCCACAAGCTAAGACTGGTGTAAAAAAAGAGATGAACCGAATTACCATAGAATCAGAACCAGTTACAGATGGAGGCCAGTCTGGTAAATAGGTCAAGAAGCACAATTTGTGAAATCTATTCATCAACCCTCACGAAACGTACAAACAAATGTCTGCGACTTCGGGAAGGACTTCACCTTGTCGAATCACACCACGAAATGAGGGTTTTTGAGTGTTTCAACAGAGCCAAATTAATTTAATTCTGGGTTTGTGGTGCTAGTTCTTCCTCAATATAGTCTGCTAATTCTTGAAGATTCGTTGTACGGAAGTGTTCTGTCAACGCTCGCATTTCAGGATCATGAGGCAGGACCACCCCCCGTTCATACTCTTCTAGAGACCGCTTGATGACTTTACGATATGTCTTACTCGTGGCGTAGCCAACAATTACATCAAAGTCGTCTCCAAAGCGATTTAGATACTCGACGAGCCGATCTTGGATGAGATTCTGACGGTCTGTTTCGACATCGGTCAGAACGTATTCATATGATTTGACCGGTGAAATATTCTCAAATTCTTCAGGTACAGGTCCATACATCCCTGATACTGTTACTTTGTATACATCGTCGTTCCACTCCGTGATTGCATCAGCAACTACTCGGTGAGTACGAGAATTCGAGTATGGCTTGGTCTGGCTGCAGGGTACGATCAAAAGTACTCGTTCGTCACCCGGAGAGTAGTCGTCACGCTCCAAGATATTGAAGTCTTCAGGGGTGTACTCTAGAGAGATTTCGTGACTTTCCACAGGAATATCGACATTGAGTCGTTCCTGTTCTCCCTCAGCTCGCTCGGCGACAAGTCTGTCGTATCCACGCTCTCTAAGTTCAGTAGCAAGATCTCTGTCCCGGACGGTGGCCCGTTTGAGTGCTCGTCTAATTCCGCCTACGTCATTGCGAGCCATCTTAGCGACGTAGTCAAGGAGTTCACCATTGCCCTGTTTGATAAGACCACGGACATAGTCCATCTCGTCTTGATAAACGTGGAAGTTGTGATATCCCATGAGCGCGTAAAAGTCGCTCTTCATATGATCCCCGCTCTGGTCATACGATTTACTGTCAAAGAGAGTTGACTGCATCTGCTCATACCCAATCTCGCGGAGTGCGTCGCAAGCTGAACACTGACAGCCCCAGTCTTCGGGGATCTGATCCGCAGAGAACTTTGACCAATCCGCTGCCCAGCGCGCTTCTAATGTCCGTTCTATGTCGATACCAAAGTCGCCCAAATCGTAATCATCCGAATCTGGGTGACGAACAGTCGTTCCGTCGTCAACGCCGATTTCGCGGTTAATGAATTTCTTGAATTGGGCAGCACGAATGTAACTCGACGAATCGAATGAGTCTGCACCTAGGAGAGCAAGAAGTGCAGTGAACTTACCGCTGATGCCGAACAGGTGAAGTCCGAGGTCGTCTACCCGATCTTCAGGAATTGCGTCCTTTGCACCCTGTACAATATCAACGAGCGTTTCTACGTTAGTGCGGAGTGGAACTAGTGATCCTACAGCGAACCCCTCGAATGCGTTATCAAGGTCTCCTGCCCGGTCGAGAAATGTACCAACATACCAGTTTATCGTTTCGTAGTCGTGGCCATGTATAGCCACATAGACTGCCGGTGAGTCATCTTTTTCTTCAAGAAGTTCAAGACAGCGGATGGCACTATCAATACTGTCTTCCATTCGCTGGGTCGTCTCCTCCTCGTTAAGATTCGGTGGGATGGGGTAATCTAGCGTAGCGATTATGTCCGCACCGTAGTCGAGTTGCAGTTCAAGGATGCTCTCCGGATTTGTGTATATCGACCAGTCATTGTCTGAACCACCTTCCTCAGGTCTATCTCCGAATGTATCCGAATTCAGCAGTTTGAATCCGCCAGAGTCAACGAACAATGGCTTGGTAAAATCTTCCGGCTGGTCGTGATGTGGCTTAACTGGCTCATGACCACTGAAATGCTCATGAAGAGACTTTGATCGCCAGTTTTTGAGAGAATCAGGAGAGATGTTAAAATCGAGAAAGCTCATCGCTTGAAACATCGCTCCCTGAAAATCCGGTTCGCCGAATAGATGATTTCGAAGTCGGCTCCATATTCCCCCTGATTTCTCATCCGGTCCACCTATGAAATTGACCACGGGAAAGAATGCTGGTGTTTCTACATCACCGTGAGGAGTGTAGAGAGTGCCGGTTCGGGCATCTCCGGTTTCGTCAGAAGATGTGGTCTCGAACGATGCCATTCTCTGCTCATAGATTGAAGACGGAATGTGATAAAGTCGGCTACCTGTAACCGTCTACTAAAATCTCTGTTCGACAGAAACGATATGAATATTATGTTTTCGACCGTTCTGATACTCGATCCGACCTGTATTGAGGTCGAACGTGATGTCTCCCCCATGGTATCCATGGCGCTCAAGTTCACTCAGCTCATCGCGGTCGCCATACGACCAACAAATGATTTTATCAACAGCCTCCAAGGGTTTGTCTGCCGCAAAATGATCTGTGAGTTTGTGGTGGATCGAACTCGCATAGAGTGAGCCATTCTGCCTAACTAGTGCGTTGACCTCTACATCGGGGTTATAGTCTTCGACGACAATTTTAGGGAGGGTACCATTTCGGTTTGATCTTTCAAGACCGAGGACTACCTCAGCATCATTAGAGGGCATAAATTGCTCCCGATCGTGAATTTGCTTCTCGCGGTCTTCAACAGAAGACTGTTGAGATTTTGCCCGACGTGAAAGTTTGGCTTTTCGTCGCTGGTTGAGATAATCTTTGAACCAAGGGTCAGATGCTATTTTCGAAAGATAGTGGCTCAATTCTTCTTTAATTGCTTGGTAGATAGAGCTCGATTTGTTCCGGATTTTCTCACGGTTTGCAGAGAGCTCAATATCTTGGCAGTTTGCCACGAAAAAGAAGTGGAGGAACTCGTTGTCATGTGAGATGACCTCGTTGACACGTTCGACTTTGATATAATCCTTAGCTAGCCAAATCCCGAATTGCACTGAATGCTTCCCGTATGTTGGGAGTTCGTTGCGAGCATCTTTCCCACCAATCATGCCTACTACTTTGATGGTTGCTGTATCCCCGTCATCAGTCTCCACCGTCAGCTCACGAGGTGGATAGTGCTTACACATCCTTGATTCCGGAAATTTCCCTTCTCCGGGCTCAATCTGTTCCTCGGGAAATTCGAGTTTATTATCTAATTTGAGCGTTTCCTGAGTATCGTCGATCTCGTCACCCAACGTGATATATACATCCATCTCGTGATAGTCATCTGTGAAGTAGTGAGCGGTGGATCCTGCAAGCGTCTTCCATTTCAAATAGTGTTCAATTTTATTATAAGTAAGTGAGGAAGGAGAGAATCCACGTCCGGATTTGAATCCGGTAATGCGGATGTGAGTACCGTTATTACCCTTTTTCACCGAGCGTTCCTTAATTTCGTACTCAGGCATTACTCGGTTGTTGAGTTTTTCCCAGGGCTGTTCCATTCGCGCACGGAGGTTGGTTCCTTCTTTGGAAGTGTTAACCAGTATCTCCTCACTTTTATAGAAAATCTTTGTCCCATGCCCTTTGTAACCAATGGCATCAGACGAAGGGTCTCGTTTCGTCGAATTTCCCAAATCGAAGAAAGATTCAAGATCAGTATAGTCCATCCCTTCACCATTATCTTCAATCACGATCTCGGACCCGATTGGTCTGTCTCTAATCGTAATCTCGACTTCAGTAGCCCCAGCATCGTAGCTATTAGATAACGATTCGCGGATTACTTCGAGCGGATCTTCGAAGTCACTCGCAATTTCTAGGAACTCGTTTACTTCATTTACTTGGGGTGTTTTTGTTGTTGACATTGTTAGAAGTATCCTCCAAGAGAATCATTCACAACCCGGTGCGCATGCCGCTGCATTGATTTGTGACGGCTGAGCGATTGTTCGAAATATTCAACCAAACCACCGGTGCCCGACTTGTTGATTGCTTCCCGAACACGACTGATTTCCTTTTTTTGTATAATGAGGTTATGCATTGATACTGCTCCAAGTTTGTCTTTCTGATACTCGGCATCGCCCTCCATCCAATTCACAAGCTTATCGTCAGAGCAGACTGGGCAATCACAGTCTGAGAAATCTACGTCATCAAGCGGCTCTGTATTGTACAAGGAGGTATGATACTTCCCGTTGATTGCAGCGTGAAGATAAGATGACGAGTCGAATGTATCCGCGCCAACTGCTGCGAGTAGTGGAATTGCGCTTGAAGAAATACCAAGGACGTGTAATGGGAGCTCATCAAAGCCCCAGTCGTCGAGGACTTCTCTGCAGTCGCTCACCGCAGTGATCAATTTATCCTTGTTATCTTTAAGCGGAACCAGGCTTCCGAGAGCTACCCCGTCAAATTCTCGGTGCACACGGTTTTTGCCGATCACTTTCTCGATCTCGGTGAGGAATGTATTCAGCATAGAGTAGTTGTACCCATGAAGAGTCAGGTATCGTGTTTGTCTCTGTCTGTCAGTCAATTCAAGGAATTGATCGACATTCTGTGCCGTCATGTGTGCCTTCCGAACCCGTGTCTCGTAATCATCATCAGGCTCAATTGGACGGTCGAGATTCAAAACGAGGTCAGCACCAAGCTTACGTTGAATATCTATAATTGCCCTCTGATCGACATCGACTTCAAAATCACTACCATCTAAAGTCTTGTCCCCGAGGAATTTGAACCCCCCTGAATCAACAAATAGAACGCCGTCAAAATCAAAGAGGTCTCTCTCTTTGATTGGGGTGTCAATATACTCTTCATACCGCTCTTTTGTTATCCCGTAGTCAGTTAAAGAAGCGACAGACGTCATCACGCCATCAAAGTATTCGCTGTAGTCACCGCCGTTTATCACTTCATCTCCATTCATGAACTCCTTCATTGTGCGATGTATCCCTCCCCCGTACAGGCTTGATGAGGTCCCCCCTGCGTAGAAATTCACTACAGGAAAGAGATTTGGCGTTTTTATTCCTGTGTCTCCAACTTGAAGTGTCCCAGTGCGTGCTGCTCCTGCTTCATGAGCAACCTCAAACCCGCTATTACCATGTTGTTTTTGTTGGAATCCCATTCAATCAGTCTCCCCGGATGAACTTCTTGAGTTTCCCACCCTTTTCGCCGATACCGCTCCCGGATATCTCACTCACACACCCTTGATAATCATGAATCTCTCCGATTGAGCTGCGATATTCGTGGGCCATATTTAGAACGATCTTGTTGTATCCCTCTTGTCGCACTAGTTCTTGTAGATTTGTTGTGACAGGCTCTCGAAGCTCGGCAGCTCGTGATTGAGTCATCTGGCGGTCATAGGAGCGAATTCTCTCATTAGGTTTGAGAAGACCATGCTTTGCAGATAGAATTCGAATATCGATATCAGATCGAAACTCCTCTTCTCTTATAGCCTTCTTGATAATTTTGTAAAAATATCCATCATACACATCAAGAGCCGGAGTGGGCGTGGAGACTGAGTTTTTCGTATCTGAACAGGATTGTACCAGAAGCGTTGTCATTGCAACCGTATCGATCCCGAGGAGGTAAAAGACTACTCGTTGCAAAATTTTCTCATGACCAAAACAACTCGAACTCTTGCTAGCATGTTTTCGGAATCCTAACTGAGGTGACTTTAATATCACGGCTTAAATATATATCAGCGGGCCATTTTGGGATAGATAAGATGTCTCATGAGGGTCTCCATGTGCCTGATTGGATAGAAGCCCGTCCGTATCAAGAAGAAGCAATACAAGAGTGGATGTCTACCGGAGGAAAGGGAATACTAGAAATGGCAACAGGGACTGGTAAAACGGTCACGGCCCTCCTTGCCGCAACGCGTGTTGATCAGTCCGTCGATGAAAAATTCCTGCTCGTCGTCGCAGTGCCATATCAACATCTCGTTAATCAGTGGAAATCTAACCTCGATGATTTCGGTGCTACCTCTGTTCTTGCTTTTGAATCACGACGTAACTGGCAGCCTCAACTTGAACGTGAGCTGCTAGAATTCAACAACGGAATGCGTGACACCTGCGTAGTGGTCACAACACACCGAACGCTGTCAGGAGAATCTGCGAGAAAAACCATTCAAAGAGCTAACGGGAATTCAATGCTGATTGCAGATGAAGTACATCACATGGGGGCTGCCCAGACACAGGAGGCACTTTGTGATCAGTTTGACCTTCGACTTGGCCTTTCCGCAACGCCAGAAAGATGGTATGATCAAGAAGGGACGAAAGAATTAGATGAATATTTTGGAGGAACCGTTTTTGAATATGGACTTCAGAAAGCTATCGAAGCCGGTGCACTATGTGAGTATTACTACATACCCCATATAGTCGAATTACAGGACGAAGAGATGGAAGAATACATGCGTCTGACCACAAAAATCGGACGACTTGCAGGGCAATCGGATGGCAACGAGAGGAATTTGAATCTTGAGCAGAATCCTGCTCTACAGCAAGCTCTTTTTAAAAGAGCTCGGTTAATTGGCACCGCTCGTGAGAAGCTATTCTTGCTTATTGACTTATTGAATTCTGAGTTAGATACCAAACACACGCTTGTCTACTGTAGTGATGGCAAATTGGAGGTTGATGGCCGATTACAGCGTCATGTAGACCTGACAACAGAAAGGATTCGAAATGAGTGTAACTTGTCTGTTGAGCGCTTTACCGCACGCGAAGATCAACAAGAACGAAAAGAGCTGTTGACACGGTTTGATGACGAGGAAATTGACGTTCTAACGTCTATAAGATGTCTTGACGAAGGCGTTGATATTCCTGCTACACGGACCGCATACATCCTAGCAAGTACCTCGAATCCACGACAATACATCCAACGAAGAGGAAGGATCCTTCGAAAATACGAAGGTAAAAAATATGCCGTAATTCATGACTTCATCACAATACCAGATACTCAAAGACACCCAGAAATGCTGTCCGATGATCAGTATGAAATTGAGCGGACACTCATCCGGAAGGAACTCGAACGAGTTTCGATGTTTGCGGAAACAGCTCGGAATCATCCGGATGCCGATGTTGATGACGTTCCGACATCGACTGGGTCACTACAAGAAGTGAAGCGTAGATATGACCTCCTTGCCGGATAGGTTCCCGTAGAGACTTTGTTGAACCACCACAGGTGACAAATTTGGACTCTGATGCGGCCCATACATTAGTACCGGCTACTCTACGAAGCACACCTGTGGCCAGATCAGCAAATCGTAACAATTACTGTGGTAGATCAAATCACGTATTAATCGGTTCACGAGAACTCCGGCCGCTCAGCGTACGTTATCGGGTCGCATGACTCGGCGTTGCGGAACGCTTCAAGACGGAACGCACATGCGTCACATGTCCCACACGCTGGCTCTTCATCACGGTAACACGACCACGTCATCTCGTACGGCACGCCGAGCTCTAACCCACGCTCGGCGATATCCGTTTTCGACCACTCAACGAACGGTGCTTGCAACTCGATCTCCGTCTCCGGTTTTGTCCCGACATTGATCACCTGCTGAAAGGCGTCGAAAAAGGCCGGCCGGCAGTCCGGATATCCGGAGAAGTCCTCGGAGTGCGCGCCGATGAACAGCGCTTCCGACTCAGTCGCCTCTGCGTACGATGTCGCCATTGACAGCAGATTTGCGTTGCGGAAGGGGACGTACGATGTCGGGATCTCGTCGCTCTCCAAATCTGCGTCAGCGACATCCATCTCCTTGTCCGTCAGACTCGATGCGCCAATCAGTGCGAGGTGCCCCGTTTCAATATGAAGAAAATCTGCCGCACCAGCCACCTCAGCGAGTGCTTTCGCGCACTCGAACTCTTTGTCTTCGGTGCGTTGCCCGTACGAGGTGTGGAGGAAGTACGGTTCGTACTCCTGCTCCATCGCCTCATACACCGCTGTCGCACTATCCATGCCGCCAGACACCAGAATGACCGCGCTTTTGTTGCTCACGTGTTTTCCGTTGTGTCGAATAGATTGTTGCTCTGTTCACCACGCCTACATCGCACTCCATCGACCAGGGCGACGCTCATGTTCCTGGGGCGTCGTTCCACAGGTCTACGTGGAGTCGGGGGGTGTACCGGTAGCCGCACTCCATCGCTAATTTTGCCACCTGGCTTCGCGTTCCATCGAGTTGCTCACGAGTCATACCTTCCGGCATCAACAACACGTCATCGTCCGCCACCGTCGTTGTCGTCGCCACCCGCACACGATCAACGAGGTCCGTAATCTCCGGGAGGTCAGTCTCATCGGTCACGACGAACTTGAGTTGCGTCTCGTACGCATCGACCATGCGCGAGAGCGCGTCCATATCGATCCGGTTCTGCTCATGTTCTTCCTCCCACTCGCCCTCGCCTTTCGGGTCACGGTCCGGCGTCGGCGTACTGCTCGCCAGCTTCGGGCTGATACTCGCCAGGTCGATTGGTGCGTCCCGGTAGATGGTCCCGTTCGTCTCCACGGTCGTATGATAGTCCTCTTCGTCGAGCCGTTCTAAGAGTCCGACGGACTCCTCGTGAATGAGCGGCTCGCCGCCTGTGAGCACGACGTGGTTGGCCTGCTTGTGTGATTGGACTTCCTCCACGATCGTATCGACTTCGCGCCACGACCCAGTCGGTTCCCACGACGTATGGTACGAATCACAGAACCAACATCGCAGGTTACAGCCTGAGGTCCGCACAAAGACAGAGGGGACGCCTGCAAGCGTTCCCTCGCCCTGCAACGAGTAGAACACCTCATTGATCGGGAGCCCCTCACCAGCCGCGTCAGCATCCGTTGTGGGTTCGTCCACGTCGCTTGCGACTGGCATCAGTAGCTCGCACAGAGCTCGCCGGTTTCACTTACCGACACCGACACGTCCGAGACGGTGTCCGGGAACGCTTCAAGCATTCGTTGTTCGAGCAAGACGCTCATCACCTCCGCTGTCGGTGGATGATCAAGGACAACAAGGGCATCACGGTCACCTGATGCCTCGAACGCATTGACGAGCGGATCGCCCTCCTCAACGAGGAACCGATGATCCCACGTGTCGATGACGCTAGTGACATCACCTTTATCGACGACCCAACCCTCCTCGGTGAGTTCGCCGGTCACTTCTACGGTGATTTCATAGTTGTGGCCGTGTGGCCGCGAGCACTTCCCGTCGTGGTGGAGGATGCGGTGGCCCGAGCTGATCCGGATGGGGTTGTCGGCTCCGATGTGGAGGGTTCGTTGGCCAGCCTCACGAAGGACCCCTGATTCGGATTCGTTACTCGATATACTCTGGGACATACCCGAAGAATACTCGGAGAATATATAAATATTGATTTTCGTTACGTCATCGATGGAACAGCAGCCTGACTCACATACATTCAACGTCTAACTGCGCACTCGTGGTACACCAGTATCTCCCCAACGCGACCCGCAACACTACATCACAGGTGACTGTACGCCTGTACAAGGGGGTGACCGCTGATGGAGACTGTGAATGCTCGCGCGATTTTCATCGCCATCTCCGCCGGTTTCGTCGCCTTCGGCGTGGCATACCTCGCTTCAGACCTGTTCGTCGAGTACCACGGGAAAGAGTACGCTGCGACCGTGGTCAACGGAGCGGTCGTCACGCTCATCATCGCGTATGCGATCGTCTTCCTCGCAATTGGGATGCCCTCCACCCTGTTCTACGGCGGGCAAGGCGCGTTCGTTTCGATGCTTGGCGGCTCCGCATCGATCGTCCTCGCCTCAGTCGTAGCGCTCACGTCTGCCCAGCATCTCGACGTCCGATTATTCTCCAATCTGAAGACTCACACCGGCGGTTGCCATCGCTGGCCTCGGAACTATGGGTCTACTGTAGTTAGTCAAGGCGTGGACACGGTTGTGTTCATCACGCTCGGCTTTGCCATCTTTCCACACTCGGCCTTGGTGGGGAGCCAACGTGGGGCTGGGCGCTCGTCTCAATCGTCGCTGGGCAGTACATCGTGAAGCTGCTTGTCGTGCTGATTGATACGCTTCCGTTCTACGTTGTAACAGAGTTTGTAAATCAACCTGTCTGATTCTGACAGATTTGATTAGAGGGGCCATTTTTATGCGGTTGTGGTCTGCTCTATTCCAATTCTTCAGCAGTCTACTATTCTCTGTAAGTGTATATTTGACAAGTAGGTGATTGTAGAGTCTAGTCTTAGACAGTTAGAACTGCTAAGCGCTTCTGAACATCTTCCTCGACTATATTTTCGATATCATCTACAAACGGTTCGAACTCGTCTGGCCGGGTTGAGAATGTGAGTGATTCCAAAATTTCAGACACTAGCTGTGATTTCCGTTGTACGAGGCGCTCATACGTCCACCACTCGTTGAAATCTTGAACAAGTGAGGGAGAACTAGATCTTGTCTCATCATCGGGCATATCAAGCGCTAGTAAGCGCTGAAGTTTCGCTTCGTCAACTGCTCCACCAGTACCGAAGTATTGGTTGATGATATTCTCCATGTCCTTGCTGTGCTCTTTGTGGTACTCCTTGAGCTTGACTGAAAAGAGACGATTCTGAATTGGTCGGTTAACGGCTTCGTCAAGCAAAATCATGTTTCCTAGATCACGTACGAAGCGTTCCTCAATTCCATTTACGACTCTCTCGATCTCATCATAACCGTCGTCACCAGGTGACAGCTCGTGTGCGTCTCGTGACTGAAGATAGTCGATCTGGGTGCGAATCTTGTTATCACCGTTATTACGGAAGAAGTGCTCTAACCACGCATACGGATGGTCTTTTTTAGGCAAAATGTATGATACTGGGAGCACGTGTTCAATATGTACTTCACTAGAGTCTGAACTGAGGTGAGAGTTCGTGATCCCAACTTCATTTCTTTTTCGGAAGTCTTCATCTGCGACCTTCAGGTACAATTGTTTTGTCTTGTTGTTGTTCCAACTCTCTTTACTAACAAGACGGTCGATGAATGATTCTCCGAACATCTGTCGTGCAGAATTATCGACATTCTCAATAAGGATCTCAGATACCTCCTCAGAATCGAATTGATTCCCAGTCTGCTCAAGCTCTCGGAATTCTTGGCAGGAATTCGGATATGTGTCATCAACGACTGTGCCAACGAGGTCCGATATAGAAAACCGAAACGAGATATTCTCTACTGTTTTCAGGACATCAACGAAGAACTGATCCTTTTGTGGGGCTTCCGTCACCGCTTGGTAGACGTACATCACGAACGGTCGCCACTGTTTAGTTCCAAGTTTGTTGAGCCGCTTGAGAATTTCCTCACACTCTCTTTTTTCTGGCCCTTTCAGCTCTAAATCGTCATCTGTCAAATCGGCGGAAACAATTTCACGATACCGCTGTGCATAATTAACCAATTCTTCTAAGAAATCCCGAGCTTGGCCTGGGCTTGCCAGTCTCGATTGAATATCATGATGACCGATTTGCTTGAGACGAAATGCTTCGAGCATTTCGTTTTTCGCTTCTGTGACCGTAGAGAATTCTTTCTCTGTCGCTGCAAGATAGTGGGCAAGGAAGTCCTCAACATCATCGGAATCTCCCCCAAACGTCTTCACAACGCTTTCCCAGCGATCGATCTGTACACCACTATCTGATTCTCCTTGGAATCGTCCCACAACACGAGCTCGAATCTTGTCCATATTCGATAACTCAACACCACGGTCGTTGAGCGATTGGAAGACTTCGATACGGAGCTCCTGATTACTGGTCTCAAATATACATTCTGACACGCGAAGGGAACGGAGAATATAGTGAGTCAGATTTAGCAACGCACGGACTTTTGTCGCCGGAGTTTCGAAGATGTCCTTCTCAATAAATTGTCTGATATTTCTCTTATAGAATTTGTCGGCATTGACGAGTCGTCTATGCGCATCTCCATAGTAGCGGTACGATTCGAGCATATCAGTGTCCTCAAAGTCTTCATCCTCTTCGTATGCTTCTTCTGGGATATCAAGTTCATCGAGGAGTGACTGTACTGTAATTGAGTTTGTTTTCCGTCCATCATATTGCGGGAGATTTTTTACTGGTTTGATGCGGTTCTCTTTCTCTTTGAACACGATATCAAAGAACGGCTGATCGTGGTCATTCAGCGTGATGAAGGGAGTGATATCGGGACCGTCAGCACGGAATAATAGGTCCTCTAGTTGTCGGTCACAGACATGCTGTGTATATTCGAGAAGCTGCCCATCTATACTGTCGAACCGAACTTCTAGCTGTTGTTTTAGATTCTTTAGGATAATTGCTACTGTGGTCAGACGCTGCTGACCGTCAATAATCTCGAATACATCTCCGTCGGCATCGCGGGCGACGTACACAGTACCGAAGTAAGTATCAACAGGAAGGTCGCTCGCTTTCGGCTTGAGGTCCTGAATAGATAAAATGGTGTTCCAAAGTTCCTCATGCTGATCCTCTTCCCAAGTGAAATTCCTCTGGTATTCAGGTACGACAAACCTCTCTCCCTCTGCTACGCGGAGGAGAGAGCGATTTTCGAGGCGAATATTCTCCTCTAATGAACTAATAAACTGGGTGCTATCTGCAAACTGAAGATTGTCATACCGGTCCCTGTATTGAGTGGTATCGTATGCGAGTATCCCGGTTCCATCCGGGTCACCCGGATAGAGAAAAATCTCTTTGCCACATAGTGGCGTATTGGATTCCTCTTCCATGGTCCACCTGATACTTAGTAGCGTCTTAATGTTGTGGATCTGGCTAATTTGGAATACTTGTTGTACTGCTAACTTACTCCCCTTCGATGTTCATCATCTCGTCATCAAAACTCTGAACAATTTTGGCTAGTTCCCCCTCAGTTCCGGTACCCTCGCTCTGGGATATTTTTATATAATTGATTATCGCATCTGTAGGATCACCAGCGATATCCCCGAACTCGGCTTCGGCGATCTCTAGTCCACCTGCAGCATACTGAGCGAGAACTTTCATATGTGTCTGTTCATCAACGAGAGCCTCTGGGTCTCCTGTATCCTGAAACGCTAGACTAGCCATGATCGTACGATACAGGTCTTGTGAATAAACATTATGTAGCCCCGATTCACCAGCTGTACCCTCTGAACCACTACCTCGGTATCCCTCGCGGACGGGGTTATCCTCTTTATATCCTATAACCGCAAGGAAAATGAGGAGGTCATAGTAATTCTCAAAGACTTCGTACTCATCAACCAGCGTGTCGTACAGCTCCGTTTTCTTGTAATTGATAATACGTCCCATTTTAGTTAGCTTCCATGGATGTACTCTCTGAGCGAACTTTCGTTTGGGGGTATTCGCCGAGAGACTCTCCCGGGTTGTAATCAAGCCAAAATTGTTCGCCGATTCTGTCGGACATTTCTTCTTCAACTGGCCCCTCCCACTGCGAATCGGTCGCAAAGACCACTACTTGGTTTGCAAGATTGGGGATAACCTCTCCCACTTTTTGCCGATGACGCTTGTCAAGCGCACCGAACGGAGAATCCATCACTAACGGATAGATCCCACCGGTGAAGTACTCTGAGTCATTCTCAGATTCATATCTCTGTCGGGCAATCTTGACCAAACTGCCAATGAAAGCAAGACTGGCAATCTGCCGTTCTCCGGTTGATTTGTCCACTTCGACACGATCGTCACCGACTTCTTGCCAGATTTTGAGCTTGAATTCTTCGGTTATTTCAGCAGTGAAGTTTTTGCTTGCAATCTCACCAAACGTTTTTTTGATTTCGTCGTTTGCCCATTCCCGGACCTGATTTTTGAACTCAGAAAACGAAGATTCTAGCTCTTCTTCTACAAGTTCAGTCGCCTTTTGCCGACGCTTGGCTAGGAGGGCCTCCTCATGTTCATCGCGTTGCTGCTCTATCTCCTCTTTGAGGCTCTTTAATTCATCTTTCTTGTGATCGATCCGCTCTTCAATACCGCCAATATCTGAAATGAGGGTGTCTCGATTCCTTTCGTTTTCTTCACGTTCAGATTCTAACTCACCAATTGTCTGACCAGATTCAGTTGTCTGATCAAGCTTCTGTAGTTCCGAACTTATCTCATCGATTAGCTCATCATAATCGTCAAGCTTGTCATGAAGTTCTTTTCTTTCTTCGATGATTTCATCAACTGTTTCGAAAAATTCGGATTCTTCCTCGGAGACTCGATTTAGATGTCCAACAATACGGAGTGCTCCTTGTTCAACGCCATCACCAATTGCCTCACCTTTCATCGCCTCCACCTTACGATAATGTTCAGTTCCTGGCTTCAACTCACGACCGCAGAGACAGCTCCCAGATTCAAGTAAAGAATCAATGAATGAATTACTCAATTCAGAAGGAATGAGTCCACGTTCCCGCATCGAATCTAGCTCTTCTGCAGTCTCCCGAATAAGGGGCATTGAGAGGGGAATGAAGCCGTAATCACTGACTTCTTTCCGAATCTGTTCATTTATCTCTTCAATATTCTCTATAATCTTGGATCGTTCTTCTCGATATTCGTTTCTTCGCTCTTGAAGAGCGGCGCTCTCATCTAACCGTTCAAGTTTTTGCTCAAGATCAAAAATCTCTTGTTCTACTTGATCCTTAGACCGCTTCGTATCTTGGAGTTTTCGTTGAAGATCATCAACAGCCTCTTGAATATCACGCTTTTGAGAGATGAGATCTGACAGTTCATCACTTGCATACTTTTCCACCTCATCTTCAAATCGGTCCGCTACAGTATCCAAGTGACGGGTAGAGCGCTCAAGAATAGTGAGGCCCATTATATTTTGAATTGCTTCCTGAATGCGATCTTGATTGTCTATCCCTGCAAGTTCGTCTATATCCTCTCCGTCAAAGAAAAACAGGCCACTCAATCGTTTCGGGATAATCTGGTCAAGCGTATTATCAGGATTCAGTCGCTCCTCCCACTGGCCATCCTTCCGGTACTCGACTGTCATATTGGCATCGACAAGCTCACCATCAAAATCGCTGTCAGCCCGTTTTTCATATTCAATTTCCCGTCTAGCGACGTATTCAGTACCATCGTGTAGAAAGTCTAGCTCTACACAAACACAGATAGATTCACCTGTAGATGCTTCGGCCATTGCACCCTCACTCGCCAGTCTGTCAGGACGCGTGTCGAAATCCACCTCATCATAGAGCAGCCAAGTAAACGCGTTGAGTAGTGTTGACTTCCCGGACCCATTGGCACCATGTACGACGGTGACATTTTTATCAGATGACTGGGCAAATTCAATCGCTTCATTCCGGAACTGACGAAAATTTAACAACTCGATTTGTTGTAGCTGCATTAGTTGATTTCTTCTATAATTATTTGCTCGATTTCATCATTGATTCCACGTGGGAGATCTAAGTGGAGCTTCTCTTTTTCTGCTTTCAGTACGCGCTCCCGAATTTGTTCAATCTTGTCACTTGAAATTGCAATCTCGTCATCAGAGAGGGTCGTCATCATATCTACTGTAAGCGGCGGCCATTTATATTTTAGCCCAGAGCTCTAGAAGGGTGCCAACCTTAGCGTGAAGGAAGCGGCCGAGCAAGGGTAAACTGGGTGTTGAGCAATGCTCGACCGCATGGTTGAGAAAGCTCGCCAGCACGAAGTATTTTCCCGTGAGGACACGCCGCTCTGTCGGCGTGCCCTCACGACGTTTTTGTACCATGCTAGCCTCTAATGCCGGCGAATCGAACCGTTCGTTGATCGTTCCTACGAGGCTATCAGGCAGTGTTTCATCGGCTGAAGCACCTCTTCGAGCCCGACTGCCGGGACCGACAAGAAGTCGCCGTCGATGAGACGAAAATCGATATCGACGGCGATGAGCACTACGTCTGGGCGGCAGTCGATTGTAAGACGCTCGAAGTGCTTGCCGTCGAGGTCTCTCCCGGCCGATCGAGCCTCAATGCGCTCTTATTTTTGAAAGATGTTCTCGAACGGTGCCGCGGTCGGCCCGCACCAGCGGGCGACCGCGGCCCGTGGTACGACTGGCCGCTCGAACTGCTAGACTGCGAGTACGAGCGTGAAGCGTAGGGAAATCGGTCGCTGATTGAAGCGTGGTTCGGGATCTTCAAATACCGAATCAGACGTTTCTACCACCGATTTCCCTTCTACAGCACCGCCAGCTCCACCAGATCGTGGCTTACAGCCTTCGCCGCTCTCCACAATGCGACGCTCTAACCTTGACACCTTGATTTCAACAAAGGCTCACAGTCTTATATACAGAATCAAAGATCGGACTAAGCGAGTGTCGATGTTAGCTTGTATTTAACTAAGAAGTAAACTTGTGAACTCGTGACCTTGAGTGTGAATTCGTGAACACAGTCACACACCATCTCTAAAAATTTGTAGTTTTCAGTTGTCGTTAAAACCGCCGTAGAATCCTTCTAACAACAGTTAACAAGCAATTCAGACGCGACACACTCACAACATACGGACTGTGAGTCCACTACCATAATACTGGGAATTCTACCAATTACTCCCTGGGTGAGGAATTATACACAGGGTGGCGATAGCCGTAGCCGTAATGACACGCAGATACCCACCAGAACGCCGCTGCGCCGAAGATCAGCTCATCCCGCGCTGGGGGAATATGGACATGGCAGAACACCCAGCCTACTATACTCCGCAGCAATACGCGCGCACTTCACTCTCGCGCCCAATCCCGAGCAGTACCAGGTATGCACCAAACCGTGGGGCACCAGGATCCGCACCAATCACCCTCCACGAAATAAGCGCAACGAAACGCACCGCTACACTAACACGCACCAGCACCGAAGAGGTTTACGAACTAAAACCAGCGAGGACCACGCGCCGGCAGCACACCCTCAGTGACTTCGCGGAAGTACGACCAAACAAAGATCGTTTAATCCCGTCAGTATTCGACGGTGCAGGTTTCAACATCCATAAGCAGTGGGAACTCTCAGTGCACGACCCCACCGACAGTGAAGACATCACACCAGAACAGGAAGCACCGCGCCTGTTAGATCCGAGCGACCCAGTCGAGGATGTACCCCTACCAGACAGTGCGCACCAAGATGCTTACACAGCGATAGAAGGGCAGTGCGGGCACTGTGGCAGCTACCACTTAGGGCCTAAAGCCTGGGACCCCGAACAACCCACACAGGCAGATCCGTGCAAAGGCGACGATGTGAAAACATGCAGGTGCTGTGTATGCCCTGAATGCTCCGCTAAATCAATATACTACAGACAGAGCAAGACACCGCATTACCGCTGCATCAATTGCTCGAACGAGTTCGATGCCCCGTACGACCCATCGCACGA
>LFCJ01001220.1_pt1 | contig 17663 bp, 19 predicted proteins | sample 643141 | NCBI WGS metagenome assembly LFCJ01 (sample SAMN03766243, study PRJNA286221) | soda lake metagenome | biome: soda lake; feature: Kulunda steppe; material: water; isolation source: sample B1-Br-g2 brine of Lake Bitter-1 | place: Russia: Kulunda steppe | collected 2010-07
AAATGCAACTCGAGGCCCTCCTCGAGGGCGGTTTGGGCCGCATAGCCGACGGTCTGTCTGACCGTGACGGAGTCCGAAAGCGGGACCAGTAGTCGGCCCTCGCTCACGGCTTCCACCTCGAGACGTGTCCGTTCATAGCTCCACTTCCGGGAGTCCACTCAAACACGTTACGTTGTGTCCCGACCAGTTTTGGGGGTGTGGGTTCAGTGCCCTGGAAACACAAACAGGACGCCAGCTGCCGGGTTCGGCGTCGAACCCGGCTTCGGAGTCGCCCGCTCAGCACGCTTGGGGCGAGCGCTGACGGCCCACGAGTTGAGGTGGCTCCTGCATCGGTAGTCATCGCGGAGGCCTTTCGGGCGCGCCATCTTCAATGTTCCCGTTTCGAGACAACACAAACGGTAGAGTGGGCAGAAATACTCCCAAATTGGCCATCATTTTTGAATTTTACAAACAATAGTGGGAAATATTTGAGAGTGAGTGAACCCTTCAAACTTCGGTGGTCCCGCAAATCGGAAGCCGTTTCGAGACCTTTAGGTACGTCAGGTTCCCACCTGTCGGCAATGAAACTATATCACCGGCTCCGGCCGCTTGTGTTCCGGTTGCCGCCGGAACTGGCCCACAACGTGGGAAAGCGGGCACTCCGGGTCGGCCAGGCCACGTGGCCGACACGGACTGCCCTGCGCTGGCAGTACCGGTATCGCCACCCGAAACTGACGACCGAGTGCTTCGGCACGACGTTCCAAAACCCGGTCGGTATCGCCGCCGGATTCGATAAAAACGCCGAAGTCACCCACGCGTTGGCCGCTCTCGGGTTCGGATTCGTCGAGGTTGGAACCGTCACACCCTACCCCCAAGACGGCAACCCGAAACCGCGGTTGTTCCGCCTGCCAGATGAGGAGGCGATGATCAACCGAATGGGGCTCAACGGTCATGGGGCCGAACGGATCAAAGACCGCCTCGAGCAGGAGGGGACGCCGCAGATTCCGGTCGGCATCAACGTCGGGAACATGAACTCCTCGAGCGAGCGCGAATCCATCGAAGACTACCGGCGGGTAATGACGCGACTGGCCCCCTTTGCTGACTACCTCGTTGTCAACGTCTCCTGTCCAAATACGCCCGAGGAGTTCGACGAACAGTCGCCCGAACACCTAGAAGCGATTTTTGAGACGCTTTCGGCCGAAAACACCGACGGAACGCCGCTGCTGGTCAAAATCGGCCCCGATCCACCCCTCGAGTCACTCCCGGAACTCGTCGATATTCTCGAGGCACACGATATCGATGGTATCGTCGCAACAAATACGACGACCGACCGTGAGGGGCTCGTTTCCGACCACCGTGAAGAGTGGGGTGGGCTCAGTGGCAAACCCCTCCAACGCCGTTCGACGGCGGTCATTCGGACGCTCGCGAACGAAACCGATCTGCCGATAATCGGCGTTGGCGGTGTCGACTCGGCTGAAAGCGCCTACGAGAAAATCCTCGCTGGAGCCTCGCTCGTCCAACTCTATACTGGCTTCGTTTACAACGGTCCCGCGACGGCCCGAGAGATCAATCGTGGACTCGTCGAACTCCTCGAGCGCGATGGGTTTCGCTCCGTTTCGGAGGCGGTGGGTGCTGAGAGTGACGTCGATTTCAGTTTGGATTTCGGTTCGGATTCGGCGTTAGACTCAGATACCACCCTCGAGCAGTCGGCCAAATAAGTTGCCGAAAGCCGATTTGTCGTCGTTTGTCACTTCCCCTCCACCGCTTGCCGTCACCGCCCCGCGCTCGCCGTCATCACTTACTCTGCAGCGTCACCATCGACAACCACACGCGTCCCATCTCCCGGCTCACTCAGCACCTCGCCATCGGCGTAAACGACCTCGCCTCGGACAACCGTCGCCGTTGCCTTGCCAACAAACGACTCGCCTTCGAACGGCGTCGCCGTACTCTTCGATTGCAGCGTCCGGCGATCCTCGAGCGTCCACTGCTCGTCGGGATCGACAATCGTAAAGTCCGCGTCGGTTCCCACCTGCAACGAGCCTTTCTGTGGATACATCCCCCAGACCTGTGCGGGTCGCACCGAATGCATATCGACCCACTCCTCGAGCGTGAGTCGTCCTTTGTCGACGAAGGTGAGCATGACGGGCACTTCGGTCTCGAGGCCGACAAAGCCCGAGACTGACTCCCACGTGTTTCCGAACGGATCGTCGACGCCTTTTTCCTCGTCAGTGTGCGGGGCGTGGTCAGTCGCAACGCAGTCGAGTGCGCCGCCATCGACGCCGACGTTCCAGAGCGTTGCTTGCTGGTGTTCGTCGCGAATCGGTGGCTGAATTCGGGCGACGTTTCCTTTCTCGCGGTAGACGTCCTCGGTGAACCACAAGTAGTGGGGCGTCGTCTCGGCAGTTACATCCACGCCGCGGGCTTTCCCCTGGGCGACCGCCTCCGCGCCGTCGCCTGAGGAAACGTGATACATGTGGACCTTCGTGCCGGTCTCCTCGGCGAACGTAACCATCCGCTCGATTGCCTCCCGCTCGGCGATCACCGGCCGGGAATGGGCGTGGTCGATGGGCTCGTTCTGTCCCTCGCGTTTGAATTTCTCCGTATAGTAATCAATAATCTCGCCGTTTTCCTCGTGGAACCCAAGTCGCTTTCCAGTTTCCCGAACCGCTGCCATCGCCTCGAGAATTTCGCCATCGGTCGGCGCCGGTACGTCACCAACCGTCGAGCCAAGGAAGATTTTAAAGCCCAACGCACCCGCCTCATCGAGTGCTGGAATTTGCGCTATGGTTTCGCTGGTGATGACGGCGTAAGACTGGAAATCGACGTGGGCACCGGCCTCGCCGCGGTCGAATTTTAGTTGCAAGCGGTCGGGCCGGTCGATCACCGGATCGGTGTTTGGCATGCCGACAACCGTGGTGACCCCGCCGGCTGCCGCTGCTCGTGTCGCTGACTCCCAGTCTTCTTTGTACTCGAGGCCCGGTTCGCGGTTGTGGATGTGACAGTCGATGATACCGGGGACCAGCAGGTTGCCCGCCGCATCGAGATGCCGGTCGCCGTCGGGCAACTGGTCGGCGTGGGCGACGGCCACGATGGTCTCGTTGTCGACGGCAACGCCCATGTTCGGGCCGGTTTGGCCGTCTGGCGTGACGATGGTGCAGTTGTCCACGACGAAATCGACTGACATTGTGTGCTGGCTTGCCAATCTGGAGGCATATAGCTTGTGTTGGCCCTGTAAGTGAGCTGTCGCTCGAGGTCGGCTTGCGTAGCTTTTCGTCCCTTTTTTGACCGAATTGACCACCTCGAGCAAGTAGGTCCCGCATACAGACGGGTATAACTCGCTTACTAAACCACGAGGGGGGAGAAGTCGATTCGATGGACTCGCCACCGATCACCGATCGGACGGTACTGGTCACCGGCGGTGCCGGATTCGTCGGGAGCCACCTCGCCGATGCACTCGCCGACCGGAACGACCTCCGTATCCTCGATAACTTCTCGAGTGGTCACCGTGAATACGTCCCCGACGGTGCAACCGTCATTGAGGGCGATATCCGTGACGCAGACGCCTTAGAGCGGGCAACCCGAAATGTCGATCTCATTTTCCACGAAGCCGCGGCCGTCAGCGTTGAGGTCAGCGTCGAGCAGCCAGCGGAGACAAGTGACGTGAATCTCGCGGCAACGCTCTCCCTGCTCGAACATGCTCGGCGAGCCGACGCCCGCGTTGTCATGGCCTCGAGTGCCGCCGTCTACGGCCATCCCGAGCGGGTGCCGGTTGCGGAGGGGGCATCAAAAGAGCCGACATCGCCCTATGGCGTCCAGAAACTCGCCGCCGACCACTACACGCGGTTGTATCACGATCTGTATGACCTTCCAACGGTTGCCCTTCGGTATTTCAACATCTATGGCCCCCGCCAGCAAGGCCCCTACAGCGGCGTTATTTCGACGTTCCTCGAGCAGGCACGGGCCGGTGAGCCGCTTTCGATCAACGGTGACGGCGAGCAGACACGCGATTTCATCCACGTTTCGGATGTCGTCAACGCGAACCTGCAGGCGGCGTGCACCGATCATGTCGGCGAGGCGTTTAATATCGCAACCGGAGAGACGACGACGATTGCGCAACTGGCGACGCTGATACGTGAAGAGACTGACAGTGACTCCTCGATCGTCTACACCGACCCACGTCCCGGAGACATTCGACAGAGTCAGGCTGTAACGCAAAAGGCGCGACAGCAACTTGGGTTCGAACCCAAACTCCCGCTTGCAACTGGCGTTCGACAACTGGTTCACACCGAGTTGTAGCAGCCTCGAGTTTGCACACACCACTGTAAGACGCTCTCAGATAAGCGTGTGAACCGTTTCAGTTGTTGTTCTCGACCCTATCAGATGAGTACCGTACGGACAGAACCGTCTTGTGGAGTGTACAAACGTGGTGTTTCGCGGCCTGAACGGTGGTGACGGTAAATGCTCTCTCGGGATCGAACAGGTGGTCTCCCGGTAATTTCGGCATAGGAACCAGTCGCCTCAAAGCCGTCTCTGTACGTCAGTGATAACTAACTTGACGGCCCCGGCGTCTCATACATATGGTCGTAAACAGCCTCGTCGTGTTCGTGGTTAGTCTGTTGATTGGTGCCCTTGGGATCTATGTCGGCGCCCGGGTGATCGTCGACACCGATGACTACACGTATGCGATCATCACCGCGCTTATTGGGGCGATTGTCTGGGCCCTCGTTGGCTTCTTTGTCGGCTGGATTCCGCTTTTGGGGCCGATCCTCGTGTTGATCGCCTATCTCGCCGTCGTCAACTGGCGGTACCCTGGCGGCTGGGTTGAGGCGATTGCGATCACGCTGATTGCATGGATTTCGGTCCTCGTCGTCCTCTACATCCTCGCGATTATCGGGATCACTGGGTTTGAGGCCGCTGGTGTGCCGGGAACGTGAGGCGGCGTGGTAGGGAAGTGACGCCCCTTAGCGCGTCCCGAATCCGTCTGACAGTCAGTGAACAGTATACTTACTGGAAAAAACCCGAAATAAGTAGCGCTAATCATCTCGAACGTCCAATCGAGTTTAACAGGCCGTTCGGACAACCTCTGTGCGAATCATGACTCTGAGGGTGACGCTCTATATGGCCGACAGCCGACCGTCGAGTGCCGACAGAAGCGCGTTGAGGGACTCCGATCAGCTCCTGCCGGCAATCGTTCCTGAACGGCAACATGTTCGAGAAACACCCTGTTGCAGAGGAAATACAGCAATATGAATAACAGCGCTTTCGTTATAAAAAAGGATTTGTGGCGGGGTCACGTCCCAACAGGACGAACCATTTGTCGTCACCTTGGGAATCACAATGGATCGTAGTCCCCACATCCGGCGGTGCATCCGTATCACAGTACTGTCAGTTGTTATTGCCAGTACTGTACTGAGTCTCGCCGTTGTCTCAGGCCACGGGCAGTTGTCGGTTGGAGCCGAGTCGGTGGATACCAGCCTGCCATCAGCCCAAGAACCCGCGACCACAGGCGAACTCCCGGCGCTGCCAGCTGAGAGCGTCGCCCTCCAGACAAACGGTGCCATCCACCAGATTGCGGCGCTCGTTGGCATCGGGGCCTTGATTCTCTTAGGCGGTGGACTGCTCCTTCGCAACCGCCTTGATCAAGACCGCTCCCAAGCAAGCGAGTCGGCCCAGCATCCACCCGAGGAGTTTCTGACTGATCGGGAGAGAGTCCGCCATCTCGTCACCGAAAACGGCGGCCGGATGAAACAATCGGCAATCGTCGACTCCGTCGAGTGGTCAAAGGCCAAAGTAAGCCGACTCCTCGCCGACCTCGAGTCCGAGGGTGAAATCACCAAACTTCGCCTCGGCCGGGAGAACCTGATCTGCCTCCGCGGGGAGGAACCAGCGGCCTCGAAGTCACCGGAGCGTGCCGAAAACGAGTAACCGACCAATGGTGTATTACCAGCCTACTCGGTGACGCTGATAGCATTGTTCCTGCTGAAAGTCCTGACTTATCTTCGCAACCGGGAACGCTGTTTATTGTCCGTTCTGACAAGTAGCAGTTGCCTTCTGGGCATGACATAAGACATGAACACACGCAATCAGGTACTTGTCGTGGTCACTGCGCTGATGCTTGTGTGCTCGAGCGGGGCGATGGTTGGAGCTGCGGTTGCTTCGACCGGCGTTGATGAGCACGAGCACGACGATGCGCATGACGATGACATAAACGATGCAGTCGATGATGAAGAGCCAACTCCCGACGTAGATGAATCGGACGTCGAGGATGATGACGTTGAACTAGATGATCCGGACGTGGATGATGAAGCCGATGCCGATGTCGACGATGTTGACGAAGCAGACGATGTCAACGATGTCGATGACGTCGATGACGTCGACGACACCGACGACACCGACGACGTTGATCCTGAAGAGGACGACGTTGAGGCACCGGCTGCCGTCACGTTCGAAGATCAGACAACCGAGGGCGACACCGTCGTCGTCGATGAGGTCCGACTCGATGAGGGCGGCTTCGTGGTCATCCACGACAGCAGCCTCCTCGTCGGTGAGCTCTTTGACAGTATCCTCGGCACCTCCGAGTACCTCGAGGCTGGCACGCACGATGACCTCGAGATCGAACTCGATGAGCCACTCGAGGAGTCTGAGACGCTAATCGCGATGGCTCACCAGGACACGACCGACACCCAAGAACTCGAGTTTGTCGAGACTGAGGGTGCTGAGGACGGTCCATACCTGACCGCTGACGACGAACCGGTTACTGATGATGCGGTTGTGACGCTCGAAGAGGAACCGGTTGAAGAAGAGCCGGTCGATGAGGAACCTGTTGAGGAAGAGCCTGTTGAGGAGGAACCGGTTGAAGAAGAGCCGGTCGACGAGGAGCCTGTTGAGGAAGAGCCGGTTGAAGAAGAGCCGGTCGATGACATCGTCTTCATCGAACAGCTAAACATCGAGCAGCTCACACTCGAGAACGCCACTATCACGGTGTTCCTCATGGACGATGAAATGCCGGTCGAAGAGGAGCCTGTTGATGAGGAACCAGTTGAAGAAGAGCCGGTTGAAGAAGAGCCGGTCAACGATGAAGACCCAGTTGAGGAGGAACCGGTTGAGGAAGAGCCGGTTAACGATGAAGACCCAGTTGAGGAGGAACCGGTTGAGGAAGAGCCGGTTAACGATGAAGACCCAGTTGAGGAGGAACCAGTCGACGAGGAGCCGGTTAACGACGAAGACCCAGTCGAGGAAGAACCGGTTAACGATGAAGAACTCAACGACGTTATAGAAGATCACGACGGCGACGCAGTCGTCGTCTACGTCGAATCGCTCATCGTTGAGGAGATCCTGTTCGAGAACGTCGTCTTCGTCATTGACGGCGAAGAATTCGACCTCGAGGAGATTGAAGCCGCACTCGATGAGGAGGCAGCCGAGGATGACAGTGAAGAAGACTTAGAAATCGATGACGAGCCTGCAGACGAAGACGACATCGATGACGAACCCGAGGATGAAGTCGACGACGACCAGCCAGAAGTTGCTGCGGTCGTCTGATCTCGGTCCCGCTGTTTTTATTTGGCACCCACGCTTTGCAAAGCGACAGGTTTGTAATCATCCTTCTTGCGGTAAGCTGAACGGAATCTTTGACGCCAGGCAGTGGAGTGTAGCCGCCACCACGACTGCCTCTCGCGTGAGTCTGGTGTACCAATACCGTGGGTAGCGTCTTCCGTTCGCTACAGTACTCCAGCTTGTGCGCAAGCTTTCGGACACGAGTTGTACCAATCCCAATCTGTCGGTATAATGAGCAGCGTGGTATGTTGGGCATCTGCTTGGCCCGCGGGTAGTGCCATCTGCCAGATTCGGATTCGGACAGACTCACGCTTTTGTCGTCGTCAGAACGCTGCGTTCTGACTTGCTTGCCGGATGCGGATGCAATCCGGCCTGAGGCGACTCACGTCTCCTCGGTGCGGCGCTTGATTCCGACATTGGTACGCTCTCATGGATTCACTGCCCACTGCCGGCTGTATTCCAGTCGCGTACAGATCCGTTTCTACCTTCGAGATGAACATCCTCACGTGAGGAGCTGATACAAACTCGTCGCCGCGATGACCAACAGAACGGCAACGCTTAGAAGGACTGGATCGAGCGAGATCGGTAACTCGAGGCCGGCGAGGGCGATGAGTACCAGACCGAGGACACTGACGACCAACTGTTGTTTGAGCGTCGATTCGTGGTTGTTGCGTTCCCGGTCGATATACCCGAGTACATCCTGAAACTGCGCCCCCCTCGAGACTGTTTTTGCTTCCGGATCGTACTCGATGACGTCGTCCTCTTCGAGCTGTGGGAGGTGTGTCTGTTGCAATGAGACGTAGACACTCTTATAGAGGTTGTTCGGGACTGGCGTCGACTCGGATTCTCGAGAGGCGATTTCGGTGGCGACTGCAGAGACCTCGAGCCGTTCGGTCCCGTCGGCGAGCTGTTGGACGATTGCACGGCGTCTGTCGTTGCCAAGGATGTGGAAAATCTCGCTTTCGGCGAGCCTGTCATCTTGGTCGGTTTGCACAGACATCGTCAGGGAACATACCGTGCCATGAGAGGCGAGTACATTCCGCAACCTACCATCATTTCTGTCTTGACGTTCAGTCACGGCGAATAAGAACGTGCTGCCTGATTTACCAAGTACATTAATATAATATGCTGACTCGAGGATAAGATTGCGTCCAGTAGTAGTGATTTCCTCCCCGTAACCGACCAGATTTCTTGTGCCCGGTGTCGGGGTGGCCCCAATACCGACGGACAATCTTGAGGACTGGTTGTGTACCCCAGTCAGGGCATGGCATACATCATGGTCCCCGCCAGCACTCGGTTGAGAGTGGATAGCCCTGCTTGGGTACACAGCCGTGCCATCGGCCTGATCGTCTCTGAAATGGTGCGTTCGATTCATCCAATCCGCACGGAGAGTGACTGGTGATGTGTGGCCGCGGACTGGCAACAATTAAAATTGTGTTTTGTCGTAGCCTCGGGGGGATTGTTGGTCGGCGTCAATACATTCTAATCGTGTCCGGGCTCACTCACGTGGGAGATGGTTGCCGGATTGCATTTCGCGATAGGTTGTGCAGGCGGGGCAGCCATGGACTACGTCGCCGTTGTCTCCAAAGACGCGGGCAAATTGCTGGGTGACGTGGGTGCCGCAGTTTCGACAGCGTGCGCCTGCAGTCGACGATTCTTTCGGGTTCCAGTTGAGTCGTGTTGATGTCATTGTGGGTAGTGGGGTTTGTTTGAGAGTTGGGTACGTACGCCGCGAACTCCATTGAGTTGGCTGGTGATCCGCTGACGTCCATTGGAGTCCGATGGGTATCGGTTGACGTTGACCGTCGACCGTGGGGGTTCAAGACTGCCCGAGCACAACTCAGTGACACGAGGAAGCATCCGCCGTGCAGGCGTGCGGTTTTCGGGCATTGTTAGTAGTGGCGTCGTCAGATGCGAATAAAGACGTTTGACTGTTCATTCGCTAAGTGCTTCTGCTGGAGAGGTAAATTAGATATTTATGGGTCAAGCAGGGCTGTGAGATCCGAATTCGGCCACCGCGTGAGACACACCATTGGGAGGGTATCAAGATGGATTTAGCCGCTTTCCGGTCGCTTCAGAATGCAATCACCACTTGGTCTCTGGCCGGTGAGCTGTAATATGCTGTTTCTACAAGCAAATATGATATTTCCAATCAGTATGTCTTTGCTTCCACACAGAAGGGAGATCGTTATAAAATACTATGACGGCTTACTCACTCACCTGTTGAAACGAGTGATGGTGGATCTGACAATGGCGTTTTGCCACGTAACAACTATGAATCGGCCCCGTTCCCGAATGAAACCGACGATCAACCCGTCATCTGACGGTGGCACCCAATAATGTCGACACAGGCGAGCGATACACAGAGTAGCAACGATGCACAACTCGATGTCCTCGGTGACGAGTGTGCACGAACAATCTTGGTTGCAACGAGCGAGCGACCACAAACGGCCAAAGAGCTGACGGCGTTGACCGATTCCTCCTCGGCAACCGTCTATCGTCGGATCAACAATCTGCTCGAGAGTGGACTTCTCGAGGAGTGTATCCGGTTTGAGGCGGATTCGACCCACACGACGGCGTATCAGGCAACCGCCGACACCCTTCGGGTGACGATTGGGCCGGATGGAATCGATGTATGCGCTGATTGCAATACGGAGGACACGTCAGCACCCGAATAGTATTATTCTGGACACGTTGTGCGTTGCTGTCCTCAGCAGCTAGTAAAATGGCTGCTGGGCGGGTATGGAACCCGATTCAGTGTTGGTGGAGTGTCTGTGGAAGATGCAGTTGCGATGGTTCTCATTGCTGAGACAATATGAAACGATGGTGTATGATGCGGATAACAAATATCCAATCTCCGGAACGGTCTATGTGATTGAGCAATGCACGATCTGACCGGCTTTCAGCGAGACCTCCTGTACGTGATCGCAGGTGCCGAACGGCCCTCCGGCCAATCCGTCAAAGAGGAGGTTGAGAAGTACTATAGTTCCGAGATCAACCATGGACGGTTGTACCCCAATCTCGACACACTGGTAAACAAAGAACTCGTCGAGAAAGGGCAACTTGATCGGCGGACAAACTATTATGCGATCACCGACGCGGGTCGTGATCGAATCGACGACCGACGGGAATGGGAAGGACAGTACGTCAATCTCTGACCTGCCGTGACTGGTGACCGCCACAGTATGCTAGGATGGGTTTCGTAACCCCTGTGCTAGTGCGTCGGCCTGTTGTGGGCGGTCTCCTGGACATCCTTTTGGAGTGACTGGTCACAGCAACAGGACATCGCTGTGGAGAGTGATCGTAGAGGGTAATCGAGTACAGTAACAGTGCCATAACAAAGCCCAACAGAACACTCCGTTTTAGGCGAGTAAATATGTGCGAGAAAGTACCCTGTAATCGGTCGAACCGAAGACTGCTATCGAAGAGGTGCCGATGAGCTTACCCACTGCGACAAAAACGAGAGTGGGGGCTCTTCGCCAGTATCCAACTGACCTTGGCATCGTTCCAATTGTTGCGGTGCTGTCGTATCTGCTTGCAGCCGCAACCGACCCCGGGAGTTCGTTTCGATTGCTTGTGGCACTGCCGTTGATCCTGTTTTTGCCCGGGTATGCGTTCGTCTCCGTCCTGTTTCCAGCGGCCGCACAGGCCGCCCGAAAAACAGGAAATTCCGAACGGGATCGCCCGTCAGGGATTGATACGGTTGAACGACTTTCACTCTCACTTCCACTTTCGCTTGCGCTCATCTCGATGATCGCGATCGTCGTCGCCCCGACAGATTGGGGGCTGTCGACAGCGGCCGTTGGGATCTCGATTGTGGGGTTTACTGTCCTCTGTTCACAGCTGGCAGTCGTCCGCCGACTTCGTCTCTCCGAGGGGGAACGGTACACCCCAACACTCAACGGAGCGGTCACTCGAGTGCTGGGGACACCTGAGGATGGGATGATGGCAACAGCCTCTTCGCTCGTCCTCGCTGTCGCCATCATCGGGGCGGCCCTCGCACTGACTGTCGGCTTGGTCGCCCCACCAGCAACTGGCGGGTTCACCGAATTCGGTATTTACACACAGGAGGATGACGAACTTGTCGCCGGCGAGTACCCCGACCGGATCGAACCGGGCGAGATTGCGCCGATCGTAATCTCAATTGAGAATCACGAGGGACAACTCGAGAATTATACAGTCGTTGTGCAAGAAGAACGGTTTGATTCGACGGGGGAGCCGCTCGAGCAAAACGAGTTACAGCGTATGGAGGCCAATGTGAGCGACGGTGGCCAGGTATCTCCTGAACGTCATATCGTCCCGACCGTCGAAGAGGAGACAGTTCGGGTTTCGTTCTTGCTCTACAAGGGTGAGCCACCGGCAGCGCCAACCCAAGACAATGCCGACCAACATCTCTATCTGTGGATGACGGTCACCGAAGACGAGTCGATTGTGCTTGGTGAGGAGACCGACGATGAGGCAGATGCGACCGATGGAATTGAGACTGCTGACGGTGCCGAAGGAGCAGCGGAAGACGGTGCCGAAGGGGCGGAAGAAGGCGGCGTCGAAGGAGCGGAAGACGACGCCGAAGCGGTAGAAGGAGATGACACTGGGCCGTTCGGTGGCTTGTTTGATGATGCCGGTGGGGACGATGAGGATGAGACCGACGGTCTATAATTGAGTAGCTCGCTTACTAAACAAAATAGTCGGTCAGGGAGAGCACTAAAAACAGTCGTCCAGTTCGCTCGAGGGCAACGCGTCGCTGCGGACTAGAATCTGGCGAACGAACCGAGTGGATTGCCTGTTTTGCTTGCTCGGTGAGCGACCGAGAGGAGAAAGATGGCGCCGCTCACTGTCAGTGCGATGAGTGGGGCCGCCCCAATTGATAACGGTCCGAGTGAAAGAACAGAGAACGTGAGCGCGAGGACCCCAAGCGCTGTAACCCCAGCATAAAGCCTGTGCCAGCGTCGTTCTGTCCCCGTGTGTCTGTCGAGATACGGCTCGAACAGCTTCTCACTCGGGAGCAGTTCGATTGTATGGGCGTCGGCATCCCAGTCGACAATGCCGTGATCCTCGAGCATTGGCAGGTGGGTTTGGTAGAGTGAGATATACACCCGCCGTCGCTGGGCGCGGGTGACTGAGTCGGTGTTGGTGTTGTTTTCCCAGGCGGCGACCTGTTCGACCAGGGGTGCAAGGTCGCAACTCCCGCCTTTCTTGCGGAGAAATCGCACCGTTCGGCGGCGACGAGCGTTGCTGAACACGTCAAACAGTTCCGCCTGTGTCAGTCCACTGTTGGTCATTTGTAACCTCCACAGAGAGCCGGATTCCTGCCCGGTGCGGTCGGGTTCCTCATAGAGCGGATGATGCGTGGGGATTCCTTTACTATCACCCTGCTACCCCCGGGAAAGCCCGTTGTACTCATTGGATCACATGAGTGACATGTGGTGTGGTTTTTCCCTGAATACTCCACGTTCAACGGCCAAAATAAGCAGACTCAACCGCTGTTGGCCGGGTTCTGTCCGAGACGCTACTGCTGTGTTGTAGCACCGGACTACGGCCTGTCAGGTCGGGGATAACAAAGAATCGTTACCGGAAGTATTCGGATGACTGCCCACGCCGGGTATTGATCCCCATATGAGTTTCAGACAGACACGTTTTGACCGTTATTTCCGGAGGGAGCGCCGCCAATGAGCCACTACCTGTGTGGCGACGGCTGTACAATCGATCCCGGGGCTGATGTCGGCTACGGGGCCGAAACCGATGCCTTCGACGAACCGACACAGCTCGGCACCGACGCGACGATCCGTGCCGGGTCGATCATCTATGCTGACGTCACAGTCGGCGACGCGTTCACGACCGGCCACGATGTTCTCATCCGTGAGGAAACCGAAATCGGCGACGATGTCCTTGTCGGAACGAAGACCGTCATTGATGGCCGAACGACGATCGGCTCCCACGTAAGCCTCCAGTCGAACGTCTATATTCCAACCGACACCGAAATCGGGAGCAACGTCTTCGTCGGCCCCGGTGCCGTCCTGACGAACGACGAGTACCCGATTCGAACCGAAGCGGACCTCGTCGGCCCGACGCTCGAGGACGGGGCCTCAATCGGTGCCAACGCGACGATTCTCCCGGGGGTGACAATCGGTGAGAACGCCTTCGTCGCCGCCGGTTCCGTCGTCACTGCTGACGTGCCAGCCGATACCCTTGCGGTTGGGGCTCCTGCTGAACGTCGCTCGCTTCCAGACCCACTTGCGGGGCCAAACCAGCTCGCATGACCGACGTTTCGCTTGTCGATATCGAACTGAGCCAGCGGGCCCGCGACCGCGTTGACGCCGTCCTCGAGAGCGGGTATCTCGCCGATGGGCCGGAGGTTCGCCGGTTCGAGGAGGCCTTTGCTGACTACTGTGGCGTCACGCACGCGGTTGGAACCTCAAACGGGACGACAGCACTCGTCGCGGCGCTCGAGGCGCTCGGTCTCGGTGACGGTGACGCCGTCATCACCTCGCCGTTTTCGTTCGTCGCGAGCGCGAACGCGATCCGTCACGCCGGTGGAACTCCGGTGTTCGCGGACATCGATCCGGAGACGTACGCGCTCGATCCCGAAAGCGTCGAGTCCGTGCTCGACCGCCGCTCGGACGTCGTCGGTCTGCTCCCGGTACACCTGTATGGACTACCGGCAGCAATGCCTACCCTACTCGATATTGCCGACCGGGAGAATCTGTTCGTCCTTGAGGATGCCTGTCAGTCCCACGGTGCAAGCGTCAACGGAACGCGGGTAGGAGCCCTCGGTGACGCGGGCTGTTTCTCGTTTTATCCGACGAAAAACATGACGACCGGAGAGGGGGGGATGATCACGACTGACGATGAGGGGATAGCCGAGCGAGCGGCCGCCTACATCAACCATGGCCGCCGGGCTGACGGCAACGGAAGCTACAGTCACGCCGAACTCGGCCACAATCACCGAATGACGAGCGTCGCTGCCGCAATCGGTCGGGTCCAACTCGAGCGGCTGCCCGAGTTTACGGCGGCCCGCAGAGCGAATGCCCAGTGGTATGACGACCACCTCAACGAGTTGCCGGTCGAGACGCCGACGGTTCCGCGCGGTCGGCGTCACGTCTACCACCAGTATACGATCCGTGTTGATGACCGCGACGCCCTCCGAGAGACGCTTTCGGCCCGGGAGATTGGGACGGGCATCTATTATCCAACGCCGATCCACCGGCAGCCGGCCTATGAGAGTTTGAGCACCGCCGTCGCCGACCGGCCACATGCCGAGCGGGCGGCGGCGAGTGTCCTCTCGCTTCCAGTGCATCCGAATCTCACCCCACCGGAACGGGAGGCCGTCGTGGCGGCGATTGCTGCCCATTATGATTCGGCTGCCGACCATGGCCGGGAGGACCACGACACCGGCCACGAACAGAATCCTGGGAACGCCCACGCCCACGCCCACGCCCACGACTCCAAACCGGATCACGAGTACGACTCACCATGACTCTGCACAACTCGACTTCGACCGAATCGGCCCCGCTACGCACCGGCGTTATTGGCGTCGGCGCGATGGGCGAGAATCACGCTCGACTGTACAGCGAACTCCAGACGGTCGATCTCGTCGGAGTGAGCGACCTTGACACCGAGCAGGCCGCTCGCGTCGCCGCAGAATACGGCACTGAAGCACTCTCACTCGAGTCGTTGCTCGAGGAGTGTGACGCTGTCACGGTTGCAGTCCCCACGGTGGCCCACCACGAAACGGTTGGCGCGTGTCTTGATGCCGGCGTGCACGTCCTCGTCGAAAAGCCGGTTGCAGAGACGCGGGCCCAGGCTCGTGATCTGGCCCAGCGGGCCCGTGAGGCCGAACTGGTGTTGCAGGTTGGCCACATTGAGCGGTTTAATCCGGCCGTTCAGACCCTCGCCGAACTGATCGATGATTTTGAGATAATTGCGATCGAAGCCGAACGGCTCGGACCGCCTGTCGATCGGATGGGTGGGGATAGTGTCGCCATGGATCTGATGATCCACGACGTCGACGTGGTCAACTCGTTGCTCGGCGGTGACCCCGAGACGATTGCAGCGACAGGGACGGCAGCCGGTCAGCATACGACGGCGACGCTCCAGTATGATGACGGCATACTTGCAACGTTGACCGCCAGCCGCGTGACCCAAAAGAAGGTTCGACGGCTCACGATCACGGCTCGAGAGTGTCACGTCGAAGTCGACTATCTCGAACAACGGGTGCGTATCTTCCGCAAGTCGCTTCCGGAGTACGTAACCGACAACGGACAGAACCGCTTTCGCCACGAGAGCATCATCGAACGCCCGCGAGTCGAAAACCGCGAACCCCTGCGCTGTGAGATCGAATCATTTCTCGAGGCAGTCCAGAGCGGCTCCGAACCGGAAGTGACCGCCGAAGACGGGTTACGAGCGCTCGAGACGGTCCAGACGATCGATCGTCTCGTTGCCGATATCGAGGAACTCGAGGTGGCCTCGAATGACTGAGGCTGTGGCGTTGTATGGAAGTTCGGCATCGCCGTCGGTCCAACGGGATTCGTTTCGATCCGGCGCGGTGCCGGTCGCTGTCTACGGGTTGGGCAAAATGGGGTTGCCGCTGGCTGGTGTCTACGCCGAACGGTGTGGGGCGGTCACCGGCGTCGATATCGACCCGACGGTTGTCGACGCTGTCAATGCCGGCAACTGCCATATCACCGGCGAGCCCGGATTGGCATCGCTCGTCGCCGAGCAGACTGCGGCCGACCGGCTGCGGGCAACAACTGATGGCGAGGCTGCAGCGGCGAACGCACGGGTCCACGTCATCATCGTCCCAACGCTGTTGAACAGCGCCCAGGAACCCGACCTCGCGCTGATCGAAGACGTCCTCGAGACGATTGCCACCGGCCTCGAGCCCGGTGATCTCGTGATCGCCGAATCGACATTGCCGCCAGGCACCTGCCGGGGGGCAATCGTCCCGACGCTGGCCGCCGAAAGCGGGCTCGAGCCCGATAGCTTCGGCGTTGCGTTCTGTCCCGAACGGACGGCCTCCGGACGAGCATTGGCGGATATCCGCGGCCAGTATCCGAAGGTCGTTGGCGGCGTCAACGCCGAAAGTACACGTGCCGCCGCGCTTCTCTACAGCGAACTCACGACCAACGAGGTCCACGTCGTCTCCGATGCGACGACGGCGGAGGCGGTGAAGGTGTTCGAAGGCGTCTACCGTGACGTCAACATCGCGCTCGTCAACGAACTCGCTCGAGCGACCGACGACCTCGGCATCTCGCTGCGGGAGGCGATTGCGACGGCCAACGAGCTGCCGATGTGTGACCTCCACGACCCCGGTCCCGGCGTCGGCGGTCACTGCATTCCCTACTATCCGCACTTCGTGCTGGCCCAGACTGATCGCCAGCTTGCGGTGACACGCCAGGCCCGGGAGACCAACGAGTCGATGCCGGCGTATACGGTCTCGTTGCTCGAGGCCGGTCTCGCTGATCGAGGCATCGATATCGAAGCCGCCTCGATAGCCGTCCTCGGAATTACCTACCGGCCTGGCGTCGAAGAGACCCGTTCCTCGCCGGCACTGGGCGTGATCGATCGTCTCGAGGCCCTCGGGGCCGACGTCTTCGGGCTTGATCCGATGGTTGATCCGGCCGACTACGGGGCGACATCGGTTACCTGTGACTCGTTTGCTGAGGCGTCCTTCGACGGGGCCATCCTTGTGACGCCACACGAGGCGTTCGACCGACTCGAGTGGGACGCTGCCCCGTCGATGGTCGTCGTTGACGGTCGCGATGCGCTCGATCTGGAAGAAAGCCAGCATCGGTGTCTTACCCTCGGTGGTCGACGCGGGGATCGGCCGGTTGTACTCGAGAGTGGGGTGTCCCAGTCCCAGCCTCAGTCACAGTCACAATCACCGTCAACGACCCCACCGAGTCGACCCGACGGTGGGGAGACACCGGACCCCGGTGACACCGATGTATAACGATCAGCGCGTTGCCGTTGTCGTTACCGCCTACTGTGAGGAGGGGTTTGTCGGTGAGGTTCTTCAGACTGTTCCGGCGTTCGTCGACCGTATCTACGTCATTGATGACGCCTCCCCCGACGGGACGTGGGCAGAGATTAGAGAAACCGCCGATCAGCTAAACCTGGCATGGAACGGGGCG
>LFCJ01001221.1_pt1 | contig 17661 bp, 20 predicted proteins | sample 643141 | NCBI WGS metagenome assembly LFCJ01 (sample SAMN03766243, study PRJNA286221) | soda lake metagenome | biome: soda lake; feature: Kulunda steppe; material: water; isolation source: sample B1-Br-g2 brine of Lake Bitter-1 | place: Russia: Kulunda steppe | collected 2010-07
GAGGTCTCAATCCATAGCTGATTAGTGTACAATTGTGCATATAATAAATTATAATGCACATGAATGCTCAGGTAGCATTGCACTTTCTTAGTGCACATGCAGGCGCATGTACATATGGTACAATATAGTACAACTGGGCGCAAGCTCAAGTAGCTTAAGCACAGTAACCTTTTGTCTTAAGCCTCCTCAATGCAAGTGTGTGTCTTAGAAGGCAGGCGTTCTGTAATGTCTCACTAAGACATGATATCTGGATGCCATCCAGAGGGTGCAAGCAAGTTATGACCTTTCTTGGTCTGATTTCCTTCTCAAATGTGATGCATGATGTGCGAAGTCTCCCCTCCTTTCCTCTTAGACATTGTGGTATGTGATGCACAAAAACACAAGTATTGTATTTACAGGGTGTCTTCATTTCGGTATCACACTGAGCACGACATTGCTCCTTATACAGGATTGCAAGGTAAATTATTTGGGCATCATCTGTCAGGTGTGCCCTGCTTCAGATGATCCCTGTGAATCCCCTTTGCATCACTCTTTTCATCATGATGAGATCTCTCTCCGTACAAACATTCACGAGCGTCACTCAGCCTCAGGCTTTTTGTGGGCCCTGGGCTATCCCTTTTTTCTTAGCCTTGAAATCTCATTCTCAGCAGCACACAAGATAAATCTTTCCATTTCTCAAAGTTGTGGTTGATGATCATTGTCACGCCAAGACACTGCTGCATCCAAACCAGACTTGTGGCATGACCATTGCAGCTACAGCGGAGCTGACAATGGGTGCGTAAGACTTGCCTTGCCGCATGTGGTGCTCTTTGAAAGCAACAAGACGAGTCGTTTTTGTGTGTCCTGACACTTGCTGCCAGCAAAAGTGGAAAAGTTGTTTGCTGTAGTGACTAATACTATTGTAGAACAATGATACGCCTGTTTCCCCTTCAAGTTCTTAAGTTTGCAAGCCTTACAAACTGAGTACAGCATACTACACAGATTAATACTTTTTATTTATGCTGTTTCCTGCATGCAGCCTCGCAGTCGCACTTATCAACTGATGGCTTACTCTTAACCCTGTGAACCATGAACTGACGACAGGATCAAATTTTCCACCAACTGAATCAACTAGCATCCAGGTCACAATGCAGTAGAAATATGGCACTGCCATAATTGGCACTTCAGGTAAGTTACCTGGTGTGACATCATGGACTGCTTCAAGTCCTGGCTGGTAATGGCCAAACCAACCAGCTTAACAACCAGGCTGGCGGTAAACCCTAAGTCATCACGGTTGTGTGCTGCATTTATTGACTTCGAACATGCTTATGATTGTATTCCAAGACATAAGCTTTGGGGCCATTTACGCAGTTGCCGGATGCCTGACCATATCCTATCCATCTTGAAAGACTTGTACCATGATGATGAATATACATTACTGGATGGGGATAAGACAGCTTCCGTACAGCCATCTTTCATTGTTAGACAAGGATGTCCCCTCTCCCCTCTGCTGTTTGCCATCTACTTGAATGACATTGATAGCATTGCAGACGGGGTGAAGGGTGCGCTCACTGGTACTCCAAATTTTTTGGTGACCCACATGCTGTTTGCAGATGACCTCTGCCTCATGTCCAACGACCCTAACCACATGCAGACCATGTCGAACAAACTACGAGCGTATGCACGAAGAAAGTCTCTCACTGTCAATACACAAAAGCCTGAGGTGATGTCCTTCAACTCTTACACCAGCAATCTGCCCCCTCTCTTTTATGATGGGGCGCAGCTCCCCTACACAGACTCCTTCAAATATCTGGGCATGGTTTGTGACAGACATATCAACTGGAATACTGCAGCTGATGCAGCGCTACGTCCATTCACAGCTGGTACTTTCCGCATCAAACAGTTCATACGGGAACATGACCTTACAAACAGGTTACACATCTGCATGTGGCTCCTTAAAACGTGCGCAATTCCTGCTGGTGTGTATGCAAGCCAGGTTTTGGCCACCTCATTCTTACAACAGGGCAAAGAAATGGGCAATCCTTTACCCTTTACAAAAATGGCTGATGACAGTGCTTAAGAGAATTCTGATGGTCAAGGACACATTCCCTTCATGGTGCGTCATGCGTGAGTGTGGTCTAGAGCCTTTACAGTTCAATTGGTGCCGGGCGGCAGTGCGGCTATACAATGCTTTAACTCAAAGCAATAGCTCCACTGCAAGAAATATCTTACATGCTGACATGCAACCGAGCTCACGGTGCGATGATTGTTGATCATCCCACATCCTGTCTGCTATGGATGGTCACACACAATCCTACCTGTTCAAGGAAAGGCTGCTGAAGTGTGAGCCCATTGATCTTGGTCGTTTTGTTGTGAACCTCAGGGAGAGGCACTTGGATTATTGGGCACCTTCTGATATACATCCACGAGAGCGCAACAGCAAACGCTCCACTTACTATCAATGGTGCGCCCTCCCTACCAGGAGGGCCATGGTCACTGACACACACTCGCCATACACCCTCCAAGGGGAAGTTCCTAAATGCATGCTCCTTGATCTTCAAGATCAAGAGGAAGTTCCTTGCGACGTTATTCGCAGCGTGGCTCGCTTCAGACTTTGTGCCCACACTCTACGAATTGAAACTGTGACCTGGACTCACAATACCTCCCCTACTTATGACTTGTGTAATGCTCATGATGTACAGCCTGAGGATGAGCAACACGTCCTTTTCCACTGCACCCATCCACATGTGGTCTCTCTCCAATGGGCTTATGCTTCCCTTTTTTCTTCCGCAGGCTTAAAGAATGCGTCTGCTTTTCTGGGCCAGGAAACAATAAGCTATATTTCTACCTTCATGCACTGATAGTTTTTATGAGCAGGCTAGCAGTCGCACTTCTTGACTGAAGACCTTTTTCTTGAAACCAATTGTACCCTAATTCACAGACTAGACAGCTTGGTGGGATCAAGAGGTGCTGTCACGCTGAGACTGCTGCACATCAATCAGCCTGATCAGTCTGAGATTCATGGCATGACATGAAGGAAATTACATGGGCTCAATTGGCATAAAAAATGAAAGCAAAACAGATATATGTACCAGGTTGCTAAATGTTCATCAAAATTGATTGTTTCGTTTGCTGTCAGCTGTTGATGGTTTACACAACATGTGCATGTACCCCTCAGCTCCTGGCTTCTTGAACATTAAAGGTGTTTCCCGAGCTACCTTTGATGTTAATACTACTTTCATCAGCTTTCTTCTTGAGCCCTTCTAGGCTTAGAAATCTTTGGAAGCGATCCCCCCTGCAATCACGACAATAAGAAGTGGCACCAATTGTGTCAGGCTCACTAGCAGTTCAGACAAATCACTGTTCACTAGCAGCGTGGAGGGGGCTGCACCTTGTGCATGCGTCGCTCTCTAGACACGCTAGCCGGTGCGTCAAAGGACATGTTACCCTCCCTGTACCTCTGGTGTGAGTCCCTCGCAAGCAGGGTCAGAGTGGAAAGCATGAAGAATGGTACATTCAAACGCAATAGACTTGCCCTGCTGGAAAGCAAGCTGTCTTGCTTTCATCAATGATGATGACATGCGCACGCCTTGAAAATGTCCTCCAGGCACAATAACAATTTATTTTGCAAGCATATGTTCTGAGCAAGCACCCTTCCAAAACAATTCCTCAAAGGTGCTCTGCCAAATCCTCATGGAACAGCTCTATAACACATGGTCTTTTGGTCCAGGGCAGACTCCAGCAAAATCAGCTGGCCTTATGGCTTGCTTTCGTTTGCGGTCCCCCACACTGCTTGCAGCTGTGTAGGCTTGCAACAGACCTGCCTGTGGGGAAGTCCGTAGGCCTTGCTACCTGGCAGGCAACCTTGCAGCCCCTTGCCCATAGCCTGTGGTCTGAGGCATTGGAAGGGGCCCCCTTCAAGAAAGTGAAGCCACACCTACTCACCGTCCCTCCCCAACCACGTTGAGCAGCCACAAGGAGCATGCCAAGGACAGGAAGTGGCCCAGCAGCATGTTTGTCGCCGCCTGTGGGCAAGCACATTTTGATGATAAGAGTCAGAACGGTTGGCACCAAGGACAGGAAGTAGTCCAGCATCATGTCTGTTGCCACTTGTGGGTGCAGTACCTGATGCGCACCTGATATACACACATGTACAGAGGTCAGCATGTGTGCAATCCCGATACACTGATGCGTTACAGTCTGCATGCTGTGTGCCCTTCAGGAACCTCGCGTCAAAGCATACATGCGCGCGCTCTTGCAGGCAAACAAGCCCAAGCACACACCTGCACAAGGAAAACATCCAAGGCCAACACTGGGTTGTATACGCCTGCTGCACTGGCAATGAAGGGGTTGGCGCTCGCGTTGGCTAGGGTTTTCGCCACCAGCACGCCCACCTGCATGGTACAATGTGTCATGACACCAAGTGAGCGGCACGCAGCTTTGCAATTTTAAAATAGCTTGCTGCAATACTGACAAGCACTGCTCTCTGCTTGCGAGGGGGTGGACACCATGGCAAAGCCCGTGATTGTGCCTCAAATAGGGCTTTTGCTGGATCGATTGATTGTCATCAGTTGACTGCACTCCTAGCCGGCACAAGGGCGCATCCACCAGCACACCAGGCCCCTTCTTCAGAGCTACGACTCCCGATCATGCGCACGGCCAGCGCCCTCGCTTGCCGGCATGCGCGCTGCAAGCTGCGCAGCCGGGCAGCGCCCAGCAGTGGTGTTAAAGCAGGAGAAGCAAGAGGGCCCCTCTGCATCACCTCATCCCCAGAGGGCCCCAGCCCCTGCTCTTGCCACCCCGCTCGCAATGCACTTGCGCCATCACCCTCAGGGTATCTTGGATTGCGCGCAGGGGAGCCCCTGGGCAATGCCTGGCCATGGAGACAGAGGCTGCTCTCTTCACTCCCATTGCCTCAGCAGGCGTGCCTGTGCATGTGCCTGACACGCTGCCTGAAAGCTCACGCAGAAGGGCGCGGCTGCCCCCACGCACGCACCAGTGCTTGCACGCCCAGTAGCGTTGAGCCCAGGCCCAGCACGTTGATGATGACCCCCTTGGTCACCATGTCCATCACGTTCTGCTTCTTCACCTGCAGGCAGGAACACCATGGCCATAACGCTCTGCTTCTTCACTGCAGGAGGAGCACCGTGCCCACCATGACCTCCTTCATTGCCTGCAGGGTCACCATATGGGCGTCATGGCCTCTGCGCCTTCCACTGCACACAGGGTCAATCTGACAGCCGGCCCTGAGCCATGACTGTCGGCCCTGAGCCGCGTGACCGCTGGCCCTGAGCCGCGTGACCGCTGGCCCTGAGCCGCGTGACCGCTGGCTCTGAGGCATAACTGCCGGCCCTGAGCCGCATGACCGCCGGCCCTGAGCCAAGACTGTCGGCCCTGAGCCGCGTGCACACTGACTCAGGTAATGCTGCGTGTCCGATACACCCTCTGCTTCTGTGCAGACAGGGCCACCATGCCCATCACAGCCTGCCCCGTGCAGAAGCGCCTGCGCAGCCCTGCCTGCCCCCCCTTGCTTTCCCGCCCACACCTTGGGCACGTCCACGCCGGGGGGGGCGTCCATGTAGCGCTGCATCTTGATGCCCGTGCGGGTGTAGCCAAAGTTCCAAAAGGTGCTGAGGAAGCCCGCAAGGATGCCCACCAGGGTGAGGTACAGCGAGGCCTTTGGCCCACTCTGCATGCAGCAAGGCCCCGGCATGCAGCCATGGGTGTGCGCATGCGTAACTGAGTGAGGCGTGCGAGCTCATGAGGCAGAGGCGCAGCGAGGGCCTGGGCCCAACCTGCACCAGGCCAAGTACCATCCAACAAGCATGCACGTAGGGGCGCAGGTGGATGTGCAAGGATGCACGTGAGCAAGAGGGGCGAGCGCGTACAGGTGCGGATGGGTGCGTGTGCAAACGCTGTAAGGAGGGGAAAAAGTCAATCCAGCTGAGCCTCATTAACGTACAAGCAAGTACAAACTGGTGCACAGGATTATGCACCAGCCCACCTGGGATGTGAAGGCAACGCTGAAAAGCAGGATGACCGCTGAAACCACAGACAGCGACAGCTGGACCCAGAAGCTGATCCAGCCGTACCTCTGGACCGCCCGCGTTGCCCGTGACATGGCTGGACATACAGGCACAATATTGCGTTAGGGTCTGGTGCAGATCATCATTCATCAGCTCTGGTACACACACACACACACTGACAAATACACACACAACCTTGCAACCGCGTGCTGATAAACTTGTGCTTGGCTGGGCACAAGCATTGTATGCGTGTGGTTGTTATCGTGCTTGGTTGTCCCAGACAATTGTACGAGGAGGCAAGCCTACTAGCTTGATGCGCAAGGATTGCCCGAAAACACAAAAGCAAGGCACTGAGGATGGCGTTTCCTGACTTCATGTGAAGTGAGCGTGGTAATGGAGCTCAAGCAAGGGCACTCAAGTGTTGCTGCCAAGTCTGGAGGCGCTTGGATTAAAGGCAGCCGGTGTGCTCTTGCATGCTCATAGAAAGTGCTGCTTATGTTTCTTGAAATAGTTGCCCCACCGCATAGCATGCAACCATGCTTGAACCACTACAGACGCACACCTCATGCTGAGTAAAGTTCACAAGCGTCAGCCCACAATTCCGCCTGAATCATCAGCATTCCCGGGCATGATTGTGCACGTGGATGCATGTATGGGCTTGCATGCTTTCATGTCATTTGGTGATGTGCTTCAATCTTCTTACTTCTGCTGACTCTTCGGACAATTTCACACCTGCGCGTGCTGCTGCCCCCATGGTTGCCCTGTCACCCGGGGCCCCTGCACTGTGGGGTCCACTATCTGCAGCGCCATCATTTGTGGCTGCTGCAGTTGTAGAGGGCTGTTTTGCAGGCGCCGGAGATGAGGCAGGATAAGGAAACTTCCATGTTGGCCGCAAAGGAGAAGTATCACTGCTAGGTATGCATCTTCTATAACCCCTCCTTGTGTTGCTGCATGTCAAGGTGCTGCTTAAAGGGTTGACGCCACGAGCAGAGGTCGAGGTTGGTGGGGTGCACAGGATACCTTGGTGTAAATTCAACATCTTAAAACAAACTTTCTGAATTGCTTCTCTGCTGCGGAGAGGTTCATCACCAATCTTTGCAAATGTGTACTCATAAAGTTATACATACGCTTTTGAAATGTAGTGAAAACAAATTTATTGAAAACATGATGAAGGAGGATACATCCCCGTAAACTTCACGGAAGAAGAAACGTCACAAGAACCCCAATGGGCAGGACGTCGGAGAATTTTACCTGCTGCTTGCTCGTTTTCTGTCATCTTCTGCTTGACACTGATGCTCACTGGCACGGTGTGCCCTGTGGGCACACTCAAAAGGTCAGGCCTGGTGCGCTAAGGAATCGCAAGCTCACAGCACTGTGCCTTGCTGTTGCAACTGATCCCTCAGAATGTAATTCAAAACCGCAAGTTTAAGATTTATGCTTGCCAATACCTGCAGAATGCAGCAGATGAGGCCCAACTTGTTCATGCACACCAGCGGACAAGAGAGGCTTTAGCCGTGACAGGCTGGGTACGTGCTGAGAGGAACGTCAAAACGGTAGTTACAAAGCCCTTTCCTTTATCTTTCTTGACTGTTGTGGGTGGCTGTACAGCCTGACGCACTCAGAATGCTTGTAGGCCATTCACTCGCTTAGCTTAAATCATCTCAACCTCACAAGGCATGGAAGTGCTGTGAACAGTCCTAGAAATATCAATTTTTCTAACAACATTTGTGTCCTGAAAGGGTCTTCATGGATCATGGATCACTAAAACTCATCTCAGGGGTTTAGCACAAGGCGTGCTTTTTTGGAGCAAGACCCTCGGCCAATGCGCATCAGCATCACAGAGCAGAACATGGATAAAAGCCTGAGCGATCCTGATGTGGATCTGCTTCGAAGAGCAGCTGACGCGATGATGAAAATCATCTCAAGACTGTTCCAGGTGAGAAATAGAAGACAGGAGTAGGAAAGATGAGAAAATTAAGACAGAGATATCTAAGGGGTTTGTGTGTGCAGGAGAGTGTATGCTGTATATGAGGGAGAAAGAGAGAGAAGGGGGGCTTGTACTCAGCAGCTGTACTTGATTGAATTGCATGTGCGAGGTTCCCATTAAGGTGCCAGATCAAAAACTGTGGAGGCATTGAATGCTTGTCATTCATCACAGAAGGCTGTGAATGGAAAAGGAACTCAGAAGGGATGTCAGAATTTTAGTTTAGTTCATGGAAGAAGTGAGCCCAAAGGCATGAAGGTACGGAGGGAAATCTAAGAGGTGCGAGTGACAGGCCACCATCTCAACCTACGAACCGTAGGCATGATTTGATAGGTAAAAGGGTTGCTCCCTCTCTCTCTCTCTCACACACACACACACACACAGTCCCTGAACAAAAGCCTGGCGTATCTTTGTCATTGTCTTGCCTGGAGGGATCTTAACTGCGCGGGCTGTGACACTAGATCAAGCTATTGCAAAGCTTGGCACAAAATCAATTGCTCAGCGAACCCCGTGAGAGAAGTGCTCTCGCCACCCCGAGAGGGCTCTTTGAATGCCATTCCATTAATGATACATCATCATGCCCAGGAGGCTGCATGCTCACTCTTCATATGATCTCCTCTGGCAAGCACAGGGGAAGAGCCATGTGGTTCGTGCATGCCACTCACAAGTGCATGCTCACACAGCAAAGTCTGCACCGAGCGGTGCTGTCTGAATTATTTTCTGCAATAGGTGCGCTACCCACCTGGGAGAGAGGGGCTTCTGGTGCACCCTTTGTGCGAAGGAGATGACGGAGCAAGCGAGATCTATTCTCTGAAAGCATGTGCAAGCTACAACAGACAACCCCAGTGCGGCCAGGCATCTATCTTAGAACAGCACCTGGCGGACCCATCTACTTGTGAACCAAACAGAGCGGGGGGCTTAACCTGCCGCAGTTACAGAGGAGACTTGGGTGGAGAGGACACAGATATGTACCTATACCTTACCTGCACAGAGGTGAGGATTATCTGTGCCTGTTGGGAAAGCATGTGATGAGGCAGAGAGAGAGAGAGAGAGAGAGAGAGAGAGAGAGAGTTTTACGGGCCACTTGGCATTCTGAGATCAATTCACTGCTCACTATGTTACTTGAGTATGTGTTGCTGCTACAGACAGTGCAGGGTTTGTTAGACTGGGCTTATCAAAGAGCTTGATGAGAACAGAGATTGCCATCTGTGCATGTTCTGTTTTGAATCAAATTGTTTAAGTGGACATCAGAGGTTTGAGGGTGAAATGACCATCGCGGAATCTGCTTCATGCTCAACATGAAGACGTACATCTGCATCCCTTCTGGCTACATGGTTTTACCCTTGCAGGATGCAAATTGTAGAAGTGGAGCAGCTGCGTGGGTCATACCTTGCTTGTTGGTGAGTCAGTGGCAGCCTGATGCTCATTTGAGGCTTCCTCTAATACTTCCTATGCTACCCTGCCATCAAGAGCGTGCATGCCTCGGCATTTTGGCCCTACTGCATTCGCGTACGCTGCCTTTGACACACTCATGTGCATTTAATGTACACAGCCTTGCAATTGCAAGTGATAGTGACCAAATTTTCTCTCAAGATTCTCCAATGCTGCCGCATCTTCAACTGGGGGTGTTAGGAGCTGTATGTGATGCTGGCTCATTTGACGCATTTATGTTCATAAGTTGTAGACGCCATAATGTTCAATGCTGATCAATCAAAATTCTTTGATGAAGGGCCAGAAAAAGCATCCATTATAGTTGCTGACTTGGGTAAGGGACACATTCATGCAAGAATATGCTCAAGCTGCTTTGGACCTCTCATGGACAGGATATGATGACCAACAGGCCTGTTGTAGCCACTGTGAACATGTGTCCCAAGACGCTGAAGGATGCTTCACCAGATGGGCTTGTTGCCCTCTTAATCCATGAGGTATGCCCTTAGCAAGCTAGAGTTTGCCTGTGGCATGGGTTATGCTTTGTGGTATGAACCATGCGACAGGGTGTAACACCAAGTGTATGGCCTTATTCCTTTTGTTGCTTGGGTACATTCTGGTGCTGGGTACTGTAATTCATAGATACATGGTCAATCATTCAATAATTCGTCCCTAACATGAACAGCCTCATGCAAACTACCATACCATTTGTTTCATTCCATCTTGTCAAGATAAACAATTGAGGTGATTCCCCCCTTTTTGCAGATAATTCATGCCATGGGCTTTTCCAATACCCTTTTTGACATGTACATCAATCCGACAACACTAGAAACTAAAGGGGTGGATAATATCCGCAATGTCAAACAAGTTGATGGGAGAGAGGTGCGAGATAGACTTTTCTATGAAAAGTCTATTGAGTACCAGTGTTTGTGATCACAGTGACTTACGTACTTGACAATGTAGCTTGCTCAGTGCTTTACAGTAAGTGTGCTGCAAGGTCAGCCAGCAGAAATGTGCGGGTGTGTGAGGAATGGTGTAGCGAAGGAAAGTTTTGTTTTCTCATTGCAAGGAGGGCACTGCTCCTTGCATTGCAAACATTGCGCTGCTTCTTGGGCTTTTAGCAATGCAAAAACAAGCTGTTCAGGTACTTGCTTCATGTCATTTGGATCGCATGGCTCCTTCTGTTTGCATGGCTTCTGCTGCAGAACCACCCAAGTTCATCTGTAATGTGTAACGCCAAATTCAGGCCATGAATGTACCTGAGATTGCACAAATCTGTAAGCGGGTCAATGCTCTCAGGTATTTGTCATAATCAGCGACACTGTAAAGCGAGAAGCGCGTGCACAGTTCAATTGCTCGGAGCTGGAGGGCGCTACCTTTGAGGATGAAGGTGGAAGTGGCAGTGCCAACACACACTGGTGCGTTGAATCGCATGTGTCGCTCCCTAATAAACCTTCAAATCCATCAGTTCATGTTGTTTCCCGCTAGGTAGAACATATTGCAGATACACAATAGCTTCCATGTTGACACTTTAAACAGGGTGGGCAGTGCACCTCCGTGACAGTGGCCATGTCCAATAATTGCACGAAGCTTTCAATCTTTTGGCTCAAGGGAATGCGATTGCGGCACCTGCGGCATGTGCACATTGAGCAACATTGTCTGGTCGCAGGGAGTTCACCCATTACCAGGGTGACGTCATGACGGCAACCACACAGTCTTCGGTGGCGGGCGAGCCCCCACGCATCTCACGCATGACCCTGGCGCTCATGGAGGATACAGGTGTGTCAGCTGCTCTTGCTGTGCTAAGACACAATGGCCTGACGCAAGGGCAGGTAATGTGTCAAGGAAAGGACTCAAGATTCCATAACCTCATGTTTCACAGCCCCCATAAGGTGCAAACCCCTGATTTTAGGCCCCAGGTACAAGCAGGAAGGTACGCTCAAGTCTCATACCAGTGACCAGGGAAGAAGCCGCAGGAATTTGAATCTGCATATCTTTTCCAAAGCAATTGTCAGATAATTTCATTTATCTTCCATAGATCAGACGAGGCTGTTATTTATGGGGCAATAATGAAATGGGAAGGGGGCATGGTAGGGTAGCTTGTGTGGGTGCACAGGAGACTGAGGGTTTGAGCCTGTTCTGCACGGCCCCGCTCAAGGATGGTCCACGCCCCCATTCACGTCGAACCTCCTCCCCAATCTCAAGACTCTCATGATGATTGTAATTTAAAGACCTAAGCCCAACAAAAGGGGCTTGTTAAAACCCTGGCTCAGCAAGTTCTACTTGTTGCTAGTTGCAAACATGTGAATCTTGCTTTGATGGTTTGGCAGTCCTTGAAACCTGCTGCACATGCTCCTGTCCATCATGGACAGCTATGATAGCTGACAACTTTGGCACAAAATCCACTGATGGCAAAAGATGCGCAATGCACTCTTGTGGCTCCCTGGCCTATGATTCCATTGAAAATATGGATAAGGCGTCATCTAAGTCTAGATCCCCTATGCTGGAGACACCATGACCCTCCTTGTTTGATGCCTTCATCAAGGACGGTACCATCAGTTTTTATCAAGTGCAGTCATGAGTTTAGGCATGTGCCATCCAGCACTCCTATCTTACAGAAAAGTCATGCACTGTTCTTGATCAGCGCACTCCTCCATCAAACGTAAGCATACAAAAAAGGTGTGAGGTCCAAAAGTACGTTCCTCCTGAGTGAGACAGCAAGAAAGTTGTCTGGATAAGCTGCACATTAGTAAGCAAGACCAGCATCAGGGTGAGTCACAGGACGCTATGTTCAAATGACTGACACAAGGCACAAGGGTCAAGCACTAGGGAACTAGGCACTAGGCGATAGGGCATTGGCACATGCGATAGTTCGGCTGCTTGTCAAGCAAACCACCACATAGGTGCTCAACACACACCATTCGACTGCTCTCCCGTCTCCAACTTTGCCCAAGTACCTCCTCGCAGGCTGGTACCTTGGAAACTGGTCAGCTGTGGGTGGCCCCCTCCAGTTTGCTCGGGAGGCAGGCTGCGAGCTGCCACAGCATGGTTGTGCAGCAGTGCTGCAGAAGCAAGCGCAGGATCCCCCAAAGCAGTCAAGTAGCTCTTTTTTTTGCAGGTGTGATGCGTTGGCAGGCAAAAGCCCGAGCGCCACCCCTAGTTGCCCATGCCCTGCTGAGCTAGCCCTGCTTTGCCTTCAGGTTTTGTGTGTGTTTAGGTGTGAGAGTTAAGGTCCAGCTTATGGCAAGGGGGTTCAAGTAATTGCTTTTGCGGCGCAAGTCTGGCCTGGAGTAGCTTGTGTACGAGTGGGGCCTCATGGATAGGGATTGCACAGACAACGGATGGCCATGTCAACCTGCAAGAAGCCAATTGCTGTGTACTTCTGATCTTCCCATCTTCCAACCTCTACCTATCTTACCATCCTGTACATGCTCTCCTTGTGCAGCCCTCCTGCAGGCTCTGAGGACTTCACCAAGTGCTCCACGTCCCATAGATCTCTGGGGCAGTGCAAGACAGACATACAGTTTGCCAATGGTTGCGGCATGGTGGTCTCCAAGGATAATGCGCCCACCTGCACCTTGCCAGAGATGCTCTATCGTGAGTGCTGCTGCTGAGTTGTGCTGCTGTACGCATGCAGCAGGTGCCATCCATTTTTCTTGCAAATGGCACTCCCAACATTCATCAGCAATCTCATCAGCTCTGCCCTGCAACCTCCACCTCTATTAATAACCCCCACCTCTATTAATCACCTCAATTAATAACCACTATTAATCACCTCTATTAATAACCTCTATTAATAACCTCTATTAATCACCTCCACCTCTATTAATGCGCTGTATGGCCCGCGAGAAATGGTGCAGGTCATTGACCTCAAGGAGGCAACTTGGCCGCCCCTTGAAGTAGAGCGTTCCCCAACTGGGTCCTTCCCCCAAGCTCATGAACCCTGTTAACCTAATGGGCTCCAAGGAATCATGCATGAGCATCAGTGCATCAGTGTCACCAGGCTTGTCCACACACAAGGCCCCATCAAGAACATCTCAGCTATGCAGGTTGTATTGGATGTCTGCCTTTTTGTGATAGAGCTTTCCTGGTTTCTTTCCCCGATTTCACTCATATTATATGAGTCATATACCTTCGACCTGCTCTCTTGCACCTGCGCTTTTGCAGCCAACCCGCTTGCTTTTGGGTGGATCAACAGCCCCAGCTCACGTTGCTTTGACATAAGTCTGGACTTCAAAGCTCTGGATCAGTCAGCCTCCTCCTCCATTTTGACCTTCCCTGCTGAGGGAGGAAGTGAGCACGGTAGCCGCAGTGCTGCATGCTTTCCTTCAAAATGCACCCCAGAAGGCCATCACATGCTGACAATCCAGGGCTACGAGCTCAGATGTAGAACAGGTATAAACGCACATGAAATATAAAAACAGTGTTTGGGTGTATCAACGACCACAAGTATCATACTGTGTACTTGGAGGCATGATCACTTGCCTAAAGTAGGCATTGTGCAGCCACAAATGTCTTTGAGTCTTCTTTGACAATAATGTTTGTTCCGACCAGCTGGCATCCGGCCTAGCAAGGAGAAAAACCATATCTATCTAGCTGGTAGCTCAAATCTAGAGCATGCACGTCTTTGTGGACTTGATCACAGGTCAATGGCTGGACTTGGCAGAGCTTGTACCTGATGCGTTCATAGAGGCACTCGTGGGCCCGTGCCCTGACGAAGCTGAGGTGGGCGACTGGTTGGAACAAAGTTGTGGTACATTCTATAGGTGGCTGGTCGGAGAAGAGCTGTTGTTGTCAGCAAAGTCAAACACAGACCCAGGTAAACACACATGTTGTATCCTGTGGTGCTTCACGAGTGCATCATTGCATCAATGAAAGCGGATGCCTGAAACGAAAAGTGCATTGCCAGATTCTGTAGCAAAGTAAGCATCAATAGCCCTAAGTGACACACCGCACACATGGAAAGCAACCCAGCTTAATGGGTGCAGCGCCCGCAATGAGATACAATGCTGCTGTGTTGCTGTTTGTACACTGGCAGGCCTGCAAGACACAGGGCTGCGTATCCTGCTCACCCCTTGGTGGCTTCTGTCTTGAAGGCATTTGCCAGTGCAAGCTTGGGTGGGAGGGTGCGGGGTGCGAGCGCAGCCTCCTGGGCGTGGTGTCCCTGGCTGATAGTCCGCATAATGATGGCTTCATTGAGGGGGAGTGGTATGAAACGCTTGAGGTAAGCTGATGCGTTGCTTGGGATCTGTGCTAGATGTAGAGCTTTGATGGTTTGGGCTGGCATAAATGGGAAGGCTTAACTGGGGCACAAGGGTTCCAGGGCTATTCTTGCAGCTGACCTTTGAGCTACCTGAGAGGGGCCCATTTACGGCAGTTTTTTTGTGAAGCTCGTTGTTGCATGTTCCAAGGATCCCTTCTGTGCCATTACTTAGGGATTTGCGGACTCTCAGATGCACGCATTGGTAACCCAAATGGTCTCATAGATTGGCCAAAGGAGCCTCAGTGATTGCAAGTTCTATTGTATGATTGCAAGTCCCATTGTATGATGCAACTTCCATTGTATGAGCCTTCAAGGTATCGACGCACATCATGCTGAAGCCAGGCAAGCTACCTCACTCACACACAGGCAGACAGAGTGGAGGCAAAAACTGTGTGCGAACGTCATGCCTAGTCCTGATGCACAAAAACGAGCACAAGCATGCTTCTCATCACAATACCACACAGCCTGCTCCGACCCTTTACGCAGGTATCCTTTGGCTTGGATCCCATGGAGGGTGTCAGCCCCAGACAGTCTGCTAAGGAGCAAGGCCAAGTACTTAAGGAGGCCTTTGCTGCATGGTCCAGACTCCGCTCTGCACAAATCAGGCTAACTAGTGCAGAGTTTGTGCGCTCCACCAGAGTTGGACAGCAGCCTGCCCAAGGAGAGGCAGGAAACCATAAGGACAAGCTGTTTGAAGCAGGGGAAGGCGGGGTCGCCCAGCAGTACAAGGGGCGACGGCTCCACCAAGACAAGAGCCAAGCAGAATTTGACTTCCAAGGATTGCATGCTGTTACTCAGGAAGGTGGTAATGGGATTGAGGCAGTGACGCTGGATGACAAAGGGAATGCTCCCACCAAACGCCAGGTACCTGCCATCAGACACAAGGCAGAAGGGGCGGAACTTCAGGTGAGAGTAATTGAGAGTGAAGTCCCTCAGGAAAATCCGGCACATGCGTCTTACATAGCCTGCAGTAGCAGCCCCTTGCATGACAGATATAGCGCATGGCTTCAGCATATGTGTCTTTGACTGCTTGTGATCCATTCAGGTTAAGCAACCAAGCCCTGGCACACCAAAGGTGCTCATTGATTTAGAGCATGCAACTTTTAACATGATTGACCAATCAAGATTATGCTTAATCTATTCACTAACAGGCATTTCCTCTTCACCTGAACCAGGTCACACTCCATGTACATCCTGCAGTTGAAGATTGGACAACTTTGAGTGCAAGGCTAGTAAGCAACGGCGAGCTCTCAAAGCTATCAGAGGCGCTGAAGTCACAAGGGATCAGACTGAGAGAGGTGTGATTGCTGTGTTCACAACTTTGGGGTACTCACATCTCGGAAATCATGACATCTGCCTGGTACTAGCTTCCAATGCATATTTTGTAAGCGTGCGTTTATGAAAACATATATAGGGGTGTGTGTGTGTGAGGTTATTGTGAGTCTTTGGTGTCTTGCTTGGGCACCAGCTTTTCAATGCCAATGAGAAAACTCTGAAATCTTCTGGGCTTTTATTGCTCTACCTTCTGTGCGTTGCTCACATCCTTCCATGACATCCTTCACAGAGGTTAGGTGCCAGCAAGCAAGAGGCTCTGCAAAACTGGAAGAGATCCAAGAAGGTGCCTGAAAGGCTCTCAAACACTCAAAAAAAGCTGAGCCGCTTTATCCACCAGGGTCAAGCATGAGGCTTGCGCTGCCTCGGTGCATGCAGGGTTCTGTCTCGCAGCGCCTGCGGGTAGTTCGAGAGCAGGCAGTTGAGTTTGAGGACAATAATGGCAACTCAGGAGAGAGAGAAGATGGAGATGATCAAGAACAGGTGTGGTCTGGTACATCGTACGATATGGTGCATGGTACGATATGGTGCATGGTACGATATGGTGCATGGTACGATATGGTACATCGTACGATATGGTGCATGCATGCTGTGGGATGTGGCGGGATGATACTGTGAACTGTGGTCTGGTGATGGTGAGGAATGGTGTATGGTGTATGCTGGCTAGGTGCAGGAACAGCATTTAAAATGCTTGCCAGGCACAGGCAGGGAGCACAGCGCGCTGGCCAGGACCCAGAGCAGCTGATGACGCTGCATTGGCGTTAACGCGCGTGCAGCATATGTTGTAGTCTTTTGGATGTCACTCTGAAGAAATGAGTCGATGGAGCGGAGAGGATCATGGATTCAGCTTAACGGGCAACATGAAATCTAGTTTACAGGCAGCGTGGTGTCTGCTTGGTGGGTGCAGCAGCACGGAGGCTACAAAGTCAGGGTTGAACATCAGCCAGGTCGTTCCGTTGATTGAATTGTGACAGATTGCTGCCCGCCAACATGCCAAAATGGGTGCTGCAGCATTAAGCCCACTCAGTTCCGGAGAAAAGGCAACAAAACCTGACATAGCCATGGGGGATTCATTTATTATCAGGGTGCACACCACACAGCCCGTCTCCAAGCCACAGTAGCGGGCCCATCCTGGCCAGATGCTCACAGAGCATGCACTGCAACAGCAACGGTTGCCGAGGCCAATTTTTGAATAAATCTGGCCCCAGTGCTTTGCGCGCATGTCACATTTTTGTACCCAAAAGGCATGCCAGCGCTCCAAAAAGGCCTGCACGTCACTGTCTAGTGCCCTGAAAGGCATTGCTGCCTCTTTTTGCCAAGCCCAGGGCAAGATCACAGCCCTTGAGAACCTCAAGGAATGGCTTGAGCACAAGGCGCTGCCCCCTCTGCCTTGCTGCCCTGCAGGCCATCATCATTGGCTGTGTCGTTGGTGTGGGGGGTGCATTGCTGCTGGCTGCCTCCATCTTAGCATCTGTTTGGTGGACAAGAGCAGGCTGCAAATGCTGCCCAGCACACCCCCATGAGGTAGCCACTGACAAGACAGCGCGGGCAGCGTATTTGCCTGGTAAAGAGGTAAGTGGCTGCGGATGTGGCTGCCAAAGAGGTGCAAGGCTGCTGGTATGGCTGCAAGAGAGGCAGAGGCACAGTGC
>LFCJ01001222.1_pt1 | contig 17660 bp, 15 predicted proteins | sample 643141 | NCBI WGS metagenome assembly LFCJ01 (sample SAMN03766243, study PRJNA286221) | soda lake metagenome | biome: soda lake; feature: Kulunda steppe; material: water; isolation source: sample B1-Br-g2 brine of Lake Bitter-1 | place: Russia: Kulunda steppe | collected 2010-07
ATTACAGCTAAATTATTTGATTGATCAATAACCGCAACTTCTTCTCCAGTGTCATTATAATTTAATAGCTTTTGTCCTAAACTTAAAATAATACTGACTGCCAAATTTTTTTCTATCTTTCGTTCTTCCATCCGATCTAGGGCATGTGTTGTTCCTTCAATTCTAAAACTTTTCCCAGCCAAATCAAACTCTGCTAACAACATAAAACCCCCCCTATATTTAATTACTGTAAAAACATCTATTCTACTATCAGTATTGACAAAAATAATAAAACTTATACTAGAAGGGGTTATTTTTTATTTTAAGCTAATTCTTGTTGTAGTTCTAGTAATTCTTGCTCATCAACCACTGGAAAATAGACTCTTTCTCCAGTTTCATCCTTAGATACTTTCAAGGCATATCCTTCACCAGCCTCTTCTCCTTCTTCCATTAATACTATATAAGTTTGCTCTTTTATATCTAGCACTTCTACAATCTCATACTTAGTACTAGAACCATCATGCTCTTCTAAAATAACAACTCTTTCCTCTTCATCAACTAATTTTATCTTGCCTTCTTCTTTTACCATTAGCATCACTCCTCATATTATATAATTAATGATTTATAATTGCTAGAAAAATAATTTATAGGTTTGCAATATTTCACCTCTTAATCTCTATTGGCTATCTAAATAGTTTTGTAAAATAATCATTGCAGCCATCTTATCTATAACTTCTTTTCTTTTCTTTCGACTAAGATCTGCTTCTATTAAAGTCCTTTCTGCTTCTTTAGTTGTTAAACGCTCATCCCAGGTTATTATTGGAATTGATAACTTCTTTTCTAATGCTGAAACAAAATCTAAAGTTTTTTCTGCCCTTGGCCCTAGTGAGTTGTCCATATTTTTTGGCAGACCAACAACAATTTTTTCAATATTATATTCTTTAACTAAGGATACCATATGCTCTATATCAGAAGTTCTATCTTGGCTTTCAATCACTGCTTTTCCTTGTGCAGTAAACCCTAATGGATCACTTACTGCTACCCCAATTCTTTTATCACCTAAATCAAGTCCCATAATACGCAAAATAAATCCCCCTTTTAAATCTTACTGATTAAGTTCTATATGTAAATACAACAGAGTAAAAATAGGATAAAAAAGTAAAGTAGCTGCTGCTACAACCCCAGAATCATTAATTAAAATAGCCACAATACTACTTAGCAAAAGAGCATAAATTCCTTTACTCAAATAAGAATATTGATCTACTATTTTATCTATTTTAGGAACAGGATGTTTTAATATAGCTATTAAAAATATAATAAAAGCAAGTAATATTCGAGTCCAAATCGTCCATTGAAATAGCTTTAGATTCATTGCTAGTTTTCTAGATATAATTGATAGCAACTCATCAGGGCCATCTTCGATAACAGATACTAGACTTTCTCCAATATGAGATCTTTCTGCTAAAGAATCTGAATAATTAAATAATAAAAATATTATAAGTAAACATAAAGCCAACCCAAAAAGCTTTAAAATATTAGCTGCATCTAATTTATAGTCTAATAAATAAAATAAGATAAGTAAAATTACAGCTAGCATAGTTAAAAAACCACCGAAGTTAGCTCCTAATTGAGGATGTCCTAATAAGAATAATACAAAAAAGCTAAATAATAAATATCCAGATATAATTATTTTTTTATCCAATTTAAATTTATCATTTAAAAGTTCAATTAAAAGAAAAAAACAGATTGTGCTAGCACCAACTAAAAAACCCATATACTCATTTCCAATCCCATAAAATCTAGCAGCAATAACAGGTGAATAACCAAAAATTGAAGTTTGAATTAAATTTAGATTTAAAATCAAATCCAATCCTAATAATAAAACTAACAAAAAGCTAGGCAGAATTAATGCAAACTTACTTAAATTAAATTTCAATAAAGTTATAACTAGGCATAATGAGCTAATGCTTAAACCTAATATAAAAATTAATATATTACTACTAATAAAAAAGCTAGATAGTAAAAAAAACAAGGGCACCCATAATAATAATAAAGAAAAATAAGCAATTATCCTGTTAAGCTTTGAGTTATTATTAATTAAATAAATACAGGCTAAAACTAAAATCAAAATTTGCATAGAGATAAAGCCTTTGATCAACCTAGGCCGCCAACTAAACGTTTTTTTTACTAACTCTTTCATTTCAGTTAAGAAAGAAATTTGATTAGTGGTCAGCTCTTTAGCAGACAAAGGATTTTCTTTATTTAATTGATCCTTACTAGCCAAAAAACTTATTATTGCCGGAGCAAAATCTAAATTATTAACTAAAGCTTTACGTCTAGTACTTGTAGAAAATAAAGCACCTTCCATTCCAGGGCCAACTATAACTATAAACCCTAATCGATTGCCACGACTCATTGAAGCTTTAGATGGTTTAGGAGATACTACGACCAGATAATCTTTTTCAAAATCAAGATTATTATAAACCATTCCTAATAAATTATCAACTCTAGATATAGCTTCCTTCTTAGCAGTTTTAAATTGCTCTCTTGCTAATAAATCATCTACCGCCTCTATTCTAGATGTATCACCACTTTCAATAATAATTAAATCACTAGTAGGCAAATAATTATTAAACTCCTCAATCAAATAACCTTTGTTAGTTAAATAACCAGAGGGATACTGGTCATTTTTCAAGCTCATTTTTTGACCAATATCCCCCTGATTAATATATCCCTGTTGATTAAATCCAATTAAGGCAACCTGCCGTCTCGATTTTTGCCAAATATCACTATTTCCTAAAACAGTTGTTGCAAACCCCATCTCCTCAAGTTCAGAACCCAAAAATCCTATTTCACTTCCATATTGACTTGCTAAATTATGCTGCTTTAAAAATGCTTGTTCAAGGCTTACTAAGCCACTATCAATCTTCTTCCCCGTTCTTCTTTGATAAATATCTCTTGCCTTAACTCCTTTATACTGCTCTAAAGCATTAAAACTTAATGCTCCAGCTAAAGAAGTTCTAGCTCTAGCTCCACTGCCTAAAGTTAAATACATATTTTCAGAGCTTAAAGCACCTGCAGTTCTAGTAGTTAAAAGGGCAGAAGCACCTTCTTTAAATACTTTATTAAAATAAGCAGTATCAGATTCCTCTATTTCTAATAAATCCATACCATCTGCCACAAAAACCACTACTTTAGAATCAGCAAAAGCATTATAGGATATCATAATTATACAAATAGTTAAACAGACTATTATCAAGCCTTTTTTCATCCCATCACTCCATTAATCACTCAAATAATTTTTCACTAACTTTTCAATAATCTCATCTCTCTCAAACTTTCTAATATTACTTCTAGCATCATTATGACTAGTTATATAAGCAGGGTCACCCGATAGGATATAGCCTACAATTTGGTCAATAGGATTATATCCCTTATCTTCTAAAGAATTATAAACCTGCTTTAATACTTCCTCTACTTTATCCTTTTTCTCCTTCTCAACCTCAAACATCATAGTCTTATCAAAATCACTCATAATATATCACCTCACTACTTATTAATTATTCTTCCTAATATATTTATTCTTTATACAAAGTTTTTTTCCTTTATTTACTTGCTATAATTTCTCTTGCTTTATCAAAAGCTTCACTAATTTTATCTGGTAAGCTTCCACCAGCTTGTGCCATAGTTGGGCGACCACCACCGCCACCACCAGCTACATTAGCTACATCACTAATTATTTCGCCAGCATTATAGCCTTTATCTACCAAGTCATCACTTACCATAGCTACAAAAATAACTTTATCTTCTAGATGAGAAGCTAATATGATTATACCTGACTCTAATTCCTGTTTTAAATTATCACCCATTTTTCTCAAACCATCATTATCAATTCCATCAACTTTATGCAAAATAACAGGAATATCATTAATCTTTTCTACTTGAGAAATTATATCACTACTACTTGAAGCAGCTAATTTATCTTTTAATTTAGTAATTTCATTCTCTAAACTCTTAACTTTTGACTGTAAATCAGAAATACCTGCTATCATCTCATCCGGATTAGATTTTAATAACTCAGCAGCCTGATTAATCTTATCTTCTTGCTGTTGAATATAATTCAAAGCATCTATCCCGGTTATAGCTTCAATTCTTCTTACTCCAGATGCAATTCCTGATTCTTTTAAAATTTTGAATAATCCAATTTCACCTGTCCGCTCAACATGAGTTCCACCGCATAATTCTTTACTGAATTCATCAATTTCTACTACTCTAACTTCATTGCCATATTGCTCATTAAATAAAGCCATTGCTCCTTCTTCTTCTGCTTGAGAAAAGTCCATTATTTCTGTCTTAAGATTTATATTCGCTTGAACTTTTTGATTCACAATTTGCTCTATTTCTTTTATCTCCTCTTGCGTTAATGCTTCAAAATGAGAAAAATCAAACCTCAATTTATTAGAGGCTACTAAAGATCCCGATTGGTTAACATGCTCCCCTAATACTTCTTTAAGGGCTTTATGCAATAAATGGGTTGCAGTATGGTTTTTAGCAGCAGCATTTCTTAACTCAAAAGCAACTTCTGTCTTTATTTTATCTCCTGTTTTAAGTTGGCCCTTAGTTATTTTCACTTTATGATATGTTAACTCTGCTAACTCCCCAGTATCACAAACCTCAGCCTCAAAATCTTCAGACTTTAAAACTCCTTTATCTCCTACTTGACCACCGCTCTCAGCATAAAAAGGGGTCTTGTCTAAAATAACCTCTATCTCATCACCCATTTTAGCTTCAGCTATTTTTTCTGTTTCAGATATAATAGCAATTACTTCGCTATCTGAATTATAATTATCATAGCCAATAAATTCACTTAAACCATGCTCTTCTCTAACCTTTTTATATAACTCTAATTTTTCGTGGTTCTCCTGTTTTACATTCCTTGCACTTCTAGCTCTCTTTTTTTGTTTTTCCATCTCTTTTTCAAAGCCAGATTGATTGATACTGAAACCTTTCTCCTCAGCTATTTCTTCAGTTAATTCCTTAGGAAAGCCATAAGTATCATATAAAGTGAAAACTTCTTCTCCAGAAAGTTCTTTCTCCCCTCTATCATCTAGCTCAGACAGATATTCATTTAAAATATTCATTCCCTGTTCTAATGTTCGCTCAAATTTTAATTCTTCCTGTTTTATAATTCGTCTAATCTGATCCTTTTTTTGTTTAAGTTTTGTATAATGATCGCCCATAATATCAATTACTAAAGCAACAATATTATGTAAAAAAGGCATTTCCAGCTCCAAGACTTTAGCATACCTCACTGCTCTTCTAATCATACGTCTTACGATATACCCTCTTCCCTCATTAGATGGTAAAGCTCCATCACCAATAGCAAAAGTAATTCCTCTAATATGGTCAGCAATTACTTTAATTGCTAAATCATCTTCTTTATTATCACCATATTTAAGATCTGCTTTCTCAGCTATATAATTAATAACTGGCATAAATAGATCAGTCTCAAAATTAGTCTTAGCACCTTGTAACACAGAAGCAAGCCTTTCTAATCCTACACCAGTATCTATATTTTTATTAGGCAATTCTAAATATTCACCCGACTCAGTCTTATTATATTGAGTAAATACTAAATTCCAAATTTCTAAATATCTATCACAATCACAGCCTAATTGACATCCATCATCACATCCAAATTCAAGACCACGATCATAATGAATTTCTGAACAAGGACCACATGGTCCTGTACCTATTTCCCAGAAATTTTCATCTTTATCCATTCTAACAATTCTTTCTTTAGGAAAGCCTATTTCTTTATTCCAAATTTCAAAAGCCTCATCATCATCTTTATAAATAGATATCCATAGCTTCTCTTCTTCAAACTCTAGTTCTTCAACTAAAAATTGATAGCCCCATTTTATTGCCTCGCTTTTAAAATAATCGCCAAAAGAGAAATTGCCTAGCATTTCAAAAAAAGTATGATGTCTTGCTGTTTTTCCAACATTTTCTATATCATTAGTCCTAATGCATTTCTGCGATGTTGCTATTCTCGGACTAGGTGGAGTTTCACTACCATCAAAATAAGTCTTAAATGGTGCCATACCTGCATTTATCCATAATAAGCTTGGATCATTATGTGGTATTAAAGAAGCACTCGGTAAAATTTCATGTCCTTTATCAGCAAAAAAATCTAAAAATTTCTGTCTAATTTGATTACTATTCATTTATCATAACCCCCTAGAATGACTTTTAAGTTTGAACTTTAACTTAATTTTTATACTAAAAAACTTAATTAACATGATACTAAAAATGTTATTCGTTGTCAACTTTCAGTAACTCTTTATCCAATAAAAATTTAATTACTTCTTTGCTAACTGCCGCTAAAGGAATAGCAATTATCAAGCCTATCCAACCATATAACTCTCCCCCAGCTAAGATAGAAAAAATAATAAATACTGGATGTAAACCAACCTCTTCTCCTAAGACTTCCGGTGAAACAATGCTACTTTCGATTTGCTGAATTACAATAAAAAGAGCAAGAACAGATAAAGCAAGAGAGAAAGAATAAAAAGCTGCTACTATAACTGCAGGAATTGTACCTAAAAAAGGGCCAAAGTATGGTATAATATTCAAAGCTCCAGCTATAGCACCAAGAATCAAAGGGAATTTAACATCTAATAAATAAAGCCCTAATACTACACTTACACCTACAAAACTACAGACTATTAATTGCCCTCTTAAAAAGCCTATCATTACTTGATCAATATTTTCTAATAATTCTTTTAAATCTTGATGATATTTATCAGGTATAAATTTCCAAAACCTTATTTTGATTTGCTCTATATCTTTTAAAAAATAAAAGATTAATACTGGTGTAATCAAAAAAATAAAGCCACGTGATATTAGCAATAAAAAGCTTTCTCCAAGCAGACTAATAATGGATATAAATCCTTCTTCTATTCTATTAGTAAGCATAATTATAGCATCATTTATAATAGCAGGTAACTGAATATTTTCATAGCGTTGATTAAACTCTCTTATAAATTCATTAAGTTCTTCTATATACAGAGGCAATTTAGCTGTTAATAACTCTACCTCTTCTATCAACAAAGGAATTATAATAGTCAACAAAAAAATTATTACTGCCAAACTAATTCCAAAAACAAATATTATAGCACCTGTTCTTGGCATACCTTGTGAAATTAATCTTTTTATAATAGGATTGATTAAATAAGTAACAATAATTGCCAAAACAAATGGCATAAGTATTAATCTAAGCTGATATAAAAAGAAAAATAATACAAGCAAAACTAGAATTAATAATGCTTTCTTTTTCTTGCCCACTCCACCACCTCATTGAGTATAATAAATTAATTCTTATACTTAATTTCTAATATCTTATTATACCCAGCTAAGAAGATTTAATTTAAAATAATCTAAAAGCTAATCTAGAAAAATTACTTCCTATACTTATCCATTAAATTTCTCATCAAGCTAGTAATAGTTGGTGGAGTATAGATAATTGAATTAGCACCAGCTTCAATAGTCTGTTTTATAGTCTTTTTACTAGGTCCTCCAGTTGCAATTATTGGGATTCCAGAAAATCTATTTCTTATTTTTTTTACTTGTTTTATAGTATCAACACCAGCACAGACATTTAAAATATCTGCCCCACAACTTAACTTCTCTGCTGCCTGCTTAACAGAAACTACTGAAGCAATAACAGGGATTTCTACCGATTCTGCAACAGCCTTAAGAGTTTTTTTATCAATTGGCGAATTTAAAACAACACCTAAAACACCAATAAACTCTGCATTTAAAGCAAGTTTGACTACTCGCTCTCCTCTAGTAGTGCCACCACCAACACCTACAAAAAGAGGTTTGTTAGAAACGCTAGATAAAGCACGTGAAAGTATTGGCTGAGGCGTAAATGGATATACCGCCATAATAGCATCGGCATTATTGTTTCTAATAGCTACCACATCAGTTGTAAAAATAAAGGATTTGATATGATAATTTAAAATATATATTCCACTAGCTTTATCTATCTCACTAGGTACTTCTATCTGTTTTTTATAAATATCTTTTTTTATTCTAATTGCTTCTTTAGAATTCATCAATTTCACTCTCCTTTCCTAATTGTTCCCTCTTTAAAGAGACCTTCCTCTAAAGAGATATAAGTATCAGGCACTTGGCCTACAATTACAGCCTCAGTTATAGGAAATTCGGTATCAACAACAACATCTTCACTTAAGAAAGGAACCATTACATTGACTTTAGTTTGAATTCGAAGATAAATCTTATGCCTGGTTTGATTAATCCCCGCTGATTTAAATACATCATTCATACTTGTTTTTACATATCCATATGGAATAATTTGAGCAGCAATGCGCGGACTGTATTGACTTAAAATCTCAATTCCAAGAATTTGAAATACAGGTATCTCAATAATTCGACTATTTGATTGGTTAAGATGCTTTTGAATTCTTATAGAAATATTAGATGATATATTATTTACTGACTGTAAATCAGGCTGCATTAAAATTATATGACCATCACGATTTGTCTCAATAGTAACTAAGTCATTATAAGATAATGTATCAGTCTCTTCATTTACAGCCCGGTTAATAATTTGGCTTAACATGCTAGTAACATCAGAACGATAAACATTGTGTAATACAGGCTGTAATCTGAATTCTATTACCATAATTAGAAGAAATATACATACAATGAGAAAAATAAAAAGTAATTTTAACTTCTTTTTTAGTTTTCTAATAAAGTTAGACATTTAATCCCCCATACTAAGTCTATTATATTTAAACCTATTCTATAATGGAGGATTAATTGTCTGGATAAATTATCTAAATTAATTTTACTTTAGCAAACCTTCTTTTCCCAACTTTTATTACCATTCCATCTTCTATCTTAAGATCAATATTTATTTTATCTACTTTTTCATTATCAACTTTTATAGCACCCTGTTTAATCATTCGACGAGCTTGGCTATTGCTATCGACAAAACCGGTAGCTGACACTAATTTTACAATCCAAAGCTCACCATTTTCTAAAGAGTCTTGTTCAATCTCAATTTCTTTCATATCATCTGGAGTATCTCCATCTTGAAAGACCTTATTAAATTCTTTTTCAGCTTTGATTGCAGCCTCGCTATCATAATATTTACTCACTAGCTCTTTAGCTAACTTTCTTTTAGCTTTCATTGGATGTAAATCTCCATTTTTATAATCTTGTCTTAATTGCTCTAATTCTTCTAATGAAAGATCAGTTAATAATTCAAAATACCTAATAATTAATTCATCTGGCATAGACATAGTTTTTCCATACATATCTTTGGGCTTATCAGTAATTCCAATATAATTGTCTTTACTCTTACTCATCTTATTAACCCCATCTAGCCCCTCTAACAATGGCATTGTAATAACTACTTGAGACTCTTGATCATGCTCTCTTTGCAATTTTCTACCTGCTAATAAATTAAATTTTTGATCAGTTCCACCTAATTCTATATCTGCTTCGATAGCCACAGAATCATAACCTTGTAATATTGGATAGAAGAATTCATGCAAGCTAATTGCTTGATTATTATCATATCTATTAGAGAAAGATTCTCTTTCTAGCATCCTAGCTACAGTAAAAGTTGAGGCTAATTCAATGGCATTAGTAAAATCAAGCTCAGATAACCATTGACTATTAAATACCAATTTTGTTTTCTCAGGGTCTAATATCTTATACATCTGTTCTTCATAAGTTTTAGCATTCTCTTTAACTTCTTCTTTAGTTAATTGTTTTCTAGTTTCAGATTTACCAGTAGGATCACCAATTCTACCAGTAAAGTCACCAATTAATAAATACACTATATGCCCTAAATCTTGAAATTGTCTTAGCTTTTGTAAGACCACAGTATGACCTAAATGGATATCAGGTGCAGTAGGGTCAAGACCTAATTTTACTTTCAAAGCCCTTTTCTCTTCTCTTGCCTCTTTTAATTTTTTAATTAATTCTTCTTCACTTATTATCTCATCAGTTCCACGTTTAATAATTCCTAATTCTTCTTCTAATTTCATTTTATTCCTCCTATTTTAATCTTATTAACTATATCATCAGATTAAAAATTAATTAAATAACAAAAAATTATAAGTATAAAATCTATTTCAAGCTAAACTTAGCTATTAAAATCTACTCTGTAAAGTATATCATAAGTTTGAATTCATATCAATTAGAAGAACTGATTGCTCTATATAAGCTCTAATCTCAGCTAAGGTGATGATTTCAAAACTTTTTTGTAATATATTGCCAAACAAAATCCTATATGCTATAATATTTTTACTATCTATAGAATAAGTTTTATGTTATAATAATTCACAAAGGGAGGTTGAAGCATGACCGATAAAAAGCAAAAAATAATACATTTAGCTATTATATCTATAATAATATTATTTGCTACCGGATTGGGAGTAGCTGTTGGAACTGTTACCTGGGTTATAAGAGAAAGCCCTGATGTAGCAGAATATGGCCAGTGGCAGACTAGTGAAGCTACTACAATTTATACTGCCGATGGAGAAAGATTAACCCGGCTATTTCAACAAGATAGAGAATATGTCTCACTTGAAGATATTCCAGAAGAATTGCAAAAAGCAATTGTAGCTATTGAAGATGATCGATTCTACGAACATCATGGAATAGATTTAAGAGGAATCGGTAGAGCTATAGTAGTAAATCTACAGCAAAGAGCAAGGGCTGAGGGAGCAAGTACTATTACTCAACAATTAGCTCGTAATGCTTTATTAACACATGATAAGCTCTTTTCTCGAAAATTACAAGAAATGTATATAGCCTTACAATTCGAAAGAATGTACACTAAAAATGAAATCCTTGAATTCTACCTTAATGAAATATTTTTAGGGCATAGTACTTATGGAGTTCAAAGTGCTGCTCAATTTTATTTTAATAAAGATGTCTCTGATTTAAATTTAAGTGAAGCAGCTTTAATCGCAGGAATGCCTCGTTCTCCAAATTATTATTCTCCATATAATAATTTGGAAAACGCGTTACGCAGAAGAAATATTGTTCTAAATCGAATGGAAGAGTTAGGAATTATAACAGCAGAAGAAAATCAAGAAGCTAGAGATACAGAGATTAATTTAGAGCGTGGTGAGGATGAAGAAGAAATTGCACCTTATTTTGTTGAGCATATTCGCCGAAAACTTATTAATCAATTTGGAGCTCAAAAAGTATATAGTGGTGGATTAGAAGTTCATACTACCCTTGATCTTGAAATGCAAAAAGAGGCTGAGCAAGCTGTTGAAAATGCTTTTGAAACTTATTTGCCTGGCAGAGACAATGAGAGTGAAAACGTAAATGAAAATAGCCTACAACCTCAAATCGGAGTGCTTACTATGGATCATAATAATGGTCATATTAAGGCAATGATTGGAGGACGCGGCAATGATAAATTTAATCGAACTACTCAAGCTCATAGACAACCTGGGTCTGCTTTTAAGCCATTTGTGTATACCGAATCAGTAAGAAATGGTGCAGGCACTGGGACTGTTATCGATGATACTAGAGAAGAGTATAAAGTTGAAGTCGGTAATGAAGAAAAGAAATGGATTCCTCGTAATGCTGATGATAATTATTTGGGTCCTACAACTGCTAGAGAAGGATTGGCCCGTTCTAGAAATGTGATGGCTGTTAAACTTTTAGATGAATATGGTATTAGAAATACAATGTTAACAGCTCAAGAAATGGGTATCAATAACTTAATAGAACAAGATAGGAACTTATCTCTTGCTTTAGGAGGTCTAACACGAGGCGTTACAATGCTAGAAATGTCTCAAGCTTTTGGTACTTTAGGAAGCGGAGGAATACGTTCAGAACCAATATCAATTACAGAAATCATAGATAACCATGGTAATACAGTTTATAGTAATTCACCACAAAGATCTATTATTTTAGAAGAGGAAGAAGCTTATTTAGTAACTGATATGTTAAAAACTGCTATCCAGCCTGGCCCAGATATTTGGGGTACAGGATGGAGGGCCAATTTAGATCGTCCTGCTGCAGGAAAAACAGGTACTTCTTCTAATTATCAAGATGCTTGGTTTATTGGTTATACTCCAGAATTAGTAACTAGTGTTTGGATTGGGGAAGATTCTCCAAGTAAGATGGAATATCCAGTCCTCGATGAGGATGGAGAGATTAAGACTGATGATGATGGTAATGAAGAAACTGAAATCATCAGTAGTGGTCACTCTGCTCGCTTATGGGGGGATTATATGGAAAGAGCTTTAGCCGATTATCCTGTTACAGACTTCAATCGTCCAAATGATATTATTAGCACAGAAATTTGCACGAAAAGTGGTAAGTTACCTGGTGAATACTGTCCAGAGCATACTATTGGTGAGGAGTTATTTATAGATGGAAATGAGCCTACAGAAGAATGCGAATTACATCAAGAAACTGATACAGTAGAGATTGATAGAGAAACTTGGGCTATTGCAACATCTGAGTGTCCAACAGAAGATATTGCGACTTATGAATATCAAGTTGAGACTGGCATTATAGTTGATGATGATGGAGTTCCTATAAGAGAACTTGATGAAGAGACTGATGTTCCTCTTAGAGATGATGATGATAACTATATTTATAAAGAAATTCCTGAAGAAAGATGTCCAGAGCATTCAGAAGAGATTGATGATTCTGATGAAGAAAGCAGCATGCAAGATAAAATATGGGACTTTTTTAATATTTTAAGAAATACTGATTAATTAAAAAAAGTTCAGCCTTGATATTCTCAAGGCTGAACTTTTTTTATTTAAAATTAACAATTGTAACTCCACTACCGCCTTCTTTGGGTCTTCCTAGACGATAATCAATATTTCTAGAGTATTTCTCTAATCTTTCATGAACTACTTGACGTAAAACACCAGAACCCTTACCATGTATTATTTCTGATTGATTTAAATTAGTTAATAATGCATCATCGAGATATTTATCTAATTTCTTTTCTGCTTCTTGAGCTCTTAAACCTCTCAAATCAAGCTTAGTCGATAAATTCTTTTGTTTATCTCCTTTTATTTCAGAAAGATTTGTTTTTCTACTCTTCTTATTTTCATTTATGTCTTTTTCTTCATTTCTACTTAATTCTTTTAAATCAATATTTAATTTAATTGCTCCCGCCTGAACTAGAGCTTCTTCTTTATCATAATTTAGCTGCAATACTTCCCCTTGCTTATTTAATTTTTCAACTAATACTTCATCTCCAACTTCAAGCTCAGGAATAGTTTGTTCTGATTTCTTATCAGCAATAAGCTTACTCCTATCATTTTTTATAGCTTTTTTCTTTTCTCTTAAATTACTCTTAGCTTCTTCAACTTTACGATCAGATAAAGCTGCTTCCTTTTTCAATTTATCAATTACGACCTTAGCCTCTTTTTCTGCTTCTTTAACTATTTGTTCTGCCTTTTGGTAGGCTTGATTTAATTCTCTTTCTTTTCTTTTCTCAAGCTCTTCCATCTTAGCTTGATATTTCTCTTTTAATTTTTCAGCCTCTTTTTTATTCTCTTCCATAGCTAGCTTTTTATCCTGATATAGCTGCTTATCTTTTTCTGCTTCTTTAATAATATTATCTAATTCTACATCTTCTTTCTTCAAAAAAGAGTTGGCCCTAGCTATTATTTCTTTACGTAAACCTAATCTTTCAGCTATCTGAAAAGCATTACTTCTACCTGGTAATCCCATCTGTAATTTATAAGTTGGCTGTAAGGTCTCAACATCAAACTCAACAGAAGCATTTTCTACCTCTTCATGTCCATAAGCATAGTTTTTCAATTCACTATAGTGAGTTGTTGCAATTACTTTAACATTCTTTTCAAGCAAATAATTTAAAATGGACATAGCTAAAGCTGAGCCTTCTATTGGGTCAGTACCGGCTCCTATTTCATCAAGTAATACTAAAGAATCACGATTAGCATTCTCAATTATTTTTATTATTTGAGTCATATGAGAAGAAAAAGTACTTAAATTTTGCTCAATACTCTGCTCATCACCAATATCAGAATATATCTGTTCATAAATTGCAATCTCTGAACCAGATAAAGCTGGAATGTGCAAACCAGATTGAGCCATTAAAGTCAACAGTCCAAAGGTTTTTAAAGTAACAGTTTTTCCACCTGTGTTTGGCCCGGTTATAATTAAAGATTTAAACTCATCGCCTAAATTAATGTCTATTGCTACCACTTCTTCTTGATCTATTAAAGGATGCCTAGCTTTTATAAGCTGTGTAGAGCTATCTGCATTTAGTAGTGGCTCAGAAGCCTTAAGCTTAATACTATAACGAGCTTTAGTAAATATAAAATCTAATATAGCTAAAATGTTAATTGTAGCCTTAAGTCTATCTATTTGATATTTTATTCTATCAGTCAAATCTACTAAAATTCTATGAATCTCTTCTTCTTCTTGAGAGGTCTGTTGTCTTAGCCTGTTATTTAGTTGTACAATAGTTAGTGGTTCAATAAATACTGTCTGACCACTAGCAGATTGGTCATGTACTATACCAGAAAATTCATTTTTAAACTCTACTTTAATAGGCACCACATAGCGATTATTTCTAATAGTTACTACACTTTCTTGAATATATTTTTGGTATTGATTAGAATTAATAATTGAGTTAAGTTTGTTTTTTATTTGTGAGCTTAAATTTCTTTTTTTTCCTCGAATATCTTTTAGTTTCTTGCTCGCACTATCTTTGATATTTCCTTGTTTATCTACAGTCTTTCCTATCTTATTTATTAAATTTTTAAAGTTTTCTAAGCGAAATGAAATATTTATAATCCTTTGATACTCCTGCTCTTCATCATCTAACTCTAGAAAAAAATTTTTAGCATCTCTTGCTATTTTTAAAGGAGTTAATATTTTAAATAATTCCTCTCCCGATAAGGTTATTCCTTTTTCAGCATTTTTTAAAACAGTACGGATATCAGTAATATGTCCTAACGGCGGGCTACCTTCCCTAATCAAAATTCTTTTTGCTTCAGTAACTTCTTTTTGTCTTTCAGCTATTTTTTCAATATCAGTCTCAGGACTAATTTGTTCAATTAAAGGAATGGTTAATTGAGATGTTGTATACTTTTTTAATTCTTCCTTAATTTTCCCAAACTCAAGTACATCTAAAGCATGACTATCCATTTTAACTTATCAGCCTCCACAAATATAAAATATTACAATCTTGAATATCTAATAAAACCTGAACAAGGAACTACATCAACCCCTTGTTTTTCTAGTTCATCAGCAAATAAATTCATTCCTATTGAATCGCTTGCCATATGGCCTGCAATTATTACATTTATATGATTTTCTTCTGCTTTCTTACGATGCTCTTCTTTAATATGCATACAAATTAATGTCCCTACTCCTGCCTGCACTAAATGCTCAAAGGCTTCTTTAGAACCACTTGTTCCACCAGTCATCTCTACTACAATCTTTCCAACACTTCTTTTTTCACTTCCTACTACAACACTAGGTCCAGCATTTAATTTAGTTGCTTCTTTGTACTCAGGAATATCTTTTAAAAATTCAATAATATCCCCAACTGTATCAAGCTCATCTGAATCATCTATTTTATTCTGTAAAAAATCCACAACTAAATTATCTGATGGTGTATGTGCAGTCATTAAAGGCAAGTTAAATAATTTAGCAGCATCACAACTCTTATTGTGATTGATTGGCATTAAGCCACGCTTTACCTTATCAATTCTTTTTGACATAATACTTTCAGCAACATTAATCGGTACTCCTAATTCATTAAGAATATCTTCTTGCATATGCATTACATCATATAAAGCAGCTAGTGCTTTCCCACTAGGATGATGAGAAATAACAGCATCTATTGCTTTACCTTTATCTTTTAACCTATCAGCTAATAATATCTCTCCAGTATCAATATCTATACCAACTAAAACTCTTGCTATCTCTTTATCTAAATCACCTGTGAGGATGCGAGTATCAGAATAAGGATTTTCTAATCTTGCTTGATCAAAAAACTCTTTTTTTTCTTCTTCTAATTCTTCAAATTCCTCTTTAGCTTCTGTTAGCACTTTTTCTATAGTTTCTTTTTGGCGTGGATCAGCCTCTATACCAAGCTCTATTGCAAGCTTATAAACTTCTTCTAATTTCATTTTTTCAGCCTCCTGTTTTTTTATAATATTTTTCTTTGGTCATAGTATTAAGCAGATTCTCTTTTCTTAACAATACTTTTTTAACTATACCTATACCATATACTATATTATTTAATTCTTCAAGGCTATGTGCATCAGCAATCTCTTTTAGCATAATACTAGTGCTTAAATATAGCATCTAATACCTCTGAAAACATAAGTTTAATCTGTAAATCGTTCAATATGCTCCTCAAATACTGGATTCATAGAAAAAAACTTTTCACTAAAGTATGATTCGTCTAATTCTTGCTGAAAGTTTTCTATTGGTAGATTAATTAGAACAAGCAATAAAATATACACAATCAAAAAAGCTTTTATTAAACCAAATAATCCACCAGCAATACTATCAACAGTAGATAAAAAAACAATATTAGTTAATTTGTTTAATAAAAATCCTAGATAACTAATTACTAAGCTTACAACAATCACAAACATAACAAAGGAAAATAGTCTGGCTATTTCAGTTGTTAAATTAAAATTCTCTAATAGTAGATTTGAAAAGTCTTTGTAATTATTAACCGCAACATAAATTCCTAAAATAATCCCCAAAATCGTAGTTACTTGATTAATAAAACCAGCTTGATAACCTTTTATTAAAAAAAATAAAAAAATAACAAAGATTCCAATATCAACTAAATTAAGCTCCACCTACTCAAAACCTCCCTCATCAAGCAATTCTAAAAATTCATTATATTCTTCTTTTAAATTTTGATGTTTCTCCTTTAATTCATTATATTTAACTACTAGCTCATTATAATTGCTTTCTATATTATTATTTTCTTTTTTTAAATTTTCATACCTAACATTTGATTTATATACTTTATTAGCGAAATTCATCATACCTAAAATCATAAGCCGAATCTTAGAAATAGAAGAATTATACTCTCTAATCCCTTTTAATTCTTGGTCTACATAATTTGCTAATTCAGCTATATATTCACTTGATTCATCACCTTTAATTGTATAATTTTCTCCTAAAATTTCAACTTCAGCTTTATCATAGTTGTTTTTTGTCAATATTATTACCTCCAAAAAAAATCAATTAGTAAAAACTTATTACTATAGGAGTATTTCAATAAATATGATAAAAATCCTTCTTTAAATAAAAATAAAACCTTGTTATCTAGGATAACAAGGCAATTAAGTTCATATTTTAAATTAAATGGAGCGAAAGACGGGATTCGAACCCGCGACCTTCTCGTTGGCAACGAGACGCTCTGCCAGCTGAGCTACTTTCGCATAAAATGGTGGAGGGGAGAGGATTCGAACCTCTGAAGGCATCGCCGTCAGATTTACAGTCTGATCCCTTTGACCGGACTCGGGAACCCCTCCATATTTAATTTACAATTAGCAATTGACAATGTCCGATTAAAAGTCATTTAAGTTTTAATTTTTTTGCGCTTAATTGTAAAGCGTCAATCGTTAATCTGTTTAAGTGGCGAGGAC
>LFCJ01001224.1_pt1 | contig 17642 bp, 19 predicted proteins | sample 643141 | NCBI WGS metagenome assembly LFCJ01 (sample SAMN03766243, study PRJNA286221) | soda lake metagenome | biome: soda lake; feature: Kulunda steppe; material: water; isolation source: sample B1-Br-g2 brine of Lake Bitter-1 | place: Russia: Kulunda steppe | collected 2010-07
CATACTTGACTATACACAACCTAACATACTAGCCACTGTGATTGTATACAAACAGATGATCGTAGTAGCAAGACTGTATCAAATCCCTGCAGAAAGGTAATCGAATCTTTGGAACACCGAAATTGATACCTGAGTTACTGATAGATTGCTGCTGATTGTCGAAGAGACCAATGCTGCGATTCGTACCGCTGTTGTACGCACTGCATCGAGTGGTCTCCGAATACAGCTGGTAGCAACTCTATTACAAACCTGTAACTCGCCAGAATTGGGTTTGTGAACGCTACCACGATGCTCGCCGACGCAAACGTCCTTATTACTGGTGGTGCCGGCCTCGTCGGAAGTCATCTCGCAGAACACCTGTTGGATCAGGGTTCGACAGTCCATGTCGTTGATGACTTTTCGAAGGGAACACGTGATCGAGTCCCAACCGAAGCGACACTCAGTACGGCAGACCTTACAGATCAGGCTGCTGTCGCTGAGGTTATCACGAGTGATCTCGATATCGTTTTTCACCTGGCTGCATACACTGACACAAACTACCACGACGGCCAGAAACTGTTTGAACAAAATACGACGATGACTCACAACGTCCTCGAACGCATGAAAGAAGTCGGCGTTACAAACATTGCGTTTACATCATCATCAACGGTGTACGGTGAGGCCGCAACGCCCACCCCGGAAGATTATGCGCCGTGTGAACCAATCTCAATTTATGGCTGTTCGAAACTGGCCGACGAGGCACTGATCTCGACATACGCTCACTCCCACGGATTTCAAGCCTGGATTTTTCGATTTGCAAATATTGTCGGTAAACACCAGCGAGGAACTGTCATCCCTGACTTTATCGAAAAGCTTCTTGATGACCCAGAGACGCTTGAAATTCTCGGCGATGGTCGGCAAGAAAAGTCGTATATGCATGTCTCTGAGTGTGTTGAAGCGATCCAACACGTCGTCGAAAACGCAGACAACACCCTCAATACCTACAACCTTGGGACACGAACAACGACCTCAGTGACGACGATAGCCGATATCGTCACAAGCGAGATGGATCTCGATCCAGACTACAGCTATACAGGCGGCGAGCGAGGCTGGAGTGGCGATGTCCCGAGAATGCGACTCTCCATCGAGAAACTCGCAAGCCTGGGCTGGGAGCCTTCGCTGTCAAGTCACGAATCCGTCCGTCGTGGGACACAAGATCTACTCAACGAACTCGCACCGATCAGTACCTAATCAGATCTGAACACAAACGCAGACGGAAACCGCTTACTCGTCTGTATCGTCCGATACCGAGATTCCGCATCGAAGCTCTGTTGGATCTGAGTACTCTGTTTTAATACTCTTTCGTGAGTCTCCTGGTTGGGTGGCATCGTCGGGGTGGGCGGTGTCTTCAGTTTGGGCGATATCTTTGCGTTGAGTATCGCCGTTGGCTTCCTCGACAGTATCTAACGACATACTCTTGTGCTTTGTTTGGTTATGCTTTGTTAGTCACAAACTAGCACACCTGGCAAAATTTCACAAACAAATGGCCAATTTTAACCAAACTTGGTTCAAATCTTGCCAGTTTAAATGCCTAACAAACTGCAGTTCGGACTAATGGGCCGTTAGATACACAGAACATACTGCGGTGTGTTCTGTGTCGCCGACAGGCTGTTTTTGACCTCTCGAGGCCTAACAGCAGTATGAGCGATCCAATTGGTTCCACACAGCAGTTTTACACGCGCTGGGCGTGGCTGTACGACCTCGTAGCCGTCCATACGCCTGGCATCGGCGCAGTTCGTCGAACTGCAGCCGCCCGCCTCGATCCACAGCCTGGTGAGACGGTTGTCGAAATGGGGTGTGGGAGCGGTGCGAACCTCCCTTTTCTCCGCGAGCGGGTCGGCCCGAAGGGACGGGTGATCGGCGTCGATATGAGCCCAGGTGTGCTTGCAGTCGCCAGTTCTCGAGTCGAACGACATGGCTGGGAAAACGTCCACGTCGTTCGGGCTGATGCAACGGAGCCGCCACTCGAGGAAGGCGTCGATTGTGTGTTTGCCTCGCTGGTCGTCGGCATGTTCGAGGATCCTGTCACGGTCGTAGACATGTGGGCCGGCCTCGTGGGCTCTGGTGGACGAGTTGGCCTGTTGGATCTGGCCCGAAGCAGCCAACGGGTCGCCAGACCGCTCAATGGGCTGTTTCGGCAGTTCGTCACGCATGCTAACCCGCGGTCGGTCAGGGGGTCTTCCGATCCACTCGGACGACTCGACCGCCGAGTGGCCGCAGCCCACCGTCGACTCGGCCAGCGGTGTCAGAACGCCCAGTACGAAACTCACGCACTCGGATTCGTCCGACTCAGTGGCGGGACAGTCGATTAAACTACTCAGATGCCCACAACAAGTAGTATCAGCGTTAAGACGACAACGCCAGTACCGAACCACAACCGGTTGGCGCGTGGGTTTTTCGAGGGGGTGAGATCTAACGTTCGGTGATATGCAGAAAGCGGTCGGAACGGACGAACCCCCATCGGTGTGATTAGATCACCAAACAGGTGTCCACAGAGGGTGAGCATCGCAACTGATCCGAACCAGACGGCTGCCCACAACGGCGATACCGCGAGGATACTCTCATATCCGAGTCTGCTGAGAGCCATCACACAGAGACCAGAAAAAAGCGTGATCAGTAGACTGCAGCCGAGTGCAAACCAAACGGTGTGTGTCGGCCCCCGATGGTCGATTCGGTTGGTGTACGTATCGAGATCCGGTAACGGTGAAAACAGTACCATCAGCACGCCAGTGAGCACTGCCAGCGTGGGCTGGTTGATCGAAAAGAGCCATGCTGCAATCGGCGCATACAGTAACAGTGAGATACCGATATGGCCCTGTAGGTACATACTCCACGTTGGCTGTCGGATACCAAGAACCGTCGGGGTCGGTTAAAAAAGGGGGGGGCGTGAGACAGAGCGTTAGTCGTCAGCGGGTGACCGAGCAACCGTGAAGTCTACGGCTGTGCCGTCTTTGCCGAGTTCATCCAGTGCAACAGACGCTGCGCGTTTGCCCGACAACAGCATGGCACCGAACGTTGGGCCCATTCGTGGCAGGCCGTGAGTGGTCGCGGTCGCAAGCCCGGTGGCAATCACGCCGTCGTGGACTTTGCCAGTCTCGTTGACGACGACGTCTTCGCTCTCGGTGACCCACATCGAGTCGTGGCCGGGCGAGTCGTGACCGGGTGCGCCGTACTCGCCGTCGCCGCTTTTGTCCATGCCGACGTTGTTTTCTTTGGCGTGGGCGATTCCGGGTGCATCGAGCACACCGCGTTCCTCGAGTTTGGAGACAACGACTGCTTCATGACCCGTCGCGTCGATAACGAGGTCGGATTCAACGGCGATTGGGTCGACACAGGTGAGTTCTCGGGGCAGGGCATGAACCGGCGTCCAGTTCATAACGATGCCGGATACGCGGTGGTTCTCGCGGATCACGATGTCGGTAAACTCCGTCATGTTTTGGATCTTCGCGCCGGCATCACAGGCAGCCTTAATCAGGGCTGAACAGGCGTGTGGGCCTTTAGCGGTGTACAGTCCGTCGGCCTCGTCGCTTTCTTCATATGGGACGTTGAGTTCCTCAAGTACTTCCTCGGCTGGGTCTCGAACGGTCAACGTGTTCATCAAAAAGCCGCCGAGCCAGAAGCCACCGCCGAGATAGTTGTTTTTCTCGACGATCATCACTTTCACACCCTGTTCGGCGAGTTCTTTGGCGGCCATCAGCCCTGAGGGGCCGCCACCGACGATGATCACGTCGCTTTCGGTGAAATCCATGAACTCCTCGCTGAACTCTTTGGTGATCGCACGCGTTACCTGTGCTTCGCTTGCCTGACTGAAGCCGCTGAATTCGGACATACAACCAAGTAATATCTTTGAGTGGTCAAAGGTGTTGTGATCCGTCGAGACGAAGGCAAGTAACATCGACACAATCGCAAGGAACCCTTTTGACTGCCGGCCGTCTTATGCAGTTACTTATGAACATGCTCGTCAACGGTGAGTGGCGAACCGACACCTATCAGGCAACGAATGAAAAGGGGGCCTTCGAGCGCGGCCAGACTACCTTCCGTAACTGGATCGCCGGTAGCGATCTACCACCTCACATTGAGGCTGAAGCCGACGAGCGGTTTCAGCCGGAAGCCGGGCGGTACCACCTGTATGTCTCGTATGCCTGTCCGTGGGCCCACCGAACCCTTCTCGTCCGGGCACTGATGGGCCTCGAGGATGCCATCGACGTCTCGGTAGTCGATCCCTACCGCGGCGAGGATGGCTGGCAGTTCACCCCTGAAAAGGCGGGCTGTACCGAGGACAAACTCCACGACAGCGAGTTTCTCCGTGAGCTGTACGTCGAAGCCGATCCGGATGCGACCTGTCGGGTGACCGTCCCCGTGCTCTGGGACACCGAAGAGGAGACGATTGTCAACAACGAGTCACGCGAGATCATCCGCATGCTCTCGACGGGCTTCCGCGACGTTGGCAAGCGAGACGTCGACCTCGCGCCCGAGTCGATCCGCGAGACGGTCGACGAGATCATCACCGACATCTACGAGCCGATTAACAACGGCGTCTACCGCGCCGGCTTTGCAACCAAACAAGGGCCGTACGACGAGGCCGTCGAGGAGTTGTTCGACGCACTCGATTACTGGGACGATGTCCTCGCCGACCAGCGATTCCTCGCCGGCGACCGGCTCACCGAGGCCGACATCTGCATGTTTACAACGCTCATTCGGTTCGACCATGTCTATCATACTCACTTTATGTGTAACGTGCAGTACATCCACCAGTACGACAATCTATGGCCCTATCTACGGGATGTCTACCAGCAACCTGGTGTCGCCGAGACCGTTGATCTCGGCCATATCAAAGAACACTACTACACAACCCATCCTGATGTGACACCACACGGCATCATCGCCCGTGGCCCGGATCTCGAGTTTTCAGCACCGCACGACCGCACAGCACTAACCGAGTAGTTAATCCAACTCGCCGTCCCGAATCGCAGCTTCAGCTGCAGTGAGTGCTGCTTTCGGGTCGAAAGCGTCGACGATGTCTTGAAGCGTTGGGTCGTCTGCTGTCTGTAGCTCGAGGGCGTGTTCGGTCATGTTTGGGACTGCCCGAATAATGTTGTCGACGATTGGAATCGCCGCCACCTGTGCCGACCGCGAAAGAGGGTTGAGATCGATTACAATCTCCGTTTTGCCCATTTCGCCGAGTGCTTCGGCGCGGTCGCCGTCTTCCAGCGGAACCAACACGACATCAGCCGCAGCAATCCCCTCGGCGTCGACTTTCGCGCGCTCATGGCTCAGATTTGGTATCCGACCGTCAGCCGTGAGTCCTTTGACTTCCTCGGCTCCATGCTCGCGGAGATGGGCTGCGATGGCCTCCATTCTTTCAGGTGTCCGATTGAACAGATTCACCTCGAGGTCGGCATCGACAGCCTCGGCGAGCGCGACGATCTCTGAAGCTACCAGTGCGGCGACGTTTCCGTTGACAGAAAGCACTGGCTGGTCTGCCAACAGCAATCGAGCCGCACCAGCGCGTTCGGCCAGAGCGGCAGTCTCGATCGTCCGTTCGCCTAACAGGTAATCGAAGGCTTCGCCACGGCCTTCCGCGATGAGCCCCTGTTTGCTCGTAATTCCGTTTTCTACTCCTTGTTCGATCCGATGTCTCGTCAACAGCGACTGATACCGTGGGTGGTCTTCTGGCAACTCGAGTTCGCTCATTGTCCAACTGTTTGGCTCGGGGCTCAAAACGTTCGCTTTTCGACGTTACTCGAGTTGTTCTGTGTTACATAGCCGCCCGCCGGCAGCATCAATACGACAGACTGCAGGCTCATACCCTGCAGCCGACAACCCACCACCGACCGCAAACACGGTCTGGCCCAGCATCGCCATCGCGGCCTGGCCGCCAGCGGCTTCGACTTCGGCGATCGCCGTGCGTACCTCCTCTGTCAGCAGGCCGGCCTCGCGGGCAAACGTCTTGGAGCCACGCATGAACGTCTCGAGTGTTGGTTCTGCCAGCAGTTTCTCGAGTGCGGCCTCGCCGGCGGCCGACAACTGCTCGGTCTCCCCGGAAAGAACCGTCTCGGTCGATAGCTCGCCGAAGGTCACATACTCGAGTTGGGGTGTGGCTGGAATCCCATCCATCCTCCCGTGGGTCGGCCCGCCGGGCTCGAGTCGAACCGGCACACCACCGCGAGCCTGGGCGACAACATCGCCCAGGCCAGTTCCGGCTTCGACTTCGGCGCAGTGGGCGATCTCGGTAAGTTCGTTTTCGGTGTAGCCACAGCCAGCGGCCGCGTTTGCGGCGAGCGCGGTTCCAAGTGCGAGCGCGCCCGAAACGCCAAAGCCGGCCCCGAGCGGAAGCGGGGTTTCGGCCTCGACGGCGGCGGTAACGTCCAGTGTCTCGAGGACGCGATCGACGGGATCGACATCGAGAATCTCACCGTTGAGCGAGAGGCTCGAGCCAGCCGAAACCGTAAGTTGAACGCCATCGCTGAGTGCGAGACCTGCTCCGCGACTGCCGGCAGTGGCTGGATCGGCGGCTGGGTGGGCACTGAAAAAGCCGGTAATGTGTCCCGGCACGAACGCTGTGGCCTTCTCGAGGGCCTGTTGCATACCGCAACCACTCGGGGCCACCGATTAACCGTTTGGCTTTGGATTACTCGCCGATTCGAGGGTCGTCCGAACGGTCGCTGCCGGTTTCGACCGCAACAGCACTCTCTTCGGGGTCAATACCGAGGCGATCGACACCCGCCAGCGTAAGCTGAACGCGGGCGTTCGGGTGTTGGTCGGCACCCGCAGAAAGCAACTCGAGGTCTCGGAGTCGAACGAGTTCCCGTCTGGCTTCGCCGTAGCTGTAGTCGCCAAAGACACTCGCGGCCTTCTGTAAGAGCTTTTCAGGGACACCGGCACCACGACCGCCGTGAGCATACGCTTTTGATCCGCCCTCGACAGCGGTGGTCATGGTGGCCACATACTGTGTGAGATCCTGCTCGCCGGTCAGTTGGTCGTGCCACTGCGGCGGAAACGCACTCACACTCCCGTTGAGTTGGTAGACTGTCGATTGGTCGTGCCACACCTCGGTTTCGGCAAGTTGTCTCTCAAGGCCCTCGCGGAGTGCTGACTCGTTGAACCGGCCTTTAGCGAGCGCGCGGAAGTAGTCGTCCAGCGTTTCGGTTGGCACACCCGGCCCCGTGTCGTACCGCTCGATCAGCCGGACAAGCACGTGAACAGTCAGCGTCTCTCCACGGGAGGCCGCCTCATCAACAACGTGATCAGAAACTGTCGTACTCATTAGTTAGTGTGCGCTGTTCGACACTAAAAGTCGCGTGGCCGTCTGTGTATTCGATGCATAAAAAACAAACTCGGTATGTATTGACCGACAGACGAGCCGTTCTGTGGGGACTCAGACGTTGAGGATCGCATGGGAACTGAGCGATTCCAAAGACATCGTGTGTACCCGCACGCCGTTGTGACTTCGTCTACGGACTCAGTCGCTGCCGGTCGCGTGGGAACAACACGGCCTCTCGAATGTTATCCAATCCGAGCAGCGTCATCACGAGCCGCTCGCCACCCAGGCCGAAGCCGGCGTGTGGCGGCATCCCGTATTTGAACATCTTCGTGTAGTACTCGAACTCCTCGGGGTTGAGCCCCTGTTGTTCGAAGCCTTCGATGAGGTGTTCATAGCGGTGTTCACGCTGGCCACCGGAGACGAGTTCCATTCGTGGATGCATCAGGTCGAACCCGGTCGAGAGCTGTTCGTCGTCTTGTTGATCCATGATGTAGAACGGCTTGATCTCGCTGGGCCAGTCGGTAATAAAGTAGTGTTCGCCGACATCTTCACCAAGGGCGATTTCGCCTTCCGTCGGCAGGTCATCGCCCCACAACAGTTGCTCGTCGAGTTCGCCGGTGGCGTTGATGCGCTCGATGGCTTCTTCGTAGCTCAGGCGTGGGAACTCACCCGAGGGGACTTCGAACTCCTCGGCGAGTCCGAGTGCCTCGAGTTCCTCGGTGCAGTTTTCCTCGACGGCCTCATACACTGATTTGACGACGGCTTCGGCAACGTCCATCGCCTCGTGGTGATCACAAAACGCCCCCTCGAAGTCGATCGAGGTCGCCTCGTTGAGGTGCCGTGGGGTGTTGTGTTCTTCGGCGCGGAAAATCGGGCCGATCTCGAAGACGCGCTCGAGACTCGAGCCAGCCATCAACTGTTTGAACAACTGTGGGCTCTGGTTCATAAACGCCTCTTCGCCGAAGTAGGTAATCGGGAACAGTTCCGTGCCGCCCTCAGTTCCTGTCGCGACGATTTTCGGCGTATTGATCTCCGTACACATGAGCTCACGGAACGTCTCGCGGGCAGCGTTTTGGATCTCGGCGCGAATCGAAAAAATCGCCTGCACCTCGTTTTTCCGGAGATCGAGCGTTCGATTATCAAGTCTCGTCGAGATCTCGGCGTCGACTTTTCCGGAGGGGTCGAGCGGGAGTTCGGTGTCAGCTTCGGCGACGACCTCGAGGGTCTCTGGGGTGACCTCGACGCCCGTTGGCGCGCGTGGTTCTTCGTCCACCGCGCCGGTAACGCTGATGACGCTTTCGCGGGCGACACCAAGGCCGGTCTCGACGAGGTCGTCGTCCATCTCGTCTTTTTCAAATTTGATTTGGATTTTGCCGGTTGTATCTCGAAGAATGAGAAAGGCGATGCCACCGAGGTCACGAACTTCGTGAACCCAGCCGGCGACCGTGACGGTCTCGCCGGGTTCGGCTTCGGCAGTGTATGTTCGGTTCTGCATACACCGGAGTTTCGCCTACAGGGTTTAAACTCGGCCGGTTTCGCCGCGGACCGAGGAGCTCACTCACCGCGGGTTTGTGGATGTGGCTCGTCGACGAACACGAAGATGGGTTCGAACTCCTCGGGCAGTTGATTGCGAATCTTCTCGATGTTACCGGGCGGGACGATCTCGCTGACTAGCCCAACAACGGTTTGGCTGTAGTAGTTTGCCGTTGATCGGTTGAGGTCGCCGCGTTCGCTGACCCGGCTGAGAAACTCAGTGAAGCTGAACTTCTCGCCGCCGCGGTTGGCCGCCTCAATTAGATAGCGGTCGATCTCCATCGGCAGCGGCGAGGCTAGATCTGTAGCTTCTCCGGGATCGACACGCTCGCCGAGCGTCGTGAGCACCGCCCGAATCACACGAACCGTCGGCCCGAGTTCGTCGAGCTCGAGGCGGTGTTGGGCTTGGCCAACGAACTGTCGGTAGTTCATGTCTCGTAGGGTGGCCGCTGGGCGCGGATTACTTCTGCAAGCTCCTGTTGTTCGTCGGCCAGCAGTTCTGTGAGATCATCAGTTGTGAGAATCCCAACGAGTGTCTCGTTGTCATCGACCACCGGAAGTCGTCGAACTCCCGTTTCGCTCATGTGATTGACCGCATCGTAGAAGCCGGCATCGCGGTTGATCGTCTCGAGATCTTCGGTCATCACGTTCTGTGCAGTAAGCTCGGTTGGATCGGCGGCTTCGGCAACACACCGGAGAGTGAGATCACGGTCGGTGAGGATCCCAACTGGCGTCTCATCGTCGGTGATCACAACACAGCCGACGGCTTCGTCAGCCATTGTTTCAGCAATCTCTGTGACGGCTGTCTGTGTGGTTGCGGTTACTACGTCGCTGCGTGCAAGATCAGTTACTGGCATGTGGTTCCACCGCATCAGGATTCTCCGCGTGGTTGCTTGTAGTTTTATACAGAAATTAGATGGGTAAGAACAACTGGCTTGATAAACTGAACTAACGCATGACCAGTCGATTCTATGGCGATAGATACACCACAAAAACAGTCAGTTCGGTTTCGGAATGTCCTTGTGAGCGTCTTTGACGCCCTCGACGGTTTCGGCGACAGCCTCACAGCCTTCATCATGCAGCAGATCACCAACCACGACAACATCAGCATACTGACCCATCTCGTAGGCGTCATCGTAGTCGTGGACGCCGCCGCCGTAGAACAGTGTCGACGCATCAAGTGCGTCGCTGGCGGCTTCGACAATCTCGGGGTCGCCAAACGTTCCGGAGTACTCGAGATAGATGATCTCTTGGCCGAACATCTTTTCGGCAACACGCGCATACGAAGCGACGTCATCGGCTGACTGCTCACAATCGGCTTCGGTGTACTCGGCGACCGACGCCTCGGGATTCAACACGATGTAGGCTTCGGTGGTCGTCCGATCCCAATCGAGGCCGTTTTCGATTCGAACCCACTCTTTGTGGGCACCGACGATCCAAAACGGATCGCTGGCGTTGAGGACGGTCGGGATTAGATACCCCTCGAGGGCCGGCGAGTCGATGACCACAGAGGGGTTCGATGGCTCTTGATACAGCGGTACGTCGTAGGCACTACAGGCTTCGACGACGCGTTGCATTTTGTCTTCGGTCATTCCGAGCGTGCCGCCGATTTCGATGGCGTCGGTGCCGGTCTCACAGACGTCTTCGAACGTTTCGCCAGCAGCCAGCGACTTGTCGGGGTCGATTTTGAGGATATGATCCCATTCTGTCCAGGGCCGTGTGCTCATGTTGAATTGAGTTGTTTTGTGTGACAATAAAAAGGGTGCGGTGGCCGGTTCTGTCGGCTCGAGAGGATATACACCACGAAGCGGCGGCGGTTGTACGTGTCGGAAGGCTAACTGATAGTGGTGTATCACAAGGGATAACCGCCTGCCTGCTCTATGCTTGGTAATCGAATGGATCGGGTTCACGTCTGTTATGTAGATACCGAGCCGACGGCCGCCAGAGCCGACATCTCAGCGTTGTCGAACCGAGCCATATCCGTCCAAACTGTCGGTTCAGTTCATGCGGCGTGTGAGCTTCTCGAGAGCGGCTCGGTTGGATGTCTGCTCGCAGAATGGATTCCCTCGAAAGCTGACCGCCAACCGCTGCTTGAGTGCTGTCGTCGAGGTGACATCGCAGTGGTCTGGATTACTGACGAGCCCACCGCAGTCATCGAGACGCTCGAGGCCGACCGCACAGAATATATTTCGACAGCTGACGCTGCCTGCGGGTCGCTTTTGGCCCACCGGATTCGTTCGACCGTCGCTGCCACTCAAAGGCATCATACGGCCGACGAACAGCCACCCAACAATCAGACACGCCACGACGCGGACGAACCGTCTTTGAACAGTACATCTGGATACGAGAATCGGCCCGCTCGGCCATCATCGAACGCGATTGTCGAACAGAGCCAAGCAGGGATTCTCGTTTTCGATGCCGACGGAAAAATAACGCAACTCAACCCGGCTGCCGAAGCGATCTTGGAACTCCCAGCAGCCGACGCAATCGGCAACAGCTGCAAGGGTCTCGATATGCGACTGCCAAACAACGAGCCGCTCTCGCATAGCGACCGGCCGGTGGCTCGCGTGTTGGACACTGGCGAGCCGATCCAGAAGGCTGTGGTCAGTATTCCGGACAGTACAGGCGGCCGCCGGTGGCTCTCTATCAGTGGATCGCCGCTCGCCAACGGCCAGACGGTCACCGGCGTCGTCGTCACTCTCGAGGACATCTCCACCGCGGTTGAACTGGAATCTACCCTCGAGACAGTGCTCGAGCGGATGACAGATGGGTTTGTTGCGTTCGATACAGACCTCCGACTGACGTATGCGAGCACCGAAGCGATTGATACCGACTGTTATTCTCTCGATGAGTATCTCGGCTCGCAGCTTTCGGAACTCGGTGGGCTCCTTACCCAGTACGAACCCGACCTCCAGGAGGTACTCGACACACAGACGTCGAAAACCGTCGAGACACACGTTCCCGAACCAACCGACGAGTGGATTCGCGCTCGACTGTATCCTTCCGAGACCGGTGTTTCGGTGTTTTTCCACGAGATCACCGACGAAAAACAACGCGAGCGTGAACTCGAGCAGTACAAAACTATCGTCGAGTCAGTCCGCGACGGCGTCTGTATTCTCGACAGCCATTTGCAGTTCGTCTTGGTCAACGACGCCTTCTGTGAGTTGGCCGGCTACGACGAAGCCGAACTACTCGGACGGAACGCCGCGGTCGTCACTGACCTTGAGGATATGCAGTTTGCAGAAGAAGGCCGCAAACAGCTGTTCGACGGCAACAGCGAGTCAGTGATTCTTTCGGGCGAGATCACCGCCAACGATGGCGAACGAATACCGGTCGAAACCTGGATGACACCGATAGAACTGCTCGACGGTACGATGGGGACTGTTGGCGTTGTTCGGGATCTCAGCTATCGCAAGAACACCGAAGCGATGTTCACCGCGCTGTATGATGTGGCCCACGAGTTACTGTCTGCGCGGTCGAACGAAGAGATTGCCGAGATCGGCGCGAAGGCCGCTACATCAGTACTTGGGTTCGAAGATGCTATCGTCTTCAGCTATGACGAACAGACAAATGACTTGCGACCACTGGCACACACGCCCGGAACTGAAACCAACGTTCCGGGCCTGGCACCGATTGCCGTCGAGGCCACCAGCATCGCTGGGCAGGCCTTTTTCGAATCCGAACTCATTGTCACCGAAGACCTGAGCGAACTACCAACAGAGTATGACTCCGAGACGCCATACCGACGGGTGATGTTCATCCCGTTGGCCGAACACGGTGTGTTGTTTGTTGGCGACATCAAAACTGACTCGACGAGCGACCAGACGCTGACGGTCGCCGAGCTTTTGGGTGCGACCGTCGCCGCCGCGTTCAGCCGACTGGCCTCCGAACAGCAATCGCTGGCTCATCGCCAAACAGTGGCCGAACAGACCGAAGAACTCGAGGCACTCAGCCACACGAACGCACTGGTTGAGGCCTTCGGCGACCGGCTGTTTTCAGCCCAGAGCCGCCAGGAGGTCGAAACGGTCGTCTGTTCGGTGCTGGCTGACTTCGAGCCGTACCGCTTTGCGTGGATCGGTGCCGCCGAAAGCCGGGATGAGGCTCTCAGGACGCGAGCCTCTGTGGGATACGACGATGGCTATCTCGACTGGCTCGGCCAGCAGTTCACCAACTCTGAAAACAGCGAGGCGGCCGACGCTGGAGCCGAGCCGACCGCTCGAGCGTTCGCCACGAACACGCCGGGTTCGGTCGATCGGATCGCCGAACACTGGCAGACCGAGCCGTGGCGGAAAGAAGCACTCTCTCGTGGGTTCCAATCGGTTTTCAGTATCCCGCTGCGACACAACGATATTAGCTACGGCGTGCTGTCGGTGTACGCTGAGACGCCGGCGGCGTTCGATACCTACACAAAGCGTATCCTCTCGGAGTTTGGTCGGATTATCGCCTATGTGATTACGGCCACCGAAACCAAACACGGGTTGTTGTCCGACCAGCAAACCGAACTCGAACTCGAGATTACTGATGGTCACGATCTCCTACACAGACTGGCCGAGCGGCTCGGTACCCTGCTCTGTTTCGAGGGGGTCATTCCCCAATCAAACAATCACTCGCTGTTGTTTTTCTCGGTCGATGATCTCGCCCAACCGGTCGTTGAGGCGGCCGCCGCCGAGTTGTGTTCGGTCGAAAGCCTTCGGTTAGTTACCGTACAGAACGGAACTGGGCTGTATGAGGCGTCGGTTTCGGGCGACGTACTCGCCGCGACACTTGTCGATTGTGGGGCGATTCCGACCACGGTCGAAACCGACGGCGACCGCCTGCGTGCGGTGGTAACACTGCCGCAGTCGACGAGCGTCCGGACGTTCACCGAACGGCTCAAAAGCGAGTATCCCTCGACGACAGTCATCTCGAGACAAGACCGAGACCACAGTCCTCAGACGCGCGAAACCTTCCAGATGCAACTGTATGAGTCGCTCACCGACCGCCAGAAAGAGACGCTCCGGGCAGCCTACTTCGCGCGGTATTTCGACTCACCACGAGCCAGCACCGGCACTGAAGTTGGCACCTCGCTTGGAATCTCTCAGCCAACGTTCAACTACCACCTTCGGGCCGCACTGCGGACGCTGTTAGGGCTCTTGTTCGAAGACGCCGAGACTCTAGATGAATAGACGGCGACCAGTTGCGACTCACTACGTATAGTGGTGATTGTTTTAGTTATCCCGGGCTTTCTTCGAGGTGTGGCAGTAGATGGCCGCAAGGCCGTCGCCACGACAGCCGGAGACTCATGTCGCCACTGTGGGCTGGCCACATCCGACCGCACACAGACTCCGTTCGGGGGAGCGGGCAATTCACGCAGTCATTGGGGGATGGCGCGTGAGTGTGGGTCGGTGACTGCTGCCATACTGTTCGACAACGACCTGCGATAATCACACGGGCGAGTACTCGCTGACCCGTCTGGTGCTTTGCGATCAAAATCGAGCAGTTATCGGGCCGGACGGCACCCTTTTGCCGGTGTTTCAATATAGTTGTCTGTAGCCTACCGTTGATGCGGCTCGGAGCCGACTGTTTTTGAACTGCTGGTGACCCAACAGCTAAACAGCCGTCGGTGCTGGTTGCAGTATGCACTCCGACGAACCGAACGTGTTCGGCGATTCGCTCGAACCCTGTAGTAGGGCTCCTGAGACTGGCTTTCTTCGGGACGGACACTGTCGGCATCTCGAGCGCGACCCAGGTCGGCACGAAGTCTGTGCGGTGATGACCCAGGAGTTTCTCGAATACAGCCGCCAGCAGGGCAACGATCTGATCACACCCAGACCGGAGTTCGACTTTCCAGGGCTCCATCCCGGCGACCGGTGGTGTGTCTGTCTGCCGCGGTGGATCGAAGCCCGCATCGCCGACTGTGCGCCGCCGGTTGTGCTCGAAGCAACAGCCCAAAGCGTCCTTGATGAACTGACACTCGAGGAGCTACAGTCCCACAGTGCCGACGGCTGAGGCCGCTCGGTGCCACAGGTTGGAGTCGCCGTCCAGCCGACGGCTCGAAGCATCGCTCCCGGCGTCTCGTCGTGGTCGCCAAATCCCAACACAAAAGCGGACGACCATCCCTACGTTCGGTATGTTCGACGAAATCATGGAAAAGTTCGAGGGCAGTCCCAGCCAGCAGGCCGTTATCCGGCTGTTGCTCGAACGTGGGTTTTCGGTCAACGAAGCCGGCCGGGTCGTCTCTGGGGGCATCGAGATTCCCTACACCGGCATTGCTCGAGAGATCGATGTCGATCGTCGCGTTGTCGATTCGACCACCGATGCGATCCGTAGTGATCCCGAACTCCAGCGCATTTTCGAGAACATCTCGGCGATCCCGAGCCTTCGTGATCTCGCACCCGTCTTAGATCTCACGGTGATGACCGTCGAAGTCGATGCCGCCGACGAATCCGGCATCGTTGCGACAGTCACCGAGTTGATTGCTGAACACGACGTTTCGATCCGACAGATCATCAGCGAAGACCCCGAGTTCACCGACGAACCGCGGCTCCACATTATTACTGACGCAGAGATTTCGGGCGAGCTGCTGTTGTCGATTCGAGAACTCCCTTTCGTTCGGCGGGTCGAATTCTAATGTCTGAGAGGGTCGAGCGTGCAACCCGTATACTCGCAATCCAGACCGCACTCGTCGTGGCGGCGATCCATCTCCTCTGGGCGCTCCCGCAGCTTTCTGTCTCTGTACTTTTGAATCCGGTCGAAGACAGCCGACCGTTTCTGTTCGTCCCCACCGCTTTCGTGTTGGTTGTGATTGCGGTCGCGCTGTTCAGAGGGTATCGTTACCGTCGTCTCAGCGCCCTCGGCGGTGGGATGTTTGCCGCGCTGTTGGTGGGGTATCTGTTAGTGACTCCCGACCCGGTCGGATCGCTGATGGCCGACCCGCTGGCGGCCGTCTCGAAACTCACCGAAGTTATCGGTGTCGTCGCTTTCGGCATCCTGTTTTATTTACATCATCCTGACCGCTATGGTTCGCCGATTCCGACCGATCAGTAGCCCTTATGTTTTGGCTCGCGTACTCGAGGTGTGACCGAGACGTTTCGAACCGTCGGCGGCCGCGGCGAAGCCACCCTCGAGCGGCGAGGCTCGGAGTTTATTGGGCTCGTCGAACCCGTCGACACTGTCGATCAAGCCGAAGCGGTGATCGAGGCCGTACAGTCGGCGTATCCCGATGCGACACACCACGTCCCGGCCTACCGTGTGCCGGCGGGCGAGGCCTCGGCCGATCAACTGGGTGAGGTGATGCTCAGAGAGTGGTGTAGCGACGACGGCGAACCCAGCGGCTCGTCGGGCAAACCTGCACTCAACGTCCTTGTCCAGCAGGATCTTCAGCATCTCGTGGCAGTCGTCACCCGATACTACGGGGGGACAAATCTCGGGGTCGGCGGCTTGGCACGCGCATACTCGGCGGCTGTCAAACACGCGGTCGATGACGCCGGCATCGTTGAGACGGTTCCACACGAGCGATTCACCGCAACGGTCGAGTACGACGATTCCGGGACAGTACGCGGAATTTTGGAGTCCGAAGGCCTCGAGTTCGAAGCCAGCTACGACGAACGCGCTCGGTTTCAGGTTCGCATCCCACTTGAGCAAGCGAGTGCGCTTCGAGAGCGTCTCCTGAATGCGACCAGCGGTCGGGTCGACCTCGAGTAACCTGCGATACCCGAACAGTGGCTGTCCAACCCGCTGGTATCGAATACACACAGTTAGGTGGTACCGAACGAGCGGTCTCCTGCGTCGCCTAATCCAGGGACAATATAGCCATCATCGTCGAGTCGGTCGTCGATAGCGACCGTCAGCAGATCAACGTCAGGGAACGTCTCGTCAACTCGGATCAGGCCCGCTGGAGCCGAGACTGCCGACAGCATAAACAAATTCTCATAGCCGTCGGCCGCCTCGATGACGTACTCGAGGACTGCACACATCGTCGAGCCGGTTGCCAACATGGGATCGGCGATGATCACTGTATCGTCGGCAGTGATTTCGGGGAGTTTGACGTAATCGATACTGATTGGAAACTCGCCGTCGTCGTTCATGCCAGCCGACTCGTCGCGGCCCGCCGAGATGACGCCCTGTTTAGCTCGCGGAAACGCCTTCAGCAGCCCCTCGACAAACGGAGTTGCTGCCCGAAGGACGTTGATAATAACGACGTTCTCGAGGCCGTTGACCCGCTCGCCAGTGGTCTCTGCGAGTGGCGTCTGGATGGGAACGAACTCGGTTTCCATCGCGCCGTCGATAATCTCATAGCCGCAGAGCCGACCCAACTGGACGAGCCCTTTTCTGAACTCTACTTGTGAGGTTTCGACTGACCGCAGCGTTGAGAGCGTGTCTGTGGCCAGCGCGTGGGCGATAAGATGTGCGTGATCACGCGTTTCGATTGCCATACGTGCTGTGAGAGGGTCGATTAAATAAAGCCACCCAACGAGGCCGAACCGCTACAGTGTTGGGTCTCGTTTCACCAGCTATGCATACTGCTGAGCGAATCACGCTTGCTCGAGTCCCCTCTGGTGGCCGTATTGAGACAACAGTTCATCGGTACGGTAGCCGCGAGGGGCCGACGCTGTACGTCCAGGCGGCCCAACACGGACGAGAGATCAACGGCACCGAACTGCTTCGGCGGCTCGACGGCCGACTCACTGCCGTGGATGGCCCTTCTATCGAGGGGACGCTGATCGCTGTTCCGGTGGCCGACCCGCTGACGTTTGATCGGGTCTCGTATACTACCCCTGAGGCGATTGATTCGGCTGCTCCCAACATGAACCGATGTTGGCCCGGC
>LFCJ01001225.1_pt1 | contig 17634 bp, 20 predicted proteins | sample 643141 | NCBI WGS metagenome assembly LFCJ01 (sample SAMN03766243, study PRJNA286221) | soda lake metagenome | biome: soda lake; feature: Kulunda steppe; material: water; isolation source: sample B1-Br-g2 brine of Lake Bitter-1 | place: Russia: Kulunda steppe | collected 2010-07
GTGTGTGTGTGTGTGTGTGTGTGTGTGTGTGTGTGTGTGTGTGTGTGTGTGTGTGTGTGTGTGTGTGTGTGTGTGTGTGCATGTGTGCAAGTGAGTTATGTGTGTGTATTTGAGGTGTGTGTGCATGTGTGTGTTCGTGTGCTTGATTTATGTATGCGTGTGTTTGAGGTGTGCGTAAGATTGCGAGGGGGAGAGAGAGAGAGAGAGCGAGAGAGAGAGAGAGAGAGAGAGAGAGAGAGAGAGAGAGAGAGTGTGTGTGTGTGTGTTTCATGTTAACTATTGCATGAAATAACATACATACATTTTGTGTGTACGTCATCAATGGGACAATCAGCGTCTGGATGCCAATTTGTACCTTTATGCGCTTAGCTGAACTGTGGATGCCCACCAGCACCCTGTTGCCATTTCTACTGAACAGCAGGGATCAAAAACCGATTGGCCCACCTTCTTGGCAGTCCTTACACAAATGGGAGCAGTGCTGGGAACCATGATGGATGGACTGCACAGCTCCAAGGCTTTGCAGGTGTGCCGTGAGTTATGGTTATTGTTTCAATTTTGTTGACCTCACAACATTTTGTTGCATGGTTACCAACCGCATTTGCCAGGCTGACTTGCTGGTGCTGGTCCATGCCTCCACACACAAATAAGGGGCTAGACCACTCCATCCATGATCTCATGCATGCCTGGCTGTTTAGGTGTACGAATTGGGTGCAATTCAGCTTGGCAACCTCAACACCTCCCTTGCAGTGCCACCCTTACTTGGGTTGTTCTACGCCGTATTAGGTGGGCTAAGCTCCAGACGAGTGTACTGCTCACAAGTGCTTCTCAGGCCTTGCTCAAGCATTTGTTTGCCCATTAGGATTGTACATACAATGAGGCCCACATGAAATGGGCAACCTGATTTGCGGTGGCTTCCACCTTCACAGGTTCTCTTGTCCCGCTAGCTGACTACCTTTTCCGAGATGACTCTGCAACCCAGAAGGTGGGCGCCTGCCCCCATCCATTGCAGGAAATAGGTCCTCACCTTAATGTCCTTCTTGGTATGAAGTCCTAACCGGGTGCAAACTTGCGGCAAATCAAGCCACCAGCGTGCCCTGCCCGATGGCCTACTACCCCTGCCTATCACCATCCTTTTATTGCTGAACTTAAGATCTACGTCAGACTATTGTAGGCAATTACTCAAAGCGCCAGCGGTAGCCATTGAATGTCTCGAGTGGTAGATCAACCTGTCATTATGCTTTTGTTTTGGGCGAATGCCATCTTTGTGATCAGGCTAAAGAACGAGCTACCAGTGTGCCCTTCCTGGCCCTGGGCTTTGGTATACTCGCGGCACTCACCTACCTCAGCGCCACGCTGTATGAGAACGGCACGCCCTACAGCCAGATCTCACTCATCCTTGCTACAGGTGAGGCCATGTAAGGTTGTCCGCCTTCCCTGTCTTTCCCTTCATGCAAGCTCCTTGTCTGTGGGACCTGCTTTCCTTCTCCTGCGAGCCCTCAGCCTGTGGATATATCATGTGGCGCACTCTTGTACACCCCTTGCTCTGCCTTTTTATCTTAATCATTCGCGTCCAGACCCCCAGGCTCCTTGCTTCCCAGTGATGCAGCTTTCCCATGCAACTCTTTGTACGCTGCAGGTGCTCTGATCAACTGGCGTTTGCTGGACGGGACAAAGCAGGGTCTAATTTTGTCAGCCGTCTGCGCCCTCGGTAAGAGCAGCTGTCGTGGCAAAGGGGGTGCATGCTCTGGTGCTTTTGTTGCTATGGTTTGCTCGGTAGAAGGGTTCAAGCAGATGCTTACCTACTGACCTGCTCCTTCCCTATGTGACTCTGAATCGTACCTGGCCCTTGGTGGCTTGAAAGTTATCTGACAAGCACAGCTAACTACTTAATCTGTAGGTGCGCCTGCGGCGGAGCTGGTGCTGCTCCACTTTGTACCTCTGTGGTCATATCCGAAGGCAGATATTTTTGGGGGTTCCTTTGTATCTTGGGTTCCATGGTAAGTTTTGGCAATCGGCACGTAAGTTGCTGAACATCTTCATAACAGTCAGATGAGTCACTGTGTACAGTGTGTGCTGAGTTCAATTGCTGCACGTCATTCACAACAGCAGCTGTTATGCAGGACTGGTACAGGAGCTAGAGGGTAACCAAATGAGAACTTCCTTGCCTGGCGCTCTGCCCTCCTTCGCACGCTGCAGGTGTTACTTCTTCTATGTGCCAGCTTTGCAGAATCTGGCCCGCTTTCTTTGGAGCCTGTGCCATGCTCAAGACAACCAGCCTGCCAAGCAAGGAGATTTGTGAATAATGCTTGGGCAGGGGTTCCTTCTTGCTCTGTTGTTGATCTGAAGCTGCGGGAAGGGAAGATGCCTGCAAGAGCTGAGTGCACCATATAATATTTGTAATGCACTCATTTAGGCACCTGTACCTCTACTAGCAATCCACTATATATCTACTAGATGGTTCATCTAAACACGCGAAAGTTCTAGGAGCTCAGTTCTTAGCGTTTTGCCTGTCACAGTACACATGGTATGGTACGCTTTGCCTGTCACAGTACACACGGTATAATACGTTTTGCCTGTCACAGTACGGTATGATATAATTCAAGCCCACCAAGTCATAGTGTTTAGAAGTAGAGATGGTTCTAGCTATCTTTTTGACCTGTGCAATATGCGGGGCATCCTACACCATTCTCTGAGTTCTCCTTGTATTAAACTTGGAAAGATATGCACATGCTCTGATTAGCTGGTCCTCAGTATCTCACGCCTTTTCAATTTGATTTTCTTTGAATAATGTCACACCAGACTAGTGCAGTCATGGTCATACAATGGGTCGTCTTGGTATGCAGCTGTCTCTCAGCGCAACAACAGCACCAACCTTCAGGCCTTTCCCTGTCACGACGATTCATAGTCTGTGATGAATCGTAGTCAAACTTGTTTCTATGTGACGTCCATTTCACCTGATATCCCGCTTAGTTCTCAGGCTCAAGCTCCTACTACTACCATCAGACATTTTTGGCCTTGGTTGAAGTGCGCCGGCGGTTGAAAAATTCAATGGTCAAACGCATCCGCATGCAGGGCCTGCAGTTGAAATTTAGCCCCTTGCTGGACCTGTTTGACTATTTACTCAGCCTCACCAGGCTGGTGAAATTGCTTTGCTTGGCACTCATATTTTTGGTTCTAGCCAGACTAGATGGTAGCCCTTAGGTTCATTGATTGGTGAAAACTATTTATAGTAGTATCATTACATGATTTCCTGTTGTGCTCTTAGCTGCAATAGGTGCTTGAGTCGTAACAAATCTCATTCTCAGCCTGAGGCTTGGAGCCGGGTTAAGTAAAATGATCTCGACTCACTATCTTCAAGTTGTCTATGACAGGTAGGGCTTGCAATTGTCTATGGCAGAAAAACTCTACTAGAAGCTAGTAGCTTTCAGACACTACCCTTCTTTTCATGTTGCGCCCCTTTAGATTAGGTGCAGGTTGCAGGCCTTCTAGGTTTCAGCTCAGCTGCCCTCGTTTGGCGGATACAGCTATATAGACATATATGTCCTAACCTTACCTACGGCAGACAAAGGATACTATCCTCCTAGTAGGAACTTTTTAGGAATCGTATCCTAGGAAAAAGATAAGAAATGAAAAACTACTAGTTTTTGCCTATGTAGTACATAGGCAGTGAAACCGCTCCCCACATCAATTAAGGAAAAGGAGACACATTGGCCCAACTTGTTTTGAAAGAGCCATGAGTCTCCTCCACCAGGAAGTAGGAAGTAGGAAGTTGTTCCAAGGAATTAGGCAAGTCGAATACCTTTGTTTGCCCCTTGCGTCCATCTTACAAGGTCGCTATGAGCAAACTGCCTGCACGCTCCGGACACTCGAGCAGGCGGCGGGGCACCTGCAATGGGAATTCGGCTGTCCACCCTTGCGATCTGTGGGTTCGGAGTTCGAACCTCAGTGGAGGCTAGCACAACCAGCTAAGCTGCCCTCATTCAGCGGATACAGCCTTCAAGTTGAAACTTTAAGCTATGAGCAAATAAGGTATTGTCATGCCACGAGTCTGTCTGGTTTGCAGCAGTCTCTCAGTGACAGTACTGGATATAAAACCCCCATATCCTTGCTACTTTTCCTACCCAATACGTTGTTTGGGGGAAGTACTCAGCTTGCACTTCTTGCAGCCCACTAAATACGCGTAAGCGGTACCAAAAGGCTAAGACCATGCCATGGAGTGCTCCACAGGTCGGGACATGCTGCGCTGAAAACACTGATAAGCAGTATGATTCATGCTGTATGAAATTTCTTCAGCTCTCTCATACACGCACAGCTTGGCTGCAATGCAATTGCCCATCTCAGGGCTTTTCAACAATGTAACAGCAGCACTCCAACTGCAGTTTGTGGTGCCACTAACCTTTGGACATGCTTAGTACTGAGATTTCCCCCATTCATACGCATCACTACTGTAAACATGCGTGTCAACCGGCTTTCATGTGTTCAAGGCCACACCACAGCTCGATCCTGATTCACATCAGGAACAGCGAAGATTACACGACACGATGCACACAGTGTGAAATATTATGCAAGGAGCAAGCAAGAAAAGGGGTTGGCCTCAGAGTGTACTCATAAGAAGTAGAATGGGGGCATTTCGTTCAACAAAGCATCTCATTATAGAGCATGGACAGATCCTCTTGATACAGGCATGGCATGACAAAAGCTAGGGCAAGTCTGCTATCAATATTTTTTTTGCACAATAAAGGTGGAAGCAAGCCATACATTGTTTTACAAGTATCATACAAGAAGCCACAGGAAGCCAGCGGAGGCACCTATCAACAGGCCTGTAATCAATGAAATCACTAATATTCCCTCCCCTGCCTCTTCCATGCCAGGGTCAAGGAGCTCAGGCCCTCCCATCATCAGCCCAGCCGTCACAAACCTGCAGCAAGGCAGAGATGAAATCCAAGCCTTGATTGTCTAGCACTTCCTCACAGTGTCATACCTGGATTGGAGCTGATAGATGGTGGCAAAGGACGGCAAAGACCTATGTTACATTGTCATCGCACAGTAGCACAAGGCAGCAAAGACCTAGGTTGCAATGTCACCACACAGCAGCACAAATAGTACCTGCCCATCTGGGTAGGGGCAGGGGGGGCATGCGTGTCAAGCCAGGAACGAACTCTGATCCAGAATAGTGCATGGCTCAAAGAGCAGCTCCAGTACACGTTCAGAGACGGGCTCACCCATTAGATACTCCAAGCGAGACTGTCAAGAGCCCCATTAACAATGGTGGTGTGTGCAGAAATGCAGCACAGATGAAGGCTGGAACAAAGACAGCTCGGGCAATGGCTCCAGCCAACCATCCATGCGCAATGCGCTGAAGCTGCAGCCTGCATTGCAAAGTTATCGCTTTTTTGTTGAATTGTGTGTCGACTCGACACTGTTGAGGCAACATCATTGCAGCAATTTAGAGCTAAAGCCCCACAAAAAGGCTTGTGCAGTTGATGACGGCCCTCTGATTCTTGCATCTGTATTGTGTCTATGTGTTCATGTGCATATGCGCGTGGGCTTAATAAACACAATGAAGCTTGGGGGAGATTCATGTCAGACACCCGCCACAGGCACAGACGGCTACAAGCAAGCACATGCAAACTCAGGACCAAAGCCCACCTGGAGCGAGTGCTGCCTTCGCCTGCTTTCTTCCAGCTCTTCCCAGAGGCTGGTAGCAGCTTGCCTACTAGGTCTGAGGTGTTAAACGCTGAGATGAGCAAGATAGGATACCAATCTCCAAGGGCTTGGTTCTGCGTGAATGGAGGTCACAGATACACAAGGACCCAGTAATGACATAAAATGCATGTGTCGCCACGGTTGGACCCCTCTAAGAAAAAAACCAGCAACAAACCAATCAGCCTAACGACCTGGCTGGCGGTTGACCCTTATCTTGTAGTCTTGTAAGAAAAAATTGGCAAGCAGGAAATGATGCCAGTTCTTGAATGGGTCTTGTTGACATCTTGGGCTTTAGAGAAAAAACACTCACCTCCACATCTTCAGCTAAGAACCCAGGAAATATTGAGAGAGTGATGATGTAAGTGCTCAGCAAGCCTGTGCAGAGCGGCCACAGCCTGTGCCAGCATGACCTGAACAGCATGAGACTGTCCATGTGCCCAGGGCGGTGCAGCTCGATCTCGCAGCTTTGGCTAGCCTGGAGGCTTCGTAGAAGAGGGGAATCCTGAAGAGCAGTGACAGTAGTACCAAAAGATCATGGACTTGCACCTGGGGTTTGCCTCAAGGGGATGAAGCTGGGCTTGCTTGTAAGCACTTGGCAGCAGCCTTTCGCCCGCGCTACCTCATGTCCCAATGCCTTGCCTAGCCAATCGAGCTAAAGAATCATAGCTGCGGGTCCAACATGGCCATTGACAGCACCTGTCCTGAGTGGCCGCCCTCTCCCTCGGCTGCCGCGCCCTGGCTGCCTGCCGCTCTGTGGGTTGGAGCACAATGGCAATGCGTGAATTAGGAAACCCTTTTTCAGGGCCTTGCAGGCCCTGGCAGCCCGCAGGTTGTTAAGCCAGGCGGCCCCACAAGATGCATCCAAAGCACATGAAAAAGAAGCCTCAGGTGCAGCATTGCGTGTAAAGGCAAGGACCCTGCAGCTGGAGCTGCAGGTGCATGCGTTTTGTACCGTTGTCTTGTTGCGGGGGCCTTGTCTGAGCCAAGGTTTTGACCCTCGTCGGAGCCAAGTGGCCAAGAGGCTCGCATAATTCTGCCATGTCCGCACCAGCCAGACTTATGTATGTCATAAGGGAATGATGGATGGAACAAGCATTTTGCGCGTGTCTGGGCAGTGGTGGCGGCACGTTGAACAATGCACCTGGAGGTACGGCTCCCCCATCTGTCAAGCACCTCGCTGACGGTGCTCGAGGGCACCAACGACCCGAGCAAACTCAACACAGGCCTCCATACTGTCCCACAACGCATCAAGTGGGTGTCCGCTGGCGCGTGCTGAGTGCTCACTGGCGCCCCTCCAGCGCGCCCCGCGCGCAATTTGGAGCCTTTTTGTCTACCGTGGTGTTTTGTCGGCACAGGCGAGCGGGGGAGGGGGCTGGCGTGGTGTTCTGACATGAACTTGCAGGAGACAAATCTCTGCCAACTGTCTCTCTGCTTGTGCACGCAGGCACCCACGCGGCATGGCGGCCCCCGCATTGCGTACGACAGGCAAGCCAAACAGCTAAGGTGTGCAGGGGAAGGGGCGGGTAACGGCGCTGGCGTGCCCACTTGACGCCCTGTTAAGTAACTGAGGTGGTTGGTCGAGGTTGTTGGCGCATGAGCATTGCTAGCAGGCCTCGCCTCCCAACTGACCAACGGTTTTTCAAGTCAGTGTCTGCCAGCGGATGCTGGCGGGGGGCGGTGCGCCATAGGGTGCAGCAGGTGGGATCAGCAAGACAGCGCTGGCGGACACCGACTTGAAAAACCCTGTTGAGTTGGTTGGTTGGTCGGTTGAGCTGAGCACTGCTAGCGGATGAGGGCGCGCTCCAGGTGCAGGCACCTCCCGATGCAGGTGCGCGCGGTCCGGAAATGCGCCGTGCTTGCATCTTGGGAGGGGTGCGTGCTTTACCCGCAGGACCATAGTATGGTCACCATACCTGTGCTGCCCTTGCTCTCCCCTCGACCCATCTGGCCATGCCCGATCTAGGACCTTTAAGGGGTGCTGCTCATCCGCCAGCCCAAGCCTCTCTGTGTGCTCCTCGGGGGGGCAACCCTGTGCACACATTGTAGCAGTAGGACCTGAGCTCATGACCACCTGACCTAGTGAGCACTCAGCACTTCAGCGCCATCCATGATCTCAGCAACTGCGCCATGCCCAGCCCTGCGGCGCTGAGCACACTGCACCAAAGTGCCAACTGTGTTTTCAGCTGCCGAACTGCTTGCATATGCGCACACAGCCCCTCGACCATGCTCTCATCCACCAGCGCCGTTGCCTCGCCCCCTCCCCCGCACAACATTTCTGTTATTGGCCAATACCATAAAGCCTGTCGCATGCAATGTGGGGCGCGCTGCGCTGTGAGGGGTGCATGCGCAAGAGGAGTGGACCTAGGTCTGGCCGGTCCAAGGCATATCAATTGCAAGCACGTGCGTTGAGGTCGGAGCACCACGCCCCCTGCCCCTCTTGCGCCCGCCTCTGTCACCTGAACGCCAACACAGACAAATCAGGCACCAAATCACCGCGCCCCATGGGCGGGGAGAGGCGCAGCACCCGGCGGCGTATACTTGATTAAGTGAATGCATCAGCGATGATGACGAGCCTCAGACTCCGAGCCACTGCCCTGGATTGCCACCAGACGGCCGCCGCCAAGTGATGGTTTTGCTGTCGAAGGCATGCAACAGCCAACCGGCCTTGGTGTGTGGCAGTGGCCACAGAGCAAGGCCTGGGCAAGCGCTGCTCATCAAACTCATGCTTTACCTCCAAGACCGCGCACCAAAAGCCCTGCTAACCCCACACATCAGACAAATGCAGACCGAGTCCAAAGCAGTTTTGCCATAAGCACTGTATGCATTGACCAAGCAAACTTATGAGCAGAGCGGCGCATGCATACCTTCAAAGGCATGAGGCCAGCAGCTCCGCCCACAGGCACTCCTCCCCTCCGCAGCTGCTGTACAGCAGGCAGCCGTGGCAGCAGCAGGCCGTACGCAGCGGCACAGCCTGCAATACGCCAAAGCCCTGGGTGATTCAGTACCCAGGATGACGCTCCTGGTGATACTCAGTACCCAGGATGGTGACGCGCCTGGTGAGATTCAGCACCCAGGATATGCTGGGTTGTGTGTGGATGGTTGGCTGAGCGCGTACTGGCGGGCAGTGGCATGTGTTTTGTACTGATGCCTTGTTTGGAGTTCGGGGGCTATTGTGCCTGCACCATTCAGCATTTGTATCCAAGCAGCCCTGCTTGCGTACATGGAAACATTTCAAGCTGTGCAGAGGCTGGCAGGGAGACTGGGACTCAGGCATCTTTTGCAAGCCACCATTGCAGCGTGCAGTGTGCAGGCAGTCTGACATTGGTGCGCCGAGGCCGTGCGCAAAGCCAAGGCTACGGCATACAAGCGGTGCACACTCAGTGTGCATGCCGTCATCTTGGTGTGCAGGCAGTCATAAATAGCTGCACTGCGGGCCATTTGCAAAAGGCTTATGGCGCACCCAATGAAAGGAGAGCTGCAGCCACCAAGTACAGCTGGGTGGATGCGCGGAGGCCTGGGAAGCCCGTGCTCCTCTGCTTCTCCGCCCACAAGGCTTTGCTGGCGATGCGCAGCATGGAGACCAAGAAGCCACTGCGCGCATGCAGACAAAGCAGCTGGGTGTCCTGCTGGCTGGTGTGGCGTCAGGTGCAGGTAGTTGAGGGACGCAGGATGCTGTGAGCTGGCTGAGTTTGGGCTTGACAAGCACTTGGCTGCTCAGACGCTAAAGGATGACCTGAGCACACTCTACAGTCTATATCGTAACTCTTCTGTCAGAGCTCATGCCTGAATGGATGAATGACTCCTGGCCAGAAGGATCAGGTGCCAGCACGCACCTGCATGCAGTTCCTGACACAACAGCCTGCGTAAACTCAGATGGCAAGGCCGCAGCATCTGCAAACACAGCTCCCTGCAAATCAATTGGAGTGCAGGTGAACGGCATTTTGGTGCAATGAAGCTGGTGATCATTATAGAAATCACAGAGTTCAAGGAAGACAGATTGGTAGGAATGCCAGCCTACGTGCAAAAAAGCTTGGGATTGCATACGTGTTCGAAGTCAGATTGCGTCTGCCAGGTGAGCCGGGCCAGCTCCTTTGAATGCCATATGAAGGGATTGGCACCAGTGGCACCAGGTGCTGGCATTGAAGCCATCTTGCATGCAAGCTCAAAACAGCAAGCATTCACTATCAATCAATCTCATAAGCTGTGATTTCCATGTGCAACAGTTTGCTTCAATCTGGGCTCATGTCTACCGTTCCTCTTGGTTAAAGAACATCAAGTAAAACCGCATGACTGCAGGCACAGGATGTTTTGAACCTAGACCAGTGAGTTCTGGCAAGGCAATGGAGGAGGCCTTGCGGGGTGCGGCAGGGAAGCAATAACATACACTCTGATTTACCTGACAAAGGCCATCCAATGCTCCAATCACTACTGTTGCACACAAAATGCCTGGAAAGTAGGAGCCAGGGCCCTCTCCCGGCGCTGGAGGAGCAGGCCCGAAGCCGAAGAGGTCAAGCTGCGGAGTCATGTATTCAGCAAAAATTAAGGTGAAATGCACTGCAAAAATCAATGCCTGGCCTGCAATACACATGGTGCAAGGTATGGTCAACCGGCTGGTTAGCCAGGTCAGGTCAAGTTGGATCAATTAGGTCAACAGAGTCGGTCTGATCACTCAAACAAGATTAACGCAAGCTTACAATATGGCAAAACAGGTACGAGATATATCCAACACAAAAGGCCTTTGCAATTATGCGCATGCGTGTGTGGGTGTTGTCCGTACATTTTGTGCGTTTAAACACATGTCTAAAAGACGGCAAAGGGTGCAAACGTTCCCGCCCAACCATCACAACCAATTTTTTGCTCACAATGCCAGGTTATTACAGCAAAGACACAACAAATCACTCTTGGGTACATACCACTGGGATGATGAGCATCATAAAGGAAAATCCCAAAAACGAGTTCACAATCCGCAGGCGAGGCGTCAAGAAGGGTGCCTTGAAACGGAGTAGGAGCAGGAGCACTGACAGGCATGCTGGCAGGTACATTATCGTGAACAGCCTGTCCATCGGCTTGCCCTGTTCATCAATAGACATTTAGGAAGGCGTGGATGATGACTGGTGAGCTTGAGTGCATTCATGTGCCCATGGGTGATGTGCGCTCGACCCACAGCTGTCCTCCTGCTTACCGGAAAGATTGCTGCAAAATAATCTATGCCTGCACGCATCGAGAGTGCCAGTGGGACACAAGTTTTCTCAGACTGCGAATTGTTTTACATGGAGATGAGGCACATGAAGGCAATTTGGCTGCAAGTAGAGGCAATATTGAGCAGGCCGGACCGCACGAACAAAAAAGCATTCTTTTGCATACCTGTCAATAAGGCCTGAATGCACGGACATGGACAAGGAGGGAATGTAAGGAACATGCCTGAGAGCGGCACAAACATTGAGCATGTGCAATGTACGAGCGCCAATGCCAATTTCACGCACGTTCCATGGTGCCAACAGACCCGTCCCTATGGCAAAGTACGAGGCCCACGCAACCCGTAGCTGGGTTGCATCCCTCATGATGCTGGATCACGCCTCTCGTGGTACATCATCCATCACCTACGCTTGAGAGAGAATGGATCAAGGGGTAAGCCGGGCTGATCAAACATTACTACTAAGGGGAGTTGCAACAACTCAAGTTGTTGCTCTCGTGCACCTTCACTCAATCTTATGTGATGTCTTTCAGGCTTCCATCCTGCTGGCTATACAAATTCAGCAAGCATCAGTGATGTACTTAAGTACTTGTTATGGACTACATGCCCAATCGTGTCGAGGCATAAGAAAATTAATTTGTGATTCTAATTTCGATTCTTAGTTAACATGCCCGTGCCAGTGTCGCAGACCGGTGCACATGTGCACATAAGCGAGCAGAGAAATGCGGTTCTGGCCAGTGAAGGCCCATTTGAAAGAGCAGCTAGAATGAGGGCAGAGAGGGAGCCTGCCGAAGCTGCTGGCGCAGCCCCACAGCCCCAGCTACCGACAGCCTCTCAAACTCCTTGCCAGTCTGCTCCATGCCAGCCAGAGAGGATACAAGGGGATGCCGTCATAGATGTGAAGGGCCTCAACTTTAGCTACCCAGGCCTGGGTGCGCGCTTGTTGCTCCTGCACCACTTGCAAGCTTGAGCACCACGAGGCACGCTAGGCTGGCCGCTTTCCCTGGCTGGCATCAAAGCTAGCTTCCTCGCTGCATTGATCCACCCCCTACAATTGATTTATTTTCATTCACAGATGGGAAGCCCATTCCCAACCAGCCGCCCCTCATCCAAGACATGACGTTTAAATTGCCTGCCGGGAGCCGTTGCCTGCTTCTGGGCTCAAATGGTATGTGTGGGGGGGACACACATGCAAAATGTGTGAATCGGTGGGAATTCATAACTCAGGAGCTTCGAAGAAAGCAATTTATACCAGCTTTTACATTAATTTGCACCAGTTGATCTGGCTGTTCATCTCCATCTTCTGCTGTCCATCTTCTGCTGTCAAATGCCCTTTCATTGCTTAGGAGCTGGGAAGACGACCTTCTTAAAGCTACTAGGCGGCAAGCACATGGTACCGCCTGAGAGCATCAATGTCCTAGGCCAGCCTCCCTTCCGTAAGTCTTCCTCACATGTTTTGAAGTGGGCAAGTATGGTGCGCTCTTTATCTCTCCAGCACACCTTGCATTCGTCTAAGGTGGTACCAGTCAGGCACTTCATTTATGGCAAATAAACTATTGCATGGATCTAGTACCATTCAGGTACTCCATTTATATTGAATTTTTTGTTGCATGGATCCACTTGGCATCTGGCTGCAGCAGCCTCCCATGAAATGTAGGCTCTAGCTAATGTGGTCAAATGAATTCATGTGTGCTTGGATAGCTTTCTTAACATTGTGGATTGCAGCGCTGATACATCTGGAAGTATCCTCGCTGGCACGTTACGCGCCCTGGCAGGAACGTGAACACTAGTGGTGTGACGCTGCGCACCTGGATGAGGCTCCAGCATCTTTGCACCGGCCGCTGACTTTGGTCCCCCATCACTCTCTCATTGTCTTTCTCTGTGCTGCCCCACTTACCACCTGTACAAAACTGAGAGCTCTTAGCAAGAGAAAGGGGTGTTTAGGTGTACCTTAATAAGCTCTATGAGGACTAACATAGAGTGATTGCTTTGGTAAGCCACAAGTTTCATCTCCAACCTTGATCCTCCTCTTGCGTGCCTTGCAGACCATACGCAGCTTGTCACCAGCGGTGATCTCATGTATGTGGGCGGAAACTGGACAAGAGATGTGGCCTTCGCTGGCTACAGCATCCCTTTAGCGGTACGCAACTTTGATGGGTTTGCGGGACCAATTGATACTGGATGCCTGTTCCATCATCGCTGCAGGCGGGGCGGAAGTAGCTGGCCTGTTGTGATCTCGGGACAGCAATTGACAGCCTATGCATCATCATGCTGAGAAAACTTGTCTTCCACTGCGCCAGCAAATTGCATCCATCTTAGACGGGAAAGGCATGCCATGGGGAGTGCTGTGAAGCCAGAGCGGCCGGGTAAGTAGGGGCTGCACAAGTGAAGGTGGCAAGGCCAGCATGTCAGGCCATGTGCTGGTGCGAGAAGTTGCCCACAAACTGATGAGTTGGATGAAATGCACGAGTAATGCAGCGCGCTTATTTTCCACACGCCCTTGCACGGTTTTGGTCCCCCCAATATGCCTTTGAACTGGCTTTGCAGAAGATGCAGTCACTGTCAATGGACGCTGCAGGGTGATTTCCCTGCCCGAAAGATGATTGACTCCATCCCAGGCGTCGACCCTGCCCGCAAGGAACGCCTGATCAAGGTGCAGCTGACACTGCCCAGTTCTTGCGCAATGCGTCAGCTGTGCTGCTTTGCAGCCTCTGTCCTGAACTCGTAGCAGCACACTGTTATGCGTTGGTCACCAGCAGATGGCTTCATGAGCTTGTACTAAGCCTCTGCCGTCTTGATTTGACCTCACCGAATATTGCAGGTCCTAGACATAGACCTGGATTGGCGCATGCACCAAGTCTCAGATGGGCAGCGCCGGCGCGTGCAGATCTGCGTGGGCTTGCTGAGACCTTTTAAGGTAATGAGGGTCTACTTAAGGCCACAATAAGATGCACATGCAGGCTCCGACCCTGTCCTGGCACTTTGGCACCTCGTCTTTTGATGGTGCCACCTTGGACAAAGGACAAGGTGCCATAATCAAGCAGGGCGCCTGCTTCAGCCCTAATTTCTTCTTAAACTAATATATTTGTCTTCTAAATCACACATACTTAAAGACATTCAACGCATAGTGCCTGTTTGTCTTTTTGCCACGCGCAGGTGCTGCTGCTTGACGAGGTGACTGTTGATCTGGATGTGCTGGGCCGAGCAGACCTCCTCCGCTTTTTGCAAGTGAGTGCATGGTCCTCGTTGCTGGACTAGTAGGGAGGGTTGCTGGTTGGAAAGTGGAGAACTTGCCAAAATAGGAGGTACCTTGTCAGCCTCAATCCTCAGAGCCATGCTTTTCTTCAATTTAGGACGGTAGGACCAAGGCAGGAAATGTGTTGGGTATAACCTGGAGTAAGAAGCACTTGCGGAATGCTATTCCACCAAGCTTGCACCAGCATCTTGCTGATTTTTGTCTCCTACCTATTTCGGGAATGCCAGTGATGGAGCTTGTGACATTGCCTTATTTTAACAGGACGAGTGCGAGACTCGAGGCTGCACCATGATCTACGCGACCCACATCTTCGATGGTCTTGAGTTCTGGCCCACGCACATCGCTTACCTTTCACGAGGCCAGAATCTGCTCCTGAGAAAGGTGTTGAAAGAGTGGTTTTCCTCCTGAGGACTGGAAGGAGCGCTTTTGTTGGGGACTGGAATGCATGCAGTGAGGATGGGTACAGGATGCTGATGTACATGATAGAGATGCCATACATCGCCTCAGTCTCCTTCATGTTGCCCACTTGATGCTTTTGCAAGGCAGCTCGTCACTGCGCACGCAGAGAGGAGGTATCAGAGCAGTGTTTAAGATGCTCAATTTCCCTTCAATGCTCTCCTCCAGGCTGATGAGGTCCCTGAGCTGAGGGAAGGCCGATTGCTAGATCTTGTTTACCAACTCCTCACCTCAGAACAGGAGAAAGTAGTGCAGGTAAGACCTTCTCGCAGCACTTGCTTTGCAATTTCCAACTCTCTAGTTTTCATGCATCTCCCTTTGAATTTAGGGGTCGATGAACTTTCCAAAAGCCTTTTCTGCCCTGTGGACCGCTTTACAGTCTGGTTGGCCCAAAAGTATCTGCTCATACCTTCACATTCTCTTAGTAAATTGACTCATGATTGGTTGGGTTGCAGGCTAGAGGACCTCGACCTGTTGAATGGGACCCTAACCAAGAAGGCAGGGTTGAGAACTTCTCATATGCTTTCAAGTAAGTGACGATCCACCAGCCACAATGTATTTGAAGTCCACAACTCCAAAGATTTGTCATTTTCTGCAATCATCCATGCCTTGTGCATCCTCTGTTCTGCACTGATGTGTTATGTGCTGACTTGCAGTCCTCTTGAATCTTGAATCTTGAATTTTGGATCTTGAATTTTGAATCTTGAATTTTGAATTTTGAATCTTGAATTTTGAATCTTGAATTTTGAATCTTGAATCTTGAATTTTGAATCTTGAATTTTGAATCTTGAATTTTGAATCTTGAATCTTGAATTTAGGATCTTGAATCTGCTGAGGGCTCCCGCTTGACTGGAATGCTGCCCATTTCCAAGCATCAATAAGCACTGCTGAGCCTGTTCGACTTGTCCACAAACTAAAGGAATTCAGCCTCTGCTGCTGTTGTTACAGTAATGGATGGACACCGGGCACGCTCAACACAAGCTTGAAGAGTTCAACCAACGCAGTGATGCGGAACTGATGTGGCAACTATCTGCAGGCGTGTTGCGCAGCTTTAAGTAGAACCTAGCCTGTCAGGCAAATGCTTACTTGCGGACCATTTCATTGTGATGTTTACCTGAAATTCATCCATGGCCAGTCAACTAGGTCTTAATAAAATAAACTAGTTCAACATGTGGAAAATTTTCCAAGATTGACTTCGGACACTGTGCATCAAGTGTTGAACACTGCATCATGTAGAACCTGGCCTGTCAGGTCAAATGCTTGCTTGTGGACCATTTCATCATGCTGTTAACCTGAAATTTATCCATGTCAACTAGGGTCCTATTTAATAAACTAGTTTAACTTGTGGAGAAGTTTCCAAAATTAATTAATTCATTCAGACACTGTGCATCAAGTGTTGAATGGTTTGCGCTCCTGCTTTGAGGACTGATAGGCCTACCCGCTCTAGCGGGATATCCTTGGAGGTGTGATGCTCATCTATTACATGGCATCTAGAGGATTCTGCTCGCAAGATCATTCGAATCACTGTTTTGGACACACTCATTGAAGCATTTTTCCTACTACGTAGTGTAGTACAGGCTGGCCAGTGAACTTATATTTTGACATGATATTTTGATGCAGCTACAATTCACAAGTTCACAAGTTTATGATGAACCGAGAGCAATTATGTTTGACTGATTGGTTTTTTACGGTCCTGCAGACTGAAGGTACTAGACGATGATAGCAGCAAACAAAACAGGAAACATTAGGCTTTTCTAGGGTTTACAAAGGGTTAACACGAACAGGCCTTCAGTCAAGGGTGTCAAGGGTCACAAGACAAGGCCTTCAGTCAAGGCGCAGTTAGTGCGCACGTTAAATGCATGCACCTTGCAAGGCATCAGCAAGTATACAAAGGGATCTGTGCAAGCAGGCACTTTTCGAGCTTGCAATCAGAGTAAAGAGATTTGCCTGCAATTAAGAAAAAGAAAAGAAAAAGAAAAGACTACGCTAACAAGGTAACCCCTGTTTGCGTGAATTAAGGAAGAAGTTTACATCTGGTGCAAGCACCAGGCAAACCTCCACCATCAAATGAAGAAGGTCATTAGTGGGGGTCGGGAGGGTTCTGAAGAGAGCCATATGTTCTGTCCTCGATGTTTTTTTACTTGTATTTATGATCTTTGTTGCGAATTGAATGAGTGTTTAGATCGAGAGTAAGTTTTCTTACTCTACACCGGTTTAGGCCCTATTCCGAATAGGCCGGGCCAAGCTTACTGAGTGGTAGTTCATTATGACATTTATAGATGGTCCCCACAGCTCCAATCAGGATGGTATGTAGGCTTACTTTGTGGCATTGCTGTGCAAGGGCGTGTTTCAATCCATTATGCTGTTCAGTTGCTCTTGCTAGTTATTGCTCTGGTCGAGTATCATCACAGTATTTTACTTCAATGAGGTGTGCATCCCAGCGCAAAGGGTGTACATCCTGTATGTCTCTTTGATGGTCATTTTTCGTTCCAACAGGCACTAAACGAATAGCATCAGGTCTTGAGCAGGATCGAAGTTTGTCTGCTGACAGGTTTGGTAAAAGCCATTGGGGTAAAGTCCTGTTGGCTACATGTGCCGGTAAGACCAGACTTTGTTGAGCCATCCGTGTTTCACTTCCAATCTCTGTAAAAAATATGTTTCCTCCAAAATCGCCTTTGTTCAAAGTTTTGATGATGAGCCTGGAAGCAATGTCATGTCTTTCAGTCACCATGTTTTGAATTGAAGCATGCTGACAGCCAGAAAGCATATGGATTTGGCTGCCTGGCTGATGACACAACAGACAAGATGAACTAGTGGCTCTGCCGGAAAGATGGGCCATTTTCTGAGTGTAAAGAGTACCTGTTCTAAATTTCATGACATTCCTTTTCTGTGATACATTAATCCTTGTATTGTTCCAAAAAGAATGTTTGTTTGTTTGTTTGTTACAAGACGCGAGCGGACACAGCAATGTCCTTAAGGCAGGCAAGGCAGAAGAGCTGAAAAACGCTAGGAAAAGGAGAAC
>LFCJ01001226.1_pt1 | contig 17630 bp, 12 predicted proteins | sample 643141 | NCBI WGS metagenome assembly LFCJ01 (sample SAMN03766243, study PRJNA286221) | soda lake metagenome | biome: soda lake; feature: Kulunda steppe; material: water; isolation source: sample B1-Br-g2 brine of Lake Bitter-1 | place: Russia: Kulunda steppe | collected 2010-07
TCCTTGAACACCCGACGTCCCTCCTGGACGAACAGCTTGTCCAGCGCCTGAGGATCCGCATCCGTCACCCGGTTCAGGAAGCCGGCGTTGTTGCGGATGGCGTTGGAGAAGCGCGTGGTCAGGCGGGTGCCGAGGATTTCGAAGCGCGCCTCGGCCGTGGCCAGGTCGTCGCGCTCCAGCACGATGGCGGTGCAGGCATCGCCGAAGATGAAGTGGCTGTCCCGGTCGCGGAAGTTGAGGTGCGCCGAGCAGATCTCCGGGTTGACCACCAGCGCCCGGGTGGCATTGCCGGCGCGAATGGCATTGGCCGCGGTCTCCATGGCGAAGGTGGCGGAGCTGCAGGCCACGTTCATGTCGAAGGCGTAGCCGCCGGCGCCGAGCAGTGCCTGCAGCTCCACTGCCACTGCCGGATAGGGACGCTCCAGGTTGGAGCAGCCCACGATCACCAGGTCGACGTCGCCCGCGGCCACGCCGGCGTGCGCCAGGGCCTGTCGAGCCGCGATGGCGCCCATCTCGCCCTGAATGGAGGCTTCGTCGTTGCCGCGCTCACGCAGCCGCGGGCGCATGCGCTCGGGGTCGAGGATGCCCGCGGCGTCGAGCACGTGCCGGCTGTGGATACCCGAGGCCTTGACGATGAACTCCGTGCTGGAGTGCGCCAGTCGCTCCTCGATGCCGGCCTCGGCACGACGCGCGTTCTCGGCGTCCACCCAGGCATTGAAGGTGGCCACCAGGGCATCGTTATCGATGGTGTTCTCCGGCGTGAAGAGTCCTGTGCCGGTGATCACGACATTGGTCATCGCTGTCTCCGTTGTCGCGGCTGGGAGCCGCCATGGCCACCGCAGCGGCCGCTGTACGTGCGGGGCACTCAGGTGCGCCCGGTGATCTCCGCCCAGCGCTTCTCGAGTCGCTTGGCGGAGACGGGAAATCGGGTGCCCAGCTGCTGGGCGAAGAGCGAGACGCGCAGCTCTTCGATCCACCAGTGGAACTCGGCCAGCGCCGGCGGGGCCATGCCGCCGCGGCGCTCGCTCGCCAGACGGGCCTCGAGGCGCGACTCGAGGGCCTGGATCTCCTGCATGTGCATCTGATCGCGCAGCCGCTCCCGCGGCGCCTTCTCCAGACGGATCCGGGCCGCCTCCATATAGCGCGGGTAATCGTCGAGCCACTCTCCGGCCTCGCTGACGAAGCCGGGGTGGACCAGGCGCGCCATCTGGGCCTTGAGGTCACTGTATACCAGCGCCAGGGCCAGGCTCAGGTTGCCCTTCAACGCCTTGGTGACGGCCAGATGCCCCTTGAGCGCGGCCTCCAGGGTCACGACCAGGGCCTCGGCCCGGGGCAGCAGCTCGCCGCGGGTCGCCGCCAGGCGCGCCTCGAATTCGGCGGCCGAACGCGGCAGCGGATCCGCGGCGACCTCCCGGGTAAACACTGCCCGCACCACGTCGTCGGTGAGCTGGCGCTTGCTGCCGACCTTGGCGAACAGCAGCGCGCAGGTGCCGAGCCGCTCGAGCCGCTCGATCGCGCGAACCTGATCGGGCAGGCAGCGCATGGCCAGGCGCACGATGCCCTCGCGATGGGCCTCCCGGGCCTTGTCCGGGTGGTCGAAGAGCTCCACCCGGAAGGCCTCCTTCTCGGGCACCAGGGCCGGAAAGGCCTCGACGCGAATGCCCGCCTGGCTGGTGACGCGCGACTCGGGCAGCCCCTCCTCGGGCAGCCCCTCCACCGGCGCCTCCAGGCGCGCCTCGGCGGCCAGCGAACGGGCGCCCTGCCCCGCGGCCGCCTCGAAGCGTCGCTCCAGCTCGCGGATATCACGCCCCTGGCCAAGCACGCGCCCCTCGTGATCCACCACCTTGAGGTTCATCACCAGGTGGGGCTCGAGCGGGTCCCGCTGCCAGTCGTCGGGGTGCACGCGCACGCCGGTCTTGCGGCGCAGGAACTCGCCCAGCGCCTCGGTGAGGGGCACGTCATCGGGGACGATAGCCTCCAGGGCGGCATCGACCCAGTCGGGGATCGGCACGACTTGACGACGGATCGCCTTGGGCAGCGACTTCATCAGCGCGATGCACTTCTCGCGCAGCAGGCCCGGCACCAGCCACTCCAGGCGCGCCAGAGGCAGCTGGGGCAGCATGGCGGCGGGCACGGTGAGGGTCACCCCATCGTCGATCGCGCCGGGCGCGAAGTGGTAGGCCAGCGGATAGCGCACGCCGTTGAGCACAAGCTCGTCAGGGTAGTCCGCCTCGGTCACCTCGCTGGCCTCCCTGGCCAGCAGGGCGTCGCGGTCGAACTTGAGCACCGCGGGATTCTCGGCCTCGGCGCGCTTGCGCCACGCCTCGAACCCCTTGCCGTTGTGAATGCCCTCGGGGAGGCGCTCGTCATAGAAGGCGAAGAGGGTCTCCTCGTCCACCAGGATATCCCGGCGCCGGGCGCGGTCCTCCAGGTCCTCGACCTCCTCGACCAGCGCCCGGTTATGGGCGAAGAAGTCGCCCCGGGTGCGAAACTCCCCCTCCACCAGGGCGCGGCGGATAAAGAGCTCGCGGGACTCGGCGGGGGCGATGGGACCGTAGTGCACCCGCCGGCCGGAGACGATGGGCAGGCCGAAGAGCGTCACCTGCTCCTTGGCCACCACCTGGGCGCGCTTCATCTCCCAGTGGGGCTCGGCGTAGCTGCGCTTGACCAGGTGCCCCGCCAGGGGCTCGATCCACTGGGGATCGATCTTCGCCACGGTGCGGGCGAAGAGCTTGGTCGTCTCCACCAGCTCGAAGGCCATCAGCCACTTGGGCGACTTCTTGGCCAGCCCGGAGCCGGGGTGGATCACGAACTTGCGGTTGCGCGCGCCCAGGTACTCGCGGTCCTCGGTGAGCAGCCCGAGATGGGAGAGCAGCCCCGGCAGCAGCGCCCGGTGCAGGGTGGCCGCCTGGCGGCGACGGGCCTTCTTGCGCGCCTGCTCGGCTCCGCCCTCATCGGCGCCCTCCTCGGGAGCCGGCCAGGGCGCCGGCGGCGGCACCTCGATCTGCATGTCGCGCAGCAGCTGGCGCAGCTGGCGGAAGGTATCGTGCCACTCCCGCATGCGCAGGTAGTTGATGTAGTGCTCCTTGCACCAGCGCCGAAGCTGGTTGCCGGAGAGCGCCTCCCGGGCCGCCTCCACGCCGTCCCAGAGGTTGAGCAGCGCCACGAAGTCGGAGTCGGGATCCTGCCAGCGGCGATGGGCCTGGTCGGCGGCCTGGCGCTTCTCTGCCGGGCGGTCGCGGGGGTCCTGAACGGCGAGGCCGGCGACCACGATCAGCACCTCGCGCAGGCCGCCCTGCTCGGCGCCGGCCAGCACCATGCGCGCCAGGCGCGGATCGATGGGCAGGCGCGCCAGCTTGCGGCCGACGGGGCTGATGCCGCCCTTCTCGTCCACCGCGCCCAGCTCGAAGAGCAGCCGGAAGCCGTCGGTGACGAAGCGCGAATCCGGCGGATCGACGAAGGGGAAGGCCTCGATGTCGCCGAGCCTGAGCGACAGCATGGAGAGGATCACCGAGGCGAGGTTGGTGCGGCGGATCTCGGGGTCGGTGAACTCGGGCCGGGCGAGGAAGTCCTCCTCGTCGTAGAGGCGGATGCAGACCCCCTCGGCCACCCGGCCGCAGCGGCCCATGCGCTGGTTGGCGCTGGCCTGGCTGACCGGCTCCACCGGCAGGCGCTGGATCTTGGTGCGGTAGCTGTAGCGGCTGATACGCACCAGGCCCGGGTCGATCACGTAGCGGATGCCGGGCACGGTGAGCGAGGTCTCCGCCACGTTGGTGGCCAGCACGATGCGCCGCCCGCGGTGGGGGGCGAAGACCCGGTTCTGCTCGGCGTTGGAAAGCCGGGCGTAGAGGGGCAGGATCTCGGTGCCGCGCAGGTCGGCCCGACGCAGGGTGTCGGCGGTCTCGCGGATCTCCCGCTCGCCGGGCAGGAACACCAGGATATCCCGGGGCCCGTGCAACCAGCGCTTGTCCCGCTCGATCCGCTCGACCTCCTCCACGGCGTGGAGGATCCCCTCCTGAAGGGTGCGATCCTCTTCGTCCTCGGCCTCGCGCACCAGCGGGCGATAGTGCACCTCCACCGGGTAGGTGCGCCCGGAAACCTCCACCACCGGGGCCGGCCGCTCGGGCACCTCGCCCTTGCCGGGCTGGGCGAAGTGGGCGGCGAAGCGCTCCACGTCGATGGTGGCCGAGGTGATGATCACCTTGAGATCGGGGCGGCGCGGCAGCAGACGCTTGAGGTAGCCGAGCAGGAAGTCGATATTGAGGCTGCGCTCGTGGGCCTCGTCGATGATGATCGCCTCGTAGCGACGCAGCTCGGGGTCGTGGCGAGTCTCGGCCAGCAGAATGCCGTCGGTCATCAGCTTGACCAGGGTCTGATCGCTGCTCTGGTCGGTGAAGCGCACCTGATAGCCGACCTGCTCGCCCAGCGGCGTCTCGAGCTCCTCGGCCAGGCGGGTGGCCACCGAGCGGGCCGCCAGCCGCCGCGGCTGGGTGTGCCCGATCAGGCCGCGGCGCCCCAGGCCCAGCTCCAGGCAGATCTTGGGCAGCTGGGTAGTCTTGCCGGAACCGGTCTCCCCCGCCACCACCACCACCTGATGGTTCTCGAGCGCCGTGAGGATATCCTCGCGGCGCTCCACCACCGGCAGCTCGGCGGGGTAGTTGAGCGTTACCGGCCGCGCCGCGCGCCGCGCCACCTGCTCCCGGGAGCGCGCCAGGGCCTGCTCCACCTCACCCAGGCCGCGATCCACCGGCTTGCCCTCCTTCACCCGCCGGGCAAGCCCCCGCAGGCGCTTGTCGAGGGTCGGACGGTCGCGCAGCATGACGCCGCCGAGCGACTGGCGCAGGGCGTCGAGACGGTCGGCATCGGTCTGGGCAGCGGCGTGTGAAGGGTCGGTGGTCACGTCGGACACGGTGGCTCCGTGGGTGGAAGACGACAAGAAAACTGCCCGCGCCGGCGGACCGGTACGGGCAGCTCATTGTAACGCCGCGCCAGTGGCGACGCCTAATCGGGGCCATTATCGCTGGCTATCGTGCGGCTAGCCCAGACCTATCAGGAGGAGGCGGCGGCCTTGGCCTTCTCGCGCTCCTCGTCGCGCAGCTGGCGGCGCAGCACCTTGCTGAACCTGTCGCGTTTTCGGGAGCAAGCTCCCTAGCCGGCGGCCTTGGCCTTCTCGCGCTCCTCGTCGCGAAGCTGGCGGCGCAGCACCTTGCCCACGTTGGTTTTCGGGAGCTCATCGCGCAGCTCCACGTACCTGGGCACCTTGTAGCCGGTCAGCTCCTTCTTGCACCAGGCGCGCAGCTCCTCGGGGTCCAGGTCATCGCCGCGGGGCACCACGAACAGCTTGATCACCTCGCCGCTGTTCTCGTCATCCACCCCCACCGCGGCGGACTCCAGCACGCCCGGATGGGTGGCCACGACATCCTCCACCTCGTTGGGATACACGTTGAAACCGGAGACCAGGATCATGTCCTTCTTGCGATCGACGATGCGGATGTAGCCATCCTCCTGGATCACCGCGATGTCGCCGGTGTGGAACCAGCCCTCGTCGTCGACCACCTTGATGGTCTCGTCGTCGCGGTTCCAGTAGCCCTTCATCACCTGGGGACCCTGCACGCAGAGCTCGCCCGGCTCATCGAAGGGGAGGTCGTTGCCGTCGGCGTCCACCACCTTGACACGGGTACCGGCCACCGGCTTGCCGATGGTGCCGAGCTGGATCGCATCCACCGGATTGAAGCTCACCACCGGCGAGGTCTCGGTGAGCCCGTAGCCCTCGGCGATCTCGCAGCCGGTGACCTCCTTCCAGCGCTCCGCCGCCGCCTTGGTCAGCGCCATGCCACCGGAGATGGTCAGGTGCAGCTTGGAGAAGTCCAGGGCGCGGAAATCCTCGCGATTGCACAGGGCGTTGAACAGGGTGTTGAGGCCGATGAAGGCGGTGAACCTGTGCCCCTTGAGCTCCTTGACGAAATTGGGGAGATCGCGGGGGTTGGTGATCAGGATGGAGTGGTTGCCGGTCTCCATCAGGAACAGGCAGTTCACCGTGAACGTATAGATGTGATAGACCGGCAGGGGAGCGATCACCACCTCCTCGCCGTTGTCGAGGCCGGGCCCGATGGCCTGTCCCGCCTGCAGCATGTTGGCCACCAGGTTGCGGTGGGTCAGCATGGTGCCCTTGGCCAGCCCCGTGGTGCCACCGGTGTACTGCAGGGCGGCAACGTCGTCGAGCTCGCGCGCCGTCTCGCGAGGCTGGCGGGCCGCGCCCTCCTTGAGCGCCTGACGGAAGGGGGTATGCCCGGGCAGACGGAACGACGGCACCATCTTCTTGACGTACTTGACCACCAGGTTGATCAGCGGTCGCTTGGGGAAGCCGTGCAGGTCGGCAAGCTCGGTCACCAGGACGTGCTGAATGTCGGTGCGGTCGATAATCTTCTCGAGCTTGTCCGCCATGTTGGCGAGGATCACGATGGCCTTGGCACCGGAGTCCTTGAACTGGTGCGCCATCTCGCGCTCGGTGTAGAGCGGGTTGGTGTTGACCACGACCAGGCCGGCGCGCATGGCGCCGAACACCGCCACCGGAAACTGCAGCACGTTAGGCAGCTGGATGGCGATGCGATCGCCCGGCTGCAGGGTCGTATCGTGCTGGAGCCAGGCGGCAAAATTGGCCGAGAGGCGATCCAGGTCGGCGAAGGTCAGCGTCTGCCCCATGCAGCTGAAGGCCGGCTTGTCGGCGTATCGCTTGACCGCGGCATGGAAGATATCGGTGACCGAATTGTACTCTTCCATCCCCTTGAGCTCGGGGCCGGACAGGATCGGGGCGCTGGCATGCTCACTCATCACGTGTCTCCGCTGTGTCGTCGATGGACCATCGACGCTTGTTGTTGTCCCGGGGCCCTACCTTAAACCGGGCGACTCGAGGTGTAAAACAGTCGCTTGAAACGATAGATTGAATCGTCGACGTCACGCCTGGCGGCGGCCGAAGCGCGCCTGGATCACCCCGTCACGCCAGACCAGCAGCTCCCCCGGGGCCATGCGCTCCCAGGCCTCGTTGGCGGTGAGCGGCTCGGTGACGATCACCGAGACCACGTCCCGGGTCGTGGTGTGCTCGGCGAAGTTCACGGTAAGCTCTGCATCCGACAGGCTCGCCCGGCCGAAGGGCGCTCGCCGGGTAATGTGGGCCAGCCTGGTGGAACAGAAGGTGTAGAGGTAGTCGCCGTCGGCCAGCAGCAGGTTGAAGACGCCGAGGCCGCGCAGCCGCTCGCAGAGCTGATGCAGCAGCCGCCACAGGCCCTGACGTTGGGCGTCGCTGGCCGGGCGCTCCGGAAAACGGCCGCGCAGCTCACCCAGCAGCCAGCAGAAGGCGTGCTCGCTGTCGGTATCCCCTACCGGACGATAGAAGCTGAGCGGCAGGTCCTGCCAGCCCTCGAGCTGGCCGTTGTGGGCATAGCACCAGGGGCTCCCCCACATCTCGCGCACAAAGGGGTGGGTGTTGGCCAGACGCACCTGGCCCACGTTGGCCTGGCGAATATGGCTGATGACGATATTCGACTTGATCGGATAGTCGGTGATCAGCCGCGCGATGGGCGAATGCACCGAGGGGTGGGGATCACGGAAATCCCGATAGCCGCCCTCCTCGTAGAAGGCGATGCCCCAGCCGTCGCGATGGGGGCCGGTGCCGCCCCCGCGATGCAGGAAGCCGGTGAAGCTGAAGCAGATATCGGTGGGCACGTTGGCGCTCATGCCCAGAAGTTCACACATACGGATCCTCCCGGTGGACGACCCGGCGGCGTCGCCGGGTATGGCGCAGGACCAGCAGGGCCAGGAGCAGTACCAGGCCCGCCGCCACCCACTGGCGCGGGTCGCCGGCGAAGGCCGCGGCCCGGCGCTCTAGCCGGGGCCGGGCGTCGCGCCACAGGGCCGCGACATGGGCCGGCAGATCGTTGACGAAATCGATGAAGCGGTCGGCGGCGCTGTCGGGCACCGCCTCTCCCTCGCGCCCGGTGGCGAGATCCTCGTGGAAGCGCTCGCCCAGCGGGATGAGGCCCACCTCTCCGGCGAGCCCGTGGCCCTCCTCGGCTTGATCCAGCAGACCCAGCAGCGGCTGCACATTGACCGCCAGGTCGCGCTGGCGGACGAATCCCTCGCCCCGGGCCAGCAGACGCAGGCGGGCGGCACCCTCGAGGTCCGGCACCGTCAGCTCGCCGACGAAGCGCTCTTCCTGGCGCGGCAGCCACACCTCCGCCCGGGGAGCGCCCTCGGCGTCGAACAGGGTGGCACCGACGGCAAGATTCTCCGGCGCCTCCCGCCAGGGCTCGCCGTCACGGGCCAGCCAGGCCTCCAGGGGCAGCGCCAGACCCGGGTGAACCACCGCCGGCAGCGGCACCAGCTGCAGGCTCACCGCGCCGCTTACCGCGATGCGGCTGTCGCTGCCGACCTCGCCCTCCAGGCGCCACTCGCCGGGGGCGGGATCCGGCACCCGCAGCAGATCGAAGCGTGGCGCCACCCGCCAGCGCGCCTCGGAGGGCGGCGCCTCGGACGTATAGCGGGTAGCGTCCGGCGCGATCAGGGTCGGGGGGGCGCCCTCGGGCGTGTGGAAGAGCAGCGCCGAGAAGGCCTCGACGCCGGGCTCGATGACGAAGCGCCCGTCGACCAGGGGCACCTGGTCGGCGGGGAGGATACGCTCGACGATATCCAGAAAGGCACCCGGCAGACTCTCCGGGGACGCGACCAGCGCCGGCAGGCCGCCGGTGGTGCGAGAGAGGCGCTCCACAAGGTCCCGATCGGCCGCGTCGGAAAAGGCAATGGCATGCACGACCACGCCCTGCTCCGTCAGGGTCGGTGCCAGCTCCTCGAGCAGGGTGCGGCGCGACGCGTCGTCCACCGCCGGCTTGGCACCGCGCGCCGGGGGCAGGTCGATCATGCCATCGGTGAGCAGCACCAGATGGCGCCCGCCGTCTGCCGGGCTCTCGGCGGCGCGCCGCACGGCGGCCTCGATGTCGGTGTAGGGCTGGTACTCCACCAGGGCCGGACGCAGGGCCATGGCAGCCTCACGCCACGCCTCGTTCACCTCGTCGAGAGGCAGCGGGTTGTCGACGCGCTCGCCGAAGGTCCAGACGCCGGCCGAGGTGCCGTCGGGCAGCAGCGCCGCCAGCAGCTCCAGGGCGCTGGCGGCGAGCTGCTCGGGGTCATTGCTGCGCATGCTGCCGGAGACATCGATGATCACCCGCACGTCCGGGGTCTCCTCGTCCGGCTGTGCCAGCCCGGCCCCGGCGGACAGCAGGCAGAGGCTCGCCAGCAGCATGCCGGCGACGCCTCGTCCTCTCTGGCTGCCCCTATACGACCACGCCATTCCGGCTCCTTACGATTACCGGCTCATGATGGCCGATCATCGATTCCTGCTCAGCCGATGACCGGCTCCCGGCGCTCACCGCCGCCGCGTCGGGCGGGGGGAGCATCATCCCCGCTGTCATCCGCGTCGACGGCGGGGGCACGGCCACGCCAGGCCAGCAGCAGCCCGAAGGCCACGCCGGCCGCCGCGCCGGCACCGGTCAGCATCAGCGCCGGCAGCATCAGGCCGCTGTCGCGCTCGAGAAAACCCACCAGGGCCACCACCACCGCCGGCGCCAGGCCGGTGTAGTATTCACCCTCTTCCATCAACGGCATATGGAAGCGAGTCGGCACCCACATCAGGCCGGCCACCAGCCAGGTGATCGGCAGTCGCAGCAGCCGCGGCAGGAAGGCCAGACCCAGGTAGCCGGTCAGCAGGACCACCAGCGACAGGACAACGTAGACCAGCCATAGTAGGGTCATCGAATCAGTAATTGGCATCGCCACCTCTCTTTTCACAATCCTGAGTATGGTACATCTCCCACCATGAAAGCACAGCCGCCGCATCGCCCCGACAGCCAGGCCTCCGCTTCCCCGGTTGCCCGCTTCCGCCGCCCGGAAGACCCGGAGTGGCACTGGCTGGAGAACCAGGAGACGCTGGACGTCGCCAAGTTCCTGGAGGCGGCCAACGCCGAGTCTTCCGCCTGGTTTGCCCCCCTGGATGACCTGGTGGAGCGGCTCTACCACGGCCACCTGGCCCGCCGTGAGCTGGCCGTGCATGGCCTGCGCTCCTCCCTGGACCATTACACCTACTGGAGCGAGACGGCCGCCGAGGCCGACTACCCGGTATGGTGGCGCCACCCCAACGGCAAGCCGGACCGGGCAGTGGCCTTCCTGGACCTCGAGGCCCGCGCCGCCGATCACGACTTCCTGGAAATCGGCGACATGGCGCTCTCGCCGGACGAGCGCTGGCTGGCCTGGAGCGAAGACACCCGGGGCGACGAGATGTTCGACCTCTTGCTGGCCCGCCTCCCCGACGGCGAGCCGATGCGCCTGCTGGAGGGAATCGGGCCCGAGCTCACCTGGGCCGAAGACAACGCCACCCTGCTCTTCACCCGCTACGACGCCACCCAGCGCCCGGAGAGCATCTGGCGGCTGGCGCTGACCGAGGGCGTGGCGGACGAGCCCGTGCTGGTGCTGCGCGAAGAGGACCCGGAGTTCTGGCTGGGGCTCGGCAAGACCCGCTCCCGGGAGTGGCTGGTGCTGGAGAGCGCCTCCAAGGACACCAGCGAGTGCCACCTGATTCCGGCTCGTGCCCCGGCCACTCCCCCGCAACGCCTGCGCCCACGGGAGAGTGGCGTGGAGCTGGCCCTGGACCACCGTCCCGGCCACTTCTATCTGCTGCACAACCGCGGGGCGACCCACTTCCGCCTCGATGTCATCGAGGAGGCACGCCTCGAGGATGCCCTCGATGCCGATCGCTGGCAGCCGCTGTTGCCCCACCGCGACGAGGACACCCTGGAGGGCGTCGACGCCTTCGCCTGGGGGCTGGTGATCACCGAACGGGACCACCAGGAGGCCCAGGTGAGGCTGCGGGTGATGGAGTTCGACGCGGCCCACGGCATCACCCGGGACGAGCGCCTGCCGCTGCCGGAGACCCCCTGCAGCCTGGCCCTGGGCGATGCGCCCCACTTCGACCAGCGCCGCCTGCGCCTGCGCGAGGAGTCCTTCGTGCTGCCGGTCAGCTGGATCGAGCACGACCTGGACAGCGGCGAGCGCACTCTGCTCAAGCAGCAGCCGATCCACGGCGACCTCAGGCCCGAACAGCTCACCTGCGAGCGGCTATGGGCGACTTCCCACGACGGCGAACGCATCCCGGTCTCGGTGGTGATGCGCAGCGATCGGGTCGGCCACCCGCTGCCGACCCTGCTCTACGGCTACGGGGCCTACGGCGAGGTGCTCGACCCCTGGTTCTCGGTGGCGCGCCTGGAACTGCTGGCGCGCGGCGTGGCCTTCGCCGTGGCCCATGTGCGCGGCGGCGGCGACCGCGGCGAGCCCTGGTACCTGGCCGGCAAGCTCGAGCACAAGGCCAACAGCTTTCGCGACTTCCTCGCCGCCCGGGAGTGCCTGGTGGCGCACGGCATCAGCGACGGCGAGCGCATCGCCGCCTACGGGGCCAGCGCCGGCGGACTGCTGGTGGGCGCCAGCCTCAACCTGGCGCCGGAGGCCTTCTGCGCGGCGGTGCTGGATGTTCCCTTCGTGGACGTGCTGCGCACCATGGAGAACCCCGACCTGCCGCTGACCACCGCCGAATACACCGAGTGGGGCAACCCCGACGACCCCGACACCCGCCGACGCATCCGCGCCTACTCGCCGCTGGACAACCTGGCGCAGGCCCCCTACCCAACGATGTTCCTGCAGGGCAGCTGGCACGACACCCGGGTGCCCTACTGGGAGCCGGCCAAGCTCTATGCCCGGCTCACCGAGATGGGCACCGCCCGCGGCCCCGTACTGCTGCGCACCGACATGGCCGCCGGCCACGGCGGCGCCTCGGGCCGCTTCAAGTCGTGGCACGACGGCGCCCGCCAGGACGCCTATATCCTCTGGGCGCTGGGCCTGGAGGACCGCGAGCTGAATCGCCAGTGAAGCCGAGACGACTGGTGGGAGATCGGCTCTGCCGGGCGAATGGCGCCGCAGGCGCCCAGCGGTGCCATCGAACGAAATGTGGCCTCAGCTTTTTTTCGCCCCGCGGAGCGTGGCTCCCACCAGTATTAACAGCGCCCGGATAAACCTTCTAGAAGCGGTGGTTCTTTCCAGCAGGCTCATCAAGCTCAATCGATGGGAATCACCGCGATGATATGGTCCTCGTACTGCTCCTCGGGGACCCCGCGGCTCGAGACGGCGAAGCTGCGCACGCTGACCCCCTTGCGATGCACCCGCTCCGGGTCCCCGGAGAGCAGCGGATGCCAGCGAGCCAGCTTGCGCCCCTCCGCCACCCGGCGGTAGGCGCAGGAGTGGGGCAGCCAGCGGAACTCCTCGACCCGCTCGGGCGTCAGGCGGGTGCAGTCCGGCACCCGCGAGAGCCGGTTCTCGTAGTCGCTGCAGCGGCAGCTGTGGACGTCGAGCAGCTCGCAGGCCAGGTTGAGCACCGCCAGCTCGCCGCTCTCGTCATCCTGGAACTTGAGCAGGCAGCACTGGCCGCAGCCGTCGCAGAGCGCCTCCCACTCCTCGGCGGTGAGCTCCTCCAGGGGATACTGCTCCCAGAACCGTTCACGCATCAATAGCGCGCCTCGGTGGGAGCGCGATAGAGATCCAGCAGGTACTCCTCCTTGGCCGGGGGCATCTGCAGGTAGAAGCCCTTCTCGCGGATCGCCGCCATGACGTCGGCGGCCTGGGCGCGGCCCAGGCGCTTCTCGGCGGTGAGGATCAGAGTCATGGTCGAGACCGGCTTGCCGAAGCGCTCGAGCAGCACCTCCGGCACCCGGGCAAGTCCCTCGCGCTTGTCCACGTAGAGATACATCTCGTCCATGCGCGAGCTCTTGAACACCTCGCACAGCAGCTTGTCGCCGCGCATTCGGTCGTCGCTCATCGGGGCTGCTCCTCCAGGGCCTTCGTCAGGCCAGCGTTCAGTCGCTCACCGCGCCAGCCTGACGGCAACGGCAGCGGTTCGTCTTCCAGGTGGGCGGTCACCAGGGCCTCCAGGTCGCGGCGGCGCAGCAGCACCTCCGGGGCCAGTCCCTGGGCTTCGGCCTCGGCGTTGACCACCTTCTTCAGCGCCTTGAGCACGCGCTTGAACGCCGGCGCCATGGGCGACGGCAGCGCCGGCGGCAGCGCGTCGTCGTCCAGGTGGCGCGCCTCGGCCACCAGGGCCAGCAGGGTATCACCGTCGCGCTTGATCAGGCTCGGCTTGACGTCCTCGACACGAGACAGCTCGTAGCGATTCTCCGGCATCGCCTCGGCGATGGCGTAGAGCACGCGGTCGTGCACCAACCAGCCCCGGGGCAGGTTGCGCGCCCGGGTCTCGCCCTCCCGCCAGGTGGTCAGGCGACGGTAGGCCTCGATCTGGCGCGGCGTCAGTCGCCAGAGCTGGCGCTGGCGCAGGTACCACTGGGTGTCGGATTCGCCGTTGCGGCCGGCCTGGGCCACCAGCTCCGCACAGTCCGCCTCCAGCCAGGCCAGGCGGCCTTGGCGCTGGAGCGACTCGCGCTGCTGCTGCCACACCTCGATCAGGTAGATCACATCCAGGGCCGCATAGGTCTGCTGGGTCTCGGTGAGCGGGCGCTTCAGCCAGTCGGAGCGAGTCTCGTCCTTGGGCAGGGTGTGGCCGGTCCAGTGCTCCACCAGCTTCTGATAGCCCATGCCCGGGTTTTCGCCCAGCAGCCCCTGGGCGAGCTGGGTGTCCACCAGGGGCGACGGCACCGCGCCGGCCCAGCCGGCGAACACCTCCAGATCCTCGCTGGCGGCGTGCAGAAGCTTCAGCGGCCCCTCGGCCAGCAGCCGGCGGAAGGCATCGGTACAGGCCACCGCCTGTGGGTCGACCAGCCAGGCCGGCCCGCCGGTGGAGAACTGGATCAGCGCCGGCACCGGGTGAAAGGTGTTCTCGCGGAAGAACTCCGTGTCCAGCGCGATGACTTCCGCCTGGGCCACCTCGGCGCAGGCGGCGTCCAGGGCCTCGGGCGTATCGATCCAGCGTATCTCGGGATTCAGGGGCATGGGGGTTCCAGCAGATGATGGGGCGTCAGGAAAAAAGCGTCAGTCAGGCAAGACAGGATGGGGCTCAGTCGCCCTGGAACGGCAGCCGGCCGTTGAAGGCGCGGCTCAGGGTGCCGCCATCCACGTATTCGAGTTCGCCGCCCATGGGTACGCCATAGGCGAGCCGCGACAGCCGCACCCCGTGGGGGGCGAGCTGGGCGGCAATGTAGTGGGCGGTGGCTTCGCCCTCCACGGTGGGGTTGGTGGCCAGGATCATCTCTTCGACGCCTCCCTCGGCCACCCGCGCCTCGAGCTGATCGAGGCCGATATCTTCGGGGCCGATGCCGTCCAGGGGCGAGAGGTGGCCGTGGAGCACGAAGTAGCGCCCGCGGTAGCCGCCGGCCTCCTCGATGGCCAGCTGGTCGGCCGGGGACTCCACCACGCAGAGCAGGGTATCGTCGCGCCGCGCGCTCTCGCACAGCGCGCAGATCTCCTCCTCGGTGAGAGTGCGGCAGCGCCGACAGTAGCCGACTCGCTCGATGGCCTCATCGAGCACTCCGGCCAGACGGCGGCCACCCTCACGGTCGCGCTCGAGCAGGTGCATGGCCATGCGCTGGGCGGTCTTGGGCCCGACGCCGGGCAGCACCCGCAGCGACTCCATCAGCTTCTCGACGAGGGGGGAAAAGCTCATCAGAACGGCATCTTGAAGCCCGGCGGCAAGTTCATGCCGGAGGTGACTTCCTCCATCTTGGCCTTGGAGTTGGCCTCCACCTTGCGCACGGCATCATTCACCGCGGCGGCCAGAAGATCCTCGAGCAGCTCCTTGTCCTCCTCCATGACGCTGGGGTCGATATCGACCTTGCTGACATCGTGACGGCCGTTCATGGTGACCTTGACCATGCCCGCGCCCGCCTCGCCCTGCACCTCTGCGCGGGCGACCTCCTCCTGGACGCGCTGCATCTTCTCCTGCATCTCCTGGGCCTGCTTCATGATGTTGCCCATTCCACCCTTGATCATGGTGAGTCCTCTCTGTCGGTTGGTAGATCGATATGTCTCGGCATGAATCCGGCGCCGCACTCTGGCTGAGACGTCGCGGCGCTGGCGCGGTTCAGCTGCGCCAGCGTCAGGACGGCCGCCCGGCGTCGGCGGGTTTGACCGTGGATTCGACCAGCCGCGCCCCGAAGGCCTGCTGGAGCTTCTGGATATTGGGGTCGCGCTGCAGGGCGGCAACGGCCTCGGCGTGGCGCTGGGCCGCCAGCCGCTCGGCCTGCTGGCGCGGGGTCTCGACCCGCTCGGGCAGCGCCCCCTCCTCGACCGCCAGGCGCCGCACCACGCCCCGGTCGGCCAGGGCCTGCTGCATTCGCTCGATATGAATCTCGGCGCGCATGGCGGAGAGGGACGGATCCAGGCGCATTCGCAGCACCTGACCGTCATCGTCCTCCACCACGCAGTTGGCCGCCAGGTTGCGGGTCAGACCGCCAAGTCCCAGCGACTCGAAGCAGGCGAGCCAGTCGCCGTGGCCGAAGCGCCCTGCCTCGCCAGGCGCCGTCACGGCGGGCGGCACGGGGGCAACCTCAGCCGGCGCCGCATCGGGCGCTGTCGACGCAGCGTCGGCAGGCTCAGACCGTGGAGGCTCTGGCTCGACGGCCGGCCGGGATGGCTCCGCCGCGGGCTCGGGCGCCGGCACGACTGCCGAGGGCTCAGCAGGCCGCTCCTCCCAGGGCGGGGGCGGCGGGGGCGGCGCTGCCGGCGCCGGGACGTCAGCGGCCTCCGACGCCGCCTGGGGAGCAGGTTCCGGGGCCGTGGCGGCCGGCTCGGCGCCGGGCGCTGCCGCCGGGCCGGCGCCCGCCTGGGCGCTCTGGGCCCCGGGCGACGCCGGCGCCCTGGCCGCGGGACCCTCGCCCTCCCCCGCGCCCCGCAGCGGCAGCGGCGTAGCGGGGGGCTTCGGCACGCCCTGAGGACGGAAGGCCAGCATCCGCAGCAGGGTCATCTCCAGGGCGGTGCGCAGGTCCGGGGCGTGCTCCATGTCGCCACGCCCCTGGATGCCGATCTGATAGTAGAGCTGCACATCCTCGGCGGTGAAGCGTGCGGCAAGCGCCAGCAGCGCGTCGCGATCGCCGTGGCCGTTGTCCAGGGCGTCGGGCACCATCTGGGCGATGGCCAGGCGGTGCAGCACCGCGGTGAGCTCGTCGAGCACCCCGGCGAAATCGGGAGCGCGCTCGGCCAGCGCCGCGAGCTCGGCCAGCACCCGGGCGGCATCCACTTCGGCCAGGGCCTCGACCAGGGCCAGCACGTGGCGCTGGTCAAGGGTACCGAGCATGGCCGCCACGTCGGCGTGCTCCACCCGCCCCTGGCCGAAGGCGATGGCCTGGTCGGTGAGACTCATGGCGTCGCGCATGGAGCCCTCGGCGGCACGCCCCAGCAGCCACAGGGCGCTCTCCTCGAAGGGCACCGTCTCGGCCTGAAGCACCTTGGCCAGGTGGTCGACGATGCGCTCGGGTGACATATGCTTGAGGGTGAACTGCAGGCAGCGCGACAGCACCGTGGCGGGAAGTTTCTGCGGGTCGGTGGTGGCCAGCAGGAACTTCACATGCGGCGGCGGCTCTTCCAGGGTCTTGAGCAGCGCATTGAAGCTGCTGGTGGAGAGCATATGCACCTCATCGATGAGGTACACCTTGTAGCGCCCCTGGGTCGGCGCGTACTGCACGTTGTCGAGCAGCTCGCGGGTATCCTCCACCTTGGTGCGCGAGGCGGCGTCCACCTCGATCAGGTCGACGAAGCGTCCCTCGTCGATGGCCAGGCAGCTGGGACACTCGCCGCAGGGGGTCGAGGTGATGCCCTCGTCGCCGTGCCCCCCGGCCGTGCAGTTGAGACACTTGGCCAGGATCCGCGCCAGGGTGGTCTTGCCGACCCCGCGGGTGCCGGTGAACAGGTAGGCGTGGTGCAGCCGCCCCTGGTCCAGGGCGTTGACCAGGGCACGCTGCACGTGCTCCTGGCCCACCAGCTCATGGAAGGTACGCGGCCGCCACTTGCGGGCCAGAACCTGATAGCTCATGCAGCGCGGAATCCTTGCGGTGGTCGGATGTCGGCGCGGTGCCGGCGCCCGGAAATGAATCGGCGCCCGAAGCCCGACAGGGAGGCCTATTCTAGCGACTGGGGCGCGCCGCGGAAAGCAACGCGGCTCGCGCACCCTGCGAAGCGGCGCTCGGCCTCTGCGCCGCCCTCAGGCTGTGATAGGCTCGCCCGGAATGACACCTCAGCGCCTCGAACAGGGATGGGACCATGAGCCGACAGCCTTCCGCACCGCCTTCGGCGGACATTTCCTTTGAGCAGGTCGCCGCCGCCGCCGAGAACCTCGAGGGGCGCGGGGCAGAGCCCACCCTGCAGCGGGTCTGCGAACACCTGGGCGCCGGCTCGCCCCATCGTATCCAGCGCCACCTCAGCGCCTGGCGCAGCGCGCGCCCCGCGCCGGAGCCCCCCGCGCCACGGTTGCCCCAGGCGCTGATCGACGCCCTGGAAGAGCAGCTGGCGAAACATGCCACCGCCGGCCTGACCCGGGGCGAGCAGCTGGCCGAGGAGGCGCGCAGCGATGCCACCACCCTGGCCGAGCTGAACGA